>Ga0315274_10004027_pt1 | contig 21723 bp, 16 predicted proteins | sample YL17G02_20_MG_FD_203700 | JGI IMG/M metagenome (GOLD analysis project Ga0315274, IMG submission 203700) | Sediment microbial communities from Yellowstone Lake, YNP, Wyoming, USA - YL17G02_20 | ecosystem: Environmental > Aquatic > Freshwater > Lake > Sediment | place: USA: Wyoming | collected...
CCCCGGTATCGGCTCCTCCCCCGCGGGGTAGATATCGGCCACGTACACCGCCTCCGCCTCGTCGAAACACCGCCCGAACTGCTCGGAGAGCGCCTGAGTTCTCGTGTATCTGTGCGGCTGGAACATTACGAAAACGCGTTTCTTGAGGTTCCGACGCGCGGCCCGGATCGTCGCTGCGATCTCTGTGGGATGGTGTCCGTAGTCATCGACGACGGTGATCCCTTTCACCGTTCCTTTGACCTCGAAACGCCGGCCCACTCCCTCGAAACACTCGATTCCTCGTTTGATTGCGTCGAACGTGACGTCCAATTCCATCCCCACAGCCACGGCGGCCAGCGCATTCTGAACGTAGTGGTCGCCGGGCATGTTGATCCTCATCTCTCCGAGGGGTCGCTCCTGGTGAACGACGCTGAACCGTGCTCCCGATTCAGTCCTCTCCATAATGATCCCCGTCAGATCCGCAGGCTCCCACAGCCCGTAGCTCACCTTACGCTTTCGTATCCGCGGGAGAATCGAACGGATGTTCTCGTCGTCGACGCAAACGATCACCGACCCGTAGAACGGCACCCGGCTCGCGTACTGGACGAATCCGTCTTTGATCGCTTCGAGATCGGAGTAGAAATCCATGTGCTCGAGATCGATGTTGGTGATTACAACAACGCTCGAGGGAAGCTGGACGAAAGAACCGTCGCTCTCGTCCGCCTCCGCCACCATGAATCGGCTGCTCCCGAGTCGTACGTTGCTGCTCGACGACCGCAATTTGCCCCCCACGACGATCGTCGGGTCGAGCCCGCCTTCGGCGAGGACTGACGCGATGAGCGAGGTGGTTGTCGTTTTCCCGTGCGAGCCTCCGACGGTGACGGCGAACTTGAGCCGCATGAGCTCGGCGAGCATCTCCGCCCGCCGGATCGTCGGGACGGCGTGTTTCTTCGCTTCGACGAGTTCCGGATTCGTCGCGTTGACGGCGCTCGAATAGACGACGACGTCGGACCCCAGGACGTTCTCCGGCTCGTGCGAGTACGTGATCTTCGCGCCGAGACGCTCGAGTTTTTCCGTGGTGTCGGTTCTTTTGAGGTCGGAGCCCGAAACGCCGAACCCCAGGTTGAGGAGGACCTCAGCGATACCGCTCATCCCGATACCGCCGATCCCGACGAAATGAATCCTTCTCGTCCGTCCAAGATAAACCATGAGACCCTTTCGTCGCGTTCGCCTACGCGGCACTCCGGCTCGTGTGGACCGACCCCCGCGCCGCAGCCCCGAGCCCCCGCCGCGACACGAGCTCGATGATCTTTTCCGCCGCGAGCGCGTCGGCGTCGGGCTTTGCCCAGCTCTTCATCTCTCGCGTCATCCTGCCCCTCTTTTCGCCGTCGTCGAGAAGCGCCTCGACGAGTGTCTGAAGGCGCTCCCCGTCGATTTCGCTGTCGTCCACGACGACCGCCGCGCCAAGATCCGCCAGACGGGCGACGTTTTTCTTCTGGTGATCGTCCGCCGCGTAGGGGTAAGGGACAAAAACCGTCGGGACGCCGAACGCGGCGAGCTCGAAAACCGCCGACGCCCCGGCTCTCGAGACGGCGACGTCGGCGATGCTGTACGCGTGGTGCATCTCCTCGAGGAACGGGAACACGCGGACCTCGGAGCCAAAACGTTCCAACTCGCCTTTTGTCTTCTCGTAGTCGAGATCACCGGCGAGAAAAACGAACTGCGCGCGTCTCCGCTCGAGGATCCGCGGTATCGCGGCCGTCGCCGCGCGGTTCAACGACCGGGCGCCCCGGCTCCCGCCGCAGACGAGGACGGTGGGACGCATCGGGTCCAGACCAAAAAACGCGAACCCCGCCGCGCGGTCGGCGTGTCGATCGACACGGATGGGGTTCCCCACGACCGCGGTGCGCACACCGCTTCGTATGTAAGGCTTCGACTCTTCGTACGACAGGAGCACAAGGTCGGCAAAACGAGAGAGGAGACGATTGGCCATCCCCGGGACGCTGTTCTGCTCCTGGAGGACGCGTCTGCGCCCGCAGAGAACCGCCGCTGCGACGGCTGCGACGCTTGCGTACCCGCCGGTACCGATCACCACATCGGGTCTGAACGCTTGAATCTCGCGTATGCCGCGGACGATCCCCACAACGAACACGAACGGGCTCGTCGACTTGGCCAGGATCCCCTTTCCCCGCACGCCCCGACCGGGCAGGAGGACGTTGGGGAGCCCGAGATCGGCGAAGATCCGGTTTTCCACACCCGCCCTGGCACCGACAAAAAGCACCTCGACCTTCGCCTCAGACCGTTTGAGCGCGTTGTACATCGCGATACCCGGGTACACGTGCCCGCCTGTTCCCCCGCCGGCGATCATCACCCGCATACAGTCTCCTCCTCGACGGCCCCGCGCCGGCGCCTCCTCATGAAGTTGACACCCCGGGTGGAGTTCTTTTTCGACACGTTGAGAAGCACTCCGATGGAAAACGCGTTCACCACGAGAGCGGAACCGCCGTAGCTCAGAAACGGAAGGGGAAGCCCGGTGACGGGGACGAAACCCGTGGCAACGAGCATGTTCAGCGAGGCGTACACGAACACCGAGGATGCGATGCCGATGACGAGCATCTCTCCAAACGTATCCGCGCTCAGTGTCGAGATCTTGAGGGCACGAAGCGCAAGGAGCAGAAAGAGGAGGCTCACGGCGAGCGTCCCGACGAGTCCCATTTCCTCGCCGAGTATCGAGAAGACGAAATCGGTGTGCGAATCGGGGAGCCAGTCGAGCTTCTGGCGGCTTCCCCCGAGACCGATCCCGAAGACCCCACCCGACCCAAAACTGATGAGCGATTGATACACCTGCCAGTTCATGTCGGCGAGGTGCTCTCCTTTGTGGAAATAGGCGAAGATTCTATCGCGGACGTACGGGGTGGTAAGCACTCGCACGACCGCCGCCACGACGAGTGCCCCCGTGGTGGCGCCGAGGTGGGAGATCTTCGCCCCCCCGAGAAACAGAACGATGAGCGCGATGATCGTGGTGGCCAGCGCCGTGCCGTTGTCGCCCTGCACCGCGACCAGACCGATGACGACGAGCATGGCCCCTACCGCCGGCAGGTATCCGTGGACGAGGTCTTCGATCTGGCTGCCCTTGCGCGAAATCCAGTACGCAAGAAACAACACCAGCGCCAAACGGGCGGCCTCGGAGGGCTGGACGCTCATCCCGAGGGACTTGATCGCGTACGAGGATTGGGCGCCGCGGATCACCTGCCCGAACACGAAAAGCCCGACAAGGGTCACCACCGCTACACCCAACACGGCCGGAGCGATCCTCCGGTACAGCCGGTAGTCGATGCGGATCGCGAGCACGAGAAAGAGGAACGCGACGACGATCCTCACGAGGTGTTTCTTCAGCAGAAAATACGGATCGGAAAACTCGGCCGCCGAGAAGTACGAGCTGGAGGAACCGACGAGGCTCGCGCCGACCGCTGTGAGCGCGACCACGACGAGAAGCGTTCGCCGGTCACATTCGAGTTTTGGCGTTGCGATCTTCCGCATGATCCTCCCCTATAACGCCTGCACCGCTCGACGGAACACCTCGCCGCGGTGCGCGTAGTTGCTGAACATGTCGAAGCTCGCGCACGCCGGGGCGAGCAGAACCGTGTCCCCCGGCGAGGCGACGGCCGCCGCTCTCCGCACGGCCTCTTCCAGCGTCCCGGCGTCCGAGATCTCACAACATCCGACGAGGACGGACCGGATCTTCTCGCGCGTCTGCCCGATGAGGATCACCTCTTTGACGCGGTGGAGATGATCCAGGAGCGGATGGAAATCGAGGTTCTTGTCGCTCCCGCCGAGGATGAGCACGACCTTCTCCTCGATGCTCCGAAGACTCTTTATCGTAGCGTCGACGTTCGTCGCCTTCGAGTCGTTGATGTAGGTGATGCCACCGACCTTCCGGACGATCTCCATTCGATGGGGCAGCGCCGTGTAGTCCCGCAAAGCCCTGCGGATGTGCCCGAGATCGATATCGAAAGGCGTGACCGCGGCCACCGAGGCCATCGCGTTCTCCAGGTTGTGGACCCCGATGGGTGGAAACCCGTCCCTCTTGATGACCGGCTCCACGATCCCGTGACGACGAAGGATGATCTCGCCGTGCTCATAAGACACACCCTCGTCGAGAGCCCTCGAGGAACTGAACGGGAGTTTGTCGCCGGAGAACCCTTCCGCGATCCGCACGCACACCGGATCATCCGCGTTGTACACGAACAGGGTATTCGATCGGGCCCGGTTCAAGATCCTCGCCTTCGATTTCGCATAGAGCTCGAACGAATCGTCGTAGCGGTCCAGATGATCCGCGGTGACGTTGAGAAGCACGGCGACATCCGTTCTGAAATCGATGATCGTGTCGAGCTGGAAACTGCTGATTTCGAGAACGACCATGTCGTACGATTCCCCCGACTCGACCACGGAAGAAAACGGCGTCCCTATGTTCCCTGCCACCACGGTTTTTTTTCCGGCCGCCTCGAAGATCCTCCCCAGAACGTTGACCACGGTGGATTTGCCGTTGGTGCCGGTTACTCCGATGATCGGTGACGAGCAGTACCCGAACGCCACCTCGACCTCTCCCGTGACCGTGACGCGGTTTTCCCGTGAGGCGCGGATCAACGGGTGGTCCATCGGGACACCCGGGCTCGCAATAACAGCGCCGCAGCCGGCGAGCGTGCGAACGGCGGTGTCCACGGGGACCGCATCGACCCGGTTCGCTAACCCCGCAAGCTCCGGGCCCGTGAGCGCCGACGAGACGACCGCCGGGTCGTCGTCCGTCACGACCACGGCAAACCCCTTGAGGGCGAGCAGCCGCGCAACCGCTTTTCCGCTCTTCCCCATCCCCATCACGAGGAATCTCTTGTTGTTCAAAAGCTCCACGGCTCCACCGCTCACTGGAGTTTCAGGGTACTCAAGCTGAGAAGCGTGAGAAGCGTCGCGATGATCCAGAAACGGACGACGATCTTCTGCTCCGACCATCCGCTCAGCTCGAAATGGTGGTGAAGCGGCGACATTTTGAAAATCCGCTTCTTCCTCAGTTTGAACGACGCCACTTGAAGAATGACGCTCAGCGCCTCCGCGACGAAAAGCCCTCCGATGACGACGAGAAGGAGCTCCCTCTTAAGAAGGATCGCGACGACACCCAGCGCTCCCCCGAGCGACAGGGATCCCGTGTCGCCCATGAACACCTGCGCCGGATGGGTGTTGTACCAGAGGAAACCCAGGGCCGCCCCAACGACGGCCATACAGTAGACGGCGAGTTCCCCGCTCCCTTCGAGGTAGAGGATGTTCAGGTATTCCGAGAATGCCTTGTGACCGCTCAGGTAGGAGAGCCCGGCAAACGCGAGGAAGCAGAACGCGCAAAGCCCGATTGCCAGACCATCTATGCCGTCGGTGAGATTGACGGCGTTGCTCGCTCCGGTGATGACCAGCATCACGAGGACGATGTAGAACCAGCCGAAGTTGATGAAGAGCCCCTTGAAAAAAGGGATGCTCGTCAGCGTGGCGACGTCCTGCTGAATCGGGTTCAGGTAGAGATACACCCCGAGCGCGAGACCGTAGGTGACTTGACCCACGAGCTTGTACCGCCCGACCAGCCCTTTCGGTCTCTTTTTGACGACTCTCAGGTAATCGTCGAGAAACCCGATCATTCCCATCCACAGAGTCGTCAGCAGGGCGATCTGTACAAACCTGTCCCCAAGGTCGCACCACAACAGCGCCGGCATGAAAATCGCCGCCAATATGAGGAGACCGCCCATCGTGGGCGTGCCCTTTTTGCCCTCGTGCGTCTTGGGGCCGTCCTCGCGGATCGGCTGGATGATCAGGCGTTTGTGGAGCTGGCGGATGAACCAGGGCCCAACGATAAAACAGATGAGCAGCGCCGTCACCGTCGCGTACGCCGCCCTGAACGTGATGTACTTGAACACGTTCAAGAAGGAGAAGTACGCATGGAGCGGGTATAGAAGCTGGTAGAGCATCAGTCCTTGTCTTTTTTGAGAATTGTTTCGAGAAGCCCATCCACCACTTTGTCGAGATGGCACGCTCTCGAGGCCTTGATGAGAACGGCGTCCCCGGCTCGGATTTCTTTCTGGAGATCCCGCACGAGTTCGTCGATTCTCCGGTACGATCGGAACTCCTTTCCGGGCCTGCGACTCGAACCTTTCCGGCTCGAGACCTTCTCACTCGAAGCCTTCCGCGGCGAAAACCCCTCCTCGACTCGATCCCCGCTCTCCCCGTACCAGCACAACACGTCGATGGCCCCTCTGGCGATGTATCCCCCGAGCTCGCGATGGGCCGCGTCCGAGAACGTCCCCAACTCCGCCATATCGCCCAGAACAGCGATCCGTCTCGAGGCGTCCACACGGCCCAGGCTGTCGACGGCGGCCCGCATGCTCGTAGGGTTGGCGTTGTACGAATCGTCGATGAGAACGACTCCCCGCCCTCGATACACCTTCGCCCTTCCTGCGAGGGGTTCCTCCTCGACGAGAGCGCTCCGGATTCGATCGAACTCGACGCCGCACAGCTCGCCGACGGCGTACGCCGCCGCGGCGTTCAGCGCGTTGTACGCGCCGATGCCTTTTATTTCCATCGGCCCGCCGTTGATTGCGAAGCCGATCCGTTCGACTCCTTCCTTCACGTCCGACACGACGTACGTGCTCGATTCCGCCCGGCCGAACGTCACAACGCGGCACGCCGCTTTACCGCGGAGCGTGTCGATAAACGCGTCGTCCGCGGGGAGCACCGCGTAACCTTCGGGGTCGATCCCCGTGAAGATCTCCGACTTGGCCTCGGCGATCTTGTCGCGGCCTCCGAAGTACCCGATGTGCGCGTCGCCGACATTGGTGATCACACCGATATCGGGTCTGATGAGACCGCTCAAGAACTCGATCTCACCCACGTGGTTGGCGGCGATTTCGCAGACGAGGTACTCGTTGTCGTGATCCGTTTCGAGAATCGTCAGCGGCACTCCGATGTGGTTGTTGAGATTCCCCGCGTTCGAGTGGACGCGGTATTTTTTCTTGAGAATCGCGCGGATGTACTCCTTCGTCGTCGTTTTCCCCATGCTCCCCGTCACCGCGATGACACGGATGCCGAGCGTGTCCCTGTAAGCCCGGGACAATTCCTGGAGCGCCTCGAGACCTCGGCGAACGCGGAAGAAGGGAGTCCCCGCGAGAGAGAGCGCGGTTGCGGCGGCCTCGTCCTCCACGACGACGGCCGAGCACCCGCCGGCACGGGCCTCATCGATAAACCGGTGTCCGTCGGTTGTCTCTCCCCTCAGCGCAAAAAAAATCCGGTGGGTGCACTCCGTGCGGCTGTCGATGCTCGCTCCGAACCACGGCTCGTCGTCGTGTCCGGCCAGATTCGACGCGACGAGACGGCCTCTAGAATCGAGAACCGTCCTGACCCATGACAGGGTCCCTTCCATCAATCGACTCGCCATTCGTCCAACGCCTTCTCCGCTTCCTCACGGTCGTCGAAATGATACCGGGTCGTTCCGATGATTTGGTAGTCCTCGTGTCCCTTGCCGCAGATTGCGACCACATCCCCCACCCGGGCCGCCCGGACGGCCGCTCGAATCGCCTCCCGCCGGTCGATCTCGACGAAGAGCCCACTCCGCTTCCGCTCCAGCCCCGAGAGTATGTCGTCGATGATTTTGAGGGGATCCTCCGAACGTGGATTGTCGCTCGTCACAAAACAGATGTGCGAGATCCTCTGCGCGATCTCGCCCATGAGCGGCCGCTTTCCGCGGTCCCTGTCTCCCCCGCAACCGAACACGGTGATGAGCCGCTTCGGCTGGAGAACTCGACAGAAAAGCAGTGTTCGTTCGAGGCTGTCCGGCGTGTGCGAGTAGTCCACGATCACGAGCGGGCGGGAGCCCCCGCCTATGGCTTCGAAACGGCCAGGGACCCGAGCGACCGCTTCGAGACCCGCTTTGATGCCGTCGACCCCGATTCCCAGAACATGAGCTCCCCCCGCTGCGAGAACCGCGTTCGACACGCTGAACGACCCCAAGAGCTTGAGATTCACTTCGACGGGCTCCTCGCCCTTGACGCGCAAAACGAACCGCGTGGACTGAAGGGTCGCGCGCACGTCGGTCGCGCAGACGTCCGCCTGCTCCTCAGTGCTCGTCGCGATCTTGCGCCCCGAGAAACCTTCTCCGATTTCTCTCGAGTGGTCGTTGTCCTTCGAGTAGACGAGAACGCCGTCTTTCTTTTTCCTGTCCTTGGACACGAGCGAGTAGCAGAACTCCCGCTTCGCGCTCACATAGTCCTCAAACGTCGGGTGGAAGTCGAGGTGGTCACGGGTGATATTGGTGAGCATCCCCATTTCGAAATCGACTCCCCATACGCGTTGCTGCCTTATCGCATGGGAACTGACTTCCATGACCACCCCGCCGCAACCTTTTGTTTTCATTTCGGCAAACAGACGGTGGAGAGTGACGGGTTCGGGCGTCGTATGAACGCTCGTCTCGAACTCCTCTCCTACGCCGTGTCCGATCGTCCCTACCACCCCGATCCTTCCCCACGAAGAAACCTCGCAGATCGACTTCAGGAGGTGCGCGGTCGACGTTTTTCCGTTGGTGCCGGTGACGCCGAACAGCCGCAGCTCACGGGACGGATTCCCGTAGAACTCCGAAGCGAGCTCGGCGAGCGCCTTCGTCGAGTCTTCGACGACCACGTGGGTCACGTCACAGACGGGCACATGCCCCTCGGTTACGATCGCTTCGACGCCTCTCTTCAAGGCGGCGCCGATGAAGCTGTGCCCGTCCGTCCGGCTGCCCTTTGTTGCGACGAAAAGGGCCCCCTGCTCTGCCAGCCGCGAGTCGTTCGTCACCCTCGTGATCGCGATGTCACGCATGTTGTGAACATTCGCGTTTTTCAGAACCGCTATTAGACGAGAGAGCTGTATTTCCGTCCCCATGGCGTGTTTTCCGCATTCGATGTTCATTCAACCCGCTTTTTGTCTGCTCGTTGGGTTCTGGCACTGGATCCGGATCAGTCCGCCCCGCGACACGACGCCGGGACCCGGCCACTGCGACACGACGAGCCCGCTCCCCACGACCTCGCACTTGAACCCCGCCTCCGCCGCGCACCGCCTCGCCGCGCGTACAGCAAGCCCTTTCAGATCGGGGGTCTCTCTCCCCTCCACGCGTCCCGAACTCCCGCTGAGATACACCCGCAGCACGTCGTCTCTGTCCATCGCGACCCCGGGGTCCGGGTCCTGGGCGATGACCTCTCCCCCATCCCCTTTGCACAGAAGGTTCAGATCGTACATTCTCGCGCGTTCCATCGCACTGTCGCGGCTCATACGCAAGAAATTCGGCGCCACGAACCGCTGTCTCGCGACTTCCTCGTTCTCCGCGGGTTTCCTCAGCACATCGTCGAAGATGTGCGACGAACTCGCGATCGCCTCCATGATCCTCGCGAAAGCCGGCCCTGCCGCGACTCCTCCAAAACGGTTTGCGTAGTTCGGTTCGTCGAGAAGGACGAGACAAACCACCTTCGGGTCCGAAACCGGCGCGAACCCCACGAAACTGGCAACGAACTTTCCCGGTTGGTAGCCCCCCCGCCGGGTCGATTTCTGTCCCGTTCCCGTTTTGCCGGCGACCTCGAGAAATTCGAGACCCGCTGCAACGCCGGTGCCTTCCACGACGACGGCCCTGAGGTATTCCTTGAGCTGGCGGGCCGTTTGTTCCGAGACGACCTTCCTGAGCTCGACCGGTTTCGTCTGCTCATTCGCCCCGCTGCTTTCATCCGCGACCGCCCGGACCACCCTGGGCATCATAAGGACGCCGTCGTTAGCGATGGCGGCGAAAGCGTTCGCCAGCTGCAGAGGCGTCACCGCCACCTCCTGGCCAAAAGCGAGAGTGATCTGCGTCCGCTTGGACCACTTCTGCGGCACCTGACCCGCCGATTCGCCGTGGAGCTCGATCCCTGTCGGCGTTCCGAAACCGAACGAACGGATCGCGTCGGTGAACTCCTCCCGCCCGAGCCGCATGGCCGCCTTCGCCAACACGATGTTGCTCGACTGGACGAATCCTTCTTCGAAGGTGAGCATTTCATACGGGTGAGCGTCGTGAATCACGGCCACGTTCATGTCCGCCGTGCCTTTTTCGGCGTCGAACACATCCGAGGAACGGACCTTCCCCGTCTCGAGGAGCGCTGCCGCCGTGACGAGCTTGAAGGTGGACCCCGGCTCGTACACACAAGACACCGAACGGACCGTCCAGAGCGAATCGGCGCGCGAGCCCGACTCGCGGGATCTCGGCGAGGGGCACTCGGCCATGGCAAGGATCTCGCCCGTCTTGCAGTACATGAGAAGGACGACGCCGCCCCGCGCCCCCGCGGTCTCTACAGCCCTGTCGAGCTCCATCTCGGCGATCTCTTGAAGCCTCGCGTCGATGGTGAGAAACACGTGTTTTCCGTTGACCGGTTTCTTCTGTGCGTATGTCTGATACCCGTGCGAACGATACTCGCCATCCCGTTGGACTTCCTCCCAACCCGGCGTCCCCCGAAGCTCTTCGTCCAATGCGGCTTCTATCCCGGCCATTCCCTTGTTGTCGATTCCGACGAAGCCCACGATCTTCGCCGCCGTCCCGCCGTGCGGATAGACGCGATCCGCTTCGGGCTGAACCACCACTCCCGGGAGCGCCTTCAATCTCGCCTGGGCGTCTTTGGACAACGGACAACGCCTTTTCACCCAGATGAAAGGTTTTTCCGACTGAAATTTTTCACGAACGCTCTTCTTCGAAACGGAGAGGTACTTCGAGAGCGCCGCAGCGACTTTCTCTCTGTTCTTGATGTACTTGGGTTGGATCGCGACGGAACACGAGTGGACGCTGAGCGCCAAGGGCCGTCCGCTCCTGTCGAAAATGCATCCTCTGACCGGAGGAACCGCCCGTTTGACTACGGATTGTTTCGTGGCGAGGCTGGTGTAGTAGGCGTGATCGAAAACCTGCAGCTGCACCAACCGTCCCCAGAGACCCATCGTAACCAGCGCAAAAGCCGCGCCGACGATATAGAGCCGCAGGTTCTTCTTCTCGTTGGTCATTGTCCCAGGTTCTCGTCGCTTTGCCGGTACGTGTAACGATACGCAGACGGTATTGCCCCTTGCTTTTTTGTGAGCGCGACAGGGGCGGCGAAACCGGTTTCCCTGTCGTCCACGGCGACTACTTCGAGGTTCTCCCCTCTCGCCGTCACCATCCCCAGTTCGTTCTCACAGTACTGGGAGACACGGCTCCTCGACGACAGCGACACGTAGTCGCCGGTGAGCTTGTTCAACGCTTCTTTGAGATCGCCCCGTTCCTGTTTGAGACCCGCGATCTCCAGTCTCAGCACGCCGGCGTAGATCTGCACCAGCACGTACGCGAGCAACACGAGGGCGAGCACGGAGTAAACGACGATGGTCACTCCGACCTTCGTCTGCCCCGTGAACGCCGAAACCATCAGACGGCTGAACCTCTTGTACAAACCGTTTCTCATCGGTCTTTCACTCCACGTTTCCCCGGGGGATGACCCGGGCCGCTCTGAGCCTTGCGCTTCTCGCGCGGGGATTCTCGTTCACCTCGGTCTCCGCGGGTTTCACCACGCGCCGGGTCAGGATCTCCAGCGAAGCGGCGTGCCCGCACACGCACACCGGCGTTCTCGGCGGACAGATGCACCCGGAGCCCTCGCGTTTGAAAAATTCCTTGATCATCCTGTCTTCCAGCGAGTGGTAGGAAACGAACACTAAACGGGCGCCCGGGTTGAGATACTTGAGAATCGAATCGAGAAAGACCCGGATGTTGTCGAGCTCGCCGTTCAGCGCGATGCGGATCGCTTGAAACACCTTGCTGAGCAGGGCTGGGGCCGATTTTCCGCCGATGGCCGCCTCGATCGCCCGTTTGAGATCGGACGTCGACACGAGCCGGTTGCTTGCCGACGCCTGCTTGATCGAACGCGCGATTCTCGAGGCCCCCCTCACTTCGCCGTAGTTCTTGAGGACTGCCGCGATGTCCATCTCACTCGCCCTTCCGATCAGCTCTGCGGCCGTCGGCCCCATCCCCGACATCCGCATGTCGAGAGATCCGTCCAGGAGATAGCTGAAACCCCGCGATGAGTCGCCGAGCTGGAGGCTCGAGACGCCGAAGTCGAGCAGCACCCCGTCGAGCTTTCCCGATTCGCCGGTGATCGTCGGCAGCTCGGTGTAGCTCCCCTCGACAAGGCGCACACGCGAACCGTAGGGGGCGAGAGAGCGCTCCGCGACCCGCAGTGCCCGGACGTCCCTGTCGACACCGATGATCCCAACGTGCGGTCCGGCTTCGAGTATCGCCCGGGCGTGGCCGCCGCAACCCACCGTTCCGTCCAAAACGAGCCTCGTCTTTTCGTAAACCAAATAGTGAACAACTTCCCTCGTCATGACGGGCACGTGGTTCATCGCTGGCTCCCCATCCGGTCTTCGCCGCTCTCAAGGGACCGCCGGCGGCGGCGCATTGCAAAGCTGCAAGAGGTTTCATCGGAAGGTCCGATCATTCATTTCTTCGTACGCCCGAAGATCCGATCGTTCATCTCTTTGAACGCCCGAACCATGTCGGCGTACTTCTGTTCGATGCTCTCCTTCGCCCACACCTCGATATGTTCGTCCATGTCGACGATGGCGACGGAATCGGCGATCTTGCACATATCGCGGATCCGCTGGGGGATCGACATCCTCCCCTGTCCATCCATCGTGGCGGTGTCCGTGAAGAAATCCGCGTAGCGGAAGGAGTCTTTCTTTGTTTCCCCTTCCTCGGCGGTGAGAAGCTGCTCTCGGTATTTTTTCCACTGCGCGTCCGTCCGAATTTCGATGTACGCCGCGCCGGAAAGGCTCGGGATGCAGTAGAGGATGTCCCCTTTCTTGATCCGATGTTTATCGCGGACGCCTTTGGGGACGAGGACACGGCCCTTGACATCGATGGAATGGAGGTTTTTTTCGTTGAAATAGGTGTTCATCTATTTACGAAAAATTGCGTTTTTACGGCCGAATTGTCAGAAAATTGGGAACCACCACCGCGATGGGGAGGAGATTAGCCCTGCCCTTGGGAAAGCGTCAAGGCCAAAGCGGGTCGATTTGGGATTTGCTGTGGATAACTCGAGGGCGGATTCCGAAGAAACGACAACCCGCTGGACGTTGCTGGCTTCTTGGATAGCGGACGAATTACGATTTCTCGGCCACGAGACAGACGGTCGCGGCCAACCGGTTCACACCGGGTGTTCGTTCGAGTACGCGCTCCAGGAGAGCGATCAGGGGAAACGACCGGTCCGATGTGTTCTTGAGCACAAAGAGGAAGTATTTGACTTTCAATACCCTAAACCCTTGTCTCTCGAGAAGGTCGGCGATCTTCCCGGCGGGGTGGGGACGGTGGTAGCGGTAGGGGTGGTACTCGCTCCGGCCGACCTGCTCCACCGGGTAACACATGGTGGGCAGCCGGCGCCGCAGCCACGGCACGCGAACGATCATCCGCTTGAGCCGTTCGACGAGGCTGCCGTGGTTGGGCGTCGATAACACCATCCGCCCCCCCGGACGGAGCACGCGAAAACACTCTGCGACGGCCTTCTCCCGGTCTCCATCGAAAATGTGCTCGAAGGTTTCCACCATCGTGATCCCCGCGAACTCGCCGTCGCCGAAGGGAAGACTGGATGCGTCCGCCCCCACGACGGGGAATTCGAGACCGTTCGCCGCGGCGATCCGCGAGCCCGCGGCAAACTGATCGACGACGAGATCCATCCCGATCGTCTTCTTGCCGAGCTTCGTCAGCACCATCACGTTGTATCCCCAAGCCGAGCCGATGTCGAGGACCCGGTCCACGGCGGGTGAGCCCACCTCCGCGTCAACCTGCGAAAAGCGCCTCAACATCATGTGATGCCTGGCCCTCGACCCGAGATACCAGTACCTGAGAAGATCGGGCATCTCGTCGGGGGTCATGTCGCCGGGGACGTGGATATGGGGCAGGTCAAAGGTGTTCATCGCGTTCTCGTGTGAGACGGTAGAGGGTGTAGTAGAAGGGACCCGGCTTTCTTATGCCGAGATTTCTCACCTGGGTCACTCGCACCGCGTCGAACCGGTAACCCGCGAGGACTTTCCCCCCGAAACGATTCGCCGCGAGTTCCCTGTCGACGAAGAAATCGACCGACGGGTATTTCGGCAGCGTGAGATACAAACCGTTCTCGACAATCTCTTCGTAGGTGTATTTCTCCCTGAGTTCGAACGTTTCGTTCTCGACGAGCCCGCCAAGATCGAGCACCCGCCGCTCCGAATAGAACGCGAGATACCCGATGTCCGCGGCGGCAACGACGGCCCCCTCGGGGGAGTTCTCCTTGATGAAGAGGGCGAGATCCCTGAGATTGTGCGTGAGGTCGTACGAGAACGCGGCGGAGGGAGGCAGGACAACGATGAAATAGAAGGCGACGTTCGCGACGAGAGCCGCCGCGGTGACGCTAACCATCACCCAGCGTCTTGCCTTCGCGCGTCGCGTGTGGTTCGCAACGCCCTCGATCCACGCTTCGAGACCGCCGAGCCCCAGAACGATGGTAAATGGGCTCGTGAGGAGCATGTATCTCGAAAGAACCTGGACATCGAAGAAAACGTACGCGACGGGAAGCGCGAGAACCCAGAGAAGAAGAAACCGGTGACTGCCCGAGAAGAGGAGTGACCGCCCCCTGCGCGAGACGATCGAACCCGCGACGAGGAGTGCGGCGACGCCGTCAGTGCTCCCGACGATCTTCACGATGGGCTCGAACTTTCGAATGAACGTGACCGGGTTGAGAACCAATCCCCCGCTCTTCGCCCCCGCGGTGTTGGGCACAAAACTCCCGATGTGGTACCTGGCGAACGCAAGCCACGGTCCGACGAGGAGCGCGTAGACGAGAAGCGTGTGAGAGACGCACCGCCGGTCGCACCGCCGGCCGCGCGAAAGGACAGCGAGGAGGTACACGGGGAGGAGCCCGTACGCCTCCGGTCTGAGCAGAGCGGCGACCGCCATGAAGAACCCGAGGAACAACGCCCGCCGGCGGTTCTCGAAGGCGCCCACCGAGGCGATTCCTGCGGCGACGACGGCGAAAACCGCCAACGACGTTTCCATCCCGAGCGCCGTCCAGCGGACGAACCACGCGTGCGACGCGAGAAGGAGCGCGCAGCAAAACGATGTCACCGCCCGGAGTCCCAGCGCGCGGGCGAGAAAAAACAACGCTCCGACGGCGACGAACCCGCTGAGCCAGGAGAGCGCGCGGCTCGTCGCTATCAGAATTTCATCCGTCCCCAGAAAACGTCCCAGCGCGGCCTGGATCATCACCCACAATGGACTCGTCGTGCCGAACGAGACCTCGCCGGGGTTGAAACTGTACTCCCCCCGGTTGACGATGTTCCGCGCGTACTGGATATGGATGTAGCCGTCATCTGTGAACCCGGCCTTGAGCGGGAGCATCAAAACAAGGAGAACGAAGAGGGGGATGAGGAGCGCCGCGTTGGTTTTTGAGAACAAGGCTCAAGTCCTCTCCGCTAGAATTGCGTCAATGTGCTCGGCGAGTCTCTTCGCGAGAACGTCGCGCCGGTAGTCGGGCACGGGCGATAGATCGTATTCCGTGTCGAGTGCCCCTCTCGTGTACCTTTCGTACATGATCTTTATCTTGTCCGCGATCCCCGCGGGGTCATCCTGAGGGGCCACCTCGCCCCTCCGGCGTCCGCGCACGATGCGGCTCGCTTCTCCCTCCGGCGCCAGGGCGAGAATCGGTCTTCCTACGCCGATGTACTCGAACAGCTTTCCCGGCACGATCCCGTCGTACACGGGGTTGGTGTGTTTGATGAGAACGAGTATATGAGAGCCCCTTTCGATTTTCAACGCTTCAGCGTGGGGGACGGTGTCGCAGAAGCTCACGATGCGGGAAAGACCGAGCTCTTCGACGGCAGCGTCGTTTTCGCTCTCCCTCGGTCCGAGAAAGACGACACGGCATCTCTCGAGCGCACCGGGGACTTCGTCCAGGAAGATCCTCAACGCCTTCAAGAACGGCACCGCGCTTCTCTTTTGTGTGAGCATCCCGGCGTGAACGATCTCAAAGTGATCCGTCGGAGGAGCGATGTCCATCACGGAATCGAGATGCGACGGATCGTACCCGTTCGGTATGAGCGCCGCCGGTTTCATCCACGGATACTTCGCGGCGAGGAGATCGCGGTGCCACGGGCTCGTCACGACGACCGATGCCTCCCGGCACACGCGCCGCTCGAGTCTTTCATGGAGCCGCGCGTGGAGCGGTGTCGGCGTCGGGAGAAGGTAGAGGTTCATCCAAGGATCCCTGAAATCGGCCACCCAGGGGATCCCCGAAACCGCGTGGAGACGCCCGGCGATAAGATGGCTCGTCTCGGGCGGCGACGTCGAGTAGATCGCGTCGATCGACTTTTCTCGCAAGACCCTCTTTCCCTCGCGGAGCGCGAAGGGGTACCACCCGACGTACGTATCGGGGACGAGCGCCGCTGCGCCGAACTTCCTCAGGATGCCGAAAGACCGGCTCGATCGAACCTGCGGTTTTTGCCCGTTCGTGTTGCGCCGCCGCAGCGACGAGAGCAGCGCCTGACCGCTTAATGTTCTCGTCCGGCGGACATCGCACCCGGGCGGGACATCGGCGAGAAGACTTTCGTCGGTGATCCAGTAGGATTTCGACTCCATGGTGACCACGGTGGGCCGCCACCCGTACCTCCCGATGTACTTCACGAATCCGAGAGGACGGTAGACGCCTCCCCCCGCGTTTGGCGGGAAGAACGGGATGATCATGAGCAGATTTCTCATTGTTTCCTTCACACCCCTACTAGCCGGCCGATCGCCCCGAGCCTGCGGGTCCCGAGCATCGTGACGAGCGTTGTGCGTTCGTCGGGATCGAACACGTGCAACGCCCGAACGAGCGACCGGAAGACGACCACGCCGACAAAGTACAAAAGCGCCTTTGCGCCGATCGCCGTGTACGAGGAGCCGCTGTCGACAAAGATCTCAAACGCGAGCGCAGGCAAAAAGGCCATTCCGCCGGCCAGCAAGAGTCTCCACGCGAGACGCAGAACGTACCCCGTTCCGATGGCCACCTTCGAAAGCTGGAGCGCAAGCACGAGCTGCGCCGCGCACGCGACGAGCTGAGCGCACCCCACACCGATTAGCCCGAAAGGAGGCGCCAGGACGAAGATGAGTCCGACGTAGCAAACGACCCACGCCACGTCGCACATGAGGGCCCCGCGGACTTGATCGAGGGCTTTCATGACCGTGGTGACGGGGGCGGTCATGGTGGTGAGCGGCAGCGAAAACGCGAGGATGACGAGGAGAGGGACCGCCGCCGTGTACGCCTCGCTCGAAACGATGACGACCATGTCGCGCGCGAACACGATGACGAGCGCCGTCATCAAAACGGCAAACACCGAATTGAACTTGAAGAAGATCCGCGTCGATTGAACCACGCGCCCGTCGCGTCCCTCCGCGCCGAGACGGGTGATCTCGGGCTGGAACGCGAGATTGGCCACGCCGAGCAGGCGGTTGGCCAGGTGCCCCACTCTCGCGCCGATGTGAAAAGCGGCGAGGAGCTCGAGCGTCAACACCTGGGCGAGCAGATACCGGTCCGCGTCGCTGAAGGCGAGCGCGACAAAACTCAAACCCGCCGCCCACCCGAGATAGCTCGTGTACCCGTTGCGATATCCCGCACCGGCACCGGTGCGATCCGCGCTCCCCGAGCGTGTGGCTCCCTTGAGCCCCGCGAAGAACAAGGGAAACCCCACGCCGACGGTCGCGAGATTCACGACGCCAAGAATCCGAAAAACGAGGGGAAGCGTGAGCTCCCGCCGGTCGACGACGATCCAAACCAGAACGGCAAGAAGGGAGAGCGTTTCGAGCAGCACCTGAGCGGCAAGCTGTCTCAACCCGTTCAGACCGCCATAGAGGACGAGCTTGAGCATCACCCCGAGTGTGGTCACGTAGAACCAAAGATAGAGGTCCTCGGTGAGCGTCTCCGCGGGTACGAACCCGAACGCCCAACGCCCCACCGCGTGCGCGGCGGCGACGACGACGACGAGCCCCGCCAGAGACACGATGACGCACCCCGCGGCGAGCCGCAGAGCTTCCCCGCGTTCGCGTCTTGACTCGTGGACGGGGATGAAGCGGACGAGGAGCCATGGCAACCCGTGAGCCGCGAGCGTCGCAAGGAGAAGGGAAAAGCCCCGCAGGGAGGCGAGTAAACCGAAGGTTTCTTTCGAAAGAAAGTTGGATAGGAGCTTGATCTGGAGAAGCGTGAGCAGCGTGGCGGCCACCGTTTGAAAAACGAGAGCCACCGTGTTGGAGACGAACCTCGACTCTCCTCTTCCGCTCACGGTCTCGTTTTGCATGGATCAGTGTCTCGACAACAGGGTCCTGATCGCTCCGGCCACATTCCCGGTCGCCGACCGCCACCGGACCGTCCTGTAGGTGTAAGAAACGCCGCCGAGCGACTCTTTGTAATCTATCAGAGACCGCTTTCCGAGACTGCTACCGAGGTTGTACGACCGGTACCCGTTCTCGCAGGCGTGCCGCAGGCACTCGCTGTAGAGAAGCGTGCTCGCCTGCGTGCCGTCCGCCGTGTCCCGGGCCACCCCGTTCCACGCGATGACGGAATCCTTGAAGTAAAAATTCAGATGCCCCCCGAGGAGTTCGTCTCCGAGCTTGGCGACAAAGAGCTTGACCGCCCCCTTCCCCCTGGTGAAAAGTTCGGAAAAAAGTTTTTCCGGGTACCGGTACCCCTCGTTCCACTTTTCGACCCTCTGGACATAGATCTCATAGTATCTCGAGATTTCCTCGACCGAACGCGCCTCCGCGACGGTGAGTCCTTCTCTCAACGCCTTACGGGTCTGCCGCCGCTTGCTCTTCTCGAACGCCCGGTCCCATACTTCGTCGAAACTCCCCTCGAGCTCGATGAGGTGCGTGGTGGCTTCTTCCGCACGAAACGGACGATCGCACACACGGTTCGAAAAGTCCACAAGACCGATCTCGTGGATCCCCCGGCGCTTCCTCAGCGCCGCGTACGCCTCGACGAGTGAGCGGCGCACATCCTCGTCGCCCAGCGAAACCGGCCCTCCGTACGTGCCGAAGGGGAGCGACCAGAAGGCGCCAAAGGGGCCTTTTCTCAGGACGAAGAACGGAAGATATCCGATGATCTCCGAACCGCTCCTCGCCACCAGACACTGGAGACGCATCGATGGAAATGCGCGGGCGAGGCTTTCGACCCACGTCCCCGTGTGATAGAAGGTTGCATCCGGAGAACGGAGGGCGAGCTCGTCGAGGGCGGCTGAGAACTGGTCGACAATCTCTATTTGCATCGGTCTATTCGAATCAGCCTGTTCGCATCAGTCTTTCGCGTAGTACACCGCGATCCGTTCGAGAGCGCGGACCACGTCGTCGACATCCTCGTCGCGCATCGACGGAAAGAGCGGAAGCGAGATACACCGGGAGAAGTAGTCATCGCTAAGCGGAAACGAATCCCCGCGCGAGAGGTACGGCTGGAAAAACGGGTGTCTGTATATCGGGATGAAATGCACCGAGCACCCGATGTTCTCCGCGGCGAGCGCGCGTATGAAATCATCCCTGTCTATCCCGAGAGTAGCGAGCCTGAGCCGTATCACGAAGAGATGCCATGTGTGGTCGTTCTCCGGATGGACACGAGGGAGCTCGAAGAACGGCGAGCCCTCGAGAAGCCCAATGAAACGCTCCGCCAGCTCCCGGCGACGTGCGAGCATCGCATCCACCTTACGAAGCTGCGATAACCCCAGCGAGGACAACACGTCGCTCATATTGCACTTGTAGCCTGGGAGCGTCACCTCGTAGTACCACGAGCCCCGGTCGGCGTAACGGGCCCAGCTGTCGTGCGACATCCCGTGATAGGAGAGAAGGCGCACGTTGTCGGCAAGCGCCTCGTCGGTCGTGACGAGACATCCCCCTTCGCCGGTGGTGATGTTCTTCGTCGCATAAAAGCTGAACGCCGTGGCATCGCCGAACGAACCGATCTTCCGCCCCCCCACCGAGGCGCCGAAGCTGTGTGCGGCGTCTTCGAGAACGCGGATCTTCTTTCCCCGTGCCGTCTCGAGGATCTCATCGATGCGGCAGGCCTGTCCGCCGAAATGAACCGGGATGACCGCCTTGGTTTTCGACGTGATCTTCTTCCGAAGCTCCTCCGGCGACACGCAGAAGGTCTCGGGATCGATGTCGGCGAGAACCGGTCTCGCCCCCGCGTGGATAATGCCGTTAACGGTGGACGCAAAGGTAAGGGCCGAGGTGACGACTTCATCGGACGGTCCGACGCCCATCGCCTTCAGGGCGAGGAACATCGCAGCGCTGCACGAACTCACGCCCACGACATTAGCGGCGCCGAGATACCGCGCGATTTCCTTCTCCAGATTTTCGGAGACCGGTCCAAGCGTGAGCCATCCCGAACGGACCGTCTCCGCCACGCTCGCGACATCCGTCTCGTCGATCGAGGGCCGGAAGAACGGAAGGACGCTCTCTCTCAACGGAGCGCCCCCCTCGACCGCCGGTACATCTCTTTTCCGCGCTTTCACAGTGGCCCCGCTTTCCGCCGACGTTCGCCCGAAGTTCCGTCGCTCCGGTTTTTCTCGAGACGCGCGTCCGGGATGATCTCTCCCAGATAATCGCGAATCCCCCCGGTATCTCCCTCGTCGACCAAACGCTCCAGCGTTCGAAGCACCGCCTCCCGGTCCCACCCGGCGGGAAGCGCGGGACGAGCAACGAGGATACGCTCGTGCGGCGATTCCATGACTTCTTCACCTTCGACGACCAGATCCTCGTGGAGCTTCTCGCCCGGCCTCAACCCGGCGATCTCGATGTCGATATCCACACCCGACCTCAATCCGTGGAGAGCAATGAGATCTCTCGCCATGTCCATGATGTTGACGGGCGGTCCCATCCGCAGGACGAAGATCTCTCCTCCGTTTCCCATCAGGGAGGCTTGCACGACGAGCATGCAGGCTTCCCTCAGCGACATGAAGAACCGTGTCGCGTCGGGATGGCTCACCGTCACGGGGCCGCCGGTTCGGATCTGGCTGATGAACAGGGGAACGACGCTTCCCCGGCTCCCGAGAACGTTCCCGAAACGGACGGTGAGAAGAAGCGGTGTCTCGATCTCGTTCGAGTAATCGGTCATCAAGAATTCCGCCAGCCGCTTTGTCGCGCCCATTACCCCTTCGGGTTTGACCGCTTTGTCCGTCGATATCATGACGAAACGCGCGACACCGCCGTCCCGCGCGGCGCGGATCAGATTGACCGTACCGAAAACGTTGTTCGCCACCGCCTCTTCAGGAAATGCCTCCATGTAGTGAACGTGTTTGTGCGCGGCGGTGTGGTAGACGTAGTCCGGTTTGAGACGGGCGATGAGCCGCGCGATCTCTTTTTCTTCGCGGATGTCCGCGATGACCGCTTCGACTTTAAGCGACGGGTAGAGCGTCCGTATCTCGTGCTCGATCTCGAAGATTTGGTTCTCACCCCGCCCAAGCAGATGGAGTTCGGCGAGATCGAACCGGCCGATCTGCCGGCAAAGCTCCCCGCCGATCGAACCGCCGGCGCCCGTCACCATGATCCTCCGGCCGGCGAGACCCTTTCTCAGCGGTTCGTCGTCGAATTCCACCATCTCCCTGCCGAGAAGATCTTCCGGGTGGACATCCCGAACCTGTTCGAGCCGGACAGGGCCC
>Ga0315274_10004028_pt1 | contig 21721 bp, 22 predicted proteins | sample YL17G02_20_MG_FD_203700 | JGI IMG/M metagenome (GOLD analysis project Ga0315274, IMG submission 203700) | Sediment microbial communities from Yellowstone Lake, YNP, Wyoming, USA - YL17G02_20 | ecosystem: Environmental > Aquatic > Freshwater > Lake > Sediment | place: USA: Wyoming | collected...
CAGCACAGCCGTGCCCAATCAAAACCGCGGCAACACACGCACGGCTGCCGGCACGCTGGTCTATAACTACAACCCCTTCGTGGCCGACGTGGCCCTGACCTACACCCTGGACAGCTTCCCGATGTATAACGGGGCCTTCCCGATCAAATTCTCGGCGGACTACATGAACAACCCGGCGGCGGACGAGGACAACGACGCTTACTCGGTCGGAATCCAGTTCGGCAAGGCGGGCAAGAAGAAGACCTTCGATCTGGCCTACACCTACAAGTTCCTGGGGGCCGATGCGTGGTATGAGGAGTTCGTGGACTCGGACTTCGGGGCGTTTTACGAGGTGGCGCCGACCGGCGGCAGCGCGGGCTATGGTGCCGGCACGAACACCAAAGGCCACATCGTCAAACTCTCGTATTCGCCGTTCGATTCACTCACGCTGTCCGCCAAGTGGTTCCGAACCGAGCTGATCAACGAATCGCCCACGGGGTCCGACCCGATGATGAACCGCGTCCAGGTGGACGCGGTCCTGAAGTTCTGATCTCCAAACGAAAGGTGAACACCATGAAAACCAACATCGCCAAAGTCAGCCTCCTGGCCACGTTCCTCGCGGCCGCGGGCTCTCTCCACGCCGACATCACGGTCAAAGGCTCGGACACCCTGGTCATCCTCGCCCAGAAATGGGCCGAGGTGTACATGGGCACGAAACCGGGCCTGAAGATCCAGGTGACCGGCGGCGGCTCCGGGACGGGCTTTGCCGCCCTGCAAAACCAGCAAACGGACCTCTGCAACGCCTCGCGCAAGATCAAGGCGACCGAGGCGGCGAACTGCATCAAGGCCTTCGGTAAGCGGCCTACCGAATACAAGGTGGCCGTGGACGGCCTCTCCGTCTATGTCAACGCCGCCAACCCGGTCAAGCAACTGAGCATCGATCAGCTTGAACAGATCTTCACCGGCAAAGTCAGGAACTGGAACGAAGTTGGCGGCGATGACCTGGCCATCACGGTGTACAGCCGTGAGAACAGCTCCGGCACCTATGAGTTCTTCAAAGAGCACGTGCTCAAGGGCAAGGATTTCGTCGCGAGCGCCCAGACCATGCCGGGGACGGCCGCCGTGTTGCAGGCCGTCGCCAACGACCCCAAGGGCATCGGTTACGGCGGCGCCGCCTACGGGGCCGGTGCGAAACATCTGGCGATCAAGAAGGACGAGGCCTCGCCCGCCGTTGAACCGAGCGAGGAAACCGTGATGAAAGGTGCCCAAGGCAGCGAGCAGGGATATCCGATCTGGCGTTACCTCTACGTCTACGTCAATCCGGCGTTGGACAAGGGCGATATCGCGGCTTACCTGAGCTGGATTCGCAGCGACGACGGTCAGAAGATCGTGAAGGACATCGGCTATTTCCCGTTGCCGCAGAACCTCCGCAGCAAGTGACCGGGTCTCTCCGCCGGCGGGGGAGTTGTGACGCCAGAAATGGCGCGCATCGGGACCGTGAACCGCCACGAACCCCCTCACCCGCCCTTCAGTCACCCTCGCCCCATCGGATGGGGAGAGGGCTGGGGTGAGGGGGCGGCTCTTGGGAAGGTCGCCGGTCAGGTACCGTTTGATCGCCGGCAGCTCCGGCGATCCGGGTCAGGCGGGCCAGGACTTCGTGGTTGCAGTTCCGGTTCGGCCTGAATACTCCTCAGCGTTGTGCAAGCGCTCCAACAGCACCAAGGCAAGCGGAGCCTCGGTTGGATGGGCATCCACAGGGGCCACCGCGCCCGGCCGCTCGAATGGCTGGCCGAGAAGCTGATCTTCGGGGTTTCGCTCTCGGCCATCCTGGTGATCTTTCTGATCTTCCTCTTCGTGGCGCGCGAGGCCCTCCCCATTTTCCTGGGTCGGATGAACAGCGCCCCCGTCCAGCCGGTGGTCCCGGTCGAGGACATGGACAAGCTGTCGCCCGCGGAACTGCGCCGTTACCTGGAGCTTACGGAGAAGCAGTACGCTGAGATGGACCGCGAGACCCTGCGCTCGCTGATGGAAATCAAACTGGAGGCCCTCCGGGAACTCCCGGAGGAGTTCCGCACCGACAAGGACGCCTCCGTCAACACGACCCAGTGGCGCTACCTGCTCCTGCCCTACCAGTGGACCGGCTACGACAAACCCGTCCATATCTGGCAGCCGGTCGGGAACATACGGAAGTACAACGTCATCCCGCTGATCGTCGGGAGCCTGAAGACCACCATGGTCGGACTGCTCTTCTCCGTGCCGCTCGCGGTGCTCGCGGCCATCTACGTTTCGCAACTGGCCCGGCCGCGCGTGCGTGAACTCACCAAACCGGCCATCGAGTTGTTGTCGGGCATTCCGTCGGTGGTGGTCGGCGTGTTCGCCCTGCTCGTGATGGCGACAGTGCTGCAGGGGATGTTCGGCTACGAGACGCGCCTCAACGCCTTCGTGGCCGGTATCGCGCTCGGCTTTGCGGTGATCCCCATCGTGTTCTCCATCGCCGAGGATGCGCTGACCAGCGTGCCGCAGACCTACACCCAGGGCGCACTGGCGCTCGGGGCGTCCAAATGGCAGGCGGCCTGGCAGATCGTTCTCCCCGCCGCGTTGCCGGGCGTGTTCGCCGCCGTCGTGCTCGGCTTCGGCCGCGCCATTGGGGAGACGATGATCGTTCTGATGGTGTGCTCGGCCAGCGTGATGTCCTGGAGTCTGTTCGACTCGGCCCGCAGCATTACCACGACCATCGCGGCGGAGATGGCCGAGGCGGTGGCGGGAGGGCATCACTATCGCATGCTGTTCATGTTGGGGGCGGTGCTGTTCGCCGTCACGTTCGTCTCCAACATGGCGGGCGACCTGATCATTCATCGGCTCAAAGGCCGGCTGGAGGGCAAACGCGGATGACCGCAACATCCTCCAGCAGTCCGGCCCGGCGCCGGGGTTTTCAAGCGGAGCGGTTCGACTTCAGCTCGTTCTTCTTCAGTGGCCTGACCGGGTTGGCCACGGTCCTCATCCTGGCGATCCTGGTGGCGATCCTGTTGAACATCGTCCTCAACGGCTGGGATGGACTGTCGTGGCGGTTCATCTCGACGATCCCCAGGAAGGACTTCTTCGACCCGGACACGACCGGCATCCTTCCGATGATCATCGGCACCACGATCCGGGTGTTCGTGATGACCCTTTTCGTGATCCCGGTCGGGGTGATCACGGCGATCTACCTGACCGAATACGCCTCCCACACCTCGCCGCTCACCCGGATCATCCGTGGCGCGGTGAACAACCTGGCCGGTGTGCCCTCGATCGTCTTCGGCTTGTTCGGGGCGGGCTTCTTCATCAATTTCGTCGGCCGGAACCTGGACGCGGTGCTGCAGAGTGCCAAGCCCACGTGGGGTCAGCCGGCGCTGGTTTGGGCCTCGCTGACCCTGGCGGTCATGACCCTGCCGGTCGTGATCGTGGCCACCGAGGAGTCGCTCCGGGCCATCCCGATGGGATTGCGCGAAGCCAGCCTGGCTTTGGGCGCGACGAAGCTGGAGACCATCCTCAAGATCGTCCTGCCTCAGGCGCTGCCGGGGATCATGACCGGCGGCATCCTGGCTGTGAGTCGTGCGGCGGGCGAGGTTGCCCCCATCCTCTTCACCGGCGTGGCCTACTACATGGCCTCCCTGCCCACCCGTCTGACCGACCCATTCATGGACCTGGGCTATCACGTTTACGTCCTGTCCACGCAATCCCCCAACATCGAGAAGACCCGACCGATTCTCTATGCCACGGTGCTCGTGCTGCTGGTGTTAACCTTCGCGCTGAACTTTGTGGCGATCCTGATCCGCGCCCGGGTGCGCAAGAGACTGCGGGCGCTGCATTGACCGTATCCTCCCATGCTATGGCCGAAGCTCTGATTCCGAAGATCGCCTTGCCGACGCTGGACCCCGGTGCCATTGGCGCCGCGGCCCCGGTCGAGTTGATCGAGGTGGAAAACCTGTCGCTGTTCTATGGCGCGGCCCGAGCGCTCAAGGACATCCACTTCCGGATCCACGAGCGCGTGGTGACCGCGTTGATCGGACCGTCGGGGTGTGGCAAGTCCACGCTCCTGCGTTGCTTCAACCGGATGAACGACCTGATCGACGGGGTCCGGATCGAGGGCGCGGTGAAGATCGGGGGCCATGACATTCACGGTCCGGACGTGGACGCCATCGAGCTGCGGAAGCGGGTGGGCATGGTGTTCCAGAAGTCCAACCCGTTCCCCAAGTCGATCCACGAGAACATCGCCTACGCCCTGCGGCTCCACGGCATCCGCAAGAAGTCGGAGCTGGACGCCATCGTCGAGGAGAGCTTGCGTGGGGCGGCGCTCTGGGACGAAGTGAAGGACCGGCTGCACACCAGCGCCCTGGGGCTGTCCGGCGGACAACAGCAGCGGGTATGCATTGCCCGGGCCATCGCGATCAAGCCCGAGATCATCCTCATGGACGAGCCGGCCTCGGCGCTGGATCCGATCGCCACCGCGAAGATCGAAGACCTGATCCTCGACTTGAAGAAGGACTACACGATCGTCATTGTGACTCACAACATGCAGCAGGCGGCGCGCATCTCGGACTACACGGCCTTCTTCTACCTCGGCGAACTGATCGAGTACGACCGGACCCGGAAGATCTTCACCCATCCCGCGAAAAAACAGACCGAGGACTACGTCACCGGCCGTTTCGGATGATCTTGAGTCATGCAACACCTCGAACAAGAACTCGACCGCCTCAAACAGAATCTACTGGCCATGGCCGGCCAGGCCGAACGCGCGGTCAACCAGGCCATGAAGGCGCTCGTGGACCGCGACGACGATCTCGCCCGCACCGTCAAACAGGACGACGACGTGGTGGACCGCTTCGAGAAGGAGATCGACGATCAGGCCATTGAACTCCTGTCCAAGGCGCCGCTGGCCAGCGATCTGCGCCTGATCACTGTGGCCATGAAGATCTCGCAGAACCTGGAGCGGGTGGGGGACGAAGCCACCAAGATCGCCAAGCGCTCGCTTGATCTGAGCAAAGAACCGCAATTGAAACCCTATGTGGACATCCCCCGGATGGCCACGCTCGCGCTCGAGATGCTCAGGCAGGCCTTGAACGCCTTCGTGCAGGGTCAGGCGGAACAGGCCCTGACGGTGATCCCGCGTGACAAAGAGGTGGACGAGTTGAACCGCCAGCTCCATCGCGAGCTGGCCAGCTTCATGGTCGAGCAGCCAGCCAACATCTCCCGCTGCCTGCACCTCATGGTCATTTCGAAGAGCCTGGAACGGATTGCCGACCACGCCAAGAACATCGCTGAGGAGGTCGTCTATCTGCGCGAAGCCCGGGACATCCGCCACCCGAAGCTGACCCCGAGCAGCCCGTCGCTCCCCCCGGCCTGAGCACACGCTTATGAAACCCAGAATCCTGGTGGTCGAGGACGAGCCCGATGTGGTCGAGTTGCTCGAGTTCAACCTGCGCGGCGCGGGCTTCGAGGTCGTCAGCGCCGGAGACGGCGCCGAGGCGCTCAAGAAGGCGCGGGAGCAGACGCCCGCGCTCGTCATTCTAGACCTCATGCTGCCCGAAGTGGACGGCCTCGAGGTCTGCAAGATCCTGCGGCGCCACCCCGCCACCGCCGCGATCCCCATCATCATGCTCACCGCCAAGGCCTCCGAAATCGACCGAGTGCTCGGCCTGGAGCTGGGCGCCGACGACTACGTGACCAAGCCGTTCAGCCCCCGCGAGCTCGTCCTGCGGGTCAAGGCCCTCCTGCGGCGCGGCGCCACCGTCGAGAAGAAGGAGGACGTTCTCCACCTGGGCGAACTGGTCATCGACATTCCCCGACACTCGGTCATCGCGCAGGGGAAACCCGTCGATCTGACGGCCACTGAGTTCAAGCTCCTCACCACGCTGGCCCAGCGCCGCGGCCGCGTCCAATCCCGCGAGCAACTCCTCCAGGACGTGTGGGAATACGACAGCCTGATCGACACCCGCACCGTGGACACTCACATGCGCCGGCTCCGTGAGAAACTCGGCAAGGCCGCCCGCCACCTCGACACCGTGCGCGGCGTCGGCTACCGCTTTGTCGATGAGTGACCTGCTCCTCATGTGGGAATTCCTGATCCTGATCCCTTTCGCCGTGGCCGGAATCGCGGGCCTGCATTTCTGGTGGCGGCGCCGCTTCGCCCACCTGCAAAACCAGCTCGAACAAACCACCGCCGCCCTGGCGACCGCCCACGAGGAACAACGACACCGCGAAGCCCGGCAACAGGCCGGCACGCTAACCCTGTTCGATCACATGGTCGAAGGCGTCCTGTGGCTCGATGCGGCGGGCCGGATCCAGTTGGCCAATCCTTCCCTGGGGCGGATGCTCGGGGCGAGCGGCGACGTCCGTGGCCGGACCTTGCTCGAAGCCTTCCGCCTGCCGGAGCTGACCGTCCTGGTCGAGCGGCTGTCGGCAGAAAGAACGATTCTCGGCCATGAGTTCACGCTGCCCGGGCCCGAGCCGCGGATTCTGCAGATCAATGCTGTGGTGCTGCTGGATGACCAGAACCAGTCCGAAGGCGCGATCCTGGTGTTCCACGACCTGACGCGGGTCAAACAACTCGAAGGCGCCCGCCAGGAGTTCGTGGCCAACGTCAGCCACGAACTCCGCACCCCGCTCACGCTCATCAAGGGTTGCGTCGAGACGCTCCTCGACGGTGCCAAGGACGAGCCGATGGCGCGGGACCGCTTCCTGCACACCATCGAGAAGCACGCCGACCGGCTCACCTACCTGATCGAGGACCTGCTGACCCTCTCGCAGCTCGAGTCCGGCCGGATCGCCCTGAACCTGCGCGCCACCCGGCTCCGCGACGTCGGGGCGCGTGTGATCGACAGCCTCGAAGCACGCGCCCGGGCCAAGCAGGTGACGCTGGAGAACCAGATCCCGGCGGATCTGTTCGCCCAAGTGGACGGCGAGCGGCTCGAACAGGTGCTCTCCAACCTGGTGGACAACGCCATCAAGTACGGCCGGACCGGCGGCCACGTGATCGTTCAGGGCGAGCGCCTGGCGGATGACCGCACCAGAGTGTCGGTGCAGGACGACGGCCCAGGCATTCCACCGGAGGCGCAGGAGCGAGTCTTCGAGCGGTTCTATCGTCTGGACAAGGCGCGCTCTCGCGAGCAAGGCGGCACCGGTTTGGGTTTGGCCATCGTCAAGCATATCATTCAGCGCCATGGCGGCGAGGTGGGTTTGCAGAGCGAAGTCGGCCACGGCAGCACCTTCTTCTTCACCCTGCCTGCCCACAGCACGTAGAGCGTGCGAAGGAGCGCGGTATCAAGTGACGGTATGGCCCAACGACGCGGTGAGGACACACGCGCCCTACCTTCGCCAACAACCTCGGGATACACTGCGCTGTCACCGCAGCGAAACAAAACTGTCGCCAGATCGTCACCGATGACCTATAGATGGCCCCGCGATCAAGCATGCAACTGCACTTGGAAGAGTCGATCCAGCGGGATGTTGAGGTGATCCGCAGCAAAGTGGTCGAGATGTGCGGCCTCGACGAGAAGGCGTTGCGATCCTGCGTCCGAGCGCTGCGCGAAGGGAACCGCCAACTGGCTTACGCCGTCATCCTGCGCGACCAGTATGTGGATGGAATGGAGAAGGAGTTGGATCGCCTGTGCTTGGAGTTCCTCGTTCGCCAACAGCCGGTCGCCGGCCTGCTGCGCTTTGCCTACGCGACGATCAAGATCAACCTCGAACTGGAGCGGGTGGGCGACTACGCCGAGAGCATTGCCCGACAGACCCTCAAATTGATCAGGACCGAGGTGAAGATCCCGATGGAACGCTTCGAGGAAATCGCGAACCTTTCGGTCCCAATGCTCCACGACGCCGTTCAAGCCTTCGTCGAACAGAACGCCGAGCTGGCGAAGAAAACCATCGCGATAGAAGAGGCGGTGGATGCACTCAAGAGCCGGCTGAACAAGGATCTCGTTGCCCTGTTCCGCGAGAACCAGATCCCCTTCGAGGCCTTGAATCCGCTGATCATGATCGCCCGGCGCTTCGAACGGGTGTCGGACCAGGCGCGGAACATCTGCATGGAAGTCCTCTACATGTGCACCGGGGAATACGTCAAACACCCGGGCTCGGAGGTCTTCCGGATTCTCTTCGTGGACGAGGGCAACTCGTGCCGCAGCCAGATGGCCGAGGCGATTGGGAACTCGCTTGAGCGGCCCAACTTCGTCTTCGCCAGCGCCGGCCTGGAACCCAAACCGGTTGACCCGACCACCCTACGGTTCATGAAGGAGAAGGGTTTGGACCTCTCGCGCGCCGCCCCCAAGGCGATCAACCAGGTTCCCGAACTGGACCATTTCGACGTCATCGTGGCCCTGGCCAACGAGGTGAAGCGGGCGTTCCCCCAGCGGCCGCGCAAGGTTGTCTATCTCGACTGGGGCCTCGCCGATCCTTCGAAGGTCCAGGGGACCCCGGCACAGATCCAGGCGGCCTACGAACAGGCTTACCAACTCCTCCACGCCCAGGTCCGGGACTTGGTGGAAGCGGTCAGCGGAGACAACAGCAAATAGACAAGATCCATGCGTATGAGAAACAACGAGGCGAACTCCGGACGCAGTCATTCTGGGAGCGCGGTCTTTGCGGTCGCGCTGGCGTGTGCGCTCCTGACCGGTTGTGGTTCGGGCGGCGGTGGTCCTTCCGGCACGAGCGGTGGCGGGAAGCAGTTGACCATCGCGAATGTCGGCTCCGACACCATGCTGCAACTGGGCATGGCCTGGTCCGAGGTCTATCGGCAGGTCGAACCAAGCGTGAGTGTCGAAGTCACCGGTGGCGGCTCGGGTGTCGGCATCGCCGGCCTGATCAACGGCAGTGTGGACCTCGCCAATTCCAGCCGGGCTTTCGAGGAACAGGAGATCGCCGATCTGAAGGCCAAACAGAACAAGGAGCCGAAGGAGTTCGTGGTCGGCTACGACGCCCTCTCCGTTTACGTCCACAAGAACAACCCGCTGAACGAAATCTCGCGGGAGCAACTGGGTGAGATCTACAAGAAGGATGGCCGGATCCGGAAGTGGTCCGACCTGGGCGTGTCCAACATCCCGGGGGCCAAAGGCGACGAGATCATCGTGGTGAGCCGCCAAAACAACTCCGGCACGCACCACTACTTCAAGGAAGCGGTCATCGGCAAGAAGAGCGACCAGCGTCTCGACACGGTGAACCAAAACGGCTCCAAGGACGTGGTGGATCTCGTCGGCAAGACGCCGAATGCGATTGGCTACTCCGGCATGGGCTACCGGACGGACGCGGTGAAAGTGCTCAAGGTGTCCAAGAAGAAGGGAGAGCCGGCGGTGGCGCCCAGCATCGCGACCACTCTGGACAAGAGCTACCCCATCTCGCGTCCCATGTTCCTCTACACGGCCGGCGAACCTCCACCCCATGTCAAGAAGTACATCGACTGGATCGTATCGGACGCCGGGGAGGTCATCGTGAAAGAACAGGGCTACGTGCCGCTGCCCCGGAAGTAGAGGTCATCAGCCACGACGCCGGCTCGGCCAGAGCGTCGGGGCGATGAGCCACGAAGCAGCGCGAACCCAGAAACCAGGCGACCACCCCTTCAGGTCTTCCCGGATGCTCCCCGGGCAACCCCATGGCGAAACCCCAACGTGGACGATTGGAAATGGCGGCGGAAAGGGCGATGGAGCTTTTGATCAAGCTCTGTGGCTTCAGCGCCATCGTCTTCGTCTTCGGGATTTTCTTCTTTGTCCTGCGCGAAGGATTGCCCATGCTGCCGCGCCTCACCCCCGGCAACTTCCTGTTCAACTTCGAGTGGGATCCCTCCGCCAGCGGCAGCCCGAAGTTCGGCGTCGGCGCGCTCCTCATCGGCAGTGTCAGTGTCACCGTGCTGGCGATGGTGATTGCGGTCCCGTTCGGGCTCGGCGCGGCGGTGTTTGTCTCCGAGTTCTGCGGCCGGAAAACCAAGGAGATCTTGAAGATCGTCATTGAGTTGCTCGCCGCGATTCCCTCCGTGGTCTGGGGTTTCATCGGCATGAGCGTTCTGGGGCCCGTCATCACGACGGTGTTTCATGTGCCGCTGGGGTCGAACATGTTCAACGGCGCGGTGCTCCTGGCACTCATGAGCGTGCCGATCATCGTGAGCATCGGCGAGGATTCGCTCAAGGCGGTCCCGGACTCCTACCGCGAAGCGGCGCTGGCGCTCGGCGCGACCCGCTGGCAGACCGTGTACCGCGTGCTTCTGCCCGCCGCGAAGAACGGTTTGTTGGCCGCCGTGTTGCTGGGCGTGGGACGGGCGGTGGGCGAAACCATGGCGGTGCTGATGGCCACCGGTCACTCTGCGCGCATCCCTCACAGCATCTTCGATCCGGTCCAGACCCTCACTGCGACCATCGCCGCCGAGCTCGGTGAAGCGCGCCAGGGTTCCGACCACTACCAGGTGCTCTTCGTGATCGGGGTGCTGCTGTTCGCCATCACCTTCGTCGTGAACCTTACGGCCGACCTGGTCGTGAAGGGCATCAAGAGGAAATCTCCGTGAGCGCCCCCGCCATCGCCGTGAGTCCGGTGCCGTTCGCGCAAACGCGGCATGCGCGCAAGAAGCAGCGCGCCGAGCGGGTTGCCCGGTGCTTCTTCGGCGCGATGGCGGGCGCGATGGTCATTCCTCTGCTGTTGATCGTCGGTTATGTCGTGATCAAAGGCGCCCCGGCGATGAGCTGGGAATTCTTCACGGCCAATCCCCGCCGCGGAGGCGCCGCGGGCGGCATCTGGCCGGCGCTGGTGGGGACGCTGTACCTCATTGCGATTTCCCTGTGCGTCTCGGCGCCCGTTGGCGTGCTCGCTGCGGTCTATCTGAACGAATACGCGAAGGACAACTGGTTCACCCGCATCGTGAACCTGGCGGTGGTGAACCTCGCCGGCGTGCCGAGCATCGTGCACGGCCTCTTCGGCCTGGGCGCATTCGTCTATGCCATGCACTTCGGGAAATCGGTTCTCTCCGCGGCCCTGACGCTTTCGATCATGACCCTCCCGGTGATCATCGCCTCGACGAAGGAGGCGCTCGCAGCGGTGCCGCTCAGTTTCCGCGAGGCCTGCTGGAACGTGGGAGCGACGCGTTGGCAGACCATCCGGCGCATCGTGCTGCCCAATTCCATCAGCGGCATCCTCACCGGCGTCATTCTTCAGGTGTCCCGCGCTGCTGGCGAAACCGCGCCCGTGATGCTCACGGGCGTTGCCACCTTCAAGGCCATTGAAGGCAGCGGCCTGTTCCTTTACAACCCGTTCAGCGAGCAGTGCATGGCGCTCTCGATGCACCTGTTCTATATCCGCACCCAGGCCAGCGGTGTGAAGGAGGAACTCTCATTCGCCATCGCTGCCACGTTGCTGGGCGTGGTGCTGCTGGTAAACGTGACCGCGATCCTGTTCCGTCTGTTCCTGCGGTCGCACAAGAAGTGGTGACACCCCGATGGCCGCCCCTCGGAAAATCGAAGCCGAAGACCTGCGTCTCAGCTATGGCGCCCGCGAGGTCCTGCATGGGATTTCGTTCCACATCGAGGCGAACGAGATCTTCGGCATCATTGGCCCTGCCCAGTCTGGCAAGACCTCCCTGCTCCGCTGCCTCAACCGCACGATCGAGTTCACCCCGGGGGCCACCACCAGTGGCGCGATCCGGGTGGACGGCCACGACGTGCGGAGGCTGAAGAACGTTTACGAACTGCGCCGCCGGATCGGCATGGTCGCCCCGCTGCCGGTCGGCCTGCCCCTTTCGATCTACGACAACGTCGCCTTCGCGCCCCGGTGCGCAGGCTTGACCTCCCGGAGCGAACTCGATGGGTTGGTGGAGCAGTGTCTCCGCCAGGCGGCGCTTTGGGACGAGGTGAAAGACCGGCTCGACTCGCTCGGCACCAAGCTGTCCGGCGGCCAGCAGCAACGCCTCACCATCGCCCGCGCCCTCTCGCACCAGCCGGAGATTCTTTGCCTCGACGAGTTCAGCATCGCCATCGATCCGGTCACGACGATGCGCATCGAGGACGTCCTGAAGGAACTGCGCCGGAGTGTGACCATCATCCTGGTCACCAACCTGACGCAGCAGGCCCGCCGTTTGGCCGATCGCACGATGTTTCTCTGGAACGGGGAGATCATCGAACTGAGCACGAACGAGGTCATCTTCAGCGACCAGCCGAAGGACCGGCGCACCTATGAGTACGTGAACGGGATTTTTGGATGAAGGCTCGCGCCAAGACGCCAAGACGCAAAGACACTGCTTCCTCGGTGTCGCTTCACGCCTTGGCGGCCTGGCACCGGACCGGCGCGTCTGGCGTGACTTGGCGGCTTGGCGGCTTGGCGCGAGCACTATTCCGGCAGCCGGTTCACAAGCCGAGTGATGCCATCCTTGATAAGCGGTGCACCAAAGTTGATCAGCAGCCCCAGCCGTTTGTCCGCCAACCGCAGGTAGGTGATGACTTGCTTCTTGTGGACCGGGGCCGTTTCCTCGACCGACTTGAGCTCGAGGATGACTTTGCCTTCGACGATCAAGTCGGCGCGGAAGCCTTCGTCGAACGTAAGGTCCTCGAAACGGATGGGCACCGGCACTTGACGTTCCACGCGCAATCCTCGTTTTCGCAGCACCGCGGCCAGAACGGTTTCATAGACAGATTCCAGCAGCCCCGGTCCCAGTTTCGTGTGGATGTGGAACGCCGCGTCCACGACTTCCTTGGCAATTTCATTCTCGGTCATTTTGAATTCCTTTCTTGCGGCGCATTTCATCCCAGGTCGGCCGGCTTTTCAATCTCCTTTGCGTCTTTGCGTCTTTGCGCGAGTCCCGAATGAGCGATCCCGTTTCCTACAGCATCACCACGCGCGACCTGAACCTCTGGTACGCCAGGTTCCAGGCGCTCATCAATGTCACGACCGACATCAAGCACGGGATCATCACCTCGCTCATCGGCCCCTCCGGCTGCGGCAAGACCACGCTCCTGCGCTGCTTTAACCGGGTTAACGAACGCTACGGCTACGTCACCACCACCGGCGAGATCAAGCTGCTCGGCAAGAACATCTACGACCCCGACGTGTCGCTGGTGGAACTGAGGAAGTCTGTCGGCATGGTCTTCCAGCGGCCCAATCCGCTACCGATCTCCGTCTATGAGAACGTCGTGTTCGGTCTCCGCATTCACACGCCCCGGGGCGCCTTGACGAGAGCGCAGATGGACGAGGTCGTGGAAAAGGCCCTGACGGAGGTCGGCCTGTGGAAGGACCTGAAGGACCGGCTCGATCAGAAGGCCACGACGCTCCAACTCGAACAGCAGCAGAAGCTCTGCATTGCCCGTCTGCTGCCGCTCAAACCCGAGATCATCCTCATGGATGAACCCTGCTCCGCACTTGACGTGGAAGGCACCCGGGGCATCGAGGAGCTGATGCTCGCGCTCAAGGGCCGCTACACGATCGTCATCGTCACCCACAACATGGCGCAGGCGCGCCGGGCCAGCGACGAGTGCATCTTCATGCTGATGGGCGAACTCATCGAGCACCGCCGGACCGAGGATCTCTTCCTGAATCCGCGGAATCCGAAGACGGCGGAGTACATCGAAGGCCGTTACGGCTAGGCCGGCCCTCCCTGCCGGCACTGCTCTCTTTGGTCGAAACGCGCCCGGATTTGACGCGCGTCCAGGAGCGTGTGTTTGGCACTGTCGGAGACCCACGGCTCGATACTGCGGTCTTTTTCCAGTCGTTTGAAGGCACCTTCCAGGGCCGCTGCTAGCGTGTCGTAGCTGACTACGCACCGTTTTGTCCCTTGGACATAATGCAGCCGGAAAGACTCCGAGGGGTCGCCGAGACTGGACAAGGCCGGCAACATGCCCCGCTCACACGTATTTGAGCACGCCCTGGTACACCAAACTGCCGGTGTCGCGACAGGCGTCGATGATCGACTGGGCTTGATCGCAAAGGTCCTTCACGATGACGACCCTGAGCGCGTCGTCTGGGCGGCGGAAGAGGTCCTCGACCGTACGGTCCAGCAACGTCTCGGCGCCGTCGAGCAGGTCTTGGAGGCGGGCGTGCAACTGCAGCGTGCTTTCAAGGTTCGAAAAAGCGCGCAGTTGATGGACCATCACAACCGTATTCTCCATCGCGGTTTCCAACAGGTCCACGAGCGGGCTGAAATCCGCCTCCGCCAGACGCTGCCGGGCCAGAATAAAGCGCACGGCAAACGTCCCCACCCGGTCCGGGATGATCCGCAGGGCACGGGACAAGCCTTGGATGTCGTCCAGGTGCAAGCTGGCCATGATCGTCTTGGCCAGTGTCGCGTTGATCTCGTTGGTGATCTGTTCGCCCTTCCGCCGGACGGCAGCCAGGGAGTCCGCGCTTTCGCTGCCGGTCTTCACCAAAGCCGTCAAGAGTCGAACGCTCTGGCCGGCTTCCTCGGCGCTGGCCTCCAGCAGGTCGAAGAACCGGTCACCGAGCACCTCGCGGGGTGTTGTTTTCATATCAGGCGAAGCTGGGCGTTAGCTCGAGACTCTGGCCCGCCTCGACCTTCAGGTCAACCCCTTGTGCCCATCGCTCGTCGTTCAAGAGCAGTTTGAAGCTCACCGGACCCCGAGCTTGCTCGGAATACCAGACCCAGCGCGAGGCTTCGACACAGCTGAGAGGTTGGCCTTTCTCCCAAGACAATCCGTCGCCCTGCCCGCGAATGAAGACGCCATTCCCGAAGCCGACGTCGATGCGCGCCTCGATGGTGGTAACCGGCCGCAAGGCCTGATACTTCCCGGGTGCGGCCGGATGCGTGGGCTTCACCTTGATCCGGGTTCTGGCCGCTCCGCCCGCCGGCGGCGTTCCTGGCTCGGCCGTCGCCGACACGGGTGGGTTGTTGGACTGCGCCGTCGGACGGCGCGGAAGGGTATTTCGTTTGGCGGTTTGTGGGTTCATGGTTCTGTGCTCGGTGTTGACATCGTGTGCGTGAGTGGACGACGAGCGATGGTTAGACGTCCATCGCCATGGTGTCGGCCAAAATGGCCTGCTGGATCTTCTGCGCGGCGGCGGCAGTGAGCCGGTAGGTGAACCGGTCGTCGTGGCTGCTCTGGAAGCGCGAGGACTCCGTTGACCACTCCCACCCGGTGTCGAGGAGTCCGAAGCGGTGCCGCCACGCCTGCCGATGAAGGGTGGTCAGGCAGGAATGTAGCAGAGCGCGATGAGCTCGGCGAAAGCGCCGGATGGCGCTACTGGTCACGAACTGGTTTGCGCATAAGTAACGAATGGTGCGGTCCGTCGCGGTCACCGCTTCGATTTCGTCGGACGCGTAGCGGGCGGTGGCATAGCAGTAAGTCAGCACCGTGAGCATCGTGGGGACAGGCGGGCCATCTTCCGCGAGCGAGGATGCTGGGGAATAGCCCTCCAGGGCATCGGAGACCACTTCCAGGACCCATCCGACCAGGGTTGCTTCATTCACCCACTGCCGCAGATCAGCCGGCAGAGTGGCCAGGACGGTCCCGGGCGACAATCCGGGAGAGCCGGCTCCACGGTATCTCTGATTCATCAGCCAAGTATTCATGTTCATATCTGGCTTCAGGATGCCCCTGGATTGTGGCAGACGTGTGACGGAAAGGTGAAGACTGTGTTCCGTCGATCGCTCGCTACGCGCCGGCGGTGACGTCCGAGCTATATGGTTCAAACCGCGGCCGCAGGAGCCGGGCGGCCCGGGTCGAGCAGGTCGGGCGGTGGAGCAGACCGGGGGGGTCACTCCGGTAGCGGTGTAACCACCATCTTGCTAGGGTTTGAGGTCCGGCATGTCCTTCTTCGCCTCAGCCAGCGCGGCCTTCTCGTCGGCGGGCAACCGCTTGACCATGAGGTTCCGATACTGCACCACGCTGCCGGGGTCGTGCTGCTGCAAAGCGAGATGTCCAGCCTTGTGGGTGTTCTTGGCATCCACGAAGTCGGTCACGATCTTGTCGTTGACCTTGACGATGGTCCGATTCCCGACGGCGATGATATGCTGGGTCCACCAGGTGTCATCCGGGATCAACTGGTCGGTGACTTTCGAGAGGTTGTAGAGGCTGCCGGTCTTCTGCGCATCCGGACTGGTGTTCTCGACTTGGACCTCGTAGCCGTTTGGCCAGCCCTTGCCATAGACCGCGCGGAAGTACATGCCGCTGTTGCCGCTGTGGTTCAGCTTCGCTTCCGCTTTGAACTCGAGGTTCGTGTAGGTGTTCGGACTGAACAAGTGGCTCGTTTTGCCGCGCCCGACCAGGACGCCCTCCTCGACCCGCCAGTCACCGGGATCGGGGGCCGTCCATCCGCTGAGCGTTTTGCCGTCGAAGAGCTGGACCCAACCTTTGACGTCCGGCTTCTCCGGCACGGGCTGAGGGGTGGTCTGGGCGGGCAGGCGGGTGGCCAGCACCAACAAAGCAACGGTGAGCGTCAAGCGACGAGTCGTATATGAGAGTGGATCGCGCATATGGGACACGCTTCTACTCGGCCGGGGACGAAATGGCAATTGCAACTTCGCCGAGGCTGGACCACCGTCGCGCGATGCGTATCGTTCGGTCCATCCACGCCATGCAGCGCTTGGCCGGCCAGTGGAAGCGGCAGGGGGCGAAGGTGGGCTTTGTGCCGACGATGGGTTGTTTGCACGCCGGGCACCTCAGTCTGGTGGCGAAGGCGCGCCGGTTGGTCGGTGCCCGCGGCCGGGTGGTGGTCAGCATCTACGTGAATCCTACCCAGTTTGCGGCGCACGAGGACCTGGCCAAGTATCCTCGCGATCTGCCGCGCGACACGCGCCTTTGCCGCGACGGCGGCGTGGACGTGCTCTTTCTTCCAGATGACCAGGCAATGTATCCGCAGGATGATGCGACAGGTTTCAGCACCTACGTGGTGGAAGAGAGGTTGTCGCAGGGAATGGAGGGGGCGTCGCGGCCGACGCACTTCCGCGGCGTGACCACGGTGGTAGCGAAGCTGTTCAACCTGGTTCAGCCCGAGGTTGCCGTGTTCGGCGCGAAGGATTGGCAGCAGGCGGCCGTCGTGCAGCGGATGGCGCGGGACCTGAGTTTCCCGCTCAGGGTGGTCGTGGCTCCCGCGGTGCGGGAATCGGACGGGCTGGCGATGAGCTCGCGCAACCGGTATCTCTCGACGGAGGAGCGGGCTCAGGCGGTGGCGCTTTGGCAGGCCATTCAAGAGGCCCGCCGGGCGGTGCGCACGGCGCGGAAAGCCCTCCCGGCCGCCCGGCTCAAGTCCGAGTTGAAGTGGCTGATCGAGACGCGACCGTCGGCACGCGTGGACTACCTTGAGTTCTTCGATCCGCGGACGTTGAAGCCCCGGGCACGAGTCAGCCGCGGCGCGCATCTGGCGCTGGCCGTCTTCGTCGGCGAGACGCGGTTGATCGACAACGGGCGGTTGTGATCGGGCCATCGAGCCTGGCAGTATGAATCGTCATTCGAGCATGAAACAGTTTGACTTCCTGGTCATCGGCACCGGCATCGCGGGTTTGAGCCTTGCGCTCAAGGCGGCGCGGCACGGGCGCGTGGCCATCGTCACCAAGAAACAGAGCGCGGAGTCGAACACGAACTACGCCCAGGGCGGCATTGCGGCCGTGATGGCAAAGGATGATTCGTTCGACCTGCATGTGCGCGATACGCTGGAAGCCGGCGCCGGCCTGTGCCGGGAGGAAGTCGTGCGCACCGTCGTGCAGGAGGGCCCGGCACGGATCCGGGAGTTGATCGAAATCGGGATGCAGTTCTCGCAGTCCGAGGTGCCCGGGTCGCCCGGCGTTCGGGAGTTGGATCTCGGGCGGGAGGGCGGGCATTCACGACGGCGCATCGCCCACGCCAAGGATATGACTGGCCGCGAGGCGGAGCGGGCGCTGCTGACCGCCGTCGCTCAACAGGCGAACATTGAGGTCTTTGAGGACCATTTTGCCGTGGACCTCATCACGAGCCGGAGATTGGGACGTCCCGGCCCCAACCGCTGCCTGGGTGCCTACGTGTTGGACCAGAAGGCAGGAACGGTGGTGACGTTCACCGCGCGACTCACAACGCTGGCGACGGGGGGCTGCGGGAAGGTCTATCTCTACACGACGAATCCGGACATCGCGACCGGGGACGGGGTGGCCATGGCGTATCGGGCTGGGGCCGCGATTGCGAACATGGAGTTCATCCAGTTCCACCCGACCTGCCTCTATCACCCGCGGGCAAAGTCTTTCTTGATCAGCGAAGCCGTGCGGGGTGAAGGCGGCATGCTCAGGTCGATCAACGGCGATCCCTTCATGGACCGCCATCACCCGCTGAAGTCGCTGGCGCCGCGCGATATCGTGGCCCGGACGATTGACACCGAGATGAAGCGAACGGGTGCGGATCACGTGCTGCTCGACATCACGCACAAGCCCGCGCCGTTCACCATGGAGCGCTTTCCCAACATCTATCGCACCTGCTTGAGCTTCGGGATCGACATCACGAAGGAGCCGATCCCCGTCGTGCCCGCCGCGCATTACCAGTGTGGGGGCGTGCAGACGAATGTGGACGGCGAAACCGAGATCGCGGGCCTGCTGGCCGTGGGGGAGGTGGCGTCCACCGGGCTTCATGGGGCCAATCGGCTGGCGAGCAACTCACTGCTGGAGGCGCTCGTCTGCGCCCACCGGGCGGCCACGAAACTGGAGGCCCAACCGCTGCCGCCGATGGACAGGCAGATTCCGGACTGGCAATCGGGTAATGCGGAGAATGCCGACGAGATGGTCGTCGTCTCTCACAACTGGGAGGAGATCCGGCGGTTGATGTGGGATTACGTGGCCATTGTTCGCACGACCAAGCGCCTTCAGCGGGCTCTGAAGCGCATCACGAACTTGCAGGATGAAATCCAGGAGTACTACTGGGATTTCCTCGTGACGAGCGACCTGCTGGAATTGCGCAACATTGCCACCGTCGCCGAGCTGATCGTGCGCTGCGCCTTGATGAGGCCCGAGAGCCGCGGGCTGCACTACAGCCTGGACTACCCGCATCTGGACCCCACTTGGGCGCAACGAGACGCGGTGGTCCGGCGGGACGCCGAGACTCATCTCGCTGGTTGACTGTGCTGGAGTACAGGTGTTGCGAGCCGAACTCCACAACACGTCTATGAACGCATCCGGATCGGTTGGTGGCCGGCTCTTGTGGGGCGTGTTGGCCGCAGTCCTGCGGGTCGTGCTGTGGCTCTTCACGCATTCGGTCTACTGGCTCAGGGTGGAAGGGCGCGAGCACGTCCCGCGCAAGGGCGGCGCCCTGTTCGTCTGCAATCACCTTTCCCTGGCGGACGCGCTGCTGGTCCAGGCTTCGGCGAGCCGGCCAGTCCGCTTCATCATGTTCAAGGACATCTATGAGCGCCCGCTCATCAAGCCCATCGCCCGCCTCATGCGAGCCATTCCCATCTCCTCCCGACAGCGGCCCCGCGAGATGATCCACGCGCTGCGCGAGGCCAGCGAAGGCATCCAGCGCGGTGAGATCGTTTGCATCTTCGCCGAGGGCCAGATGACACGCATCGGCCAGTTGCTGCCATTCCGACGCGGATTCGAGCGGATCATGAAGGAGGTCGAGGCGCCCATCATCCCGCTGTGCCTGGACGGCGTGTGGGGCAGCATCTTCAGCTTCGAACAAGGCCGGTTCATCTGGAAGCTGCCCCGCCGTATCCCGCACTTGGTGACGGTGACCTATGGCCGTCCCTTGCCGCCGACCGCCACCCCGTTCGAGGTGCGCCGGACGGTGCAGGAACTCACTACCGCGGCCTGGCCACACCGGCGCGAGCACATGCGGCCGCTCCAGCGGACGTTCATCAATGCGGCCCGGCGTCACCCGTTCCGGTTTGCCATGGCGGACGCCCGCGTGCCCAAGCTCCGGGCCGGCGCGGCGCTGACACGCACCGTGTTCCTGGCCCGCCGGCTCCGGTCGATCTGGGCAGGCCAGCCAATGGTGGGAATTCTCCTGCCGCCGTCGGTGGCGGGCGCCTTGGTGAACTATGCCGCGCTGCTGATGGGCAAAGTGCCCGTCAACTTGAACTACACCGCTTCGCCGGAGGTGATCGCTTCCTCGATGAAGCAGTGCAACCTCACGACCCTTGTGTCCTCGCGCGCGTTCCTGGATCGGCTCAAGCTGCGACTGCCGATGGCCCCCGTGCTGCTGGAGGACTTGGTTCAGAAACCCCGGCTCAGTGAGAAGCTGTTCGCTGCGGTCCTGAGTTGGCTCCTGCCGGCCGCCTGGCTGGAGAAGGCCGTGGGCTGCGAGCGTCCGGTGCGGCTGGATGACCTGGCCACAGTCATCTTTTCCAGCGGCAGCACCGGTGACCCGAAAGGCGTGATGCTGACCCACTACAACGTCATCTCGAACATTGAGCAGATGGAGCAGATTTTCGCTCTGGGCCGCAAAGACCGCTTCCTTGGCATCCTGCCCTTCTTCCACTCGTTCGGTTTCACCGGCACGCTGTGCTTGTGCAGCACGCTGGGCGTGGGCCTGGTGTTTCATCCCACGCCACTCGAGGCGGAGACGATTGGCGAACTGGTGAGCCGCTACGGCGTGACGTTCCTGCTGGCCACGCCGACGTTTCTGCAACTCTACCTGCGTGCATGCGAGCCGGAAGACTTCGGCAGCCTGCAATTTGTGGTGGCCGGCGCCGAGAAGCTGCCCGAGCGGCTCGCCGTCGCGTTCGAGGAGAAGTTCGGCATCCGACCCTTCGAGGGCTACGGCTGCACCGAATGCGCCCCGGTGGTGGCAGTCAACACGAAGGACTTTCGCAGCACCGGCATCCGGCAAGTGGGCGCCAAGCGGGGCAAGATCGGCCACCCACTGCCCGGCATCAGCGTGCGCATCGCCGATCCGGTGACTCTCCACCCCCTGGGCGTCAACGAACCGGGCGTGTTGCTGGTGAAAGGACCGAACGTGATGAAGGGCTATCTCGGCCGGCCAGACAAGACCCGCGAGGTCTTCCACGAAGACTGGTACGTTACCGGCGACATTGCGGCCGAAGACGAAGACGGGTTCCTGCAAATCACGGATCGACTGAGCCGCTTCAGCAAGATCGGCGGCGAGATGGTGCCACACGTCCGCGTCGAGGAGAAACTCCACGAACTGGCGGGCGCCACCGAACAGACCTTCGTGGTCGCGGGCGTGGCAGATGAGAAGAAGGGTGAGCGTCTGGTCGTCCTGCACCGCCTGGGCGCCGACAAGTTCAAGGCGCTGCTGGAGAAACTGCCCCAGCTCGACCTGCCGAACTTGTGGGCGCCCCGGCCGAATCAGTTCTTCCACGTGGACGAGTTTCCACACCTCGGAACCGGCAAGCTGGACCTGCGTCGCGTGCGCGACCTGGCCAATACCCTTGCCAGCGCAAAGCAGGGTGAATCGTAGGCCGACGCGCATCCCGTGTCGTAATCCGGCCTCGCGAATCCGGCCCGAAGACCTCCGGCAATCAGTGCGGGACCTGGTGCTGGCGCAAACCAAGGGGCGTGTGGGGAAGGACCATGGTGCGCGGTGCAGGACTTGAACCTGCGACCCCTACCGTGTCGAGGTAGTGCTCTGCCAACTGAGCTAACCGCGCTCCAGAATCGACGCCCATTAAGTTCTTCAACTTGAGCGTCATGCCCGAATCATCCAAGAAGAATGCCCGCAGCGCAACCTGATTCTGAACCCCGCCGTTAGACGAACCGTTAGACAGTTTAGAAGTGCTCTCCCCGTGTCGCCTGCACGGTGCGAAGGGAAACCACGCAGCCGACTTGGCGTGGTCGCGGTCCGGGCCTGACCGTATGCGCGGGCGTCAG
>Ga0315274_10004029_pt1 | contig 21717 bp, 8 predicted proteins | sample YL17G02_20_MG_FD_203700 | JGI IMG/M metagenome (GOLD analysis project Ga0315274, IMG submission 203700) | Sediment microbial communities from Yellowstone Lake, YNP, Wyoming, USA - YL17G02_20 | ecosystem: Environmental > Aquatic > Freshwater > Lake > Sediment | place: USA: Wyoming | collected...
TCATCTATGAAAACACCAGCAGCTTTATCATCAACACCAAAAGTATAATAATCAACGCTTCCTTTAAATTCAAAAGCTATTGTTGTACTAGCTGAAATCATCGGTTCAAGACGAAGAAATCCTCTATATGCTCCACTTGTTAATCCAAATGTCGGGATATCAGGGGCATAAGAACTATCCGTTGAATCTAAAACGAGAGTGTTTGGGATTCCAGATACAATTCTTTCACATCCACCTTGTCCTATTGTTATCCATGGAGCAGCAGGATCAACTTCTGGAACCGTAGAGGAGCTATAATCGACCGATTTGTTATCAGATATTTGGTTTGAATCAAGAGGAGAGATGTCTACTCTTATGAAGTTCCACTTACTATTAGAAACAGATTCTTTTCCTATTGATCCGAAAAAAACTTGCTGGGCTGGATTAAAATCAGCATCTATATCCGATAAAGCAGGGAGCTCTGCGTTTGTTGCGCTAAATAAAGGAGTCGGGCTTCCACTTAAGAATGCAGCAAAATCTCCGCCTTCGTTTTTTGAAATTCTGTAAGTTTTGGTTATCGTCCAGTCCGTTGCCCCAGAAATCCAGTTCTCTTCAAATTCAGTCGGTCCTTTATTTGATAGAAAACCGGCTTGTTTAATTAAGCCGACTGGGTTTGATCCATCATTATTTTGATGTACTTGATTTATTCCTATTACTTGATCTCTATGAGAATTAAATTTAATTCTCATGTCATTCACCAAATTTATACAGTTTTGGAGTAAATTAACGTCAGTTATCGGACCAACGTCAGGAAGAGTTATCCCATCGATAGTATCGGGAACTAAATGGATAGGCGTCTTAATGATATGAGAATTAAATTTTGCTTTCATATTATTAAGCAAAATCATGAGCTGTTCTATATTCGTGGCATCTACTAATAAAACAGAGCTTGTCGGATCATTCACATAATGAACTGATAACTGAGATAAATGTTTGTTGAATTTCTTCTTCAAATCGTTGGTCATGGCCAACGCAGAAGAAAGATTTGTTGCTGTTGTTTGAATAAAACCTAATATAGCAACTTTAGTTCCATCAGATATTCCAAAAGATACTCCTGTAAACACTCCATCAGGAGTGAATGTCTCTATTCTTCCTCTAAAAGCCGCAGAAGTTGTATTCGGAAAGCTTAAATCAACACTGTGAGAAAAGAAAGGAGGAAGACTCCCGGTTCCAGTATGAAAATTAGTATCAATTATAGTTAATTCTCTACCACCCGGAGCTAAGCTAAAAACACCTTGTCCGTTTAAAGTCCAAGGATCAGTTGAGTTTTGAGGAAGAGTTGTCGGGTCATATCTTATGACAGTTTCAGGAACAAATTCATCGAAAACCGGGTAAGCAACTTTGTTTGTCGGTACATTGAGAAGAAGAGTATTTGGGTCATTTAAAACTGCGCTGTATTTTCTTTCTAATCCTTTGTATTTCCATCCAACTCTTTTCGGAGCGAAAGGGGAAGCTACCTCGGGAAAACTTCTCGGTTTAACAAGAACAGACCTTGATCTATATTGATGGGCAGGAAGACCTGCATGACCGTTTGTCCCGAATTGATTTAGTAGAAACTCTGAAGAATTTAAACGAGAAAAAGTTGTAGCTGGATTATTTAAATATTGATAATCAACCGTTACTGTATCGGTCGACACCGGTTTAGAACTTAATACTATTGCTCCCAAAAGCCCAAAAACTGCGTCTATACTAGCAGGAAGAGAATTAACTAAAACATTTACGTCAGTAGAATCATCCGCGAATATTCCAATTCTCGGATTTTGAAGAGTCCATAGAAATGGCCCGACAAGAGGACCAGAATTTATTATGACACTTGCTACTGGAACTGAAACATAATCAACAGTGTCCCTAACTTGGTGAGCTTCAAAATTTTGACGATGAAGCTCAAAATTTTTTCTCAATTCATTTGCAAGTATTAAGGAGGAGTTTAATGATGTAGCGTTTGGGGATTCTATGGAGTTATCAACGTCTTGAAGCAAATGTGTCGGAGGAGATCCAGTTGTGATAAGAATATGAGAATCAAAATTAGTCTTAATCTCGTTCAATAAAGTGATGGCGGATGCCAAGTCAAAAGCGTCAAAAGAGACAACTAAATTGATATTATCGTTGGTCCCATGAACACTGGTTACGATTCCTGTGTCAGAGTCCAAAACAGCCTGAGATCTATGGGAATTAAATTTAGCTTTTATGTTATTGGCGAGCGCAATAACATTTAGAGTCGTTGCAGAAACATTAGAATTGTCGAAATTAGAATCAGCTAAAACTAATGTAGTTGAATTTTTGACTTGAACAATTACGAAAGTTCCGTCATTTCTTCCTCCAGGACTTCCGGATATTATAAGATTCTTTTTTTCGTCGAGAGAAGTAAAATTCCCGGTCGGAATAACTACTTCACTGGCGGATATGATACTTAAATTTCCTCCAGACAAAAGAGACAGTGGGGGCTTAACAATCGGCCCGCGATTAGTAAAAACCGTCCTGTCAATTACAGAACTTAATCCTGTGAATGAAATGGTCATGGTAAGATCAAATTCCCAGACTGATCAGTTAAACCAATAACAGTCATAGTATAGGATATCGGGTCCATATTTACTACCTGGATAGATATCTTTTGATCAGTTTCCCAAATAAAATTTTTCAGAAGTATTCCACCCGAAATCGAAAAATTAGAAGACGATAATTCTTTCTGATTCATAGGTTTAGAAAACCAAGTTTCAACAGAATCTGGAACAAAAGAGATATTTACTCCTTCAACCGAAGAGTCTTCTACCAATTGGAGCCCTGATTTAGGGATTGCTGAAGCTAACGATGGACTAGTTGATAACCCGATAAAATTCTGGTTTACCTTAACTAAATTTGAATGTTTATTTCCAAAAGCGTCAAAAGTTACGTCATTGATTGACATTTGAAGATCATATATTTCCCCATTTTTCATTGGGGAAAAATCCATATCTATAGTGTCAAAAAGCTTTGCAGATATCATGCTTGTTGGGGACGAAGAAAAATGAAATATGGAACTTCCAATATGGGATAGAAATGCTTTTCTTAGACTTTGTAATAAGACAACAGCGCTATTGAAATCCGTAGCGTTAGGGGTAGTTACAGCAAAGTCAAGATTATAATGATAGTCATCAGTTCCAGTTGGTCTAACGCTTAATATGTGATTATTGAAAGTAGTTTTATAGTTATTCATGAGAGTAATTATTGATGATAGTGGTAAAGAAGCTGTGAAAGCAAATGTATTATATATATCTCCGCCCGGTATAGAATGAATAGAAGAAGAACGATGAGCCGTATAACCTTCGATTAAATCATTAAAACAAGTAAGAAGAGTCCCCAAAGTTGAGTTGAGTCTTAAATTTGACGAAGTTGATGGAGAATTCGACGGGTTAGTTATTGATATTGAGTTCGGGTTTATTATCTCTCGATCAAAAACCATAGAAACAGAAGAATCTCCAGTGGGAGAACTCCATAAAATCTTAGCCGGAGTTGTGACTGACCTGGCATTACTTATAGTTCCAGTATAAGTAAGTTGGTTCGTTGTACTTAATAAATCACTGCTCTGAGTTGTGACTGAACAAAGAAAATTCGGAACAACTGAAGCGTTTTGTATAAATTTAGTTTTTACTTCACAATAAACACTATATGAATCATTTTGTTCGCTTTGAACATAAGAAACGCTATTTACATTTTGAGAGTATGCGAAAGTTAAATGACCGCTTAAACCAGTTGAGTACGAAGGAATCAATTCATTTGTTATAACGCTTTCAGTTAAAATTAAGTTTCCATCTGCAACTTTTGTGAAAGCATAGATGTTGACGTTATCAGAATATAAATGAACTCCAGTTTTCATAATATGCGTTAAATACTTATGTTGAGCTTCATTTAATAATGAAATGGAAGTCGTTAAATTTACCGGATTTTGGGATATTATGTATGGAAGAGTATAAGAAGCTGTAATCGTATTTGAATTATCCGCAATAGCATGATAAAAACCACTACCAAAAACTGAGTCTCTATGATTTTCAAACCTATTCTTTAAATCATCAGCAAGTAAGGCAGCACTATTTAAATCAGAAGCATTTGGAGTTGAAACAACGTTATTAACATCGTTAATAGTGTGAACTCCAACCTGTGTCCTATGAGCATTATACTTAGCTTTAATGTCGTTTAAGAATGTTATTGACGTGGAAAGATTAAAAGCATTTTGGAGATCTACAACATCTACGATATTTACAGCATCATTTAACGAATGAACTCCAGCTTGCGTCCTATGAGCGTTATACTTAGCTTTAAGATCGTTGACTAAACTAACGATCCCAGAAACCGTCGGAGGAGCGTTATCATTTATCGGATGAACTCCAACTCGAGTCAAATGAGCGTTAAAATCTGTTTTAAACTCAGTCAAAGAAGTTATTACTTCCCCTAAATTTGTTGGAGAAGTAAAAGTAAAAACAACTTGATCATTTACTAAATAGTTATGGGCCCCATACTGGTATATTGACCAGTTGGCAGTGTTTTCTGATTGAGTTTGGTCAAGCCAACAATTAAAGAATACTTTAATTGTTGCTTCAGGGATTACTAAACTTGAATTTGTTACATAATCCACATAAGCGTCAGTAATTTGAACTTGAGTAAGTTCAGCATAACTATATGGTGGATATGGGACAGGATAAGTGGGTAAATCTGTAACTCGATAAAATAAAGTTAAAGGGACTACTCCTGATCCAACATTTAGAGAGCTATCTATGATGTTAGAAAAAACTATTTCATGACCATCGGCCGTAACCATGGCCGGATTTAAGATAAACCTTAGATTAGTTTCAGGGATACTTGGATTCCACGCCACGGGAGTTAAAAGAACTCCCGGCCCCACGGTTCCTGACGGTCTTATGGAGGCAACTGGAGCAGAAGAAGTCGGACCGATTGATCTATCAAAAATTATGTCTATATTTGTTCTAACGGACAAAACGGAACGTAAAACTAAAGGCGGGTCTTGAACATTAGATGTGAAATTGAAAGCAGATATAGTGACAACAGTGCCATCGTCTGCAACCAAATTTGTTACATTTATTGAATAAAGTTTGTTATAAGTTAAAGACGCGTCATATTTAACAAGTATCGCTTGTCTAAATTCATCTTCAAACTCAATAGAGGCGACAGACGGGACAACAGCAGTAAGAGGCGGAGCTAACGATGTTAAAACATAATTTGAAAACAGATTCGCAGCTGAATTATCTTTGATGCGAGCATCAAAGTAAAGCCGAACAGTAGAAGCGTTGATCCCGTGAGCTATGAATGTTACAGCCATAATAAAACCTAAAAGTCTGCAGAGTGGTCCTCAGCCGTGATTGAAACAGCTTTTTTCGTACCTAAATCGTCAATTCCTTTAACTCCTTCTACAAATTTTCTGAAATCTTCATACCCATAATTTGATATGTCTAAACTAAATTTATCAAGAACTTTATTTGGCTGTCGATCTGTTTGTTGTCCGATATAAACATCTTTAAGGATAAACCTGAGAGTATATAAAGTGTGAGCTGGTCTAATTATATTAAGAAGAATTCTAATATTATGATCTGATAAAAATATGTTTGAATCTGTAAGCGAATCTAAAATAACATCAACTTGAAAACCAAATTGGTCCGAAATATCGAGACCAGACCCTGGTTGTCTAGCTTCTTTAAAATTTTCAAACACAATAACTTTTCCGCTAGTCAAGAGCTCCACAGCAGATTTTATTGAGGAAGGAACGCTTCCTTTAAAATAAATGGCGACGACATTAACCAAAAAATCACGAAAATCTAAATCACCAAAGTTCGGGTCCGGAATTTCCCCAGGGAAAAGAAGCTCTGTAACTGTTTGATATAAAAATTCCCCACGAGTGGATTTGAAATATGCGTCAGTCTGTATTTGATCAAGAGACAAACGAACTCGAGCAAGTTCTATAGCTATCGCTTTAAGTTCGCGCGCATATGAAGGCCCATCTATTTTGGATAAATAATAACTAGAAAGAAGAAGAAGTAAAATCTGAAAGTTTCTATTTGCTTCATCGTTTAAAAGATTTTCATACTGTTCTCCGGAGTTATATTCATTGAAATTAACTCTGACGATGCTCATTGAGCCCTCCTAAAGGTCAACGTGAGATCCCCAGGGGTCAGGTATTCAACACTAGAAATAACAATATCTTTGTCTCCGGAGTCATTCTCAACCACGTAAGTTGCTGAGAATGTATGCAAAGACGGTTCATCTGGCGGACTCGAACCTGAATTCAAGGAAACAACAATATGATTTGCGGTTAATTGAAGACGAGCATTTGCTATATCTTCAGGAGTCGTGTAAGTCAAAGATAAAGTTGCATCGTCTGAATAACCCGGAATTGAAGCTCCTGAAGCTCCAATTATGAACGAATTATTTACAATAGTCCCAATAGACTCTAGAATTGTAGCTCCCGACATTATCAAATCGTCTTTAAACACACCATGGAACGTATTTAAAGGACCACCACCATCAATGGTATTGAATGGAAGAGGTTGTATTAAGATATATACTGCATTCGTAAACATACTTAATGACGGAAGAAAAACTGAGTTCGATGGGATTCCATCACGAATTCTCATAGCTCCGTCTTGAAGTGTCATCCTGGAAAATGGCTGAACAACAAAGTTCACTCCATTTGAATTATCAATGACTGAAATAACATCAGAAACGTGAATGTCTCCTCCAATTCCTTTATTGTCAGTAAGAACTGTATAAGAAGTTCTGATTTCACTGTCTACCGTTGCCTGATCAGCATTCGGATTAAGTTGAACAGTGGCTTCAATCTCCATCGGATTTTCAACAGCTTGCTTGATTATGACGTCAGCAGTAATATGACGCATTTGTTGAACTTTAACATTCACTTGCTGTAAAACATCGTTTACGACGTAATCAATCTTGAAATTCTCATCATGTTCATAATCGACTGAGACTGTTGATCCGCTAACAATAGCTGAAGCGTTAGTTCTAATTAAACGAACTGGTGTTGTTTGTGATCCTCCAACAACTAAATAATCCGGACTTGTTGACGACGGGCCATTAAATTGATGAGATCTATCTTGACTATATACGACAATAGTAAAAATATTGATTCCAACTGAGTCCAATTGTTCTTCAAATTCTCCAATCATAACATGTTGTTCATCATTTATTGGTATTAATTGACCATTTGGTATGTTTCCAACTTGATTTATTTCTACATAATCAGTAGCTATGGTGCTATCACCTGTAAGAAGAGGATCTTCTAGTTTAAATAAAGTAAAACCTGAAGTTGAATCGAGCGGGCCGGAAATTTCTCCAGTAACCGATACAATTCTTCGTATCGGTTGAAGAGCAGCTGTAAATTTGTTATTCGATCGGAATCTATAGTCACCTTCTACGAAATCATCGAGTGAAGTTGGAGGTTGTGGTATCGAAGTATTTACACGAATAGTATTATAATCAAGAATAGAAACCCCAGTCAGGTCATAAGGAGTCGTAGGAAGATTTGAATGATTTCTAAGTCCAAGCCCTTGAGCCGGGTTATATAACATTTCAGATATTGGATTATCAACGGTAAGACGAGAGTCCCGCGCTCGGAAAACAAGGTTAATCGGGTCGATAACATCAAACCGGATATTTTTAGCTATTGAAAACTGAAACGCAAACGTTTCGGTTATAGTTCTTTCACTAAGACCCTTAATATAAATATCAACTTTCCCTCCAATATGCTTCATACGGACATCATCGTAATCTCTCATCATATATTGATCGCCAGATTTAATTATTTGAGTTTCAAGAACTCCAGGAACAGATATGGATGTTCTTCTATATCCTCCTTCAGTCCCTGTATCGAGAGAAGAAAGAGCACGCATCCCGTCTTCTGCCAACTCTAAATTACTCTGAATATCTCGACCAAAATCAGCAGCTATTTCATTTATAGTTTGAAACCCACTGGCTCCGGATATTACAGAGTTTAGAGTCCCGGCCGGGACGTTCCCAGACGTCCCAGGGGTGTCTGCCACCATCTGAGCTTTAATTTCATATCGTCTTGTTTCTTGATTAAAGAAAGCTTGAGCGCTAGCTGCTGGAAGAGTATACTGACTTTGAGTTCTAAATCGAGGAGCAAGGCCATTATTGGTGGAACCAATAATGGCATTTTGAGCTATATACAAATCTTTCGTGGGTTTAGAAGTAGTATAGAAAGTTTGATTGACTACGGCAGGGCGTCTACCAAGTCGTTGAACATTATAATTAGCGGCTAAGGAATCAAAAGCAGCATCGACTAGAGTTTGGACAGAAGCGTCATCCTCAAGGCTTAAAGATAATCTTAAAGCTTGTTTATACGGAGAATTTGCTACAGATATGCTTTTCCCGGTTAGACCAGGGTCATCTATTTGAAGTAAAGCTGTGAAGGACTGTGACCGATGGACGAAATCCATCAGGAAATACATTTTTTGACTCTCGTTAGCAAAAGGCTCTATATGAAGCTCTCGGATTGTAGAACCAGGTATCAACGAGAGAGTAGGTTGGGCTCTTTGAACTTCAGCGATATAGTCCTGAGTTACTTGACGTCTATCTCTAATATTGATACCGCGGGTAGTCCTATCAAGCGCAAGAGGACCCCCGGAAAGCTCCTGGGAATACCTACTCTCAATAAATGATCCGCTAGTTTTATCGAAAATCAGAGATGTTATGACATAATAAAGGGGATTTTCGTCAGAGACAGTAGAAAAAACATCGCTATTTAGTATTCCGAAAGCAACTGAAGCTGTTCTATCATGACTGAAAGTATAATTTTTTTGCTCATAGAGTCCAGACATAGTAATATCGTTACTAAACAAAGGAGTAGATACTAATGGGATCTCACTTTGGCTTATTCGTTTTAAAACCGCACCTGTCGTGGGGTCAATAATGTTTGTTATGACCTGAAGATTATTTTCTCCATTACCGATATCAACACCACTGATGGATGCGGAGAAAATAACATTTTTTGTTACAACGGTTGTTTTAGGAGAAGAAGCCGGGATCATACTACTATTGATACGAAGATATCCGGAACCAGTTCCTCCTGGACCAGTTGAAGCGTAAATATTATATCCACTAACCGGGCTATCACTTTGTCCAGTAAAAGAACCATTTGAAATGGTATCAGACCAGTTTATATCAACAGATTTTGCTTTTCTTTCTAAATTTATTCCAGTCGGTTGACTAGGTACTGAAAATAAATCATTGAATGAAACAACATTAATGCTGGCAATTGATGGAGAACTTACTGATCCACTTATATCTATGGCCCTTACCTGGATAATATTTAAACCTTTCTCAAGTTGAAGCCCTTGAGGATAGCTCAATAAATTCGGGATTGTAAAATTCGGAACGACCAGACCAACTAAACTAGGGTCTGAAGTAAATCCAGCACCGTTTATGTTGATTTGAACATCAATGATATTCGAATCAACTACTCCGGTTAAGATTAACCCGAATAGGTTAGTGGTAATAGTAAGATCCGTGGTGGTCCCGGACCCATCAAAATAGTTGAACTGAGGTGCCGTAGGCATTCTACCCTACGTTACGCAATTAAACTTTCGGGACTAATATATTATAAACTCCTCAACCCCTCAAGAGAAATTCAATAGGGTTTCCTGATAAGGTGAATGGACTCGGATTACCAACGACTCTAGTCAGCTCTATAGGTGAACGAGACCTACTAGTTATTTCGAAATTTACTATGGCTACTGTCGGATCGTCATCCGGAATAGTTACATCAATATTTGTCAGAGCATATGGGAACTCAGCGTCAGAAATTTGTTGGGATACGAGAGAATCTTGTTGAGATTTTATATTTTGATAAGTTCTAAAAGCCTGAGTTATATCGGTAGTAATAGACGCTGAGGCTCCTGGTCCGGTGTTTTTAGATCCAATCCTGTCTATGAGATTAGATCCAAGCCAGTTCCACTTAAAATGAGATCCTAATTTTGTAAATATGAATTTATCAGCTTCTTGGGCGAGAAGATCAGTATTTTGCACTATTTCATATGTATTGCTGACAACGTTATAATCAAATTCGATTCTTATTCCGCCGCATCTTCTACAATCTGCCGCGGATGTCACATAACTTAACAGTATGACCGGATTTTCATTTGGTATGGGGTAATTTAGTTTAATAATTGTTTCTTCCCCGAAGTTTACGCTCGGATCTTGAACCAGACTCCAACCTGGGAATAATCTGTAACCTACGACTGATCGACCAGGAATGATCCCAACTTGTTTAAAAAATCCTAAAATTCTTGCGGTTTCTGGAAGGGATTCGGTTCTATCAATCCATCTCGGATCAGGAAAAGAAAAAGCTACTCTTATAGTAGGGTTTTTAGCTGTGAAAATAACATGATCGTTTTCAACTCCAACGTTTAATTCAGGAATTTTATTACTGATATCTTTAGCTAAATCTTTTGCACTAACAGAAAATCCACTTATGACTTGTATAAATCTTATTGCTCCGTCTCCTATTTTTATGCAGAGAAGATCACTTTGATCTTTACGAATTGTATATGGGCCAGATCTTGAAAACGGTAACTTCGGGATAGATATGAATCCAGAACTTGGAATTTGCAACCCATCGACAAAAAGATTTACTTGACTACTAGAAGGAGGTTTTGCAAAGCGAATAGTATCATAAGTAGATTGATCCAAAGAAGAAGTTTGAAACAACGCTTCGTGACTGCAAATTCTTTGTAAAGCAAAATCGTAACTCATACAATGCCTCTTTGATGTGCAGCTTTTCCAGTCTCAATAGAACCATCCCTATCAACAGATCCGATCATTCCTATCTTCAAACCATGAGTGTCATCAATACTTCCTCGTACAACATTCATTTGTTTTGGAGAAGCGATTGCTTGTTCTATAGTGATGATTAAATCACTAACTGATTTGAGACCATTCCCAGACAAAATAGTGAGCTGAGAAATTTCATCGGCTATTTGATCTGAATAATCTAGACATCTTTTAATTTTAAATTCAAGATGTTCTCTCTTAAATTTAATCTGTTCTAACTGCCAACTTCTGAGTCTTTCAACTTTCAGTCCCATATCTTTGTCAAATCTGATTGAACCCCTATAAAGGCGACCATCTGAAAATTGTTCAGAGAACCCTCCAGAGATACTCCCATCCCTGTCTTTAGTTATTGGAGGACCTTCTGTTAAATAAACAGGTTTATCTATAGTTCTAAGAAGGAAATCATTTTCAGGAATACCACCAAGAATTCTATAGGCTTCAAGAAGTTTGGCCCCATAACTAGTTACGGGTAAACAAGAATATGAAACAGGCTGATGATTATTATCATATTGGGTTGAAAATATTCCTGTTTTATTTAATTCAGCTTTAAGCCAATTTTTCCTTTTCTCTAAATCAGTTTTCTGAATTAAAGAAAAGGACTTAAACGCTTCAAATTGGCCTTCAGTGAATGTGCCGAAAGAAATTGAATGCCATATTAGGCCACCTTGTCCTTTCTTGGGTGGATGCAAAAGCCTCTACCCAAAAACTTTGAATAATTACAGTTCCAACACATATTTGGATTGTTTTAACCAGAAAAGGGAAGTCCAACTATGAATTTTATGGCATTGATTGCGGCAACAAAACCCTGACCTGGACCCCCGGCTGTTAAAACCATTCCAGAGTGTAAACCAAATGGGGAAGCGGCCGGTTTATCTGTTGAAGATTGTAACTCCTGAACTAAAGAAGCAGCGCTACCGTTTGTTGAAGAAGTAGTTAAAACACTAACTCGAACGCTAATATTTAAAAGATCAATTATCGCTAAAATAGTTTTAATTGCTTGTTCAAGAATTCTTATTCTTTGAAGAATAGCTTGAATCACATCTTTAAGTTCTTTTAAAGCCCCCTCCACAGCTTTTAAAAGACCCTTTATCCAATTTTCAAAATCAAAAATATAAGGTACAAATGAAGGAAATAAATCACCAACAGTTACAGAATACCAGGATAAATACCCGATATCTCCAATTGGAATCAAAAGCGTATTTATAAATTCAGCCAGAATTTTCCTATCATCTACGCTGAAGGCTGAAAGAGGGGAAGGCCCGGCGACCATCAAAGGTGTGGAAGCGTTTATTCCAGACGGATAAGACTCTTCTTTCGACAAATAACTATTTATTTCTTCATTAGAATCACTATTTATTCCAGAAAATATTCCTATGAAACTCCAAGTAAGTTTAGCGTTCAAAACCTTTGATATGATATTATGGGCGCCTTCATTATATTTAATTCTCAAAATATGTTTTAATTCAGGTTTTGAATAAATTTCCGTTAAAGTAGAATTGGCTACTCTCCTAATTGCTGCCTTAACGAGAAAATTATTTTTCAACTCAGTAGAATTAGAACCAGTTTCCAGAACAGGACCTATGACTGGAATATCTGTTACAGATCCGGATTTAAATGACGCTAACTGAGCAGAAAGACGAGATAACGTTCCCCATCCTGTTTTTTGATTTATTCTTTCTTTAGTATCTAACGCATTAGCTACCGGAAAGTCAAAATTTAAAAGGATACCGGCCATGATCGAATTTTGAGCTGCTTCATAAACATTAAACTTGGCATCATCAGTATCAGCATCCAATGGAACAAATGCTTTTACGACACCACTGGGACGACCCATGGTAACGCCACTGCCATAATTTATGATCCACTGAGATCTGTCTTGTTTTATTAAACTAGTATTTTCAGCTATAACTTGAGGAAAATCGTTGCTCGGGTTCAAGTATTCAGTAGGAGTACCAAAATAGGCACGAACCCTATAATACCAAGTTTCTCCTGGAACTAAATCTTCTCCATCATCTAGGAATTTGTAAGTTCCAGTCAATCCACCACGAACTAAATCAGACCCGGACACGGGGATTCGTTTTGAAAAATGTTTATATAAAGTCCCAGATGATTCTTTAACAGATGTTTGATTATTAACTTGTATGCCAAAAAGAGCGGCTTGTCTATTGTCTATAGCTTTACCTATAGACTCAGTGTTAACTTTTTTAGTTACAGGAACTCCACCTGGTTTTTGGCTTCTTTCAACAATGAAATTTGGAAAAACAAAACTATCATAAACTGACATGATTTGATTTATAAAACCGGGAGCATTTCGAGCAGAAGCTCCTGTCGGCATAGACCATTCAACAGAAAGAGATTTACTTAACTCTGAATCAAACAAATTCTTGAATTGAGCTATAGAATCCCCTCCTTTAGTAACAGGAGAAACTTTAAGATTTACAGGAGCTGGAAGACCCGGGATTGGAGAAGGACCATTTATGAACGCAATCAGAGCTAAAAGCTGGCCGAGTAAATCGCCAGGTGAATCTGCTCCAATATAAAAAACAAGCATAGCAACAGAAGAACCGGGCGGATATTGAGGACGAAATATATCACTTGTATCAAAAAATTTCCCTATTACTTTATTTTCAAATTTAGGATAGGCTCCATTTACTGAATAAATGACAGCGGAAAAATCAGAAAGAGAAAAATCTGGATGAACAAGCAAAAAAGAAAAGCCTGAAGATCTTATTTGATTTATGATTGCTCGTATGGCCGCTAAAAGTAATTGAATGAGGGCTTTAATCGGATTCAATAAATCAAGTAAGAATGGCTGTATGAGAGCCAAAAGAGCTTCAAGTACGGCTTCTACGGCTTCTAACGCGGATAATATGGATTTAAGAGGAGGTTTTAAGTCCTCAAAAGGATCGAACTTTAAAGTGATTGAATTCCACGCAGCCATTACTTTTTACCGTAGTTGTTACTTATTTTTAGATAAGTATCAAGTTTCTCTTGTTCTTTGGATAAAGCAGCTCCCATAATATCTTTAAGATTTTCAAGAGCTGATCTTAAGTTCTCGTTACTTAAATTTCTGCCATGTTCCCAAGTAGGCCCTACGCGCTCAGGTTCTGAGTTATCAATAACATCTTTTGACTCGCTATCAGATTCAGAATTTTCTCTATTCTTAGTTTCTCCGCTTGAGATTTCCTTATTAAGGTCCCTATCTTCTTGTCCGTTCTCTGTAATATCCATAAATACCTTGTTTCGTAAAGCGTCCCACTATCTCCAAGAACACTACCTATACTTTGTATGAAATTATTGATATCGTTAAGTCTATTACTGATCTGTGATAAACGATTTGGTGCATTTAAAACAGCCACATTTGCAGACCAAATTAACGTGTCATTCAAAAACTGAAGAGTCTTTCTATAAAATTCAGATACTACCCCATATTGGTCAGGAATCAAAAACGACCATGTTAATATGAGAGAATAAGGAGTGGAACCAGAAGAAGGAAAGTCAACAAACGGATTAGATGTATCAATAATTATTACTGATCCGGTAGCAGACGCGACACTATACAATCCTTCATTTGGACCACTGTCTATATATAGTAGAGCAATCGAGTTTCCTATCAACAAGCCGAAATTCTGTCCTATGTCAGTAAAAGTTCCTGGAGCCGCCGTACCAGTTCCAGAAGCTACGATACTCCCATAGTTTCCAATAATTGACTGGATACTCTTAATTTCGGAGGCGACAGAACCGATAGTCGGAACAATCGGCGGGGGTCCGACAATATTAAGAGAAGCGTTATTATCTCTTATTACACCTACTTCTTCACTTAAAATTTGATATATGTTTTCATACCCAAAATTTGAAATTGAATAAGCAAAACTCCTCGGGTTTAGATCAGGAGTAACCAAAGAAGAATTTAAAACAAACGACAAACCGGTAACCGAAATAACTATTCTTGTTAAACCAGCGTTAGGACCTTCAGTAAACAGAAACGTTGCCCCTACAGGTAAGAAAATATTAGTAAACACAGTTGTTAAATCAGGTTGAAGAGTACCAATTTTTATATTTGATATAGCGAATGATTCTTGTCTTAAAAGACCAAAATATGTAGCATCATCACTTTCTGAGGTTCTTTTCATTATAGGTTCGGAAACTCGTTTATCATCACCAAGTTCTGAACCATCCAAAGCCGGAACTCTATTCGGAGCAGTATCGATATTTTGGAATACAATGGTTGTGTCGATTAATTCATTTCCAACTATTGGGACTTGAGAATTGTCGAACGGAGGCGGCAACTGAATAGTTATGTTAATTATTTGGCCGTTATTGTTGTCAACACCAATATCCCTCCCTGGTGTATAGAAATGATTTGATAATATAGCTGCATCAGAAGTATCAGCTAAAACAGATCCGTTTTGAACAAAAATCGGTTTATCTACAACTAGATTGAATGGACCTATACCCGTTATTGCTGATATCAATAACGGATTACTAGGATTAGTTAAAATATTTCCATTTTGATCATAAGCGTTTATCTGTTGTCCGACAACAAAAGCGGGAACTAAATTATCAGGGTCCCCATTCTTTTCTATTTGAATTATTTGACCAGCGGGAATAGCAAAAGTGGAGACTACGTTTATAGCCTTTATGGTTGATCTGGCTTTTGAAGAAGTAAACGTGCTTGCGGAAGTTATATTAGTGATATCCAAACTCCCGAAAGCTTCTCCAATGGGAGTTACCGGTGCTACTGCGTTTAACGCAGCAGTAACAATTCGTTTTGTCGGATAAATTCTAGATATGGAATTCGGGTTATACATGAACCCATAAACAGGAGTTTTTACAAAAGTAAAAGAGTCATTTATTGTTATTTTGTAATAAAGAATGACCTTATCATCAATGTCATTAGTTATATCAGAAAAATCATTTCTCGGAGGGTTATTTACGATTCCATCGAATCTAAAACGTCCGTATCTACCACCAACAACTCGACCATCCAGATTAGAAAGAATATCCTCATATTGATTTACAAGATCGTTATAATACTGAAGAAGACGAATTATAACAACGTCTAAATTAAAAAGATGAGTCTCATCATAACCTGGGCTAGGAGAACCCTGATCTTTATTTTGCAAAGACGTAGAATCAGAAGTATTGGGGCCAGACACTCCAGCTGATTGAGTACCTCTTTTAATATCTTCTTGAACTTCTGGGAGGAAAGTTTGAAATGTTTCTATACGATAGAAGAAAGCATCAGGTGCATATAAATCATAATTCGCATATAGCTTTTGACCAGATATTCCATTAGATTCATTTGGAGCTATTTGATGTGCATAATTTATCTTAAACTTTGTTCCAGCTGGTTGATCGACACGAGCTACATATAAAGCATGAAGTGAGTCTCCATAGATGATTTTTGTAGTTAAAGTTATATTTCCACCTTCAGAAACTGAATAGTCAACATCACGAATTAGAATTTTTCGAGTTTGACCCATTTTTATGAGTGTAAATGGGAAACTTGTAACATCGGCAAAGTTCAGTGTATTAAATTTAGAACTCGGAAGAAAAACCGGCCTTACGGTTCTTGTGACTACCGGAAGAATATAATTTCTGATTGCAGAAGAACCAAAATTAACTTTAGTTCTATTTATGTTCGAATCATAAGATGAAGAAACTACTAAATATGGGTCATCATCAAGAGTGATTATGGTTCCGTTTTGATAGACTGCAGATTTATCTTCATTAATGGAAATGAAGTTCGTATTAAAGGCAACAGCACTAACGATTGAAGTTTCTATTATTCTATACGATTGCGTGACAGATTCACTAAGAAGTATTCCTTCTCCAAAAAAATTGCTGGATAACGGTTTTTCGAGAACAACATTTGTAACGTCGTTTACAGAATCATAAGATGAAGATTGTACTAAAACTATTTCACTTGTACTTATTATTCGTATAGGAGAACCTGGAGAAAAATAATTCGTTTGATTTCCGTTAAAAGTCGTTGTGTTTGAATTTGAAACAAACGTTGGTTTATCTATATCAATCGGAGTATACAAAGTATTAAATGACGTTTCACCTCCTAAGCATTCATTCACATAATAATCAACTTTAACAATTTCAGTATTAGAAGTAATAGGAACGATTAAATCAATCCTATTCGGGGGTGTAAAAACAAAGGCGTTTTCTTCTTGAGTTACTCCGTCAATATAAGCAACTATTGGTCTAGTAGTATCAATGGGTCGATTATCAGGGTTAAATGCTATGGTTCTAGATCCAACAGTTGTTGTGGCTTTTTCAAGACGAATCTTACTCGATCCGATTTCAATAATATCTGTTGGAACTGTTGAAAGTCCTTGAGAATCTGGAGCTAAATGGATATAATTTATTCTATAAACATTTCCAGGTAAAGCTGGAGTCAAAATACTGACAATTCCAGCATCAGGTTGAACTGAGTATTCAGTATTTTCTAGTGTAACAAACGAACTAGTAGAATTTTCTGCTCTCTCAAGTTTAAATTTTTTGAAAGGAGGAAGAAAATTTATGAAAAATCTGTCTGCTATTGTTTCTTCTGATTGAACAACACTTGCTATCGTAGCACCGGAAGAAATGAAATCAGGAGAAACCCGAATTGTTGTTGGAGAGTCAAAACTCGTAATCGTGTAGATTCCAACATTTGGGCCATTTTCAATAAGAAGAAACTTTCCAACATTAGATCCAGAAAAAGTGTCCTGGCTTGCTATATAAATATTTGAAAGAGTTACAGAACCTACAATGTTGTTTATGTTGTTTGGATCATTTATTCCAATGGGTTGAGTAAACTCCAAAATACCGGAAACTTGATTAAAACTAAAATCAACTCCAGGAGTTATCGGTACATCGTTTTTCTCAATCGACAACCCGGCACTTATAACTGATGAATCCGGAATCTTCACCATAGATGTTGATTTTGGGAGAGTAAATACTATATTTTTTCGTTGAGTAAAATTTAATTGCTTGTTGTCTAAATCAAGAAAATAACCGATACCAAGTTTCGTCGGATCTTTCCCATCCTTTAAAATTCCAGTGAATGTTCCGGATCCTGCTACAACTTCATATTTAAGATTACTATTTACAATCGGAATTGTCGGGAGCATTACAAATGGAGTTTGTAAAATCCCGTTTTGTATTAGCTGTCCTTGAGTTGCCGGAGGATCAGGGATTTCATATCTAATTTGAAAGTCACTTACTTGTGCAGTTTTTGTAGAGTTAGCACCACTCCTAAAAAACTGTACTGAAACTCCTCTTTCAACCAAAGCGATTGTGTTTATATATGAAATTGAATATCCATCATATGTAGAAATATCGGTAGAATTAAAATAAACGGAGCCAGTTATACTATCAATATAAACTGACCCAGAAGGAGGAGGACTTAAGCCAACAGTTGTTTTAACAATTATTATGGAAAAATAAATTCTCGGTTTATTTGTTTTTTCTGCTACCAACACATACTTAACCGGATCAACAAGACTGACAAAATTTGAAGTATTGAAAGTAGAAGAAGGAAAGGAAGAAGTAGATCCGGATATTGTTCCAGCAAGAGTTCTTAATAATTGGAAAGAACTAATATAAACGCCATCATAATATATGACTTCAGAAAGATTGTTAGTTATATCAGTTAAAGAGAAATTTAATTCACCAGTATCTAAAGCCCACTGAAAATTTCCAGACAGTTGAGAAGTGAAAGAAGTTTTACTCGGGACTTGAACCCCGTTCAAATAACTTTGATATCCAATTCTAATTTTCGGTATTTGACCACTTCCAGGTCTTGGATTGAGAAAAAGGGAGAAAGTTAAAAAAGCGGAAGAAGGAAAACTCCCTATTATTCCTTTATTCTTTTGACGATCAAAAAAACTCTGTCTTGTGTATAAGATAGACTGACCTGAATATTGACCTATATCGATTGAATTGAAATTCAATTCACCGGTGTTACTTTTAATTTCAACAGTCCCAATAGGTGGGGATCCAAAAGAATCAACTATTTGAGGGATGAAAGTAACAACTCTGATTGGAGAACCGATATAAATATCAAATGGAGAATCAGTTGATATTAAATCCGGAACTTGAACAATTAAACCATTCGCTATAGGCCCTAAATTTGTTGGGGAAGATCCGGGAAGAGGTGACCATCTTCTCCCAAAGTTATCATAATCAAACCTGTTTATGGCTATATTGTTTGGAGTTTCATTTTTTGTCCATAGAAAACGAAGATCTGGATCGGCAATTTCTAAACCATAAGTACTAGAACTTAAACTATCAGAAGTTACTAAATATTCAACCCGTCCTGTAGATGAATTGAAAGAAGTAGAATCAGTCACCCCGACTGTCGGGGGGAACGTATAAACGCTGTTACCAGTTGAAACTCTGGTATTTTCTAAGAAAAACCCTGTAGTATTAAGCGTCATATCTCATCAATACGGTACCCATAATAATACTAATTTATTTCTAATCCACAAAGATTCTAAAAAACTTTCCCAACTCCCACTCCAGCCGATGGTATCACGGATGGTGATCCGGCTATAACAACAGCTCCGACAGCCGATGTGAGCACAGAATCAAGTCCGATTGCAACAGCTCGAGCCAGATTTTGAGAAGCAACCCCAACAATCCCAGCAGCAGAAAAACCACCAATAAATGCAGGTATGGATATGGCAGGGTTCGGGACTAAGGAAACTATTCCTGCGCCAATCCCAACGGTTGGGCTAACAGTGATTATATTCGCTATAGCAAAAACTTGCATAAGTCCTAAAGATATTGCATTTATTAATGGTAAGGACATAGGGCCAGCTATTAAATTAGCAGGAAAAGTTCCAATAAAAGCAGCAGCTAAAGTAGAAGAAGGCAAAATAATACCAAATCCAATCCCAGCCCCGACCCCGAAAACCCCGGTATCAACAGATGTTGCAATTATGCCGCTTAAAGCGTAAGTAGATATGGCATTTGCTAAACCACTAGCAAGTTGTGGAGAAGATATGCCTAAAAATGCATTTGCAGTAAGCGTAGATAAAAATATTGGTAAAGCAGTCCCTTGATTTATAGCCATGATTAGCCCATCAATACTAAGGCAGACCCACGAATAGGGATGCCTGTTACATAATCAATATGGGGTCCAGGAGGGCCTGGAATGCCCGAGACGGCTCCTCCGACTGGAACTGCCCCTATCGTAACTAATGGAGCCGTGACGACAGTCGCGACCCCACCGGCTATTGTCGTGGTCAACGACGATGCAAATGTAGCAGCCCCAGCTGCTGTTGCTAAACTGATAGCACCAGCCCCAACAGCAATGGAAAGAGACCCAGCGCCCACAGATATTGAATAACTTCCAGCGCCCACAGATCCAACATAATTTCCAGCTCCAACAGTATCTACGATTCCAGCCCCGGCAGTAACCGTTCTTAATTTGGACCCAACTAAAACAGTTTCGCTATCAGCACCTGCAATAACAACTTTTGTATCATTAAGTGCAAAAGTTGATATTCTAGGAAGAGCGTAAGCTCGAGAAGTCTTTCCAGCTACTATCTCGAAAACATCTCCGGAGGATTTCATCCTCCTTCCACCAGGCCCGCAATTTTCATTTATTGACGTAGCTTCAACCGTTTTCGCTCCACCAACAAGTTCAGAAGAACTACCACCTACATTTTGAAATGCGTTAGCTGATACTGAATCAAAAGAAGATCCGCCAACAGTAGCTCCACGAGCAAGACCGTTGCTATCATTTCCTTCATATCTTAAAAATATCCCGCCCTTAAGAGTCATGTCGATAGAATTACCATCAGCCTGACCCTGACCGTCATTATTCATTCGACCGATGGTTCCTTTAATACCACCAGCCATATTAAAAAATAGACTAACTGAATCCGCCGGATCTGCCCCTAAAACAGCTCGAACTTTCCCAGCAGTGTTTAAATCAATTGATTTCCCTTTGTCTTCAGGAGAAATTTTTCCACTGCTAGCTGGGACATGAAGAAAAACACGACCTTCTTTTGAAACTCCGAACGTATATTTATTTGAATTTACTGGGCATTGAATTGTAAAAAGCCTAGCTAAAGCTCGACTATCGGTATCATCAGTATTTTTTTCTAAGGTATCAGCAGTCGAATATTTCGGGATTATTCCAGTCGTATACCCAGGTTCTGCATCATCAAACAACTGCATCGTAAGCACTTGTTTATATTCATCTGGAAATTTCGGATCATTTCCAACAATAGTTCCTTTCACATCTTCAATATATGGGGCGAAACTTTCTATTTGTACTCCGTCTCCTTCAGCAGTTACAGACATAACACCATCTGACGTATGGCGTATATCAGCTCGATCTTCTACATAACATTCATTAGTTTCAGAAAATCTAAAATTTCTTTCATCACGAACTATGAAACTTGCTCTTTGACCATCAGAAAGAACATCATATGGATAAAATAAGTTATTTGGATCATCAGCTAATATCTTAGTCCCATCTTTATTAATTAAACCGAGTTTCAGCATTGTCGTAAATGCTGGACTATCTTTTTTTACATTTCCTTTATCATCAACAGGTATATCCGGAAGAAAATTAAAAGCGTTCCTTTTAATGAGACCTCTTCGGTAATAACCGGCCGAATTTGAAACGAATTCATTTATTGTTTGAAGAATATATGACTGATCTGAATCTCGAAGCCTAATCTCATTCCCAGCCCGATTGGTAAACCAAACGTCGCGATCCATAACGGAATCCGCTCCGCTAGACGAAGAAACAACGTAATCACCAGGATAACCTTTAGGAGATTTAAGACGTATTGCTTTAAGATTTATGGCAGG
>Ga0315274_10004030_pt1 | contig 21716 bp, 21 predicted proteins | sample YL17G02_20_MG_FD_203700 | JGI IMG/M metagenome (GOLD analysis project Ga0315274, IMG submission 203700) | Sediment microbial communities from Yellowstone Lake, YNP, Wyoming, USA - YL17G02_20 | ecosystem: Environmental > Aquatic > Freshwater > Lake > Sediment | place: USA: Wyoming | collected...
ATAATGGATGATCCGGAGTTGCTGGAGCTAGTGGAGTTGGAGCTGCGCGAGCTGCTGACGGGGTACGAATTTCCTGGGGATGAGACGCCGATCGTGAGGGGGAGTGCGCTGAAGGCGTTGGAGAGCACGAGCACGGACGTGAATGCGCCGGAGTATGCGAGCATCAAGGAGCTCTTGCGGGTGGTGGACGAGTACATTCCGATGCCGGTGCGGGAGGTAGACAAGCCGTTCATGATGCCGATCGAGGATGTTTTTTCGATCAAAGGGCGGGGGACGGTGGTGACGGGGCGGGTGGACCGCGGCCGGATCAAGGTAGGGGAGGCGGTGGAGATCGTGGGGCTGCGGGACGAGAGTATGGCCTCGGTGGTGACGGGGGTGGAGATGTTCCACAAGCTGTTGGACGAGGGGCAGGCGGGGGACAATCTGGGCCTGCTGCTGCGCGGGATCGAGCGGACGGATGTAGAGCGGGGGATGGTGGTGGCGATTCCGGGGTCGATCCCGCCGCACCGGAAGTTTTTGAGCGAGGTGTACGTGCTGACGAAGGAGGAGGGGGGCAGGCACAAGGCGTTCTTCAACGGGTATCGGCCGCAGTTCTACATCCGGACGATGGACGTGACGGGGCGGATCGAACTTCCGGCGGGGGTGGAGATGGTGATGCCGGGGGACAGTGTGAATCTGACGGTGGAGCTGATCACGACGGTGGCGCTGGAGAAGGGGTCGAAGTTCGCGATTCGCGAAGGGGGCCTGACGGTGGGTGCCGGTGTGATCACGGAGATCCTGGAGTAGATCGGGGCAAGAAAGGAGAGCCGCGTTCGAGCGGCAAGTCATCGACTCATGGCGAAGAAGGATGTCCGGCCAGTCGTGACGCTGGCATGCACGAACTGCCAGGAGAGGAACTACACGACGGAGAAGAACCGTCGCAACGATCCTGGGCGTATCGAGTTTCAGAAGTACTGTCCTCGGTGTCGCAAGCATACACTGCACCGGGAGACCAAGTAGGGGCGTCTCATGGTGTGCCCCTGCCGCGGATCGACACAGGCCAGTAGCTCAATTGGCTAGAGCACCGCTCTCCAAAAGCGGGGGTTGTGGGTTCAAGTCCTGCCTGGCCTGCCTAACTGGACACGACGCCGCGAGGGGACGGCGTCGCTTGGTCCCTGTGGAGGGTTGTCGTGCCGAAAGCTGAAGTAGCGAACAGACAGCCGAAGGGCATCGTGCGCTTCTTCCGGGAAACGGTGGCGGAACTGAGAAAGGTCAGTTGGCCGACGCGGCGGGAGGCGACCCAGCTCACCGTGCTCGTGTTGGTTGTGGTGGCTCTCTCGGGGATCGTGCTTGGGCTGCTGGATTTCCTCTTCACGGAGTTGATCCGACTGGTCATTGGCCTGTAGGGATGGTAACCGGCGGCCGGGGTGATGGAACTTATGGATGAGACGGAAGAGAAAGGGCCGGAGAGCGAGTTCGTGCCGGTCTTAGGGTCGGACGACGAAGAACGCCTTGGCGAGTCCGAGACGACAGCCGAGCAAGGCGGCACGGACGTAAGCGACCCTGGGGACCGATCTTTCGAGTCGGCGAGCCCGATCCGGGAGGAGGCGGCGCTCCCGCGCGGGATGGCGGGGGCGGCAAAGGCCTTCTCGTCGGGGGAGAAGTCCGGTGCCGGAGGCGAGGGCGTTGAGAAGGCACTCCTTGCACCGTCGGGCGAAGAGGCGGATGACGGCCGGCGCTGGTACGTTGTGCACTGCTATTCCGGCTATGAGAACAAGGTTCGACATAACCTGGAGCAGCGCATCGAAACGATGGGGATGAAGGATAAGATCTTCGATGTCGTCGTCCCCACCGAAGAAGAAATCGAGGTCAAGGACGGGAAGCGGCGGACGGTCGAGCGTCGGGTCTTTCCCGGGTACATCCTGGTTCAGATGATCCTGACGGAAGACTCGTGGTATGTCGTCCGCAACACTCCCGGAGTTACCGGCTTTGTCGGGATGGGGAATGAGCCGACTCCGCTTCGCCCGGAAGAGGTGGCTCAGATCATCCGGCGCATGGAGGCCGAGGCGCCGCGGGTGAAGGTGACGTACAAGGCGGGACAGAAGGTGCGCATCGTCGATGGACCCTTCAATGACTTCATCGGCACGGTCGACGCCATCGATATGGAGCGGGCCAAGGTGAGAGTCATGGTTTCGTTCTTCGGGCGGGAGACGCCGGTGGAGTTGGATTTTCTGGGAGTGGAGAAGGCCTGAGCGGGCCCGGGTGCCCGTGTGGGAGGGCGGTTGGCCGTCCGTCAAAACCACCTGAGGAGTCTGATCTGTGGCAAAGAAGCTGAAAGCGGTTATCCGTCTGCAAATCGAAGCCGGGAAGGCGAATCCGGCGCCCCCCATCGGGCCGGCGCTCGCGCCTCATGGGATCAACCTGATGGCCTTCTGCAAGGAGTACAATGCTCGCACGGCGGGAAGAACCGGTGAGATTGTCCCGGCCGAAGTCACGATCTTCAGCGACGGTTCCTTCACCTTTGTCTTGAAGACTTCGCCGGCGGCGGTCCTGCTGCGGAAGGCCGCCGGGATCGAGAAGGGCTCGGCGGAGCCCAATCGGGCCAAAGTTGGCACGGTGACCCGCGCGCAGGTGCGGGAGATTGCCGAGCTCAAGATGAAGGATCTGAACGCAATGGATCTGGAAGGGGCCATGCGCCAGATCGAAGGCACGGCGCGCAACATGGGAATCGCCGTCGAAGGATAGAGACTCGTGGGAGGGCTCGTAGATCGGGCCCGTCAGGACCACAAGGAGTGACCATGGCAAAGCGTGGCAAGAAGTACGTCCAGGCAGCGGAGAAGATTGACCCGGACAAGATCTATGCGCCGTTGGAGGCGCTGGCACTGGTTCGGGAAACTTCCTATACGAAGTTCGACGGCACGGTGGAGGTCCATCTCCGATTGGGGGTCGATCCGAGGCAGGCTGAGCAACAGGTTCGTGACACGGTGATGTTGCCCCACGGCTTGGGGAAAACCGTGCGCGTGATCGCCTTCGCGGAAGGGGACGCGGCGCGGGCGGCGGCCGAGGCCGGGGCAGACATCATCGGCGATGACGAGACCATCAATCGGATCAAGGACGGCTGGGTGGAATTCGACGCCGCCGTCGCCACCCAGGACATGATGGGTAAGATCGGCCGCCTCGGCAAGGTGCTGGGCCCAAGGGGACTGATGCCCAATCCGAAGGCCGGCACCGTGGTGCAAGCCGGCGATCTGCCGCGGGTGGTCAGGGAGCTCAAGTCAGGACGCGTGGAGTTTAGGGTGGATCGCTCGGGCAACCTGCATGTTCCCATCGGAAAAGCGAGCTTCGAGGCGCAGAAGCTATACGAGAACATGGCAGTGGTGATGGAATCGGTCAAGCGGGCGCGGCCGGCTTCTGCCAAAGGGACTTACATCCGCAAGATCACTGTCACGAGCACCATGGCCCCTGGGATCAAGCTGGACGTGAATGCCGCTCAGGCGATGTAACCCGGGCGGGCAATCGGAGGGGAAGGACAGCGGAAGCCACCACCATCGAGAGCTTCGCCCAAGACAGCAGGCGCCCCAACCACCTGGGGCTTAATCTCCTGCCGAGGTGGAGACCAACGTGCGACCCCGACCCTTCAGGGTCTCACGAGGAGTCTTTGCTTCGGCGGCTGAGAGAGGCAAAGACTTCATCGTTTCTAGGGGAGGAGGTGAGAGACCTTGGCACAATCAAAGACGCAGAAGCGAGAGCTGACCGTGGACTACCAGAAGATGGTGCGCAACAGCCAGGGCATCATCCTGACTGCCTTTTCCGGGCTGAAGACCCAGCAACTGGAGGGGTTGCGCCGCAAGGTGCGGGAGATGGGCGGTGAGTTCCATGTCGTCAAGAATACCCTGATGGAACGGGCCTTCCTCGAGGCTTCCCTGCCGCTGCCCGGAGGCACCCTGCAGGGCACGACAGCTGTCGGGGTGGCGAGTGAGGACGTCCCGGGCTTGGCGAAAACCATTGTGGAGTTTGCCCGCACCTCCGAATTCCTGAAAGTGAAAGGTGCGGTTATCGGCGGCGTGGCCTACTCTGCACAGCAGGCCGAGCGGCTGGCCGATCTGCCGCCGCTGCCCGTGCTGCGGGCGCAGCTTCTTGGCATGATCAATGCCCCGGCCAGCCGTCTGGCAGGGGTCGTAGCCGGCTCGGTGCGGCAGCTTGTGAATGTGGTGCAGGCGTATGCCAAGACGGAGGTGCCGGCTGCAGGATAAGCATGGCTCGCTAATCGCTGCGGTGTGATCGCGGCGAAGAGAGATTGTTTCCACCATAGGACATCATGAGGGAGAAGAGTTGAAATGGCTAATCTAGAGAAGCTCGTCGAGGAGCTGAGTAATCTGACCGTGCTCGATGCCGCGGAACTGACGAAAATGCTGGAAGAGAAGTGGGGTGTCTCGGCGGCGACGCCCATGGCGGTTGCTGCCATGCCTTCCGCCGGCGGCCCTGCGGCTGCGGGGGAAGCGGCCGAGGAGAAGACGGAATTCGATGTGATCCTGAAGGACGTCGGCCCCAAGAAGATCGATGTGATCAGGGTCATCCGGCAGATCACGAATCTGGGCCTCAAGGACGCTAAGGATTTGGCCGAGACCGCTGGGGCGAAAGTCCTGGAGGCCGCCGGAAAGGAAGCCGCCACGGGCGCCAAGAGCAAGCTCGAAGGGGCGGGGGCGAGCGTAGAACTGAAGTAGGGACTTGGCGCGATGAACGCGAAGCCGCCGCGCAAGGCGGCTTTGTGAAGTCAACCTCCGGATAGGCTGTGATATAGTGACAGGGGGAGACGACAAATGCGGGAACGAATACTCATCATTGAGGATGATGAGCCGATTCTGCAGGTGCTGAGGCGGACCCTATCCTATGAGGGGTACAGGGTCCAAACAGCTCTTGATGGTAACAGCGGGCTTGCCCTGGCCCGGGAGGATCCCCCCGACCTGGTCATCCTGGATTGGATGCTGCCCGGGATCGATGGTCTTGAAGTGTGCAAGCGGCTTCGCTCCGGCGGAGAGGCTTCGATCCTGATGCTGACGGCTAAGGACGCCGTAGCCGATCGGGTCCTCGGCCTGGATGCCGGCGCTGATGACTACCTCGTCAAACCCTTCGATTTCGACGAGCTGCTCGCGCGGGTGCGTGCCCTGTTGCGGCGGGCCAAGCCCGAGGCGAGAGACACGCTTTCGTTCGGAGACCTGCAGCTGGATCTGGGAACCCATCAGGCGTTTCGACTGGAACGTGCCATTGAACTCACGGCGAAGGAATACGAGCTGCTGGAGTTGTTCCTACGCAACCCGCGTCAGGTCCTGACGCGGGACGTGATCTACGATAGGGTGTGGGGATACGATTTCGGTGGTGAGAGCAACATCATCGAAGTCTACGTTCGCTACCTGCGACAGAAAACCGAGGCCGAGGGAGAGCCTCGATTGATCCACACCGTCCGGGGTGTGGGCTACGTCTTGAGGGAAACGGATTGACCTTGCGCAATCGCTTGACCCTTTGGTACACCGCCGTGCTGTCAGGTGTGTTGGTCCTGTTTGGCACGGCGGTGTATTTGTTGCTGGCCTTCAGTTTGACCTCGGTCATCGAAGATACGATGGAGAGGACCGCGGACGATCTGCGCAGGGCTTTCGTCAGGGACATGCGAGGAATCATCCTGCCTCAGCTGGCGCTGGATCTCACCGCGGATATTTATGTGCAGGTATGGGACGCCAACGGCGGCTTGGTGGATACGAACTTTCCGGCGCTGCAGACGGCGTTCGACCGGGCTTCCTTGCAGGGCAGATCCCCCTCCTTCTCCAGTGTTGTGGTGGACGGCGTACACCTGCGAGTGCTCACCTATCCTTTGATTGTCCTGCCGGAGCAGCAGGTTGTCGGATACCTGCAACTGGCGAACTCCCTTGAACCGGTGGACCGGACGCTGGAGAGTCTCCTGCTGGTTCTGTTTGCCGGCGGATTGCTGGCCATTGGCGCCGCCGCGCTCGTGGGCTGGACGACGGCGGGCACCGCCTTGAGGCCCCTGGAGCAGGTGACGGACACGGCGCTGCAGATCAGCCGTGCGGATGACCTGTCCCGGCGCATCCCGATGAAAGGCGAACCGCGCGATGAGGTGGGGCAGCTCATCCAGGCGTTCAACGAAACCATTGAGCGTCTGGAGAAGCTGTTCGAATCCCAGCGACGATTCCTGGCAGACGTATCACACGAGCTCAGGACGCCCCTGACCGCCATTCGGGGCAATGTCGACTTGATCCGCAGGATGGGTACGGCCGACGCTGAATCGCTGGATGCGATCACGTCCGATGTGGATCGGATGACGCGCATGGTTCGCGATCTTCTGATGCTGGCGCAGGCCGAGAGCGGCAAGCTCCCGCTCGCCAAGGAGGATATCGAGCTGGACACCCTGCTCCTCGAGGTCTTTCACCAGGCCAAAGTGCTGTCCCAGGATCGGGTGGAGGTGAGACTCGCTGCCGAGGACCAGGCGAGGGTCATGGGCGACCGCGATCGGCTGAAACAGGTGCTGCTGAACTTGGTGGCCAATGCGCTGGAGCATACCCCTGCCGGTGGGGGCGTCAGGCTCGGATTGGCGTGCGTGGGGGAGTGGGCACGACTGACGGTGTCGGATACGGGAAGTGGAATTCCCAAGGAGGAGCTCCCACACATCTTCGAGAGGTTCTATCGGGTGGATCGATCCCGGCACCGATCGGCGCGCGGGGGAGCGGGCTTGGGGTTGTCGATCGCCTACTGGCTCACCCGAAGCCACCAGGGCAGACTCGAAGTGGACTCCGAAGTGGGAAAGGGGACAACTTTCTCTGTATGGCTTCCGCGAGCGGGCAACGGAAACGGCGAGAAACGAAAAGACCTGCTTGCGCCCGCCGAGGTGGAAGAGGGTGACCGGACATCCAGCGCCGGAGAGTGAGGAGATCAGTTGGACATCGTGACGGCTTCGCTCTGGGAGGCCAGCCGACAAAGCTGGGCCCCTCCAGCTTCGAGCCATGCGAGCAGGGTCGGGCTGGAGCTCATGCCTGCAGCGATCTCCTCCAGGATACCCTGAGCCCATCGGACGTAGCGTTGGGTCTCCTTCGGCCATTGAGAGGGATCTGAAGACATGACCGTCATGCCCCCGTTGTAGCCCGCCAGGGCAAGGTGGGGCTGATTCGAGGCCTGAGTGAGAGCGCGGGCGAGATAGGAGAGCCCGCGCTTTGCATTCGTCTCCGGATCATAGGGATCCTCGTCGGCTGTGAAATGGAAAGGCATCACCTGGAAAAGCCCGATGGCGCCGGCAGGAGAACGGATCCCCGGATTGCCACAAGACTCAAGCTGCATCACCAGAGCGATGAGATTGGGATCCAGCTGATAGATCTCTGACCAACTCAGTATGGAGGGAGCCCAGGCCAGTACTTCAGGAGTATAGGCCGCCCAGAGGGTAGTGCTTCCAGTGACATCGTCGAGCCGGACACGGGCTTGTGGATCGCCGGAGGGTTCTGAGGATGGCAGGCTGGAGGAAAGGGCGAGCCTCTCGTGCAGACTGTGGAACGAAGCCCAGGAGACGGCGGTCAGCGCCGCGAGGAGCGCCAAAGGGAGGAACAAGATCGGACGAGAGATCACCGGCTCCTGTCCATCGAAGAGCCGGTGATCGTCTGGGGAGGAGATAGGGGTCGTGACGAGGTGCATGATATTACGGGCGGTGAGCGGACGGCGCACTAGGCGAGACCGGACGGGAGGATGGCAGGCCTTGGCCGGATGACGAAGACAAGGGAGGGGTTCTTGAGGAGGCTGTCTGGCGCCTCAAGAGGACCGGGCGAAGTTCCGCCTGCGATCGCACAGGCTGCGATTGAGCTTCTGCACGCGTGGGCCGGGACGTATGCCCTCCAACAACCTCCCCGCCAGCCATCGTCAGTGAGCCGATAATGAGAACGCGGATGAGCCACACGAGCACGGCGACAAAGACCGGCGCCCCGCTCAGAAGTGTCTCGCGGGGCAGCACCTCGTTGCCCAATCCGGCGTCCCTTACGAGGGCGAGGGTAACGGCCCACCAGGTGAGAAGGGCGTTCATCGTCGCCGCCAACAGCCAGGCGCCGAAAAGGTACCAGGCCTCCACCCATAGTCTGTGGCGCTTCTGCGGCGTGAACATTCTGGCGATGCCGGCGAAATCCATCCCGCAGAAGGCCAGAGCCAGGATCGTTGCCCAGCGAAAGCCTGCGAAACGTAGATCACCGAGGAAGTCGGCCAAGGCGTATTCCGTCGTGCCGAAATTGAAGAGCTCGAATGCAGCCAGAGCAGCTACGATGATGCCGAGATACACCCCGGCACGATGGCGCGGCAGGATCCGTGCGATCCGTGCGAGGAACGGAAGGGGGCTTAGCGCAGCCAAGCGGATAGGATAGGTGGCCACAGAAACCTCCAGTAGAACATATGGTCTATTTGAGAGCAGTATAGAACAAATGAGCTAATCTGTCAAGAGGCAATCAGTCCCCAGCGAGTGAACTAGCTGCAGTGGCTGAGCGATCAGGGAGTGGATTGCCGGGCTGACTTGGCGCTGCCCCTCGTGAAGAGGATAACCAGCAAGATGCCCAACACGATTGCCGGGACCACAATCAGGCCTGCCTCGGGGCCAAACAGGCCCCCAGTCAGGGAAACAGGCCCCGTCGGCGTCTGCTGCAGAAGTCGGAAGGAAGTGGTGCCGCTGACAGGGAATCCGAAGACAGGCCCCTGGAAGAAGTTCCAGCCAATATGGAGCCCAATCGGAAGCCAGAGACGACGGGTGCGGGACCAGGCAAAGGCCAGATACGCCCCCGCCAAGAAGATCCCCACGGTAGACATGAAGCCGGCTCCTGGATTCCCCAGGTGGAACAGGCCGAAGATCGCGGAGGAGATGAGGATTCCCCATGGGGAATCGATCCCTGTCGAAAGGTTCTGCAGGTAATAACCCCGAAAGGTAACCTCCTCGTATAGACCCACGACAACGTAGACCAGGAGCCATCCAACCAGCCCACCGATGGCACTGCCGACCGCGCCGTCCTGGAATGACCAACCGTCAAGCCGGGTCCACCCCAAAGCCAGCTCCGCCATGAACACCAATCCCATCTGGATGCCGGAGATGATCATGCCGGCACCCAGGTCAACGAGGGCTTGGCGGTCGAGCTTCAAGCCGAGGGAGACGAAGGATCGCTTGTCCAGGAATCGTCGAGCGATCCAGGTGGCGACCAGGAAGGAAGGAGCCGAGGCTATCGTGCTGAGGAGCATCAGGGCAGAGAGATCCATCTTCTGCCCGGACATGCCCGAAAAGACGTAGGCCACGCCTAAGGGGATGGAGAGGCACGTGAGCAAAGCGAGGGACATTGCCAGGTGGAGCAGCAGGCGCCAGCCGGTACGCGGGCGCGCTTCAGCTTGCTCGACGAAAAGGCGGTGAAGAAAGGTACGAGACCTTGAGGAGGGAACGTCGTCGTGGGCTTGCTGTGCCATCAAGCCATCCGGATTTCAAGAAGTAGCGGCTGGGGCAGGCTCATTGCGCGTGGCGCATCACCCTTGGCCGGACTTGGCGCCGGTATCCCGCGGATCGGTCTGAGGCCTGTTCCGGAGCAACCGCCTGGTCAGACCACTCCCCAGCAGGGCGAGCCCGTCGGTGGTCATGTAGTGACTGGCAGCGCCATCGAAGAGAACCGATGCGCGGGCGTCAATCTCCTCATCCCCTGGCCAAAGCACAGCGGCGAGACGGATGCGGGGAAGAGGCAGGAAAGCATAAGCATGCTGGTTGATCCCCGGCAACGGCCATCCGCCGGTCGCCTGGGAGGCAGAGTCGAAGCCGGCAGGGTGCAGGCCGAATGCGCGCGCCAGCCGATTCCCGGTGTATCCCTGATACGCCTGATTGTAGAACGCGCCCGAGGGAAGATCACGGAATCCGATCCATGCGTCAGCCATGGGAGAACCGTCTGCCTGAAGCAGGTAGTAGAGGGCGACCGCCTGATCGAACACAGCGCACGGCGTGCCATCGAGTCTCAGGACATCCAGGCCAGGCCAGGTGACCGTCAGAGGCTCCTCCCAATAGCGTAGCCCAAGGACGCCAGCTTCGAAGTTCGCCCCTGCGCAGGCGGCGACCGCCAGCGGCTCCCTATCCCGAATCCTCTCGCGCAGCCGATCGATCTGGGGGGCCATCGAATCCTCCCATCGCCTCTGCGCCTCCGCATGGAAGTCCGCTTCCTGACGGTGGCTATCGGCGGCCCGATCGGTGAGTCCGGTCATCGCTGTGTCGCTTCATGCAGCTCTGAAGCCCTGGGCGACGGCGCGAACGCGGGTGTTCGGGTCGCCCAAGCAAGCCAAGTGCCTTCCCAGGAGAGGATGCGACGTAGTGGCGCAGCAGACCAGGGAGCTACTCTTGCTCGCCAGTTCTGTGCCCTGTCCAAAGGCTCTTCGGCCACTCATCGAGGACCGGGCGAAGGCTGACCCAGAAGCCGCGTCCGGGGAGGGCAAGAATGTGATCGAACCAGGCCCACTCTTCTGAGGACTCTTTGGCGTGACATCCTTTGATGTCAACCAACACCTGCTTCCCTCCGACCTCAACTGAGCGGGTCATGATGGGCCTGGGTGAAGTGACGGTTACCAGTTCGGGGAAGGTCCCAGCCATACCCCACACACCATACGGGCTGACCCCGCGGGGGTAACCCGTAACCGCTCTCCCGGGGTCCACCCTGTCGCTTGAAGACTTCTGACCTGAAAAGAACTTGCCTGCAGCTGGATCCCATTCATTGCCCCAAGGGTAGAGCCTGCCATCGGTCCCTCGGGCGGCTTTCTCCCATTCCAAGGCTGATGGAAGCCGGGCACCGAGCTCCTCGCATAGGCGCAGCGCGTTAGGGGTCTGGACCGCCGCCGCCCACCGACCAGGGACCGCAGTGTTCTCTCCCTTGACCTCGAGGATTCGGACTTCCGGTTCCTCTAGGGCATCAGGAAGCTCCACGCCCTTTGTGCCATCCAGACTCTGTTTGTACTGGTGCTCCGTGATCGGGAAGCGGGCGATGTAGAAGCGCCTCAGCGGGACAGGCTGCTGAGGGGGAACGGCCGTAAGGCTTTCCTCTGTGATCAGCATCCTGCCCGGGTCATCCTCGTCAAGCTTGAAGGCTGCTCTCTCCTTCTTTTCAAGCCACACTCGTGGATACTTACTCAGCTTTGCTGCCGCGGAGTCGAGCAGGCGCCGTTCGCTCTCCGGCCGCTGCGGGGATCCGGCCCGATTCAGGAGTTGGGCCACGATGGCCTCGCGCTGCGAATCGGACAGCCCGGTCAGGTACTCGCCTTCGGGAATCTCCACCCAATTGTCGTGGTTGAGTATGGTTTTCACGGTGCCGGCTCAATCCCCAGACCCTTGAGGATCTGGTTGAACAGGTCCGGATCACCCAACGGAGGATGATCGACGCTGCCATCAGGGCCAAAGTGGATCGAGCCCTCGGGCACGTTGTGGCCAGGATCGGGGATGTCGTACTTCCCGGGAGGAAGGCCTGCGTTGGCGGGATCCACGGCCGACAACTCCTGGTAGAAGTCGACATCCTTGGGATCGATGCCCAGGTTGTCGGCAATGGCCTGACGCACCTCATCTTGCTGGGTCTTCGTGAGCTTGTTCCACTGGTCGGCGTCGATGAAGACATCGGCGTCCTTGATGACATCTCCTGGGGACGAGACCTTCACCTGGAAGAAATCGACCTTGTACTTCTCGGCGACGCGAAGCTGGGCCTCAACGGTACTGATCCCCTCTTTCTGGGCCAGCTCGGTGGCCTCTTCGGCAAGGGCCTTCCGAAACGCGGCTTCCGCCGGGGAGTCAGCCAGTTTGCCCGCTATGTGGATGTCTACGCCGTAGCGCCGTGCCAGGTCGCTGATCTCCAGCCCCTGCTCCAGGCTCACCCTGCCAAGGCCCTTGGCGGCGACCTCGTCCAGATACTTGACAATAGTATCATCGCCGTGCTTCAGCATTCCCTCGATCGCATCAGGACCCTGGTTGAGGAGCCGGGCGAAAAGCTCGGGGTGCTTCTCAAGCAGGGCGGTCAGCACGTCGGACCGTTTGACAAGTTGGCCCAGCACCTCAGCGAACCTGGGAAGCTTGTCGGTGTTCTCGAGAATCGCCTTGAAGGCTTTGGCCAAGGCGTCGCGGGCAGGGCCCGGGGGGATCTTCTTGGCGATCACCTTGAGCAGGGCTGCGGCCGCATTGCCTCCTTCTTCGAGGGGAAGGGGATCGATGTAGCCAAGATCCATCAACAGACCGATCACGGCCAGCGTCATCACCAGGTCGTCGACATCCTGTCCCTTGAGCATGAAGTACAGCTGCTGCAGGATATCGAGCAGATCCCCGCCCGGGACCATGGCGACGATGAATATCAGGATGTCGATCAGCCATTGCGGAAGCTGGAACTGGAAGGAGATCCAGGGTGGGATGACGTACGAGGGGATTTGACCGATGGTTGAGATCACGGCTTGGTCAGCGGCTTCGAAGGCGTCGGCCTTGGACCCCAAGTACTCTTGCCTCTCTGCCAGGAGGAAGGAAAGGGCCCTCATACGCCCCGCCGCCTCAGCCCCGATGGCTTGCACCTGCGGTCCGAACTGGCCGTCATAGCTGGGAGCCGAGGACGTCAGGGAGAGGGAACGATCGGCCATGTGATTGGCGTCCCCGGCCATGGAAGCCATGGCGGAAGCTGAGGCACGAAGCCCGTTGGGATCCACACGGATCGTGGTCATCTGCGAGCCTCCAGGGGTGTCACAAGGACGCCTATGCTGCCCTCAAGAGAGGGAATCCCTGACAACCGTCATTGTAGGCGCTCGGGCCGCGTCACGTCAACCGGACCTGGGGACTACGTCTGCCCCAGGAATGCAGCGCGGACAGGGGGCCCCAAAGGCGGTCTCCAACCGAAAGGCCTCCCCGGGGACCGTCGCGCCTTGCGCCCCCCAGGCCCTATCCGCATATGCGCCTTTCCAGTGCACCCGATCCAGATTCCTCCAGGAGGCGGGCGCCAACTTCCCAGCTACCGCCGGGGGAGGGAACCTACGGGAAGGGGAGATTCAAGATCTCCCGGGCGGCCTCGAGTATCGCTGCGGGTGAGCCGGCAGCGCTCGGATCCAAGAGATTGGGCAGGTGTGCGTAATGATTTCCGTTGACGCTCAGGACATTGGGCCCGAAGATGCGCCTGATCTCGTCGGCGCTGACAAGCCGGTCCTGATTCGCAGCCACTACAAGCACGGGGTTGTTTCCCAAGAAACTCTGGACGGCTGCCGGATCTGGAATGGGCTGGCTCGTCAGCCCGTTGGCCGTGGCAGCCAGCGTATTGAACCCAAACTGATTGGCGAACTCGGAATGGACCTCCCGGATATAGTCCGGAGCGCCCGGCAGCAAGTAGTCCACGACTGTGCCGCCGGCAAGGGCGTTTCCGGTGTAGGCGAGATCCTGCGGCATGACTGGCGGCGGGGGAGGGCCGAAACCGCTCTGGCCCGAGTTCATGAGGGATAGATAGCGGCGCATCTCGTCGGTAGCGGGGTAACTCCCCTCGAGATTCTGCACCGGGATCAGCACCCCGGTCCAGCCTTCGGTAAGGAAGGGAACCGAATTAGGGCCTACGGCGGGTGCAAGCAGGACGTATCGCATGTGCGGAGGGTTGGCGCCGCCCATTTCGTCGATGGTGATGCCCATATGCATTGCAGCCGCTCCGCCCATCGAGTGGCCGACAACATTGAGATCCTTGCCATAGAGTCCCAGCAGATCGAGGGTCTCCATTGTCTGGAACGCATACTGACGTGGGTAGAAGGGATACTGGCCGGAGCCCAACCCGTGGCCCTCGTTTCCCATCCCTCCCAAGGCGATCCCGATGGTGGGATCGTCAGATAGCTGCATCCAGTTCTGCATCTCCTGGGTCCAGACCTGGCGAGTGGACTGATACCCGTGCAAGAACACGTCCACTGTCTTGACGTCCTGAAGCTGCTCGTTAAGTGACCCATACAGGGTCTGGCCGGGCTCAAGGCCAAAAGGCATCGGCGCCATGGCGGGGAAGCGTATGGTGATAGGGACATCGGAGACGGCGTAGGTTGCCGCGAGATCGGGCTGAGGGCCTAGCAAGCTTGTGAGCGAGGTCTCGACCACCGGGACGGTCCAATAGAAGCTTCCCTGCCCGTGGTTTTCGTATGTGATGGTGCTGTTCTGCGGCGTGAGGGTGAATTGGAGATCGGAGGTGAAGCTTACATCGGGTCGCTCGGTGAACAGATTGAACACTGCCGGCACAGCGCCGGGATGGTTGCTCTTGAAGATCCGGAGCTGTTCCTGAGTCATTCCGGCTCGCAAGAGCGCAGCCTCGACGTCACCTGGCGTTTTGGGGGGGCGGGAGGCCAAACCGGCCAGGAGCTGGCGCCAGGCTTCTTCGGTCATCCAGATGGGCTTGGGAAGACCCGGTGGGGGGGGCTGGCCTGTCGGGGAGCCGAGGATCGCCGACAGGATTTCGGTCAGCGGGATGCCCAGAATGGACGCCGCGACACCCTGATCCGCCGCTTCGAAGGCGGCCGACTTCTGGAGCAGGAACTCGCTTCTTTCCGCAAGGAGATCGGCCAGCCGCTTGAGGCGCCCATCCGCCTCGGCCCCGATAGCACGGACAGGAGGCCCGAACTGCCCCTCATAGCTGGGCGCTCCCGAGGTCAGACGAAGCGCGTCTCCGGCCAACCCATTGGCTGCTTGCTGACACTGGCCCATCTTCTCAGCAATGGCGCGAAGCTGCGTGGGGTCCACGCGGATAACGCTCATCGAACTGCCTCCGGCTGTGGGGCCGCGCGCCTGAAAGGATCTCCGCGAAGGCTGCGCGTATGGAAATCATTGTAAGCGCAACGCTGCGCCGACGTCAACCAGACCATCAGTTCCAGGCGAACGATGTCAGGAAGGCGGAGGAAGGCTTTCGCTGTCGATGTGGCCAGCAAAGACGAAGAAGGGCCGTCTGGGAGGACCAAAGGACCACCGGCGGAGTTGTTGACATTCGCCTCGTCGGTCGGCTATACTGCGATTCGAGGTGGAGATGAGTACGACCCTGGTCCCCCGCACGGTGCGTATCGAGTTCGTGCCTTCCGAAGCTCACGCCATCGCCGCCGGCCTACGATCGATCGCAGGAAACCTGCGGGAACTGGCGTCGCACATGAGGTCCGAGGACGGGGCCCTGGATGGAAGCTGGGAAGGGCGATCCAAAGTCCGATACTTCGATTTCCACCTGCGCGATCCCGGCGAGGCAGATAGCGTAGCCTCCTGGCTCGATGGCGAAGCCGGCCGCGTGGCAAGCATGACAGTCGTCAGGTATGAGACGAAATGGGTTGAGGTGGAGGTCACGTCTGTGCCAGCGGCCACGAACTAGCAACTCTTCGTCCGCTGAAATACTCTCCTCCCACAAAGGCGGGTCCCAAGGTTGGGGACCTGCTTTGCTTTGTCTAACCTGGGGATACGCAGCGGGAGACAGGCCAAGGTTGTCGTATGCCCTCAAGGCTGAGCTGGAGGTGTCCGGGAATCGGGGGATGGCGGGGGACACCCGTAGGGCCGCTGTCGGAGCGCTACACGGAGTCGTCCTCGTCGGTCGCCGATGGGTGAAGGCGTCGGAGTGCGGAGAAGCGTATAGAAGGGTGCCGATCCCTGGCTGCTGACCGGCGCCGGATGAGCAGACCCAGTGCGCTCAAGCTGGCGCCGAGCAGGAGGGCCAAGACCTCGGGCTGGGAGCCGAGGAAAGTGATCCAGAAGACGCCCAGGGAAATCAGGCCGAGGAGGATCAGGGAAGATCCGAATCGCAAGGTCATGCCAAGAAGGAAGAGCCCCTTCGGGCTCACTCATCGAAGGGGCTCTTGGATCGCCGGAGGCTACTTCACGAATGTCCGGGACTGCTCTCGCATGTACGTGGGCAAATAGTAGACTCCGCCGGTATTCTTCCCTGTGGAGCCGGAGCCCTTCCACCCCCCGAAAGACTGGAAGCCGGGCCAGGCCCCTGTCGTCGCACCCTGCGGCCGATTGGCGTAGGTCACGCCGGCCTGGATGTTCTCGAAGAACCAATCGCTCTCTTTATCGCTGCCGTAGAAACCCGCAGTCAGGCCGTAATCCACGTCATTGGCGATCCGCATCGCCTCGTCCAGATTGTCCACGGCGTGGATGGTCGTGATCGGGAGGAACATCTCATGTTTCCACAGTCGGTGTTCGATCGGCAGATCCACCACGAAGGTAGGCTGGCAGAAGAAACCCTTGGCATACACACCCTCCGTGATGATCTTGCCTCCCGTCAGGAAGCGGCGGGGCTGGGAGATCTCCTCGCAGTAGCTTTGAAAATCCTTGTAGGAGCTGCGGTTGATCACCGGACCCATGAAGACCTTTCGATCGGTGGGATCACCCACGACCAGCTTCTCTGCCAGATCGGCCAGGCGAGTGACCAGCTTGTCATAGACCGGTTTCTCGACCAGGACGCGTGAGGCGGCGGAGCACTTCTGGCCCTGCAAGCCGAACGCGGAGCGAACGATGCCGATCGCGGCGTGCTCCAGATTGGCCCGCCGTGAGACGATGGCCGGGTTCTTGCCGCCGAGCTCCAGGATGGTGGGCCGTGGGTATGGGCCGTTGGCGAAGGTGCGGTAGATGTTCATGCCGACGTCGTAGGAGCCGGTGAAGGTGATTCCGTCCACACCGGGATTCTCGATCAGCTCTTGACCGATCGTGCTGCCCGGGCCGGTGACGTAGTTGAAAACGCCATCGGGCAATCCCGCCTCGCGCAGGCACTCAGCGAACAGCCGAACCGCCCACGGTGTATTGGTGGCAGGCTTGATCACCAGGGTGTTGCCGGTCACGAGGGCTGCCGAGGAGGGCCCGATGGTCAGCGCGGCCGGGAAGTTGAACGGGCTGATCACCACCCACACCCCGTGAGGCCGCATCACCGACGTATTCTTGGCGCGGAATCCCTTGAGGGGATCTTTCGCCATCGGGACGATGTAACCGTCATGCTCCTCGACCTGGTCGCACCAGTACCGGATGAAATCGGCCGCCTCGGTGATGTCGCCGAGAGCCTCCATCCGATTCTTGCCCACCTCGAGGGAGAGGATGGCGCCGAACTCATAGATCCGCTTTTCGATCAGGCTGGCCGCCCTGCGCAAATAGCGGACGCGTTCTCTCCAAGATAGGCGAGACCAGGTTGCGGAGGCCTTGCGAGCGGCAGCGAGAGCCTGCCGGGCGTGCTCGGCACCTCCCTTCTGGAAGGTCCCCAACAGCCAGTCCTGGTTGATCGGCGAGCGGTGCTCGAACTTGTCGGCAACGGTGACCTCCTTGCCATCGATGATCATGGCATGGTCCTTGCCCATTTCGGCCTTAACTCTGGCTAGAGCACGCTCATACTCGGTATGCAGCACTTCGGGGGGATTGAACATGGTGGCATAGGTCAGCTTGAAAGTAGTCGCTTTCTTGCGGGGGGTCTTGGTGCCCATTTTGTGAAACCTCCTAAAGGGTGTCAGACTAGGGGAGACTTAGTATAGCCTCGTCGCTCCCCCCGGTCAAAGTGAGCTTGATGATTCGCCTGAGTGACGAATCTCTTGCCCGTGGAGGCGGTGGGCCCGGGCGCCTGCGCGACTGGCGGTGCCCGTCCCATCGGAGGCGCCGTAAGGCCTCCTCGCAGGGGGCGCAGAGCCTCCCGTGCTTGAAGCTATACTTGACGCTGGAGGCTCGAAACCCGCCCATGGGGATAGCCGCATCAGCATCTCCTCGGCCGCCGAGCAGGTGAGCTGAGTGGCCCGGGGAACGAGTGTTGGGAAAGGCGGGAGTGCTGCCACTTGACCTGGGTGGACGATCAGATCTTCGCTGCGGGAGGGGAGCATGTGCCCCGGACGTGGGCCGATTTCTCCGGCCAGACAGGGATACGGGCGGTGCTGCATCTCTCCCCGGGGAGCCCTGCCCGGTTTGACGGTCCGGCGCCCGCGGCGCTCCTCTGGCTGGCCGTGTCTGATGAGATGGGTCTCAATCTCGAGGATCGTATCTTGGCCGGTCGATACACCTGGGACTGCGTCCAGCGCGGCTGGAAAGTACTCCTGCACAGCAGCCTTGGGCTTCACCGTGTCCGTTGGGCGTATGTCGCGTATCGGATCATAGCGGGGCAGACCCTGAGGGCAACCCTGCGCCAGGTGGAAAAACGCCCCTGGCTTGCCCCCTACCATACCGATCTGCAAACCTGGGAAGCTTTCTCGCGGGAAATTGCGCGTCGTGATCTCAGGGGTGGTCTCTAGCAGACGGGGAGGATCCAGTGGACGAACAACTTCGGGCAGGTGAACAGGTCTACTTGGGAATCGACCCGACGGCGGGGAAGAGGCCGTTTCACTTCGCGGCCGTGGATGCCGATCTCAAGATAGTCGCCCAGGGCAAAGGGGACCTCGATGAGGTCGCGCGGCAGGCTGTGAGCTTGCGGGCGTCCGTCGTAGCCGTGGACGCCCCGCAATCCCCCAACAAGGGCCTGATGATGAGGCCGGAGTTCCGTCAGCGCTACAACCTGTCGCGCGCCGACAAACGGTGGGGACAGTGGAAGGTGTGCGAATACGAATTGCGAAGACGGAACATCCGCCTCTACAACACACCCGACAACGCGGAGGACGCGCCGGGCTGGATACGACACGGTTTCACGCTCTACGGAAACCTGATGGCCCTCGGCTTCGCTTTCTTTGTCAAGGACGGACCCCGCGCGCCTCGCCTCATGCTCGAGGTGCATCCTCACGCCTGTTTCACCGTCCTGCTTGGACGGCGTCCCTTTCTCAAAGGGACGCTGGAAGGAAGGTTGCAGAGGCAGCTGGTGCTCTATCTCCAGGGTTTGGACATTCCGAACCCGATGCATGCCCTTGAGGAGATCACGCGTCACCACCTGTTGAGCGGAGAGCTGCCCCTGCGAGGCCTCTTTTCTCACGACGAACTGGACGCGCTGGCCGCGGCATTCACTGCGTATCTTGTGGGGATCAAGCCCGCGATGACCAGCCAGGTCGGCGATGTGGAGGAAGGGCTTATCACGCTGCCTTCCCCGCATTTGGAGGAGCTCTACCCCTAAGCTGGGCCGGGCCGTTTCTTGGGCACGTGGCCCTCTCCTTTGTGGAAAGGCGCATTGGATATGCACAGGAGAATCGCGGCCCCCCTTGCGGGCTAGCTACTGCGGGTGCCGGAGATCCCCTTGAGACCCTATAGTCACCGCGGTGGCCGCGCGAGTGGCCCGGCAGGTCCACCCTGAAGCACTGACGGAAGAAACCTCCGAGGGTGAGCGCGTACCGCCCGCCAGATGACGCCTCGGCGAGGCCGCCGGTACTGGCGAAAACGGTGGGGCTGAGGTAGAGTGGGAGAGGGCTGCGGTGAGGGGCATCGGGGGAACGTGGTGGTTCACCTTGGCCTGGGGTTCGATCCACGCCGCGCCGGCTGGTGCGGTGCTTCCGAACACGATCTGCAATCGAGTCGCTGGGCAGCCTCAACCATGGCTCTCTCACCCGTGGCGGTCAGCGAATTCCTGCCGTCGAGCAAGAACCTCATGCTCGACCGCCGGGACCATCCCCGGAGTTTCGCATTCACTCGGCTGCATGTCTCCCGCACCAATCCGCGCGGAAAGGGCTTGAGAGACTCTGGCCACCATATGGCCAGCGAATCCGACCTGCCTCAGTGAGACTCAAGCCAGGATCAAGGAGATGCGAGGATGAGGTGCCGTCAATGCGGAGCCGTGGTCGAACCCTCCGGGCAGTTCTGTGGCGACTGTGGGGCTCCCGTCCCTCCACTTCCGCAGCGATACGCTGCGGCCGCAAAGAGCTACGAGGCTTTGAGGGCGCTCCTGGAGGCAGGCAGACTCACGCGCGAAGCCTACCTGGCTGAACTCCAGAAGCTAATCTTGCAGGACGCGGCCGGAAGCTTCTGGATGCTGGGAGCGGAGACCGGAGATTGGCATTGGCACGACGGACGTCAGTGGGTACGCCGAGATCCTCCAGCTATCGAGCCTCCAGCGGCCCCGCCCGCGCCTCAGGCTGCAAAGGCGCCTATTGTGCAAGATCGATCAAGCGGCTTACCCCTTCTCTTGCCGGCAGCGGCCTTTCTGATTGTCGTGCTCACGGGGGTGTTTGTCCTGGGATCCCTGGCTGCCGCCAGACTAGTCGCTTCGGCATCGGACCCCGAGGCCTCTTCTCAGATGCCGTATGCAACGCAACCGGCGTTGCGACCCACATCCTCTCCTAGTTCCACTTCCACGCCGCCTCCTTCTGTCACCTCAGAGCCGGGCCCAACGGCCACACCCGAATCGCCCTTTGCCATACGACCCTTTGACCCCGATCGGGATCAGGCCGCGGAAGGGATTCTAGGGAGGGTTGAGTGGGTAAACCAGTCCGTGCCGGGGAAGTACGTCTACGACATCACCTTCGCAGCGGAATGGTCGCCCCTCCTCGGATTCGCGTGGTGCGCGGCAGGCGAGACCATCTTGGAAGAGAACTGGAGCCATATTCAGATGGGCATGACGCTCGACGGCTTCGCGCTGGATCTGGGCAGCTTCCTTTTGGAGGATCAACTCGGGGAGAGCGTCGCATGCCGCGCTTACAAGGCCATCATCGAGGGATGGCAGCCCGGTTTGCACACACTGGTCTGGACCGAGTCCTTTGATGAGGCGGTGAATGACGGCCAGTCTACGTTCCCCGCAGGGGACTACATCACCGAGATCCGGATCAACGTTCTGGAGAGCATGATCTTCGAGGATGAGTTTGCCGATTCCTCGGGAGGGTGGTCGGAGGAAGACGACGAGAAGCACTGGATGTGGATCGAGGCTGATCGATATCACATCCTCATGCGCCAAGGACCTTCCTACAGCCTGAGCCTATACCACGCGAGAACCTACACAGATGTGTTTGCATCCACGACGGCCCGGATCATTGGTCCGGGCGCATTTGGACTCATCCTGGGTTTCTCTGACGCGGACAACTTTCTCCTGGTGGAGCTCACGCAGACGGGCGAATGCCGGGTCAAGGAGAGAGCGGGCGGGCAATGGAACACGCTCGAGGAGTGGGGTCCGCTCAGCACATTCAAGCAAGGTCAGCCGAACCGATTGTCGGTGTTCCTCGACAAAGGTGAGGTTCGGATCCTCATAAACTCGAACCATGTGGGTGACGTACCGCTGGACTCGGGCGTCGAAGGCAACGTTGGGCTCGCCGTCGGAAGTGAGGAAGTCGTCCGGAACTTGCAGGGGGATTTTGACGAGTTCTATGTGGAGGCGCTGAAGTAGCGTTGTCTCAGGTCCGAAGGTCCGGGATTTCGTGTGGGGGACTTGTGACAGTTGGCGCGTTGAGAGGAGCCTGGAGGATGCGATGAAGGGGAGATCGCGAACCGCGCGGCTGAGCGGTTGGGTTGTTCTTCTCGCCGGCTTCGTCCTGCTCGTGGGTGCCGGGGATGCTTCCCGTGCAGCCGCCCAAGAGGGAAGTGGGCTCCTGGTCACGGCCAAGGAAGGGTACCCCGACGACATAGCGGCGATGCCCTTCAGCTACACGGTGTTCACCTTGCAGCTCGAGCCTGAGGCCTCTTGTTGGGGGTGGCCGCCGGAGTTGGGCGGCAGCTTCTACATGAAGGCCGAGTCATCGACGAACTACGGTGTGGCGTACATCCGGGATCTCTTTGCGTCGTTCAGTGATTTCCCTCTCGACGTGGAATTCTCCTACAACTCGGATTTGCCCACCCCAGCACCCGAGATGTTCCCGATCTCGGCCGC
>Ga0315274_10004031_pt1 | contig 21714 bp, 11 predicted proteins | sample YL17G02_20_MG_FD_203700 | JGI IMG/M metagenome (GOLD analysis project Ga0315274, IMG submission 203700) | Sediment microbial communities from Yellowstone Lake, YNP, Wyoming, USA - YL17G02_20 | ecosystem: Environmental > Aquatic > Freshwater > Lake > Sediment | place: USA: Wyoming | collected...
ATCGCCCAGCCTGGGGTCCTCTATCTTCACAACCCGGCCGATAAGCACGACACGCATGTGGCCACCCTTCTCAGGTCACTCGAAGCTGTCCGGGCTCTCCCTGTCGAGACTCGTCCGAAGAAGGCCTACGGAGTGGAGGTCTGGCGCGATCTTGACTGGCTCGCCGACGAGGACAAACTCGTCCTTCCTGTCGATAAATATCCGAACCTGTCCGCGGCGCTGCTCGGCCTTTTCGATTCCCAGATCAGCGGCGGGAAACGCTATGATCTAGCCACCGCCGGGCGGCGCATCGCTAACGCCACTTATTACGCCACGCATGAAACAGACGTCTGTTCGGCTATGACTTATGCCCTCAACCTGACGCCGCTCGTCCGAAATGAGAAGTTGACGGTCAAGGACTTTATCCGGGAAAAAATCGGAACGTTCCAGGCAGAGGTCCTTTCGCGCCTGGAACGCTTGGGCTGAAGATTTTTTGGCTAATTCTCTTCCATTTCATATGGCTAAGAAAGGGAAACGATCCGGAGACGGCTGAAGCGACCATGGAGGGTTTAGCCTTCCCGAGCCCTCATTCGAGGGCAGCCGGCTCGGAAGAAGCCGGCCGGCGAAGTTGTCTGAGCTTCCCGGCGAACGTCCGTAAAATCGATGCCGGGAAGCAAGTTCTTCGCCGCCGAGAAGGAGGGCTCGGGAACGGCGTGAAAAACTCGGATGGGGAGCGAGGCCGTTTCCGGATCGCTTCCCAACATCGTCTCCTCTCTTGATGGGCTTAAACCTTAGAAGCCCGCTCGAGCTTCTTCATGATGGAGAACATGAACCCGGCCGAGAGCAGACAAGCGACGACCAGGATCAGCCACACCAACCACAGCGGGACCCGCATCCACAGCCAGCCGGCGACGAAGACCAGATTGATGCCGATAGCAGTAGCGGCAAACCAGCACCCCTGCATGAGGCCCTTGTACTTGGGCGGCGAGACGCGGGACACGAAGGAAATGCCGATGGGGCTGAGAAAAAGCTCGGCGATCGTCGTTAGGAAGTAGGTCGAGATCAGCCAATAAACCGACACCTGAGACTTTGGCGGTGCGACCAGGCCGCCCAGTTGTTTGGGCGAGGGGAGGCCGAGCGAGCCGATGACGAGGATGGCGAACGCGGCCGCCGTGATCAGCATCCCGATCCCGATCTTGCGGGGAGCACTCGGCTCTTTCCCTCTTTTATTGAAGTAGCTGAAAAGGCCGATCACGACAGGCGTCAGGGCGACGATGAAGAATGGATTGAAATGCTGGAACCGCTGGGGCTGGAACGGATTGACTTCAGGGTAGCCGCGGAATCTCATATAGGCGAGCGCCGCGAAGATTATAAAGGCGGCGCCTCCCACGGCCCGGCCAACCGCCGCCGAGCTTTTCTTGATCAAGAAAACCAGCCCGACGGCCGCCAAAAATATCGAGAGCAATCCGGTCAGGTCGAACCACAGGTTCGTCAGCTTGCCCACATTCGGCACCGTGTAATCGCGGGCGAAGAACGTCTGGGTGACGGGGCTCTGCTGGAAGGCCATCCAGAAGAAAATGACGATCAAGAAGACCAGAAAGAGCGCCACCAACCGCTCCTTGGTCTGCTGGGGCGTGAGTATCACCATCTGGGACTTGAGGGCCTCGGATTTTGATTTCTGCTTTTCGGAGATGTCGGCGTGCTTATAATATTTCCTGAAACCCCAGAAGATCAGCATGGACAGGATCAGGCTGAGCAGGGCCACGCCGAACCCGAAGTGATAGGATTTGCTGAGGGCGTTGATATATCGCTCGGAAAAGGACTTCAGGGTTTCGAGGCTCACGCTTGCATCCTGGGCTTGGGCGAGGCCCAGGTATTGGCCCGCCGCGGCCAGCCTGCCCCGGATGAAGTCGTTGGCAAGGGCGGGAATTCTTGCATCATACGTGAAGTGAGAGGATGAGAGGATCCAATTACTCACTTTTTCCGACGCTGTCGGGGCGAACATAGCGCCGATGTTGATGCCCATATAAAAGATGTTGAAGGCGCGGTCGCGGAGCGCGTCGTATTTCGGGTCGTCATAGAGGTTCCCGACCAGGGCTTGGAGGTTGCCCTTGAAGAAGCCGGTGCCGATGGCGATAACGGCGAGCGCGGCGATGACCAGGATGAAGCCGGTTTCCATTCTGGTCGGAATCGAGAGCAAGGCATAGCCCAGGAACATGATGATCATTCCAAGGCTTATCGTCCGTCCGTAGCCCAGGACCTTATCGGCCAGCAAGCCGCCCAAGATCGGGAGGGCGTAGACGCTGGACGCGAAAAGGGTATAAACCAGGCTCGACTGGGCCGCCGTCAGGCCGTACTTGGCCTGCATGAAGAGGACAAAGATGCTGACCATGGTGTAGAAGCCGAAGCGCTCGCCCATGTTGGCGAAGAAGGCCACGAACAGTCCTTTGGGATGACCTTTAAACATCAGAAACCCTCCTGGCGATGATATTCACTCCCCCTTTATACCGAAGGTGAAAATCGAATGTCAAACGGAAAAGGCGGAGGCTTAATAGGCTTCCAGCTCGGCCATAAGCTCAGAAATGAGCTCCCTGACCGTCACAATCTTATTGCAGCGGTAGGCATTCTCTCCGCAGAAAACGAGCCCTTGATCGATTTTGCCGTAACAGGCATTGACAAGAGCCAGAGCGATGCAATATTTTGCCTCGGCGACATTGCACGTGGTCAGACATCGATAGGGGCACTTAATGACTTGTTTTCCTTGGACTTCCAGGTCTTTGATGAACTTGTTGCGGATAGCCCTGCCCGGCAAGCCCACGGGGCTTTTGATGATCACGATATCCTCTTTTTTGGCATCAAGATAAGACTGCTTGAATTCTTGGGTGACATCGCATTCGACCGTGCAGACGAATCGGGTCGCCATTTGGACCCCCGAGGCTCCCGCCAAAAGTATCTCGGCAATGTCCTTGCCGTCATAAACGCCGCCCCCGGCGATGACCGGAATCTTCCTTCCATATTTATTCTCATAGGGCTTGATCGCTTCCAGAACGTCGGCCAAAAGGATAGGGAGAGAATGCTGCTCGAGTTGTTTCAGTTGGTCCATGGAAAAACCGAGGTGCCCGCCGGCCAAGGGGCCTTCCAAAACAATTCCATCCGCCGTTCTCATGTAGCGCTTGTCCCAGGCCCGCAGCACCAGTTCTGCGGCTCTCCCGGAACTGATGATAGGGACGAGGCTGACCGAACGGTCTTCGACCAACGCCGGAAGCTTGAGAGGAAGACTCGCTCCTGAAACGATGATCTTAATTCCTTCAAGGACGCTTGTCCGGATCAAATCATCGGCATTGCTCAAAACGCCCATCACGTTCACGGCCAGCGGACCGTTCGTCAGGCTTTTGGCCTTGCGGATCTCGGCGATGAGCGCTTCGCGGGATATCCGTTCGTATTCCGTTTTTGCCTTTTCGATATCTCCGAGCCCGACGCTGGCAATGGTCCCAATCCCTCCGGCGTTGGCTACCGCAGAAGCGAGCGAGGACAGGGAAATTCTAACCCCCATCGCTCCCTGGACAATCGGCACGTCCGCCGTGATATTCCCGATTCGGAGTTTTGGAATGTTCATGGTTCCTTTCGATATTTTTTCAAGACCAAGCAGGCATTGCCGCCGCCGAAACCGAACGAATTGGACAAGGCTGCCTGAAGATCAATCTTTTCGGCCCCGTGAATGACATAGTCAAGGGGGCATTCCGGATCGGGCTCTTGGCAGTTGATGGTCGGAGGAATGATTCCCGTGCAGATGCTCATGGCCGTTGAGACAAACTCCGCGGCGCCGGAGGCTGACATGAGATGGCCGATCATGGATTTGATCGAACTGACCTTCAACCGGCGGGAATGTTCGCCGAAAACCTTTTGAATGGCCCTGCTTTCGATTTTATCATTCAAGACCGTTGAAGTCCCGTGGGCGTTGATATACCCCACGTCTCGAACGTGGATTCCGCCGTCCTGCAGGGCTCCTGCCATGGCTCGGACCATTCCGTCCCCAGCCGGCTCCGGGGCCGTGAAGTGATGTGCATCGGAGGTGTTGCCATAGCCGGCCAGCTCCGCATAAATCCTGGCTTCCCGACGAAGGGCGTGTTCGAGCCTTTCGAGAACGACGATTCCGGCCCCTTCGCCCATGATAAAACCGTCGCGGTTCTTGTCAAAAGGCCGGCTGGCTTTTTCGGGATCATCATTTCTTCTCGACATCGACCGCGTGGCGCAGAAGCCGCCGTAGGCCACGGGCGTGATGCAAGCCTCAGAAGCTCCGGCCAGCATGATGTCGGCGTCTCCTCTTTGGAGGATGCGAAAGGCATCGCCGATGGCATTCGTCCCGGTTGAGCAGGCCACGGAAGGGGCCGAAAGAGGTCCTTTGAACTTAAAGGAGATCGAGACCAAGCAGGCGCACATATTGATGAGCAACTTAGAGACGAAGAAAGGAGGGAGCGATTTGGGGCCTTTTTCGCGAAGCAGGGCATGGCCTTTCTCGATGGTTTCCGAACCTCCGATGCCCGAGCCGATGATCACGCCGGCTCGGTTTCTATCGAAGTCCACCCGATTCAGGCCGGCATCCTGAACGGCCATGGCGGATGCGGCATATCCGAAGTGGGCAAATCGATCCATGCGCTCTGCCGATTTTCGATCGATCCAGTCTTCAGGGCGAAAATTCCTGACTTCGGCGGCCATTTGAGAGGAAAAATCCGAAGGGTCAAAACGGGTGATTCTCGATACGCCGTTCTTTCCGACGGTCAGCCCTTTCCAAAATTCTTCGATGCCCAGTCCAATCGGGGTGACGGCTCCCAGGCCGGTGACGACGACTCGGTTCGCTTTCCATCCCTTGTTTGAGGTCTCTGAGCTGCTCCTGGACATCAGATCTTATCCATACTGGCCATAAAGATATAGCATAATCGATATTTTCCGTCAAAGGAAAATCCCCATCCGGCTGACGGAGCCTTAAAGGGAGGGCCGTAACCCAGGAACCTTGCGGTTGGCCCGGCAAAAATGGATCATCGTCCGGACGACGAGCTGACAGGATCCGGCTGAACCGTCCTGCCGAACGAAGGCGTCCACGAACTCCAGCAGCTCCGGCGCCGGAGCCCGCTTTCCGTAATCGTGCATGACGTTGACGATCGCCGCGTCCAGGCCGTATTCCCGCGCTTTCGCCAGATAGGCCCGGCAGACGCCGGTCCTCCGGCCGGGGAGGTCCCGGACGGCGTTGGTGATCCCGAGCGAGAGGTGGACGCCTTTCATGGCCGGATCGGTCTTGATCCTGCGGATCGTTTCAAACGTCCGGTACGTGTATCCCGGCGCATCGTGGGTCATAGGGATGTCGATCGCCAATGGAAAAACCGTTGAATCGAAAAAGATGTCCTGCGGCCGAAAACCGTATTTTCCGGTCGCCGCCCGGAAAATCCTTTGGGCCATTTCGTAGAGCTCGTCGATGCCGTAGTAAGAGCCTTCCGAGCCCGTCGAGTGGATATCGACAAGCAGCCCGATGAACTTAAAAGGATAGCGGCTTCGCAACGGAAGGATCTCGTCCATGGTGTAGGTCTTGATCGAATTCAGCAAAGGGGTGGCGATGGACGACGGCGCGTCGCGATACCATTCCTCCAGGCCGGCTTTGAGGACCTCCGGCGAGCCGCTGTCCACGCAGACCGGAACCCCCCCGCTGTGCTTGCGGATCAACCGGACATAGTCCTGCATCAAGGCCTTCCGCATCTCCAGGTTGCTGTCGCCGAAGGCATCCACGTTCACATCGATGAAATCCGCGCCGTGCTTGACCTGGGAATGGATCAAGGAGATGATGTAGTCCAGCGGTCCGCTCGGCCGGACAAGGGCGTCCGATCCCATGGCCATAAGCTCTTTCATGGCGGCCCCGGGCTTGGGGATGCTGGCGTGGAGGTTTTCGCCGATCAGGATCAGGCCGATTTTTTGGGTATGGTCCTTTTGAAAAAGATAGTTTAGGAGGGAAGCGGTTCCTTCGAGCGCAGGAAGACGGCTTGGGTTGACCGCGGTCGCCAGTTTTTTTAATCCCTCTCTTCCTTCGCCGGCAGCCGCTTCATAAATCAGCTCGCCGATGCAGCGCGCTTCCGGACGATGGGGACAGAGCCCGTTGGGATCGGCGTCGCCGCACGGTGGATTCGGCAGTCCTTTTTCGCACTTTCCCAGCGTGCACAGGCCGAAATTTTCGACCAGGTAGCAATCGCCGCATTCTTCACAGTCGAAGAGCAGGGTTTTCAGGGCTTTCTCCCAAGCAAAAAACAGCTTGTAGACGATCCCTCGTTCCCGGCGCAGCGACCGGCTGCTTTTGAGGACCGTTTTGACGACCGGATACATCCCTTGGCCCGGCGTCAAGAGGGTCCGGTGGAGAAGGTCAAACGTCTTTTTTGAGACGGATGCCTTCGGCCGCGAAGGAGGTCGAGGCCGGCCGTCTTCCTCATATAAATAATATCCCGGCCTCCCATTCGGAAGTGTCTTGATGCCGAAATTAAGATTGTCCTCGAACCGCCGCCAATCCCGGCCGATCTCTCCCGCCCGGTTCAAGATCGTCACCAGCCCGTCGAAATCCAGAAGGCCGCCAAGATCAACGCCTGCTGCTCCGAGGTCTCGATACATCGCCACCTGCTGGGCGGCCCGTTCGATGTGGTCGGCCAGGCTCTCCCGGACGATCTTTTCATAGAGTTCTTTGGTTACGAGACAGCCGGGGAGCTTTCCCTCAAACATCAAGCGCGCCGCGGGTGTCGCCGTGGAGAGGAGATAGACATTTCCGAAGGCAGGCGTCTCGAGCGACTTTTCTTGGAGATAGCGGAAAAGCTCTTCACTCTTGCGCCAGTCCCAACCCATTTGGGTGATGAGGCCGTCCGCTCCGCATTGGATTTTCTTTTCCATTTTGAAGTATTGCTGCCGCTGGGAGGCTTCCGAGTACTTGAACGGGGAAACGGCGGCCAGGATGGTGAATTGATGGACATGGTCAAAATGGCCCGGCCTAGCCCGGCCGAACGATTCATAATTCATTTCCTTGACCAGCTCAATAAGGCCTAGGGAATCGACTTCAAAGACGCCTTTCCCCGAGCAGGGCTTGTCTCCGGTGAGCGCCAGCACGGAATCCAGTCCGAGTTTTTGCAGGCCGATGAGATATGTCTTGACGGCCTCCGCATTGTGATCCTTGCCCGTGACATGCGGAATGACGTCCAGGCCGGCCCATAGATCTCTCATCTCGAGAATCGAAAAGATATCGGCGGGGCTCATCGAGGCGACGCCGTTGGGACTTTGGGGAATGGTGATCGCGGCCAGCCGGACATCTCTGGGCAGAGCATTTTTCTTTTGGGCGTAGTCCTTGAGGAATTTTTCAAAGTTGCCCAGGTCGTGGCCGGGAAGAGGCGTGAGCTCAGCGAGGACGATGAACGGCCGCTCCCCGGAAGGGCGGTTGAGGAGCCTCTTCAATGAGGTTTTTTCGTTTCCAACCATCAGCGTTAACCCGAATTTATCATTTTATATCCCGATCGATCCAAGAATTCAATATTAATTTTGATCCTCTTCCATTTTGTATGGACACAAATTGTCCTGGAAACGATCCGGAAACGGCCTTGCTCCCCATCCGGGTTTTTAACGCCGTTCCCGAGCCCTCCTTCTCGGCGGCTCAGAACTCGCTTCCCGGCATCGATTTTACGGACGTCGGCCGGGAAGCTCAGGCAACATCGCCGGCCGGCTTCTTCCGAGCCGGCTGCCCTCGAATGAGGACTCGGGAAGGCTAAACCCTCCATGGTCGCTTTAGCTGTCTCCGGATCGCTTCCCCTTTCTACCCATAGAAAATAGAAGAGAACTTAGAAAAAAGTCCGTTGAATTGCCCCGATCATTTTTTATATAATTCCTCCAACTTATGTTTCACTTCGAGAAGGAGTAGAGAAATGGCATCAAATCTTAAGAGGGCGTTCCGCGCCTTGGTTTTGATCTGGCTGGTTCTGGGTTTATCGCACCTGTTCTTTTCCCAAAGCCCGGAGGCCAACTTGATCAAAGACCTCAAGTGGCGCAATGTCGGACCGGCCAACATGGTCGGCCGCATCTCGGATTTCGAAGCCCTGGATAACGACTTCACCCAGGTCCTGGTTGCGGCGGCGTCCGGCGGCGTTTGGAAATCCGTCAACGCCGGAACGACCTGGGAGCCGATTTTCGACAAGTACGGCTCCGCCTCCATCGGCGATGTGGCCTTCTTTCAGAAGGATCCGAACATCATCTGGGTCGGCACGGGCGAGGAATGCGTTCGCAACAGCGTCGCTTGGGGCGACGGTATCTATAAATCGACCGACGGCGGCAAAACGTTCGCCAGGATGGGACTGGAGACGACTCAAACCATCGGCAAGGTCATTACCCATCCCTCCGACCCGAATACCGTCTATGCGGCGGCCAGCGGACACCCCTGGGGATACTCGGGGGACCGCGGACTGTTTAAGACAGAGGACGGCGGCTTGACATGGCAGAAACTCGCGGGAGGACTGCCGAACGATGGAAAGACCGGCGCCGTCGACCTCGTCATGGACCCGGCAAATCCCAACGTCCTCTTTGTCACCTTCTGGCAGCGGCTGCGGCAGCCGTGGCGTTTTGATTCCGGCGGGCCGAACGGCGGCATATTCAAGACGACGGACGCAGGGAAGACATGGAAGAAGCTCGTCCAGGGACTGCCGGTCGGAGACATCGGCAGGATCGGCATCGCCATATCTCGGAGCAACCCGAAGGTCCTGATGGCCGTTGTGGAACACGGCATCCAGCCGGCGCGGATGGTCGGCACTGCCCCCAACCAGAAGGAGAATCCCGATTACAAGGACATGACCAAGTTGGGGACCGGCATCTACCGGTCTGAAGACGGCGGCGATACATGGATGTACATGAACCGGACGAACAACCGGCCGTTCTATTACAGCCATATCTATATCAACCCCCTCGATGACAAGCTCGTCTATTTCCTGGCGACGAGCATGCAGTACTCCGAAGACGCGGGCAGGACGTTCAAGACGATCGGCGGCCTCCATCCCGATTTTCACGCCATGTGGCTCGACCCGACGAACAAGAACCGCTTCTATGTCGGACAGGACGGCGGCGCATCCCTGACCTATGACCATGGCAAGACCTGGGTCTTCTTCGACAACCTCTGCCTGTCCCAATTTTACGCGGTGAGCGCCGACATGCGCGACCCGTACTATGTCTATGGAGGCCTTCAGGACAACGGGACGTGGGGCGGCCCTTCCATGAGCCGCGAAGGGACAATCCTCACGGATTTCTGGTTCAACATCGGCGGGGGAGACGGTTTTCACACCCAGAATGACCCGTCCGACTGGCGGACGGCCTATGGCGAAAGCCAGGGCGGGTCGGCCCAGCGGGTGAATGTCGAGACGCGCGAGTCAAGGCGGATTACGCCCAGTCTGACAAACGTCATCAACTTTAAAGAGTTCTATCCCGTTTGGCCGCCGGCCGGACAGGCTCAGGCGGGCGCACAGCAGGCCGGCCAGCGCGGCGGGCAACGCGGCGGCCAACCGCCGGCTCAGCAAGTGGGCCAGCGCGGCGGTCAGCAGGCGGCCCAGCAGCCCGAGACTCCGATGGGTCAGTTCGGCCCCCAGGGTCCGCGGTCTCCTTTCCGGTTCAATTGGAGCACGCCCATCGTCATCTCTCCGCACAATCCGCGGACGATTTATATGGGCGGTCAACATCTTTTCCGGTCCATGGACCGCGGCGACAACTGGATGATCATCAGCCCCGACCTGACGACCAACGATAAAAGCAAGTTGGGCATCCGGGACGGCGGCACCGATAAGCCGACGGGAGGGATCACTTCTGACGTGACCGGCGCGGAAACGCACTGCACGATCATCACTATTTCGGAGTCGCCAAAGACGCCCGGCCTCATCTGGGTGGGGACCGATGACGGCAATGTCCAGCTGACTCGCAACGGCGGCGTCACCTGGACCAACGTCCGGAACAATGTGCCGGGTGTTCCCAAGGGGCTTTGGGTCAGCCGCGTCGAAGCCTCTCATTTCGACGAGGGCATATGCTACTTGACCTTCGACGGTCACCGGAGCGATGACTTTAAGCCGTATGTGTTCAAGACCACCGATTACGGAAAAACTTGGACGAACATTGCCGGCAACATTCCCGACGGACAATCGGTTTATGTCGTTCGCGAAGACCTGAAAAACAAGAACCTTCTCTTTGTCGGGACGGAATTTGCCGTTTTCTTCTCCATTAACGCCGGCAAGACCTGGACGAACCTGACCCTGAACATGCCGACGGTGGCCTTCCATGACTTGTTGATCCATCCCCGAGACAATGACCTGATGGCGGCGACACATGGCCGCGGCATCTGGATCATGGATAACATCTCGGCGCTCCAGCAAGCGACGGAAACGGTCCTGTCGTCCGAGGCCTATCTTTTTGAGAACAACCGGCCGGCGACGCGCTGGCTGCGTATTTCGCGAGGAGGCTACGGACGCGGCAACCTTTTCTTCCGGGGAGAGAACCCACCAACGGGCGCGATGATTCACTATTATCTCAAAGACAAGCCCGCCGGTCCCGTGACGATCGAGATCACCGACGTGTCCGGACTCAACAAAACGACCTTCACGCTCGACAACGCCCAGCCCGGAATCAGCCGGCTGACCTGGGACTTCCGTTTTGATCCGGCCCCGCAGCAGGTCCAGTCGGCGATCGCAAACGCCAAGCGGCAGTTCGAGACGATGGCCGGGCGCGCGGAATTGACCGACGAACAAAAGGCGGCCGTCCAGAATGCCCTCAAACAAGTCGATGCGGCCGGCGCCAACTACAGGAAAGTAATGGAAATCCAGCAGAACCTCATGCAATCGCTCGGAGTGGGCGGCGGAGGTTTCGGCGGGGGCGGCTTTGGCGGCGGCCAATTCGGCGGCAGGGGCGGAGCCGCGGGCACTGCGGCCGCCGAACCCGGGACCTACGCCGTGAAAATGACGGTCGGCGGAAAGACCTTTACGGGCAAGATCGTCGTCCGCCAGGATCCCATGCTGGAGGGAAGCGGGAACTGAGATTAACGGGAACGGCTGAGCTTCACTTTGACTTGTGAAATAATGATGCCTCGATCTGTTGCGCGGTTTTCGTGACCGACAATCCGCCCAGGGCCGTGCAGCGCAATTCACGGGGCAAGCTTCTCCCGACCTTGTCGAACGCTTGCAGAACCTCATCCAAAGGAACGAGATGCTGGTAACCGGCGAGCGCCATATTGGCGCACGCCAGGGCGTTGGCCGCGGCCATAACGTTTTTGCCGAGGCACGGCGCCTCGACACGGTTGGCGATCGGGTCGCAGGTCAGGCCAAACGAGTTTTGCAGGGCCAGCGATGCCGCTCCCAGAGCCTGTTGTAAATCTCCTCCGGCCAGATGAACCAGCCCCGCCGCCGCCATTCCCGAAGCCGAACCGCATTCCGCCTGGCAGCCGGCGTTCTCGGCGGCGAAGGTGGATTGATCGGCGATGAAAACGCCGATCAATCCCGCGGCCAGCATCGCCTTGACGATTTCTTCTTCCGGCGAGTTCAAGACTCGGCCGACCCCGATGACGGCGCCCGGCAAAGCGCCGCAGGCGCCGGCCGTCGGTGCTGCCACGATAATCCCCATCGAGCTCTTCATTTCCATTAAGGCAGACACGCAGAGAATGATCCGGTTCAAAACCGGGTCATCTATCAATTTTCCGCCGGCCATTTTCTCTTTAAACAACAAAGATTGGGCCGGCAGGATCCTGTCCGCGAATTCGGTTCCCCGCAAACCGGCGTCTATGGAATCGGCCATAATCCGCACAATCGCCCTCATTTTTTCAAAAACTTCAGCGGCGGAAATATTTCCGCGCGCGCTTTCATAAGTCACGGCCAATTCCCAAAGCTCGAGATTCCTATCCTTATTGAAACGGGTCATCTCCTCGGAGTTGAGAAAAGGAAGTTCGATATCCCGGCGCGCCAGGACGGGCAAAACCGGTCTTAGAATTGCGACATGAACGACCGAACCGTGATTTTTGATTTTGTTGAGGGCCGGAATTGAGAGGGGTTCTGTGGTTGAGATTAGAATAAAGGGCTTGTGGCAAGTTTTTAGCGATATCTCCTCCGCCGCCACCAACGCAGCCCATTCGCCGGCCAAATGCTCCTCATCAACCGACAGGAAGACGAGCGTTTCCCAACGGTCGCCCCGCAGGCTGACGGCGGCTCCGTCTATTTCGACAATCTCGATCATGCCGCCGCCTGTGGACAGGGCCGTCACCTGATGGGTCCGCCGGTTGTTCTTGAGGGTGATCCGATAGGTATTGGGGTGCTTGGCTCCATAAGAAACATAGTTGACCCGGATCTTGATCCCGGCTTTCTTTATCTCCTCCTTGTAATTCAGAAGCCTTTCGTCCCAGGTATCGTAACCCAGAAATCCACCGTACAATCCCATGTCCGTCCCCTGGCTTTTATGGGTCGTCACCAGCGAACCGTTCGGGTCATACTCGATGAGCACTTCATGGATAGCATCGTCCATCAGGTTTCTCAGGATGCGACCGATGCGCAATGAACCTGCGCAATGGGAACTCGACGGACCGCGCATGACCGGTCCGATGACATCATTAAAAATGCTTGGATACTGTTTTTTCATGTTTGGAGTATGCCGTCCAGCCAATCCGCAACCGATAGGGGACAGGGGGCGTTGCGATCGCCGGAATCACAGAACCACCTCAACGCCGCATCCTTTTTTCCTCGCTTTTTTATAGATCCAATGAGCGGCGACGATATCAAAGAGCGCCATGCCCACCGATTTGAAAAAGGTGACGTTGTATTCATTGGCCACATCAACGACCTTTCCGGTGACGACCCTGTCAAATGGAATGATCTGTTTTTCCGAAATCCAGCCGTTTTCAAGAGGCGTGATGACATCGCCCGTTTCCCGGAGTGCATGGTCCGTGTCGATCAGCACATATTTGAGGTTTCTGAACAGAGCTTCGGGATATTCCCGCATCGCCGGCTTATAGGAACCGATACCGACGAAATGCCTGTTTTTGAAAAGGCTGCGGTCGTCCGGGAAAAGCGGCAGCTCGGTGTTGGTGGCGGTGATGATCACGTCGGATTGTTGGAGAACATCCAAGGCCGATTTCCCGGCAGTGATCCTGACGCAGGGCAGTTCGTCGGTCAATTTTAGGACAAGTTCATGCAGCGCTTTGTCATGGCAGTCGTACAGATGAACATCCGTAAATGGACGCACGCTGCAGGCGAACAAGGTTTGGCTGAGACCCTGGACACCGGCGCCGATAACACCGAGGCGCGAGACATCGGCGCCGGTCAGATATTGGATGCTCAGCGAACCGACGGCGGCCGTGCGCAGAGCGGTGATTTTTGCTCCATCCATGATGGCCAGCGGCTTGCCCGTGGTTCCATCGTTCAAAACGACAAAGCCGAATAATGTCGGCAGACCTCTTTGCCGATTCTCAGGCACGAGCGAAACAAGCTTGGCGCCGAAACATTCGTCGGTAAAACAGGGCATGGACAGCAACGTTTTGCCCTTGTAATCCACCTGGGCCCGGACCGGCATCTCGAAATCGCCGGAAGCATGGAGGCGAAACGCTTCCTCAACCGCGGCGATCAATTCTTGGCGGTTGACAAGCCGAGCGATTTCTTCACTGTTTAAAATCAACATATTTTGTTTAATAGCAGATCATTGTCCGCGGCGCGATGGCCTTGTCGACCTTCAGAGTGCAGCGAGGGATAATTTCCTTTTTCCTCGGCGTGGTGAATTCCCGCTCCGGGCGATGAATTCCTCATCTTGATCACGCTGGAAATATATCGCCGACCGTGCGGCGATGTCAAGAACGCCCTAAGAGGACCCCATGCTGGAGACGAGCGGAAATTAAGATCGAGGGGAGGGGCTGCCGCTCACGGGCCGGCGGCGCCAGAAGCTGGCCAGGATCGAGCCCGAGATGTTCTGCCACGGCCCGAAGATGGCAGGGGCCAGCGCCGCGCTCGTGCTTTTGAGGACATCCACGGCGATCCCCGAGGCCAGGCCGCCGTTCTGCATGCCCACCTCCATGGCCACGGCCCGGCAGGCGCTTTCCTCTAGCCTGGCCAGCCGGGCGGCCCAATAACCTAGAAGATAGCCCGTGCCGTTGTGAAGAACGGAGGCCAAGATCAAGAGCAGCCCAACGGACAGGAGCTGGTCTCTGGATTGGGCCGTGATGACGGCGATGATTAGACAGATGCTGGCCATGGAGACAATGGGGAGAGCTTTATCCATCCAGTTTTCCGGCCCGCCGAGGAGAACGATCACGACTAGCTTGGCCAGCGTCACGACGCCGACGAGCAGCAAGCCAAGCATGATCCCGCCTTTGAGGGGCGCCAATCGTCCAAAGAATTCTCCTCGGATAACATACGTGACGACGGCCAGGGAGATCGTTGCCGTGGAAATGGCCGCCAATGAACCGGCTTTTTGGGCCCATTTTTTTTTCGCGTAAAGGATTTTGTTGGCGATCAAACCGGCCGCGATGGGCACGATAATCATGTTCAAGATCGAGAGCATCATGGAGACAACATCAACCTGGATGAGCCGTCCGGCAAGAATCTTCATCAGCAACGGCGTCATCAATGGCGAGAGGAGCGTCGTCGAGGATGTGATCGTGACCGAGAGGGGCACGTTGCCGCCCGCCAGATAGGTCATGACATTCGAGGCGACGCCGCTCGGCGCGGAACCGATGAGGATGACGCCGGCGGCGATTTCCGGATCAAAGCCGAGGGTCATGGCGATGCCGAAGCCCACCAGCGGCATGATCGTGAACTGGAGGACGATGCCGATGAAGACAGGCCAGGGCATTGTCAGAACGCGCTCAAAATTCTTGAGGGTCAGCGTTGTGCCCATGCCGAAGGTGATGATCTGGATAAGAGGGACGATGAGGATTTTCAGGTCTTGTCCAAACCATGACCGGAACGCCCCCGGATAGAACATCGAGGCGGCGACAAAAGCGAACACCCAGACGGTGAAGGCAAAGTTCTTCAGCCGGGCTTGCCTCATGAAGAAGACGGCCAGGGCCGCCAAAACGAGGATGATAAAAGGGGCGATCGCCATCATAATTTGTACAGTTCCGCCATTTTCTCGTTGGGCTTATATTTGCAGAGGCATTGGTCGAGGGGCGTTCCGAGCAGCTGGATCTTATCGTAGTCTCCCTGTCCCATGCCGGCCTCGGCCATGGCCGCCAGATAATTCACCCGCTTGGGATCGAATCCCATGACCCTTGTCGCGGTGATGTCGGCGGCCAGCGGGTCGAGGCTGGCCAGGGCCACTTTGGATTCGATGGGAGTGCCCCAGGCCGGACCGTTCCCCTCCATCCCCTCAAAACCGTCGATGACGGCCAGCTCCGGATAGACTTCCTGGGCGATATGAAACATGTTGTAATGGCAAATATCGTTCATGGCCGGAGGGGCCGTGTGCATCAGGCCTTTGTCATTCTGCTTGGCGTCTTTGAGCGGCGAAGCCAGAAGCACGTTTTTGAGCGACAGGGTGACGAAGACATAATTGTGGGTTTTCATCCGGGCTACGGAGATCATATAGATATTCGGGTCGAGAAACGTGTTGATGATCCGGATCGGGATGGGCCGGTTGTCTTTGCTGATCACATACCGGTATTGACACGATTCGAGGTTGAGATCGACGATTTTCACATTGTATTCTTTTTCGAGCTTGAGATAGCCGTTATTTTTATATCCGTCCATGGTATTGTGATGTCCGGATTCCCCGATCATAATCTGCTTTTTGTAATGAGGGGTGAGAAAATCCAAAACGGCCCGGACGGCATCGGTGTGCGTCACGCTCAAAGGATTGTCCATCAGGACGACGTTTGGCTTGACCAGGATCGTCTTGTTTCCGATCGAGGCCAGGACTTCGTCCTCGATCATCTTTAACGATTGATAGACGATGTCGCGCCGGTCGCCGCCCTTGATCAGACTGACTCGCGCTGGAGGGGCGGGCTTATTGTAGAGCCGGCCGGGGCCGAAATGATGGATGGGTATCTCAGCGGGAGGGCCGGCCAGGAGAGAAGTCTTCCCTTCCAGGGTTGCTGCGGCCGCCGTGCCGGCCAATCCCAGCCCCATGTTTTTTAGAAAATCGCGCCGCCTCAAGCCATGGCGTTTTTCAGGCATCGTCGCCTCCTTTTTCCGGGGTCAAAGCCATACATCTGACATCCGAAGCGCGTCATTGCGACGAGCTTTGCGAGGTGGCAATCTTAGTCGAAGAGTCATTCCGAGCGAAGCGAGGAATCTCCTCTTTCCTCGCGAGAGGCTTGAGAGGAGATTGCCACGCCAGGAGGCTCGCAACGACTTCGTCGGATCGCCACGCTTCGCTCGCGATGACATGATTCCGTGTCAAATGTGTAGGCCTTGTCCCAGCCATTCATTTCGGGCCGTATTTTAGGCCCCTGACGTTCGTCCGGATTTTATAGACCTTGTCATAGCTTACGATGAAGAGCGTCTTCATATCGTCGCCGCCGAAACAGCAGCTGACAGGATACGTGGGAGTGTTGACGATCCCCAGGAATTCGCCCTTGGCGTTGAAGACCTGGAGGCCGATGTAGGTGGCGACATAGAGGCCGCCGTTCTCGTCGATCGTCATGCCGTCCGCGGCGCTGGACCTCCCTTTCCTGTCCAGCACCTCGGGCGTGAGGAAGAGCCGGGCGAATTTCCGGCCGTTGTTGACCGTTCCATCCTCGTTTACGTCATAGACCCACACCCAGTTGTCCTTGTCGCTGTCCACGTTCCAGAACGATTCGTTGTCGTAGGTGTTGTTGACGAAGAGGGCCTTGCCGTCGGGGCTGAGCAAGATGCCGTTGGGCATGGCGAATTCATTGAACCCGATCACTTGAATGAGCCCGCCTTTGGCTGGGATATAGTAGACGGCCCGCCCCGGCTGGTGTTTTTTAGCATCCGGCGTGAACTGTGGATCGGTGAAATAGATTCCACCCCTGGCGTCGGTGACGAGGTCATTCGGTCCGTCGATCGGTTTCCCGTCATAGGCGCCGGCCAGCGTCTTGACGATCTGTCCCTTTGTCGTCATCTCGATGACGCGGTGGCCGAACATATCGCAGACGGCGAGGTTTCCGTTGGCCAGGGGCATTGTCCCGTTAGTCTGCATCAAGCCGTGCGAGATGTATCTGTACGTGCCGTCAGAGTCCATCTCGACGAGGGCGCTTTTTTTTGGGTCGCCATTCCATTTCTCGTCGAAATACATGCTCGAAAGATAGAGCTTGCCGTTGAGCCATTTCGGCCCCTCGGTGAAGACCAGCCCGGGGCCTTGCTTGGCGCCGTCGGCCAGGAGCTCGACCTTGGCCTCTTCGGGAATGACGTCGTGGAAGGCTTGGAGCTGTTTGACCCGCTTGTCGTCATAATCCGTGCGCGGCGGCCAGAAAACATCAAGAACGTCGCAGCCGAGATCGCCGATCGCGCCGCCGTGGACCATATCGGCCGGAAGAAGGAGGACATCGCCCTTCTCCATGCGGGTCACGCCGTCGAGAATGATCTCGTCGATCGCGCCGCGCAGGACGATCATCAGCTGCTCTTCCGGATGGACATGATGGGCAAAGTTCGTGCCGGGATCCATCCGCAGAAAGCTGAGCTGGGCGCCGCGTCCGGAAACGAGCCGGGAATGGGCTCCGGGCACAAGCTCGGTAAACTGAATATCGCTGAGGTCATAGACCTGACCCGGCTCGACCGTGGGGCTTAACGGAAAATCCCCTTCGGGAACTTTCGTGGGGAGCTTAGCGGCGCCCGCCTTTTTCAGGTAATCCAGGCGGGGAGGAGAGTAGACTTCGAGGATGTCGGCGCCCTGTTCTCCCGCCCTGAGAGAATTTTGAGCCGCTTTTTCGAGGTAGACGAAATCATTCCTTGGGGTCCGGCCGTGCCTGCCGTCCGGCTCTTCGCGGCCGAGGGCTTTCATCTCGACATGGGTTCCCTTGATGAGCTGCTCTATCGAGCCTTTCATCACGAACATGAGGCGCTCGCTCGGGAGCGTCTCTTGGGGAATCTCGGCCCGGGGCTCCAGGGTCAGCCAAGCGACAAGAGTTCCTTTCCCCCAATAGAGGCGGGCTTTTACGCCGGGCGCAATATCCGTGACCGGCAGCTTGTTGATACTGGTGACAACGCCTGCTTCGAGGTTCGAAACGATATTTGATTTTGGGATATCCTTCCTGATGCGGACCGGGAGGTTTTTCTCTTTGATGAGCTGGTCGTTTTTAGCCTTCCAATCCGGTTTCGGCGCGCAAGCGGAAACCGCCAGAAGAAAACAGATGAGGACGAGCCCGGATATCCGACGATTCTGGATTTTCGTTGTTTTACACATTCAGACCTCCCTAAACCGGGGTCAAACCTCAACTTTCAACATTTTCGCCAACCTGCCCCTGGGATGAAATCTTCCGGGCACAATGGTTTTCCATTTAGACAATGTTGAATGTTGAGGTTTGACCCCAATATTCTATTTCCCCAGCCGGTCGTGCCGATTTCCCATGTAAAGCCAGAGCATGGGCTCGTCCGTATGGTTGATCGAGCCGTGGGGGACTTTGTTATTCGGAGGGATCAGGAATGCCTCTCCCGGCTCCTGCCATAACAATCGGTTTCCAAACAGCAGCAGGCTTCTGCCTGTCAACTGGCACCAAATCTCTTCGCATCCCGGGCCGTGGATATGGGGCTGGGCGATGTCGAATTTATCGATGGAGACGATGGCGAATCCGACGGGATTGGCGAATTTCGGCGGAAGATCGTAGTTGAACCCCCGGCCGATATGGGCCCAGTGCATCCCGACACCGGGGATGGAGTCGTGATAGCTCCCCACGGACATTTCCTTGTTCGGCACGAATCCCGGCATGATCTCTTCGTTGACCATGATCATTTCCAACGTTGCCTCGGCCGGATTCGTAAAACGGTATTCGAGTCCCGCAGGGATGAAGACGGCCGTACCCTCGTCGAGCGGAACCTTCTTGCGGCCTGCTTCCACTTGACCCGTTCCCGACATCACATAGAAAAAGGCCTGCTCTTTGTCGTGTTTGAACGGCCGGGTGTTTGTGCGCGGCTCCAGGGCGGCCCGCTTATAACCGGTGATGTATTTCAAGACGGCGCCCTTTCGGGGCGGACGGAGAGGATCTCCGGGCGTCAGGATGTCCCGCTCGATCAGCCCGCCGTGTCCTTCGACCGGCAGAGAGTTCCGCCAATGGTTGATGTAGAGGAAGACATCCGTGTCGACATCAGGATAGCGGTGGTTGGAAACGGCGTCTTCGCGAAAGGACGGATCGGGCTCGACGCCCAGCTTTTGCTGGGCCATGAGTGCAGACCCTCCGCCGAGGACCGCGACGAGAAAAATCATCGTCGGCAAAAAAACGACTGTTTTCATGTGCCCCTCCCTGTCAAGCTCACTTTGTCATGGCTGTGATCGTCCGCGCCCAGTCCCAGCTCGAAATGCCTCGATCGTTAACCGCTTTGACCGCAACGGCCAACTTCTCGCCGCGTTTGATCTGGAGGCCTTGAAGTCGAGCCCTGGGTTCGGCGACCGTTATGCTCGAAGCTGACGGATTTTTCTCAGGCCCATAATCGATGATATACGAAATCACGCCCTTCTCCCGGCTTGGCGTCCAGGCGACTTCGGCGGTGTCGCCCCTCAAGCTGATGATCTTCAGGTCCTTGACCGGAGCCGGGCTGGAGGCCAGCATCATTATTGAAGCGATGTTGAATTTTACGGCTTCCGTCAAGAGCTGATGGTTGACCGTTTCCAACAGATCGGTCGGCTGATGGTAGTAGGGATTGCCGAGCAGGGGATAAGAGCCCAGCCCGCCGATGATATCTCCGTACGTTTCGTAAAAAGAGACCGCGTCCGTGGATTTGACGTAGCGCGTATCATAAGTCACCATCTTGGAAAAGAGAAAGGCGGCGGCGTGCTGAATGTCGCGGATGCCGGCATTGGCGTACCGGATCGTATTGTCCAGCCGGTGGTCGTTCGTCCAGCCGATCATGTCGTTGTTGAGGTCGGCGGCAATCTGCCATTTTTTCTCCCGGGCTTGCCTGACGAATTCCCGGCTTCCGAGAAGCCCGGCCTCCTCGCCCGTGAACGCGGCGAAAATTATCGTCGACGGCATGGGGTTCTGGGCCAGGACGCGGGCCGTCTCCAGAAGAACGGCGGTCGCCGACGAGTTGTCGTCCGCTCCCGGGCCGCGCGGGTTGGAGTCGTAATGGCCGCTGGCGACATAAATGATATCGGGATTCTCAGTCCCGGCAAGCCTGGCTAAGATGTTTGCCGTTTTCGTCCCACGCGGCTCAAACGATTGGTACTCGGGCTGGTAGCCGAAGGACTTCAGCATGTTGAAAATATAATCGCCGGCCGGCTTGTTGCCGGGCATAGCGATGGATTTAGAATCGAAGTTGAAAAGCGCCTCCTCGTAATCATAAATTTTCGTGATCGAGACTTTGTCGACGGCCGTCTGGACAAGGTCATGGATCGGCCGAAAGATCTTTTCCGCCTTGGCGCGCAGTCCCTTCTCCGAAGCCCGCTGGCTCTCGATCCTGGCCAGCAACTCGTCCATGGTGACTTTCTTCGTCAGGTCGACCAGATAGACGCCGCGGTCGGGCGTGATCGTGTCGCCGTCGCGCTCGGCGCCGATGAGGAGCTTTGTTCCGGCCGCGTCGGCGACCCATTCATACTCGGGGGCCAGCGTCCGGATGGTGTTATTGTGAAACATACGGAAATTCGTCAGGCTTTTGAGATCATAGATGTAGGCCCGGCTGTGGCGGGATTCACCCTTGACGGCCAGGACCTGGTTCTGGTTCAGAAAACGAGGGGCGCGGTCGGGCTCGATCTCCCGGCTCAATCGGACCTCGCCCTTCCCATCGCTCTTAATGTAAAAAATTTCTCCGTTCCTCGTGTAGGTCATATCGAAGACGACGGCCGAGCCGTCCGGCGCCGGGGCAACGGAGCCGATCCGCTCCGTCGTTTTTTTAAGCGCCGTGGGCGTGAGCGGCTCGCTGAGCTTGAGGAGGTTCAAGGTCGTTTCATTCCCCGACTGGGTGAGAAAGACGAGGACGGATCCGTCGGCGGAGACGGCCGGAGCCAGGGCTCCGGGCAGGGTGGTCGATTTTCCGTCCGAAAGGTTGAGGATGGCGAACGGCCTGGGTCCGCCAGTCCGGAATTGCCCTCCGGCAGGAGGCTGGGTCGGCCTCTGCGCTTGAGCGTCTTGGCCTGCCGCGGGAACCGCGCCCGCTCCGGAGCGAGGACCAGGCTCGGCCGCAGCGGGTTTAGGAAACGGCGTTTGGGCCGCCATCGTATAAATAAGGTATTTTCCTCCGGGAACGACGACGGGATTCGTTTTGAATCCCGGTCCTGAGGTCAGGGGCCTGGGGACCGCTGTCTGGGATACGGCATAAATTTCGTTCGAGGCCGTATCCGCTTCTTTGGCGCCGACAAGATACACCTCGCGGCCGTCGGCGCTGAAGGCGATCGTGCCCTTGAGCCAGCCTTCGGCCTTCAGAATTTTTTCTTTTTTTGAGCCGAGATCGAGCAGGACGATGTTCGAATTCTTGGCCTCGAGCCACGTCAACTGCCGCTGCTTGTTCATCATCGCCTGCCGGTCGGGCGCAGGCTGGCCTATGAGCTGGTCGATCTCCTTGCGGAGTTTGGCGATCTCGAGAGTCTCCGTAACTTTCAAGTAGGCGGCCGAAT
>Ga0315274_10004033_pt1 | contig 21710 bp, 15 predicted proteins | sample YL17G02_20_MG_FD_203700 | JGI IMG/M metagenome (GOLD analysis project Ga0315274, IMG submission 203700) | Sediment microbial communities from Yellowstone Lake, YNP, Wyoming, USA - YL17G02_20 | ecosystem: Environmental > Aquatic > Freshwater > Lake > Sediment | place: USA: Wyoming | collected...
TGCCCATAAGGTCTTCAACGATCCGCTTCATAAAGCTTTGGAAGTATTCCTGTCGGATCGACCACTTGCTCCCATAACTGAGGTATTACGTTTCAAACATCTATCTGTGAAAAAATTATCTAATTAGATATATCTCATTCAATGAATGAAATTTTGGACCTTACCTGCGTTTTTGACAATCATTGGGTTGATCGGTCAATGCATTGATGCGTAGTTGGGTAAAGGCATTATAAAAAACGTCCACGGACTCATTGGTCATTGGTTAACCGGCCATAGTCATCGTCGAAGCGCTCAATGTCATCTTCTTCCAAGTAGTCACCATTTTGAACTTCGATGATTTGAAGGGGCGCATCTGCAGGATTCTCCAGGCGATGCCTTGTCTGTTTTGGTATATAAGTGCTTTCGTTCGTCCGAACCAAGTAGGTTTGATCTTCTTTGGTGACTCTGGCTTCTCCTGCAACCACAACCCAATGCTCACTCCTTCTCTTATGAAGTTGAAGACTTAACTTAGCCTTAGGCTTGATAACGACCCTTTTAATCTTGTATCCTTGCCCCTTCTCCAATACCGTATAACTACCCCAAGGCCTTTCGACTGTTTTATGGATGAGATGTTCCTCCCGGCCACTTCGCTTCAACACCTCCACAATCTTCCTAACCTCCTGAGCCCGCTTCTTTGGAGTCACCAGGGTTGCATCCGGGGTATCCACCACGACCATGTCTTTGAGACCAAGGGTAGCAATGAGCCTTTCACCTGCAAATATAATTGAGTCTTGGCTTCCGATATCAATCGTATTTCCTCTTAGGATATTCCCTCCATCATCTTTTACAATCATTTCGTCTAAAGCGCTCCAACTTCCCAAATCAGACCACTGAAACGTAGCAGGAACCATCAAGGTTTTATGACTTCGTTCCATAATGCCATAATCGATAGAAATGTTTTCCAGACAAGAGTAACGATCTTTAAAACGGTTAAGAATGTTTGGATCGTTACGAACGTTTAGATCGCTAAAAAGGAGACCTTCGATTTCTCTCAGAGTTTTATAAAGGGACGGAAGATGTTTTTCGATTTCTGAGAGGATTTTGGAGGTCTTCCAGACGAAGATACCAGAGTTCCAGAAGTAGCTGTCATCAGACAGGTAGGTTTTTGCAGTTTCGAGGTCAGGTTTCTCGACAAAGCATTTAACTTTGAGGAGCCCCTTCACTTCAGTTTTTGAGGAACGATTTGCTTTGATATATCCATAACCAGTCTCTGGTCGGCTGGGTTTGATTCCAAAGGTAATCAGATAGTTTTTTTTCGCTCCCTGAATGGCTAATTCCAAGTCGCTCAAGAAATTTTCTTTTTCAGGGATGGCATGGTCAGAGGGCATTACAACCATCACAGATTCAGGGGAAAGACGATGGAGGTAGATAGCAGTCAGACCTATGGCAGGAGCTGTGTTTCTTCCGCTGGGTTCTTTTATAAATTGGATCTTTTCGGCTATCGATCTTAAGGACTCGATATGAAAACGGATATCCTGAGCCTTGTCTTCAGTCGTCACGATCCAGATATTCTCCGGAGGAACAAAACCATTGATTCGCTGGATGGTCTGCCGGAGGAGAGTATCTCCTCCTACGATCTGGAGCATCTGCTTAGGAGAGCTTTCCCGACTCAAGGGCCAGAAGCGAACACCAGACCCCCCAGCAAGGATGATGGCGTAAATATTGGGCCTTGGGTTATTGTGTCTACTGCTTCGCAGAGTCATGACAATATGATTGCGTCGTTGTGTAACCCAGTCATTGGGTCACTGCGTTAATCGTTAAGATCTTTAGTTCGTTAGGACCGGTTTATTGAATAAAAGAATCACTATAAAATCCCCCTCTATCCCCCTTTTTCAAAGGGGGGAAGCTCATATCTCCTCCCTTTGGTAATCTTTTTCCTGTCAAAGACAGGCAAAGGGAGGCAAGGAGGGATTTTTAAAGCGCTAAAGCATTACGAATTATTTGAGTTTTTTGGGTTTCTCGCTTTTGTAAAATTTGAAAATAAGAAAAAGAGTTAAGATCATCCCCAAAAAACTGTCAATTCTTAAGTTGGCCAAAGAACGAAAACAACCTATGGAGTTACAAAATGCTAAACAAGATCTCCAGTTCATATTATCCTTTTTCTCAGAAGTTTTTCAAGACCTTCATTCAAGATTTTTTCATCCTTTATGATCGACTTCATCCGATTGAGCAAAGAAGTCCGCACCTCCTCGATAGTTCAGTTCCTTATCCATTGCTTTCTGCACCGATCTCTTTCCAGCTTCACCCGATTTTTGGGGGAAAACGTCTGGTCCATGGGGGAGTCCGCAGAGACCGCTTTGGACCAGTTCTTCTCCACCTTGTGGATCAAAGCCCATTCCGTACTTCTTCTTATCGAGTAAATTAATAAAAAGGACCGGGACGCGAGGATTTGTGAGTTTTGCCGAAAGAGTAATTTAATAGGGAGAGAAAGTTCTCCCCACCTGGTGAGTTGAGAGAATTTCAGATAAACGAAAACATTACATTCTTATCTTTTCCGAATCTTCCCCAAGCATCAACTTTAACCCGTAAAGGAGTTGGGCCTTGGTAAAGGGTTTGGTCATATAATAATTGGCCCCCAGGTCGTATCCTTTGAACATATCAGAATCTTCATTTTTAGCCGTGAGAACAATGACCGGAATGTCCTTTGTTTTTGGATCTGACCTCATCTCCTTCAATACCTGCCATCCATCCTTATTCGGCATGAGGATATCGCAGATAAGGAGGTCAAAATCGTCCTTGCCCAATTGTTTCAAGGCCTCTGCTCCATCCGTGGCTTCTTTTACCTCATACCCCAATTTGCTGAGATGGATTCTTAAGAACTTCCGAATCACCTCTTCATCATCTACGATCAAGATCTTCTTTCCCATCATTCATCCCTCCTGATTGGAAATTTAATGGTAAAGGTTGTTCCTATATTCTCTTTGCTTTCGACATCGATGGTTCCCTCATATTTGGTCACAATGCGGTAGACAATATTCAAGCCGAGGCCCGTCCCTTCACCAGGGTTTTTGGTGGTGAAGAAAGGATCAAAAATTTTGTTAAGATATTTTTGAGGAATGCCCACCCCACTATCCGTCACTTTGACCTCGACCGAATCTTTTGATGATCGGGTGGAGAGGGCCAGGGTTCCCCCTTTTCCATTCATCGCCTGAAATGCATTGGTAATCAAATTGGTAAACACCTGCTGAATCTCACCGATGTTGGCCTCTATTTTTCCAATGGATTGGAATTTTGTGATCACTTCAACCGGGGTGGTTTTGATCACCAACCGCGCCATCTTTAGAGAATTTTCAAGAATCTCATTGATATCCACAAGGCTCTGTTCTTCCTTCTTTGCGATTCGAGAGTAGGACCTTAACCCTTTGGTAATTTCACCTATTCTTTGGGCACAGTTAAAGATATCCGTTAAATGACTTTTGATGTTGGATGGATCTTCCTCTTCCATGGCGATTTCTGCCATCCCGATGATTCCACTCAGAGGATTGTTGATTTCATGGGCTACCCCAGAAGCCAATGTTCCTATCCCCGCCAACTTCTCTGACTGGATCAGTTGTTCCTGAAGTCGCTGTTCATCGGTGATATCCTTTACATGTTCAATGACAGAGAGCAGATCTCCTTTCTCATCAAAAATGGGGTAGGAGAAGATCCGCAAGGTGGTGTTAACCTCAGGGACCTTCAGGATGGAGGAGGCAGGTTGTTTTGTTTCGATCGTTACCGATACCGGACACTTTTCACAGGGGATGGATCTCTAAAAGTAAGCTTCATAACATTTCTTTTCAATCAACTCATTAAAAGTAGTGTGGTAATTTTCTATGACTGCCTTATTGACGCGGAGAATCCGAAAGTCGGGACTCTGGAGGGACAGCTGATCCCTGATGCCATCGAAGATGGCTTCAAGATTCCTTTTACTTTGCCTTATTCTCTTTCCAAGCTTCCTCTGCTCTGTTAAGTCACGAAAGATCACCTGATAGAAGGACTCGTCTCCTAAATCGATTCTTTTTGTGGAAAGATCCACCTCTAATGGCGTTCCGTCTTTTTTCATTAAGGAGAAGGAATCCGTCCTCGCCTCCCCCTTTTCAAGCACCTCCTCTAAATAACCCAAGGCGTTTCCTTGCTCCACGGGTCCGAATAAATCAATAAAAGCCTTGTCAAGAAGTTCCTCTTTTTTGTATCCGGTTAGCCGTTCGACCTCTCTGTTGACATCTGCAATAAAAAATTGGGAATCTCTCAAGATGAGGATTCCATCATTGGCATTTTCAAAGAGATCTCGATACTTGTCTTCGGAGATGGTAAGTTGTTGATGTTTCTCTATGGTAAAGGTTTGAACGATGTACCCGTAGAAGGCGGTCATGATGAAGATGAAGGGGACACGAAGGGTATAACTGCCACTATTTTGCGAAATCAAAAGTCCCCAGGAATAGAGGAGAAATCCATAGAGTAGTGCCGTCACACCTCCAATCGCCATTAATAATTTAAAATTGCGACTAATTGATGCAAAGATGATGATCAGGAAAAAGACGAGATAAAAATCGCTCGTCATTTTTTCTGAAAGGTACATTCCGAATGAGACGATCCCAGTGTCAATGATGACTAACGAATAGAAGAGCTTTGGATTCCAAAACCATACCTTCGGAAAAAAGGTGAGTAAAAGATTTGATAAGATATATCCGAAAATGAGTAGATAACTTAGATGTAGGTTCGTGACCCTACCCCTGCCAAGCAGGATAAGGTAACAGGTTACAATAATTACGGTCCATCTAAGCGCTAAGACAATTTTTTTTCTATCTTGGTTTTTTATGTTTTCCATAAAGATATTAATTCGCAATAAGCATACCAAATAGAAAAATTGAAAGGTAATACTATCCGAACAATTACTAACTATTTGGAATTTTTAAATTTATAAGAATTTCAACACCTGTTGATTTTTCTTTATTTTAGCGGAATGACGTTCGATTTTTTCCCATTGCTTGACATTTTGTCCGGAATTCTTACAAAAATAGAGAGAAGGGATTTTGAATGTGGAAAATTTATAGAAGGGGTGCCGCAGTCATTCGGCCTTAACTCTGAACTTCGAAGTCCTGTAGGGAACGGTTTCAAACCGTTCCCTACGAACTAATTACTAATATGGTCGGGGCGAGCCGATTTGAACGGCCGACCTCCTGCTCCCAAGGCAGGCGCGCTAACCAGGCTGCGCTACGCCCCGACCGCCTTGTTTAAAGGAAATGAATCACATCGTAATAACCAATTTCCAATAACCAAATTCCAAACCCGTTCCTGACAGGTTCAGGAATAAATTCCAATTAACCAATATCAAAATAACCGAAACGCGTTTGGTAAGTATCCCACTAATAGTGTGCATATATTAATAACACATAATCAATAATAGAACGAGTTTCCTGGCCATCTTTAGCCCCTGAAGCCATCGATCAACTTTCTTATTTTCGTTAAAGCCTTTCCTCTATGACTAATCCTATTTTTTTCTTCGAGGGTAAGTTGAGCCATTGTCTTTCCATATTGAGGGAGAATGAAGAGAGGATCATATCCAAACCCTCTCTTTCCTACCTCCCTAAATCCGATCCTCCCTTTACATGATCCTTTTGCGACGACCTCTTTTCCCTCATCGGATACCATGACAATGGCACACCTAAATCTTGCTCCTCTCTTCGAAAGTGGAATTCCCTCCATCTCACGAAGCAGCTTTCGATTATTCTCTCTATTCGAAGCCCCTTCCCCAGCATACCTTGCAGAATAAATCCCGGGCAATCCCTTTAAAATATCAACTTCTAATCCAGAATCATCCGCAATGGTCAATTTCCCAAAGTATTTTGAATAAAATCGAGCCTTCTTTAAAGCATTCTCAGTAAAACTCTTCCCGTCCTCTTCGATCTCTGGAGCATCTGAAAAATCGCCTAATGAATAAATTCGAAGCCCCAACCCTTTCAAGGCCCTTTGAATTTCACGGACCTTTCCTCGGTTTCGAGTTGCAACAATCAGTTCTAATCGTTCTCTAATTTTATCCCTTCCAAACACTTTTTTTGGATTCTCGTGAGTTCTTTTATCCCTTTCTGGGCAAGGGCCGTCAACTCATCCATCTCCTTTCTTGTAAAAACGGCCTCCTCTGCGGTGCCCTGGATCTCAACAAACTTTCCATGACCTGTCATCACCACATTCATATCCACCTCAGCTCTGGAATCCTCCTCATAATTCAAATCCAATAACACCTTCCCTTCCACTTTCCCCACACTGATGGCAGCGACAGAATCCTTGAGAGGAACTTTTTCAATCAACCCATTTTTAACCATCTTTCGAAAAGCATCCACCAAGGCAACATAGGCGCCTGTGATCGAAGCGGTCCTTGTCCCACCATCGGCTTGAATCACATCACAGTCAATCCAGATCGTCCTCTCTCCGAACCCGCTGAGAACGGTCACAGACCTTAAAGAGCGCCCGATTAATCTTTGGATCTCAAAGGCACGGCCACTTCCGCGACCCGTCAGCGAATCTCTAGAGGTACGGGTGTGAGTTGACCGAGGGAGCATGGAATATTCCGCTGTGATCCAGCCTTTTCCAGTATGTCGTAAAAATTGGGGGACCCTCTCTTCCACACTGGCTGAGCAGATGACTTTGGTATCCCCTATTTCGATAAGGACCGAGCCCTCAGCATGTTTCATATAATGCCTCGTAATTTTTACCGGTCTCAAAACTCCAGGCTCTCTTCCATCTGACCGTTTCACAAGAACCTCCAAAAATATTCTCCCAAAAAAATCCTAAAAAGTCAAAAAGGCTTTCTGGACTCTTGCTGTTCCTTTACTGCCCGAGAGGCACTCTTTCCTTCCCTTGTCCAAGAGATGAGGATCGCACTCAGCCCGATGATGAGAGCCAACCTCCAAACATCCTGGATGCTCTCGAGCGAAGGGCCACCTCTTCCTGTGTCCAATGGGGTCGTGGGCGCTCTGGAAGCAATGACCATCTCTGCAAAGGCAACACCCATCACCATCCCCAGATTCCTTGAGAGAGCCAAAAAACTCGAAGCGAAACCTATCCTCTCCCGGGGCAGAGAGCCAATGATGGCACTATTGTTGGCGGGATTGAAGAGCGCAATCCCAATTCCCAAGACCACTTGCCGCCACACAATATCATAATCACTCACACCGGTCTTCAGAAAAGTGAAGGAGAAGATGGTGAGCGAGGTAACGGTTAAACCAATGGTGGCTGGAATTCTTACCCCGACCCGATCGGAAAATCTCCCACCCAGAGGTGCCATCACCATCACAGTGAGGGCGCCAGGGAAGATTAACATTCCTACCTTCGATGGCGAGCATTCCAAAATATTCTGAAGGAAAAAAGGGACGACAAAGGTGTGGGCACCATTCATCCAAAAAGAGAAAAGGCTTGCCCCAATAGAGGAGATGAAGAGTCGTCTCTTGAAGAGTTGAAGGTCCACTAAAGGGAAAGAAGATCGATGTTCCACAGCAATGAATGAGCTAAGGCAGAATAGACAAAGGATGAGCCACCCATAACCCACGCGGTTAAGAAAAATAAGAAGAGAGGCAAGAAAGGAAAAAAACAGAAGGGCTCCCCAGAGATCCAACTGGACTTTACCCGTTGGTTCCCCCTCTTCCAAGACCCTTGAAGAGAGATAGATTCCAAAAGCTCCAATTGGAAGATTAACAAAGAAGATGGATCGCCACCCAAGATGTTCTACCAGAAATCCTCCAATGAGAGGCCCTGTTATAAAACCGACAGCGACGATGGAGGCAACGATCCCAAGGGCCTGGCCCCGGTCCTTTTCCGGAAAAGCAGTCATGATGATCGCTGGGCCAATGGCCATCAAGGCAGAAGAACCCAAACCTTGGATTATCCTCGAACCGATCAGAAAATGGATCGTTGGGGAAAATCCACATAGGGCCGATCCTATCGTAAATGTTATAAAACCCAGGATATAAACCCTCCTTTGTCCGAACAGATCGGCCAATCTCCCCATCAACAGAAGGCACCCTGTGATGACGATGAGATAGGCCATCACCACCCAGGCAACAGCCTTCAGATAGGTATTCAAAGCATTTGTGATCGTAGGCAGGGAGATGTTGACGACGCTGGCATCCAATGTGGACATATAGATGCCAATGGAGATGTTGAGGACCACCCACCAGCGCCGATCCATTGCAGGAAGGGACATCTGACTCAGTGCCTCATAGTGAGATGCTTGATGATATCCTTGAGACCATCGTTTTCCTGCCCAAATTTAAACAGATTTTCAATATTTACGCAAGGCGCGATTTAATTGTAGATTGTGGGTTGCAAATTGCAAGCCTGCCCTGTCTACCGCAGGCAGGCATAGGCAGGGATTGGATAATCTGAAAATAAAAATTAGTTAACACTTTAGCTGTTTGAAATCCAATGCGATTGGTTCCCCGGTCAGGGATGCTTCCAAAGTTTTAGAATACGGTCTTTTATGCTTTATCTTTTCAAAACGGAGAAGACGAACAAGACCCTGCAATCGTATTGGAGCCATCGGAATGATCGAGTAAACCCCGTTAGAAAGGTGGGGCTTTGACCCCACCTTTACAAGGAGCTGATGCTTTCTATTTATGACATCCCCGGCTTAAATGCCGGGGCTTTCTAACGGGGTAAAAGGTTTCCGCTCTAAAACTTTTCCAACACCCCTGACCGGTGTTTCGTGGGGGCGATTTTTCAAAGCGCTAAAGTGTTACGAAATTAGTTTGGTTCGGACCCCGAAGATGAAAGCGGATGTGTTAGCTAAAGTTGAAAAGTGCATACCTTCTCATCTCCTCTCCCCAGGGGGAGAGGATGAAGGTGAGGGGGATATATTTAGGCTCCACCCTCACCCTAACCCTCTCCCGCCAGCGGGAGAGGGAAAATGATTGATTTTCATCGTCTGATTTTGACTGTCATCACTGATGACCTGCCATGGCCGCTACCGAGGAAATTAGGTAGGGACTTTTCTACTTTAAATTTACCAAAACCTGTGCACTTTTGAAGTTTAAATGACAGATGAAAGCGGATGTTGAAAGATGATTAAAAAATAGTTATGATTTAACATTAAAAACTCGCCCGATATGAAAGAAATTATCTTTTTCAAATCTGGAAAATATCTTTTTGTGAAGGAGCCTGACCATGGATGAGGAAAATCAAGTAAAAAGTTTTAGTGGTGCTTCAAAATATGTGCTGGATGATGAGCTGGCCGGAATCGTCAACATATCAATGGCCCTGGAAATGCCCCTCCTGCTCAAAGGAGAACCTGGAACGGGAAAGACCATGCTGGCCCATGCCATTGCCGAAGCCTTTAGCATGAGGCTGATCGTTCTGAATGTCAAATCGAGCATGAAGCTCATCGATGCCCTTTATCAGTATGATACACTGACCCGTTTAAATGATAGCCGCTTTGGAGATTCCAAAAGGGATGTCAGCAATATCGAAGACTACATCAGAATGGGTAAAATCGGACAATCCTTTGTATCCGAAGAGAGAGTGGTCTTGCTGATTGACGAAGTCGATAAGGCGGATACCGATTTCCAGGACGATATGCTGGATGTCTTGGACCAGATGGAATTCGATATCATCGAGATCGATAAAACCATCAGAGCAAAAAACAGGCCGGTCATCGTCATCACCTCCAATGCTAAAAAAGATCTCTCCGATCCGTTTTTAGGTCGCTGCAATTTCCACCACATTGCCTTCCCGGAGCCGGACATGATGAGAACGATCGTCCAGGTCCATTTTCCTGATATCAACAAGGATCTGCTCGATAGTACTATCAGAACATTTTACCGCCTCAGAGAAATCAGAGGCATCGAGAAAAAACCAGCGACCAGAGAGTTGATTAACTGGATCAGGGCTTTAAGAGCAGATACCGACTTCAAAGTTAAGGACCTCATTAAAGGGGAGGTCCCTTATTTAGGCGTTCTGTTTAAAAAAAGCCCCGATTATGTCGTTGCTCAGAATGCTGTTACCAGGTTCAGGGCCTGAAATGAATAATCTCCCCAACCCCTTTTACAAAAGGGGAGACGTGAAAAAATCGGGACTGCAGGTCAGGTGGGAATATCTTCAAAGTTTTACAAATGCGGCCGTTTTGAAGGGAGAGGTAATAAGGCTCTGCAATGAGCGATGAATATTCAAGTTTTTCATCGAGGGTAGTTAACGGGAAAATGTACCGCTGTAAAACTTTGGGAAGATTCCCGCCTGACGGCGGCTTCCCGGAAATCCGCCCGATATCCCCGCCCGCCCTCTCAACTTGAAGCAATATTTTCACAGCTTCAGGGGGGCGAGGGGGGATTCTAATGGATGTGATAGAGTTCAATTATGTTCGTCGACTTTTTTTACTTATTGAAAAAAGTAGGTATTCCGGTATCCCCCACCTCCTTCTTAACGCTTCAAAAAGCCTTGAGCATGGGATTGATCAACTCCGTTGATGACTTTTACACAGGTGCCCGTTCAATTCTGGTCAAGAGCGAAAGATATTTTGATCTCTATGATCAGGTTTTCGCTCATCGATTCCAGGGCATTGAACTTAAAGAACCGACCGAATTTGAATTATCAGAGGTGGCCCGTGCCCTGCTCGATGAGTGGTTGAAAGACCCTAAGGGCCTGGCGGATGCTCTTGGAATCAATGAAGAAGATCTGAGCAAATTGAGTCCTGAGGAATTAATCCAGTACTTTCTTGACCGGTTAAAAGAGCAAACCGAGGCACACCATGGTGGAAGCAAGTGGATTGGAACAGGCGGGACTTCTCCCGTGGGGCATTCCGGATATCATCCGGGCGGGATGAGGGTTGGGGGAATTTCGAGAAATAAGTCGGCCGTTAAGGTGGCCATGGACAGAAGGTATCGCGATTACTCACAGGAAGGCTTATTGACCCAATCCCAAATGGGTGAGGCCATGAAAAGATTGAGAAATATGGTGCCCTTTGGTCCCAAGGATAGGATCAACATCGATCAGACCATTTACCAGACCATGAAGAATGCGGGAGAAATAGAGATCGTATTTGATCGGAGCCTCAAGGACCGTTTAAAGGTAATATTGGCCATCGACAATGGCGGATGGTCCATGGACCCTTATGTCGATCTCGTGCAAACCCTTTTCAATTATGCCCGGGCACAATTCAAGGATCTCAAGACCTTTTTCTTTCATAATACCATTTACGATTATTTGTGGGAGGATCCTCCGAGGCATTCCAAACCTCATTCCGTTGATGAATTGGTTCGTCTGGATCCAGAAACAAGGTTTATCATTGTAGGCGATGCGAGCATGGCTCCTTACGAACTGATGGCCACAGATGGCTCCATCCATATCGAGGAGAGGTCAGGAAAGCCGAGCTATATGAAGCTACAATTCATTGCAAAAACCTTTCCACATTCTGTTTGGATCAATCCAGTGCTTGCCGAGCACTGGGCATACACTCGAACCATCAGTCATATCAGGGAGATCTTTCCCATGTTTGAGCTGACCCTCGACGGCTTGGAGAAAGCGGTCAGCACCATGATGCGGAAGAATTAATTCTACTACCCTCAATCAAAGCCCATCTCTCCTTTGCCAAAGAGTCATGAGTGGAGAATTAAAATTATCACGGTTCACTCCAACCTCCGAATTAGCGGCTCAGTAATTCACAAAACAAAATTGACTAATTTGTTGTTTTCGATAAAATAAGGCCATATTCAACTTCTTCTTAAACATTTCTCCCTAACGGTTTATAGGGGGACCATTCTAATTTCTTAGAAATATTAGGGAGTTAGAAATAGATGCCTCGAATCTTCGATAACATAGAACAAACACTGCTTCCAGCGCTGCAACAAACCCTTGATGTCGCAAATCATGCCGACTTTTGCGTGGGCTATTTTAACCTTCGTGGGTGGAAGCAAATAGACTCAAACATTGAGCGATGGAGTGGTGGTAGTGGCAACTGTTGCCGCTTGCTTGTAGGAATGCAGCACCTACCGCAGGAGGAGCTACGGACGGCGATGAGTCTTATCAAAAGTGATGTTGCCATGGACAACCAAACCGCCTTACGTCTTAAGAAAAAATTAGCTGAAGAGTTCCGGGATCAATTGACCATAGGTATTCCTACTAATGAAGATGAAATAGGATTGCGCCGACTGGCTGCTCAGCTCAAAGCTAAGAAAGTTATCGTTAAATTATTTCTACGTCATCCATTGCACGCAAAACTTTATTTGCTCTTCCGCCCGGATCCCATCAATCCAACCGTAGGCTATCTCGGTAGCAGTAACCTAACCTTAGCAGGGTTATTGCAGCATGTTATCACCGGTCAAGAATGAACCCAGGTAGCACCTTAAGATGGACCCACTTGAGTACAACGGACATCGTGCCAAAGAAGGCTAAAACCCTTACCATCTATTTTTCAAACGCTCCTTATATCAGTTGGTTAGAGCATTCGAAAAATAGATGGTTGCCGCGCGGCAACCCAAATTGAACCAGCCTGGGTGGGTCCGATTTCCGTCGGTGGGTGGGTCCATTCTTAATCGGGGGTGGCATTTTTTTTCATTCATTCAGGGCGAACTGAACGTAGACGTCCTTGATCATGATGCCTGCCAAAAGTTGGGAAAGTGGTTTGAAGAACGTTGGAATGACAAATGGTGTGTTGATATATCAGACGAACTGGTAGCCATTATTCAAGATAGTTGGGCCAGAGAAGATCTGATTCCTCCTTATTATATTTATGTGAAGATGGCATACCACCTTTCCCAGGAGGCCCGAGCAGGTCTCTCTGAATTTCGTATTCCTAAAGACTTTGGAAATAAACTTTGGGAATTTCAGACCGCAGCGGTAAAAATTGCCGCTCACCATCTCAATAAACGGAGCGGAGTGCTTATCGGTGATGTGGTTGGGTTGGGTAAAACCCTTATGGCGACCGCTTTAGCGCGGATTTTTGAAGATGATCAAGGGCTGGAAACTCTTATCTTGTGTCCGAAAAACTTGAAGACAATGTGGGAGGACTATCATGCCCAGTACCGCATGCGTGCGAAGGTGCTTTCGATCAGTCAAGTCATCAATGAACTACCCACTCTAAGACGATATCGCTTAATGATTATTGATGAAAGCCAGAACCTTCGTAACCGAGAAGGGAAGCGTTACCGTATCATTCAGGATTACATTGAGAAGAGCGAGAGCAAGGTAATTCTGCTCTCTGCAACTCCATATAATAAAACATACCTTGACCTCTCCGGCCAACTGCGTCTTTTTGTTCCCGAAGACAAAGATTTAGGCATCCGGCCCGAACAGTTGCTCCGGGAGTTAGGCGAGACTGAGTTTCTTCGCCGCCATCAGTGTCCTGTCCGTTCACTGTCTGCTTTTGAGAAGAGCGAATACGCTGATGATTGGCGTGAATTAATGCGGTTTTATCTTGTCCGCCGAACACGAAGCTTTATTATGGACAATTATGCGGAAACTGACCCAAGCAACGGGCGTAAGTATCTCACCTACGAGGACGGCAGACGTTCTTATTTTCCTGCCCGTAAACCAAGAACAGTGAAGTTTAAGATTGACGATGCTGATCTCAAAGACCAATATGCTCAGCTCTATGCAGCGGATGTGGTGAACACAATTAATGGTCTCAGCTTGCCCAGGTATGGATTGGGAAATTATGTTGCTCCAACCCCCCATGAACCACCGACCCAGGCTGAAGCAAACCAAATGCAGGACCTTTCCCGGGCAGGCAAGCGGTTGATGGGTTTTTGCCGCACCAATCTCTTCAAAAGGCTTGAGAGCGGCGGGCAGTCCTTCATGCAATCCGTTGAGCGGCATATCTTGCGAAATTACATCTTCCTCCACGCCATTGAAAATGATGAGCCATTGCCAATTGGTACACAAGGCTCGGAACTTCTGGACGCCCGTATAAACGATGGAGATGAGGATCTAAGCCTTATGGAGGAACTATTTGGTAATGAAGATACTAATGAAGAAGGTGGAGTTTCGGAACTAACCGTTCTCCGGAATGAAAATGACTTCAAGCGTCGGGCTGCTGAAGTTTATGCTGAGTATGGTACCAAGTTAAAAAAAAGATTCAAATGGTTGCGTCCGACTCTATTCATTAAGGCACTTGAGAAAGACTTACAAGACGATGTCAATGCCCTTTTAAAAATATTAAAGAAATCTGGAGAATGGAATGCCAGTAAGGATGCTAAGCTTGAGGCGCTCTATAAACTGTTGATGAAAAAGCACCCGACCGAAAAAGTCATCGTCTTTAGCCAGTTTGCCGACACCGTGTACTACCTTGAATCGCAACTTCGATTACGTGGGGTTTTAAAACTTGCCGGTGTGACAGGGGATTCGCCTGATCCAACAATCTTTGCTTGGAAGTTTAGTCCTGTTAGTAATGAAAAGCGGAGTATAGTCAAACCAGAAGATGAGTTAAGAATCTTGATTGCAACCGATGTCTTAAGCGAAGGCCAAAACCTTCAAGACTGCTCTATCGTTGTAAATTATGATCTTCCATGGGCAATTATCCGTCTTATCCAGCGTGCAGGCCGTGTAGACCGTATCGGTCAGCAAGCAGAAAACATCGTTTGCTATTCTTTTTTGCCTGCGGAAGGTGTGGAGAAGATTATTCGTCTTAGAGCAAGGGTGCGTACGCGTTTAAGGGAAAATGCAGAGGTTGTAGGTACTGATGAAGCATTCTTTGAGGATGATCGCGACGACCAGGTTGTTCTTGACCTTTATAACGAGAAAGCAAACATTTTGGATGGTGAGATTGATACAGAGGTAGATCTCGCCTCCTATGCCTACCAGATATGGAAGAATGCTATTACTCAAAAGCCGGATCTTCAAAAGATTATTCCTGAATTACCGCCGGTAGTCTATTCGACAAAAGCACACCAACCTAAGGAAAGAGATCCGGAAGGTGTCCTTGTCTATCTAAAAACGGCAGAAGGTAACGACGCCTTAGCCCGGATTGACAAGAACGGCAACGGTGTCACCGAATCTCAGTTTGAAATCTTAAGGGCAGCGGAGTGTTTGCCAGACACGCCTGCGTTACCACGCCATGAAAAACATCATGAATTGGTTAAGAAAGGTGTTGAACTTATTCTCGAGGAAGAAAAATCTGTTGGGGGACAATTAGGAAGACCTTCAAGCGCGCGATTCCGGGCCTATGAGAGGCTAAAGCGATATGCCGATGAGGTTAAGGGCACTCTTTTTGAGTCAAAGGAACTGCTTAAAGCCATTGATGACATATACCGTTGTCCTTTGCGTCCTTCGGCGATTGATACACTTAACCGCCAACTCCGGTCCGGCATCTCTGACAAGGCTCTTGCAGAATTGGTCATTGCCCTGCGTGATGAGGATCGTCTCTGCCTCATCCACGAAGAGGAGCAAGTTCAGGAACCAAAAATCATTTGCTCATTGGGATTAACCGCTTCTCATTCCACTTGATAGGGAAAGCACTTCATAAATCCCTTCCCCATTGACGGGGGAAGGTGAGGATGGGGGGGAGAAAAGGTCGTTGATGCCTCTCGATGTAAATCGGACTCGTCAATATCTCAAAGACTTTAACTTCAAATCCCTGTTCGTCGAGGAACTGCGCTGGGATCACCATACCAGCCATCTTGAGGTTTCAGTAGATGGACAGAGCTATCTTCTGACCTCAATTGCTCAAAAGCGGGGGATGGTTTCTTTCACCTATTCCTCTTCTGATGAAAATCCTATCCCAAGTTATCCGGTCCGCCGGAAGATCGAAAGCCAGGTTGCCAAATCCACTCATGAGCATCTGATCATTTACACGGACAAGACGAAAAAGATTCAGGTCTGGCAATGGGTTAAACGGGAAGCAGGGAAACCGACCCAATGCCGTGAGCACTCCTATTATTATACTCAGCCCGGTGATGCTCTCATCCAAAAATTGCAGTTTATCGTCTTTACCCTGGAGGATGAGGAACGAGGTCCAACAATTCCCGAGGTTGTTAGTCGGGTACGTACAGCATTTGATGTTGATCGAGTAACCAAAAGATTCTATGACCGTTTCAAATCTGAGCATGATACATTTCTCAAATTTCTTAGGGGCATCCCAGATGAAGAGATGCAACGCTGGTATGCGTCAGTGATGCTTAATCGCCTGATGTTCATCTACTTCATTCAGAAGAAAGGCTTCCTGGACAATAACACAAACTATTTGGGTAACAAACTCATCGACAGTGAACAGCGTGGCAAAGATAGGTTTTATAAGGATTTCCTTTGTCCACTCTTTTTTGAGGGGTTTGCAAAAAAAGAAGTTGAACGAAAGGCCACCATCAACCAACTCCTTGGGAAGGTACCTTTCCTTAATGGGGGTATTTTCCAGCCCCATCAGATTGAGGAGCTTCACAGCAAGAAGATACAGATTGCTGATGCTGCTTTTGAGAAGTTATTCAGCTTTTTCGACCAATACCAGTGGCATTTGGACGAACGACCACTTCGTAAGGATAATGAGATCAACCCCGATGTTCTTGGATATATCTTTGAGAAATATGTCAACCAGAAGCAGATGGGGGCGTATTACACTAAAGAGGACATCACAGAATACATAAGCAAGAACACGATTATTCCATATCTCTTTGATGAAGCAAGGAGGAAATGCAAGATTGCTTTTGAGGGTGAACAATCCATCTGGCGTCTACTCCAGGTTGATCCAGACCGGTACATCTACAATGCAGTAAAAAAGGGAGTTGGTTTGCCCCTTCCTCCTCAAATAGCCGCTGGCATCAACGATGTCTCTAAACGCGCTGAATGGAATAAACCCGCACCCGAAGAATATGCCCTACCGACAGAAATCTGGCGTGAGATGGTGACGAGAAGCAGGCGGTATGAAGAAGTTCGTAGTAAACTATTAAGCGGTGAAATCCAGAACATTAATGATCTCATAACCTACAACTTAAATATTCGCCAGTTTGCTCAAGATGTGATCGAAAACTGCGAAGCCCCCGAACTCCTTCGTGCCTTCTGGCATACCATTGAGCAAGTTTCAATACTTGATCTCACGTGCGGGTCCGGAGCCTTTCTTTTCGCAGCGTTGAACATTCTCGAACCACTTTACGAGGCATGTCTTGAACGAATGGAAGTTTTTCTGGACGAATTGGAGCGCTCTGGTGAGAAGCATCGTCCAGAGAAGTTCGGTGACTTTCGTAAGGTGTTGGAACGCATTGAAAAACACCCTAACCGTCGGTACTTCATCTTTAAATCTATTATCGTAAACAATCTTTACGGCGTCGACATTATGGAGGAGGCAATAGGAATATGCAAATTGCGTCTCTTCCTGAAGTTGGTAGCCCAGATAGATCGTGTAGAAAATATCGAGCCGTTGCCTGATATCGACTTCAATATCCGTGCAGGCAACACACTGGTGGGCTATGCCACCTATGATGAGGTTAAAAGAGCCGTCTTGGGTGATACTCAGGGGAAGTTCGATCTCGGAAAGGATATGCAGAGGATTGATGAAAAAGCCCAGGATGTTGACCGCCTTTTTAAACTTTTCCGAAAACAACAAACCGAAATCGGAGGTGAGGTCACACCAGCAGACAAACAAGAACTTCGCAAACGCCTAAAGGCGTTGGAAGACGAACTTAACCGTTACCTTGCTGGCGAATATGGCATTGACCCTGATAAAAAAGCCGATTATGAGAAATGGCTCGCTTCCCATAAACCCTTTCACTGGTTTATTGAGTTCTACGGCATCCTTAAAAAGGGTGGATTTGATGTGATCATCGGTAATCCTCCATATGTGGAGTATAGCAAAGTAGCAAAGGAATATTCGGTCAAAAATTACAGGACGGAGAGTTGCGGAAATCTTTATGCTTTTGTTATGGAACGAAACCAAGTTCTGGTTTCAAAAAAAGGACGCTCTGGGATGATTGTCCCCCATTCGGCATTTTGCACTGATCGCATGGGGCGTGTAATAAATCTATTTGATAAAGAGGTTAAATTGTGGACCTCCACTTATGCCATACGTCCATGCAAATTATTCGTTGGTTCTGATCAGAGGCTTGCAATCTATTTAACCCGTTTTGATCCTAAGAATGAAGGGTATTCCACTTGTTATCATCGGTGGCACGAAGAGTTCAGGCCTTCTTTATTCGACTTACTAAAATATGCGCCGATAAATAGTTTCCCATATAAAAATTCTTTACCCAAAGTGAGTTCAACAATAGAGTCAAACATTTGGAATAAAATTCAGGCTTATCAACCACTGGCTTTAAAACTTTCCGGTAATGCTATCGCTTATTATCACAATGCACCTCGTTACTGGATTCGTTCAATGACTTTTGCACCTTACTTCTGGAACGACCGAGATGGTGAACAGATTTCTGTACATGTTAAATCGTTAAAAATGTCAAACAAGGTAGAAGCCTCAACCGTTGTAGCAGCTTTAAATAGTACTCTATTCTATTGGTGGTTTATTGTTCTTTCAGACTGCAGAGATTTAAATCGACGCGAGATTGAGATTTTTCCCATAGGTCTTGAAACGATGTCGGAGTCAATAAAGGACAATCTATCCGAACTAACGAGTACATTGATGAAAGATTATAAGAGCCACGCAGTCAGAAAAGAAGCAGAATACAAAGCCACTGGGAAAGTAGTTTACGACGAATTCTACCCAAAGTATTCAAAGCCCATCATAGATGAAATTGATCGAGTGCTTGCAAAGCATTATGGCTTTACTGGAGATGAATTGGACTTCATCATCAATTACGACATCAAGTACCGCATGGGGCGAGATGCGAGAGACGAAAATGAAGTAACTGTAGGGTGGATCAAGCGGAGCGGATCCACCATCTGAAGAAAATATGAGCGATTATCGCCGCTTTTATCAGGCAGGAGGTTCCTATTTCTTTACGATCGTGACGTACGATCGTGTTAAACTTCTGACGTTGCCGGATAATCTCTCTCGGCTGAAATCTGCTTTTGACAATGTCATGGAAAAATACCCCTTTTCCATAGAGGCAATTGTGATCCTTCCGGATCACCTTCACTGCATCTGGCTAATGCCCCCCGGGGATTCGGATTATTCCACCCGGTGGAGGTTGATCAAGAGCCATTTTTCGGCTGGTTTCGATAAATCTGTGACCGAGAGGGGTGAGAAGAACATCTGGCAGAGGCGTTTCTGGGAGCATCTTCTTAGAGACGAAGAGGATTGACGAAAGCACATGGATTACATCCACTATAATCCGGTAAAGCACGGCTACGTCAGGAACCCAGGGGATTGGCCACACAGTTCCTTTCTTCAAGCCCTCAAGGATGGATTATACCCTCCAGGTTGGGGATTAAAGGAACCAGGTGCTGTTTCGAGAATGAATCCTGAATAGGCCCGGTGGATCCGCTTCGCTTGATCCACCCTACGGCTACGACTTATAACCTATTAAGGCATGAGGTGAATTATGAGTAATTTTATTAGACAAATTGTTCCACGCATCGAGGAATTGTCAGTAATAAATTACAGGGCTTTACGGAATCTAAACCTAAAAGGCCTTACCCCTTTAACCGTCTTCCTTGGTCCTAACGGCAGCGGAAAGTCAACGATCTTTGATGTGTTTGCTTTTCTGTCCGAGTGTTTTTCTGTTGGTCTTAGGAAAGCTTGGGACAAACGTGGCAGGTTCAAAGAACTCCGCACCCGTGGGTCTGATGGAGCAATAGTTTTTGAGTTGAAATATCGAGAAAAACCGAAGTCACCTATCATCACCTATCATATTACGATTGAAGAAGGACGTAAAGGGCCTTACGTGGCGGAGGAATGGCTACAATGGCGTCGAGGATCAAAAGGTAAACCTTTCAGGTTTCTCGACTTTGAAATGGGGGCTGGGAAAGTAATTACGGGAGAGGACCCGGATGAACGTGACCAACGGATGGAAGAGCGATTGGATTCTCCAGAGATGATCGCTGCTAATACCCTTGGACAACTCGCAAAACATCCACGTGTCAGTGCTCTGCGTCGTTTTATTACCGGGTGGTACCTTTCCTACCTTACAGCAGATAATACTCGTGGAACTCCTGAAGCCGGCCCTCAAGAACGATTATCCGCAACGGGTGATAATTTGCCGAATGTGATTCAATATTTGAAGGAGCAGCATGAAGACCGACTCGATCAAATTTTAAAAACTCTTTCCCGACGTGTACCGCAATTGGAGAGGGTGTATGCAGAACTAATGCCTGATGGTAGGCTCCTATTGCAGATTAAGGATGCACCTTTTGAACGCCCGATTTTAGCAAAATTTGCCTCTGACGGAACGCTTAAGATGCTGGCATACTTGACAGTACTTTATGACCCCGATCCCCCTCAATTGGTAGGCATTGAGGAACCAGAAAATCATCTTCATCCCCGACTACTCCCCGAACTGGCTGAAGAGTGCAGAGAAGCTTCAGCACGGACCCAGTTGATGGTTACAACACATTCACCATTCTTCGTAAATGGACTGAGACCTGAAGAGCTATGGGTGCTCTACCGAGATAAGAATGGTTATACACAGGCTAAACAAGCTGCCAAAATGAAAGGAATAAAAGAATTTATGAATCAAGGTGCCCTCCTTGGACACCTCTGGATGGAGGGGCATTTTGAGGTTGGTGACCCTTTAACAGCTTCAGGAGAATCAAGATCATGATGGTGAAATGAGAAAATCTGGAGGTATACATTCGCGTGCACATTGAATTTTTGGTTGAAGAGCCATCTGCTGAGGCTACTCTTTCCAATCTCGTACCTAAGATATTAGGACAAGACTTTTCTTTCAAAGTTCATTCATATCAGGGGAAACCAGATCTTCTTAACAAATTGTTACCCCGTCTCAGAGGATATAAAACTTGGATGCCGGAAGATTGGCGCATCGTTGTTCTGACTGATGCGGATGAAGAGGATTGTCGAGCACTTAAGGATAATTTAGAAGGGATCGCTCAAAGGACTGGATTATTTACAAAATCAAATAGAACGATTGGTTCTTATTTTCAGGTGCTGAATCGTTTGGCCATTGAAGAACTGGAAGCCTGGTTTTTTGGGGACGTAGAAGCGGTGCATTCCTCATATCCTCGTATTTCTTTGAATAAAAAGGCCCTTTCGGGCCCGATGGCTTTCGCCATCCACCTCCGGTATTCCGGATTGATTAAATTATGCCAGACGAAGGATTAAAAAGTCAAGAGAAAAATATCTTTCAGTTTGGCTTGCCAAAGGGATCGAGCAGAGAAGAACTTGGCACTCGCAGTGTGAGGAGGAATCCACTCATAGCCGACCTTCTTCACCGAATCGCCCTCATTGAGAAGGCAGGGACAGGAATCCGGCGCATGATAGAGGACGCAAGAAAGCATAAATGCCCTGAGCCAAAATTCACAGTTAATGGATTCTTCACCGCCACTTTCTGGCCAAATGCCGAAATAGCTCGTAAGATCACCCCGCAAGTTACCCCCCAAGTTGCCCCTCAAGTTACAGGGCAAGTCGCAGGGCAAGTCGCAGGGCAAGTTGGCCCATACGCCAGAAAGATCCTTGAACTTTGCATTGAACAAAAATCAATGCGCATTATAGGCCAGGCCATAGGCATAAGCAAACGAGATAATGTGAAGCCCAGCAATTCTCGGTGAAGCATGAAAAAAAGTAGTAGTGCGAATTCTTTGGCATCCATGATCGTTGAAATATCTGCCAGACAGTTTCCTGTCCCATCTTTTGTTGTTGAACACTCCATAAAATGGGT
>Ga0315274_10004034_pt1 | contig 21707 bp, 15 predicted proteins | sample YL17G02_20_MG_FD_203700 | JGI IMG/M metagenome (GOLD analysis project Ga0315274, IMG submission 203700) | Sediment microbial communities from Yellowstone Lake, YNP, Wyoming, USA - YL17G02_20 | ecosystem: Environmental > Aquatic > Freshwater > Lake > Sediment | place: USA: Wyoming | collected...
CGCCGCGCCGGGCAACTGAGGTTATGAAGTACTCCCGGCACGCATGCCGGCTTAACGTTACGATTACTAAGCCCGGCGAAACTCTCTTATCCAGATGCGCCGCACCGGAAGATTGGTCGTCCACCATTTAGGTTCCTTTCCTTCGACCCTGCTCAGCACAGGTCTGCACGCCTATCAAGTAATAGTAACGGGTTACTACCTCTATAGATTTAATTGATTTTTCCCGTTAATACCACTTATACCGGCCTTTGGGCTTTTCCGCTTCCCCCCGGCAGGTTCAAAAAACCGGATAAACCGCAATATCAATACTGATAATGCGGTTCCGAGCCCCACCAAAGCCGTTTAAGGATACTAGGCCTGTCTTATGTCCGCTACCTATGCGCAGCCAAATTATCGGACGATAAAAACGCACGACTTAAGCACCGGATAGTATCAGTCAGCTACCTCGACTTCACTCAACGGATACCAGCCTTCGGCCGTGCGTCCCTTTATGGCAAGGTTCAATATGGGCTCTTCTGCTGCCTCTGCGACGACACCGACCGCGAGGCGGAAAACGCCTGGCGGCAAATCAGCCGGCAGCACTATGCTATCTGCAACCTCAACAATATCGCCTGGCGGCAGATCCGCAGGCTCCTTAAAGAACCCAGGCGTAAACACTTCGATTGAACCGGGCATCCAGTTCTGGACGGTGACCTTTCCTACCAGTGTCTTGGCATAGCCACTTTCGTTTGTCAGCCGATACGCGACGCGATAAGGCCGATAACATGGCGCTGAGCCAACATTCTGCCACTTCATCTTCAGCACCAGCGGTTCGCCCAGCGGTAGTCGCCTGGGGTGTGTTAGTTCCCGCAGCACCAGGCGATAGCCGAGCCGCCGGACAAACCGCTCGATCTCCCGCCGGACATTGTCACCTTCTGGCAGCGGCGCCGACTTATTGTTCAGGTACGACCCATGCAGTGCCAGGGCGTAATTGAAGATGAACCGCAGCGGCCAATTCTCCTTCACCCAGCGGCGCATATCCCAGCAGCTCTCCCACGCAACCGGAGCCTTCTTCCAGACCTCGTTGACGCCGGATTCAGTAATCAACTGCGGATAAGCTATCCGCATGTGGCACCAGGTTTTAGAAAAGCCGCCCAAATCACCCAGGCAATCTGCCCGCCATCCCGTGCCACGCTCGGCAGCGTAGCCCAGGCACTCGCGACCACCAACGAGCATAAGCAGAGCGGTCTTGCGGAAGGCGCCCAAATACGCATCTATAATCTTCCGGCAGTTTTCTATCTTTGGCATTTTTCCCATTTCAGAGCTGCTCATGTGCCATTCGCCCCACCAGCCGACTGAGCCGAGGTCTACGTGGTCGATGTCCGGATGACCATCGTAGCGGGCGCCAAGTCTTTTGATAAAATCCAGGTGCAACTCCAGGACCAAGGGGTCGTCAAGGTCGGGTATCGGCAGCTCCTTCTGGCTTTCATAGTCAACGATGGGTACTTTGCCGCCGATTCGCTCCAGCCAGGCCGGATGGTATGGCCGGCCGCGCGTGGTCGAGCAGCACATAACCCGAAATGCCAGGCGCTGACCCGCCTGCCGAGTCTCTTGCAGAACCTTATCAAGAAAAGCATAGTCGATCTCGCCTGGCTCCGGCTCAAGCGTCCCCCAGCCCCAGCGGGCGTAGTGAACGGTCGAAGGAATCCAGTCCGGCAGATTCTTATCTTTGTCGCGGGTCGTATGGAAGGTTTCCCAGCCAATGCCCGGATTGGCCAGCAGTTCATCGGTCTCTTGCGGCACAACGGTCACAACTTCAGGCCCCGGACGCAGACGCGTGGCAGCCTCAAGCACAGCTTGGGGATGGCTCAACACGGTGCCAACGCAGAGAGCAACCATCGCCGCCCTCCTTGTGAGACGCGCAACTATACTATCTGCTCTCATAGCAAGCTCCGGCAGGACTCACTCGTTTCATAAACAGCCTTTGCTGACGACCGGCGCAGATACGTTCGTTTATTATCGCAGCATAAACCCCGCACTGCAACGGGCATGTGCTCTTTAATTGCCCCCCAGGCCAGGCAAGGGATCTACAATTTGCAGTTTTCAATTTCGATGATTGGATACGATGTTGGCGCAAAAGCTGCCTGGGACGCCAAATCCGAGCAGATAATCAATAACCCCGAGGCCGACAGATTGCGCAAACGCGAGTATCGCTCACCGTGGCAATATCGCTATCGAGGTTAGGCTAAAGCACCAAATTCACGCTGATCGCGTTTTCGATTACAATGTCCAGCCTTGTCGATATGGCGAGGCGAGGAACTGATTAGCCTCATCGCAGTTGGTAAACCGCATATTTTCGCCGTCCCATTCGAGCTTTTGCCCAAGCATCTTGGTCGCAATAATGCCCAGCTGGGCGATCTCCGTTAGCGGCCCGCCGTAATCGAAATTCGATCCCGCTTGCTTTTTGTTTTTGATCGCCTCGAGCCAGTCTTGATGGTGTCCTTTCACCCGGGGCAGCGTTTGGGACGGCTGTTTGTAGGCTTTCATCTTTGCCTCCGGGATGATTCTTACTCCGCCGGCGCCGTGCGAGCCATACGTTATCGTACCTTTATCCCCGTAGACCACCGCGCCGGTGTCAGGCGGCTTTCGGTCGGGCTCCAGGTCACTCGGACGCGGAGGCTTCTCCACGCCGTCGTACCATACAAGCTTCACAGGTCCCCGGCTGCCGCGCGCCGGGAACTCGTACTCGATTATCGTGCCCGCCGGAAACGTGTCGGCGTGCTCTTTCGGATCATATCCTTTGGCCTGGGCCTGAACGGTCTTAGGGGATCCCAGGTCCAGCGCCCAGAATACCGGGTCGACAACGTGACATACCCAATCGCCTATTGTGCCGGAGCCGAACGGCATCCACGCTCTCCAACTGCCGGGTAGATACATTGGATGGTAAGGCCGATACTGAGCCGGCCCCAGCCAAAGGTCCCAGTCCAGCTCGGGCGGGACTTCGTGCTTTTCTTTGAGCCTGGATAACTGGTCGATCCTACAATGAACCGCGCCGCAGCAGGCGTGTATTTCGTGGACCTTGCCGATGGCGCCATCCCGGATCCATTCACAGAAAAGACGTATGGTGTCAAACGAATGTCCCTGATTGCCCAGCTGCGTCACCACCTTATGCTCGCGTGCGGCCTTAGCCAGCGCACGAATCTCATAGATCGAATGGGCGAGCGGCTTTTCGCAATACACATGCTTTCCTCTTTTTATCGCCGCCATTGCCGCCACCGCATGGATATGATCGGGCGTGGAAACCACGACGGCATCGATCTGATTATCCATCTCGTCCAGCATCTTGCGAAAATCCTGATATTTTTTGGCCTGAGGGTAATTCTCAAACGCCTTGCCGGCTCGTCGCGTATCGACGTCACACAGCGCGACGATATTTTCGCCGCTGACCGCTCCGAGATTACCCCCGCCTTGGCCGCTGATGCCGATACAAGCGATATTGAGCTTGTCACTCGGCGGAGTCACGCCTTTGCCCAATACGTGACGCGGGACAATTGTAAACGCCGCCACCGCCGTTGTTGCTTCACACAGAAACTGACGCCTTGAAGTCTTCTTGCCTATTGTATCCATTTGCAAACCTCCAAAATTTGGACCATATCAAAGGATCGAGCTATTTTCAATTTTCAATTGTCAATTGTCAATTTAGAATTAGCAATTGTTGAGAGATTTGCCCTATGGCTGTCGCCGCGGGCTGCTTGTGCTGATATGCCGCAGTTAAGTAATTGAAGGGGTCGCGTCAATGAAAACAAAACTGAAGCTCGTGTTACTGATCGCTATCATTTGTCTGCCGGCGACGCCGTTAGCCGCGCAGCAGGTAAGAGGTCAGATCAATTTTCCCGATATACTCGGGTACAAGACGTTGAAGTGTGATTTGCACATGCACACGGTTTTTTCCGACGCCCTTGTATGGCCCACCGTGCGCGTCGAGGAGGCATTGCGAGAAGGACTGGACGCAATTTCGGTAACCGACCATATTGAGTATCACCCTCACAAGCAGGATATTCCCACCAGTCACAATCGCCCGTATCAGATCGCCCAGCCGGCGGCACAGAAAAGGAATATATTGCTCATAATGGGTGCAGAGATCACTCGCGACACCCCGCCCGGACACTTCAACGCGATATTCCTGCGGGACATAAACCCTCTGGATGCCAACGATCTTATTGAGGTTGTTAAGGCAGCCAACCAGCAAAATGCCTTTGTCTTCTGGAATCATCCAGGCTGGAAACCCGAAGCAAAGGAATGGGTCGACATCCACACCACCTTGTACGAAAACAAATTGCTGCACGGCATCGAGGTCGCAAACGGAGACAGCTACTACCCGGAAGCTCACAACTGGTGCCTGGAGAAAAACCTGACTATGATGGGCAATTCCGACATCCACGGCCCAGTTGTAGGCACCCAGGTTACGCCCGATAAGCACAGGACGATGACGCTGGTCTTTGCGAAAGAAAAAACCATCGACGCCATCAAAGAGGCTTTACTTGCAGGTAGAACCGCGGTCTGGTACCAGAATCAGCTTATCGGCAGCCAAAAATATCTCGAGGCGATTTTCAAAGCGGCGGTTCGAATCAAACAGCCCACCTCCAGGCATGACGGAAAGGTGTGGTTTGAGATTACAAACAATTCGGCGCTTGATATCGAGCTGCAAAAGACAGGTAGAAAAGGCCCGCCTACACTAACGTTACCGGCCAACGACAGCATTACGGTCAAGGTCAAAATCAAGGACTGGCAGCGAAAAGTAAATTTATCGTATCTTGCCACGAATTTCCTGATAGCTCCCGGCGAAGGATTGCCTGTCGAACTGAGCATCGTGCCGGGTGGCGCCTGAAGCGTAAAACAACAGCAGGCAGAAGACGCCGGACACTAACAGCACCTAACACAATGAATAGTACGGCTTGCTGCTTGTCACTGCCGCACAGGCGGGAGTCCGGAAAAAAAACTTAAAAGAGCGGATTCCCGCTTCGTACGTGTTCAGCCGACTTTGAACACTCCCATCCCCAAGCCCTCATCCGGCTACGGCTTGGCGCTTCGCCGAGACGAGTGCTTGCGCAGGGCCGGGCTTTAGGGTGGCGCTCCCCTCGCAGTTTACAGCGGGGGGTCCGACGCCGTCCCGCCGTCGGCTAAACCCCGACAAGTCGGGGTCCAAAAATTGGTATGCAGAAACCTGCATACCCTACAGACTAAACACGTACCACGCTTCCGCGGGAATGACAGCTGCACGGCATCTTTCGTTTTGTTAGAACCTCTAAAACAGGAAGCAGGAAACAAGGTTCGCAATTCTGTATTCTCTCTCCTGTATTCTGTCTTCTGTCTCCTGTATTCTGGTTGGCAAGATTCTGCCCGTTTTTGCTCAACTTGGCCGGGCTTATAGCCGATGCAGAATTTGAGGTGCAAGGCTGCAGCGAGTTTAATCCGCCGTACGTCTGGCGGATAAATCAGGAATACAGCAATGGCAATAAGGAATTTATCTGCGGACATAGTCAGTGTCGATTTGCATCCGGAGCCGGATACGGGCACTGAGCTGGCTACGGTCGCCAGCCTGGTGCGACTCAGAGGCGGCTGTGACGTGGTGGTTGACTTGTCCAGCGTCGATATTGTGACGTCGGCAAGTCTGTCGAAACTGCTGGAGCTGCGCAAACTGTTGACCGATCACGGACGCAGGCTGATTCTTTTCGGCCTGGCTCCTGAGACCAGAAATACATTCAAAGAGGCAGCTCTTGACGTGGTCTTTGAATTTGCCGATGACAAATCCGCCGCCTTAGCGGCGATTCGCAGCACCAAGCAGCCCAAGTCGAAGGTCCGCACTTCAGTGTAGAACCTCGGACGTAAAGCAATATGTCGCAAGGCGAGCGTCTGGGAGGAGCGCTCGCCATTATTATTTCTGCCCACTCAACCGGATTGCCATCCACCAGTTTAGCCATCGCCGGCACGGCGACGAGCCAATCAATCGAATCCTTTCGAAAAACAGACATCAACAAAAGCTTTGACAAACAATCACAAGACCGCCTATGATACGCCCAACGGTATTATTTGAACGCCGGATTCGAGTTTGTAAGGAGATATTGCAATGAACGACCAAGTGACTTGTGCGGGATTGGGCTGTCCGCTAAAGATGAATCGCCGCAGCTTTCTGACCGCTGCCGGCGCACTGGCAGCAACTTCGAATATGGGCCTTCTGGACTTTGCATCGTCGCTATTTGCAGCCGAGGCCAAATCGGCGAAAAAGCCTTTGATCCGTGTAGGTTTTGTCCGCCCCAACGTGGAGCAATACTGGATGGGCTGGCCCGGCGCCCAATACGACATCAAGGCACTTCAGCGCCAATATACCGAGATACTGGACGCCGCCGCCAAAAAGCATGGAGTGGACCTGGTCGTCGTGCGTGAGCCGTTATATGATTCCGAGCGGGTGAGCGCCTTCCTCGATAGCCTTAAGAGAATCCCGCCGGATGGACTTATGATCGTGAGCATGTGCCTGCACCATACGGGCTTCGATTCGTGGGGTCACACCAACAACATCGCCAAGAATCGCGGCAACGTGCCCACGATCATATTCAGCCCGATGGGAACGTCGTTCACCGGCGACTTGCAGGCGACGCGGAAGATCCCCGGCGTATATGTGGCCGCCACGCAGGACCTGGACTGGCTGGACTTCGGCGTAAAAATGCTCAAGACTGTCTGGGGCATGAAAAACTCGCGTATCTGTATTTGTGCAGGCGACAAAACCAACGACAATCACCTCGAGGTCATCGGCACTACACTTCACTACATCCCCCGCAACCGCTGGCCCGAAGAGGTCAAGAAGACCGAGACCACCGACGAAGTGCGAGCTTTGGCTGACTATTACACCAAAGAAGCCAAGAAGATTGTCGAGCCCAGCGCGCAGGATATTCTCAACGCCGCGAAGAACTACTTTGTGGCTAAGCGAATAATGGCTGCGGAAAACTGCGACGGTATTTCGGTCGATTGTCTGCCGTTAGTTGATGGCCGGCAGATTCCGTGCCCACCCTGCATTGCCTGGCTGCGGCTAAATGACGAAGGCTCGGTCGGCTGCTGCGAAGCTGCCTGGACGTCGGCTATTTCGCTGCGGCTGACGGCCCTGCTGTTCGACCGGCCCGGCTTTATGCAGGACCCGGCTCCGAACACAACCAGAAATACGCTGATGGGTGCACACTGCTCCTGCCCCACGAAACTTGACGGCTTCGACAAACCACACGAGCCTTTTATCCTCCGCAGTCACTCCGAGTCCAATACGGGCGTGGCGCCGCAGGTGCTCTGGCGAGAGGGGCAAGAAGTCACTATTATGCAGTTTACCGGGCCGGGCAAAATCATCCTCGGCACGGGCAAGGTGCTTCGCAACATCGACACGCCGCCCGCAGGCGGCTGCCGCACCTCGGTCGAGCTGGAGCTGGATGGCGTAGCTGATTCGCGTGACACCAAGGGCTTCCACCAGTTGTTCATTTACGGCAACCTGGAGCTTCCATTTAAGGCCTACTGCCAGCTCGCCGGCATCCAGGTCGAGCACATCTAATCGTCGCCCGGCAATTAGCGCTGAAGCTGGATAATTTGCTCGCGCCGCACTTGATAATCGGTGCCCTCCCACCGAACAGTTGATGGGCCGAAGGCATGAAAAATGCGTACGCGCAGCGATTGCTCCAGGTTCTTATCATCCAGCGACCGGACCGTAAATAGAGCGCCTCTGCCGTATTCCTGTCCCGCCCACCGGAGGGCATAAAAGGCTAAAAAACGCGGGCTCTCAACGATGAATCCCCAGGCCGGCAGAACAACCTCGCCTCCCAGCTTCGACGTAACCTGTGCCTCTTTCTGGCTGAAATTGACAACCACTTTAGTCGCATCGTCGCCGCTTCCGTAGACGGCCTGCCGAACCGTGCCGTCTCCGGTAAGGAACTCCAGCCGGGTCAGCCGATCGTGAGCCGTAGCAGCATTGAGAGGCCCCAGCACCTCCTGCGTATTCTTCAAGAATACGTCTACCGGATGCATACCTTCCGCCCAGCCGTTGTCACTGCGGGTATAACAGGCGTTTTCTGAGGTCTGGCTGTCAGCCTTCTTTTCGCCCTGGCTGCTCGGCGATTGCCAATACAGGTGATCCGGAAAAGAGTGATAGTGCAACGGACGAGCACATAAAACGTGGTGGGCTACATATTCCGCCGCATCGCGGGCACTGTAGCCGTACTTGCCGTAGCATACTTGACAATCATGATAGACCATCTCGAAAAAGGGAATAACGGTAGCTCCAAGCTCTTGCGGCTTGAGATTATGGTAGTATCGGCCTGAAACCCCAACCAGCCCCTCGAAAAAGTCACTGTGCGGCAGCGCCCACTCCCTGCCGCACTCACTGCCAAAAATGCCGAACATCCCGCGGGCATAGTCACTCAGGCGAATTTTCCACGCGATGTCATCATTGCGACCGATAGGATGGTTCGAGTCGTAACATTCACGCGGTCCAACGGCGTAGGTTGTATCAATAAAATAGCTCCAGGGCGAAAAGAGCCTGTGAGTCTCCGGCAGGTTCTGCGGGCGTTTGGCAAGCTCCAGCTGCTCGGGCGCACAGACCATATACGCTCGACCGCCCAGCCACCGGCCGCCCTTGATGAGTGAGCCGTCGGGATTTTTTTCGATAAACGCGGGGTCCCAGCTTCTCGCATCGCGGTACATATCCTGGAAGTTATCGTGAAGGCACGCGACGTAATCCAACGCCTGGATACGTTTGATCGCATCCGCTAGCGCGTCGTTGCCGCCGCACTCAGGATTTGCCGGCAGGTTATCCGGATGCCGGCAGTCGTATCCGCCCTCCGTCCAGCCGCCCATGATAAATAGACATCGCTCGATCTGAAGGTCTTTACGCAGGTGCTCCGCGACTTTCGCAGCCTCGTCAAAAGTCCAGCGAACATTGACCGATTCTTCTTTCGTGCTGTCCTCATTCATACGCCGGGCAAGGCACGTCCATAGCTTAGCGTTCGCCGCACCAACCATAAGCTCGACATGCCCATCACGGCGAATCTTATCCCGCAATGTCACTGCCAATCCATGCTTTTCAGCATAACGCCTGTATCCGGCGGCCACGGTATTCCAGTCGCCCTTGCCCAGCGGCATAAGACGCAATGACCTGGCACTGCGACGCAGCTCGAGCGTTGCCGTCAGTTTTTGCCGATAGGTCTCGCCTTCCACTTTGGTGCTCTCAACTTCGGCAGATACATACGCATCGTCCCAGGTCACAAGCAGCGCAGAGCCGCCTTTTACCAAGCCCAGCATATTCAAGTGGCAGCCTTCGTAGTCGGAGGTGCCGAAGACGTTTTTGAATGTCTTTCCGCTATCGGCCGGAATTAGCAGCCCTTCCCGACAGGGTACAATAACATAACCGCCTTCGACATCGGTAATAGATAGCGCCTCATCAAGGACACGGACGGCGCTATCCGCCTTGCTCTCGTAGCGAATTTCCAGGGCACTTCCTTGCTCGACGATGGCAAAGACTACAGCCACACCGTTTTGCTGGCAAAGACGTACGGAATCCTTGCCCAGTGGCACGGCCATCTTGGCCGTGTTTTCACGGGCTGGAAGCCCGTGCCACAATACAAATCCGCCTCCCAGCCATTCTGCTTTGCCGGCGCTGGCAGTACCTTTTGACGGCCAAGTCGTTCCCGAATGTTTATCCAGCAAAACCCACTGGCCGGTTGCATCATCAACCTCAACACTCATGACGGGACTTTCCAATCGAACGGTGCCGGCTTGAGACGCCGCGGATATCAGCATTACAAAAGAACCGGCTAATATAAGCTTACACATAACGATGCCCCTTCCCAAATTCCTTTGAGAGTCTTCAGTCCAGTCTAATTCCCTGCTGCTGAAGCCAATTTTTCAAATCACCCATTTCACTATTGAAAATCTCGTTGTCGTAGTCTTCTTCCAGCTTGCGGATTGTGTTGGCCAGTTCCGGCTGTTCCTGCACCACATCGCTTAATTTCTTTTCGAATTCATCGCTGACAGCCCCCAGATCATCAAGGTCTACTTGCACCCCTAATATGCCCGCCAGGCGTCTCGTTACCGCTTCTATGCACTTGGGATTGTTGCCCTGCACGTATGCAGGAATCGTAGCTACGATACTTACCATATCTATACCGCGGTCATGGCAGCGGGTTGTCAGATAGGTGATAAAGCTGGCTGGGCCTTCATAATCCGTGAATTTTATGCCGTAACGGGCGTGCACCTCTTTGAGTTGGGCACCCGAGACCGAGCAGAAAAGCCTCGGATCGCGGGTGTGCGGCACCAAACCCGCGACGCTGCCGATGAAGTATATCATTTTGACGCCAAATTCCGCACACAACGAAAGGATGCAGTCGGCAAATTCCTCCCACAGAAGGTTCGGCTCTTTGCCCAGAAACAGTATCAGATCAGCGTTTTCAGTACTGAAAAACTCGTTTTTCGGCGCCTCGTAAGAGACGACTAAGCCGTTCTTTATCCTGGCGTGCGGTCTGAAAAGTGCACTTATTTCCATTGAGCCGGGAAAATTGTAAATATAGAATCCTTCAGGATTTACCTCGGCAAATTTCTCCGCCCCCAGCTTGTCGATTAGGCACTTTATGGTTCCGGTGGAGACATCGCCGCCGTCCATCCAGCCGGAGAAGCCCAGTATCAGCCGAGGATTATGAAGTTTTGGCTTCTTGTGGATGTACAGGTTGCCGGATGCCATGATTTGCTCTCTGAGCCTCACAACACGCGTTCTTTTATCTAATATCGCCAGGTTAATCCAGATAAATTCGGCAGTCAAGAGAAATGGGTATTTCGGAACTCGTGAATCGCTAAGCGTATCTCATACGGTGATCTGGCCCTTACATACTCGATTCCACATTTGAAAGACAAATTTCCCGCAAGAAAGTCGTCTGCTGACGTCAAGGTAATTGATGAATTGGTTCTTGACCATTCTAGCCAAAGTAGTAGAATTGGCTAGTAGTCCGTCAAGTTCGATTAGGTAGGTTGTCATTCCGCACTTGATGCGGAATCCAGGACGCCCGTATTTTGGATTCCCGCTTTCGCGGGAATGACAAGTCACACAATCAATCATGACAGACTACTAGGAGTCTGTCCGAGTAATAGGCCTTGAGATTCATAAGTACTTATAAATAAAACACTTAGCTGTTTCGAACCCGAAATAATTAAGTTCTTTATTGGTAAAGACTTACGTATTTTTAGAGAGATTACTCAGACACACTCATAGACTCCTCCCGAGGGAAGAATCAACCTTCCAGAGGAATCGCATCTGGTAGCTGGTGCGCGGGGGTTGCCGTCGTTCCAAGGTATTTGAAAGCAGGCTGCCGATGAGCGAAGCAGAGGCAAAAAGTGAAAAGTCGCGCGGTAAGGAGGAATTGCCTTCGACCGCCAGTTTTCCCGCCTCAGCCATAGGACCTGGCAGCCAGATCGGCCGTTTTCGGGTTGAGCACGAATTAGGCCGGGGCGGAATGGGGATCGTCTACTTGGCCCACGATACGAAACTCGACCGTCCCGTTGCCATCAAGAGTCTACCAGCCGAACTGACTGGCAACGCTATGATCCGCAAGCGATGGAAGCGCGAGGCCCAAGTCTTAGCTTCTTTGAATCATCCGAACATCGCCACAATCTACGAAGAGCTGGAGGAGGCCGAGGGCGTCGGCTATCTGATTCTCGAATACGTTGCTGGTGACACCCTGACCCAGCGAATAGCGCAGCGCGGGCTTAAGCTACAAGAGGCGTTGTCGATCGCCCTACAGGTTGCTGAAGCAGTTGCGGCCGCACACGAGAAGGACATTATCCACCGCGACCTAAAGCCAGGTAATATCAAGATTACACCTGAAGGGAGGGTCAAGGTCCTGGATTTCGGGCTGGCCAAAACAATAAAAAGTCAATACCCTGGCCTGCAAAGCACCACAACTGAGCCCGGCAAGATTTTCGGGACGCCGGCCTATATGAGCCCTGAGCAGGCGCGCGGCAAAGACGTCGATAGTCGCGGCGATATTTGGTCGTTTGGCTGTGTGCTCTATGAAATGCTTACAGGAGAGGTTCCCTTCAAAGGCGAGACGGCTTCCGACACGCTGGCCAACATCCTCGATAAAGACCCCGACTGGCAGGTGCTGCCCCAAACGACACCCGCGAACATCCAGGTTTTGCTGCGCCGCTGCCTTGAGAAGAACCTTCGCTCGCGGCTTCAGCACATAGGGGACGCAGTTATCGAAATCCGCGAAACACTAAGCCCACCATCCACCGCACCACCTATGACATGTCCCACTTTGGTTTCGCTTGAGCCAGATGTTGCTGCTAAGACGAGGTTACGAAGAATAGCGATGATTATTGGTGCGACAATCATCGTAGTCGCGGCTGGTATTGCCGCATGGCTTGTTAACAAGAAGACGACTCTGCCTTTTTCGAAGGAAATCCGGCTGGTGGTTCTGCCGTTTGAGAATCTGGGACCCTCTGAGGACGAGTATTTTGCCGCCGGCATTACGGATGCCATCACCGCTCGTTTGGCCGCCATTCATGGGCTGGCTGTCATCTCCCGCCAGAGCGCCATGCAGTATAAGAAACGAGAGAAAACTGCACAGCAGATAGCTGACGAACTGCAGGTTGATTATATTCTGGAAGGCACGGTCCAGCGTGAGCGGCCCTCCGACCCAAATAGCAGAGTCAGAATTATACCTCAGCTTATCAAGGCTTCCAACGACACACACGTGTGGGCACAACCCTACGATAATGATATGAGCGAAGTTTTCCGGATACAGTCCGACCTGGCTGAGCGGGTGGCTCAGGGACTTAATATTGCTCTGGTTGAACGTGAACGGCAGGCACTACGTTCCAGGCCAACAGAAAACATGGAGGCCTACGACTATTTTCTGCGCGGCAACGAATACTGGCACCGAAGTACGCTCGAAAATGACTACAAGATAGCCATCCAGATGTATGAGAGGGCGGTCGAACTGGACCCCAAGTTTGCTTTGGCCTACGCTCAGCTCACAAGGATTCACGCAGCTATGTATTGGTCTTACTATGATCGAACCGAGCAGCGTCTTGCTATGGCAAAGAAGGCCGTGGATAGAGCCTTACAGCTTGCTCCTGATTCGCCAGAAACACATCTGGCTTTGGGAACTTATTACTACCATGGCCAGTCGGATTGGGACCGTGCCCTGGAGGAGTTCGCCATCGCCCGGAAAAGCCTGCCTAACAATAGCGATCTTCTGAGTATTATCGGTTTTGTTCAAAGGCGACAGGGAAAATTCGAGGAGGCGCTGGCCAATATCAAGAGAGCTTCTGAGCTTGACCCTCTCTCTAGCTTTCTAAGCGAGGAGCTTGGGACAACGTTTATGTGGATGCGCAACTATCCCGAAGCATTGCGCTATTTTAACAGGTCTATCTCGCTGGCTCCAGATTTGCCTTATCTGTATGATTGGAAGGCCTCGCTATACCTGTGTTGGGAAGGCAGCACCGAGAAGGCACGGGCAGTTGTGGAGGAGGCGTTGAAGAATATTAGGTCACCAGAAGAATCTTCGATTGTCAATTTACTGATCACCCTCGATGTGTACGAGGGGAACTATCAGAAGGCCTTGGACCGGCTCTCTTTGAAATCAGAAGATATTGATACCCAGGAATACTTTATCCCCAGGGCTATACGATATGCAACAATCTATGGGTACATGAACGAAAATGATCTGGCGAAGAAATATTACGACGAGGGTCGAAACATCCTCGAAACCAAAATCCAGCAACAGCCCGAAGATGGGCGTTTCCACAGTACCCTCGGCATCGCCTACGCAGGTCTGGGTCGCAGAGAAGATGCGATCCGAGAAGGAAAGATAGGGGTTAACTTACTTCCTATAACCAAGGAGGCCATGCGAGGCTACTATCGAGCCATTGATTTAGCCCGGATATATGTGATGGTTGGCGAATTTGACCTCGCCATCGACCAGATTGAATTTCTGCTGTCTATACCTGGTGGACTATCGATCCCCTTACTGCGACTTGATCCGGATTGGACCCCGCTGCGCGAGCATCCTCGTTTTAAGAAGCTCCTGGAAGTGGAGAAATAACTTAGTCCGGTCGGCAAATCACGCGCGGATAAGGCCGGCGGTTTGCATAAGCTGACTGGTGTTATCGCGTTCGGCTGTGCCTCAATAAAAGTCACGAGCAGGCAAAGTGCCTACGGATTACTTGGTGTGTAGCCTAATTTGCTCCAGACGGCTCTTTGGACCTTGTGCAAATCAGGATTGCCCGGCGAATTAGATTGAGCGCCGTTCCGGCCGGTGTTCTGCCAATAATCATAGTCCATCTCGGCAATCTCTACCGTGCGCGGGTCCTTCCACTTCCAGTATTCACTACGCCCATCAGCAAAAGCAACATTCGTTCCGTCACCATGCCGGGCGGTAATCTGGTCCCACCACCGCTCCTGGTCGTACCAAATCGTCCAACTGTTGGGACTCAGCCGACCCTCGTCCAGGAAAACCATCCTTTCATTGGGTCTCCTGATCTGCGTTCTTCGATAGATCATCAGACTTTTGGTTCCGGGTATCCCCTCGTAGCCATTCATTGCGTCCACTATGGCGTATGTCACCGTCTCTCCACGGATCCCTGTCGGACACTTGAAGAGCGCCACATCCGGACAGTAGGGGTACAGAAGCCCTGATTTGAGGCCGGTTATTTGCGTCTGTTCGGACACGCCGCGACCCAGCCATCTCACCCAGGCGTCATTACGCCCCGTATCGGCGTGGACGATCTTGTCATCATTTTCATCGGCATACATAATCCAGGCCATCGCCAACTGCCTAAGATTGTTAAGGCAGGATGCACGTTTTCCCTGCTCTCTGGCCCGCTGCAAAGCCGGTATCAGTATCGCCATAAGTATCGCAATAATCGCAATCACCACCAGAAGCTCTATGAGTGTAAACGCCCTTTGTTTGGCCATTGTCGTACTACCTCCTTCTGCCGATGCGTGGCAGTCTACCGACCGCATGCGCAAATATGCTTTTGTCTATGATTCTACACTTTTTCTCATTACATTTTAACACCATTTGGCAAAAAATTACGTTTTAATCCAGCCCGCGGCGCTCGAAGTCAGAGATTGCTCGGGCGTGGATAATGCCGGGTATCTTGATTAGTCGGGCGATTTTATCGCGTTCGGCCAGGCGAAAATGTGCAAAACCCCGTCGGAATCAACGTTCTGAACCCTTTTTTCGCCAGCAACATTCGTAACACGCTGCAAATACAGAAGTACCAGCATTTCAGAAAACGCCATAAAAAATTCTCCAACCTTTGATAATATTCTTCTTGACGAGAAAGCAGGTAATCTGGTATAAATCAAGTGATGTAAAAAGGGTGGTTTGTGGACTTTGGCCATCTTCCGCAAGGAAGAGAATAAGGTCAAGCGAAGAACAGATAGAGAATTGGGACTCTTAGAGAAAGAAGGAGGAGCAGGTCATGTGTAGAGCATCGGTATTGTTTGTTGGCGCTGCCTTAATGCTGGTCTTGGCGCCCGCGAGTTATGGCATCGTGATAGGCAACTTTGAACAGCAGATGGACAGCTTTGGCCCGACCTGGGAGACGCCGGCCCCAACATTGACTTATAGCACAATCGGAGCGACGTTGGGCAGCAGTAGTCTGGCTATACAGCCCAATGTAAACGGTTGGCAATGGTCTATTATGCATGAAGGCATTTTGGACCTCGCTGCCAACAATATACTTTCGCTTGACGTGACGTGGGTCGCGGCAGAGTGGGGAGCAACTCCGTGGTGCAACTTCAAGGATATCGCTATTAACAGCGATGGCCCCAGTGGTTGGCAGCAGTATATCCCCACCGATCCGGCCAATCCGAGCTACCCTGGTGGCTGGGATCCCGCAGGCTGGGGTGACAATACCAGGACCCTTACCTGGGACCTGTCGGGCTATAACGCGACCGGTGCCACGTGGATGCAGTTGATTTTCTCCACGAACTTCGGCGGCAGTACCCCAGGCAAGTATTACATCGACAATGTGCAGTTGATTCCTGAGCCGGCGACGATCGGCCTGCTTGGCTTGGGCGCACTGGCTCTCATTCGCAGAAAACGCTGATCATCGTGTAATATTTCGTTTGGCAAATCATTTGGCAGCAGTTCGGGGCCTATACTGACCGTGTATAGGCCCATTTCTTTTTCGCACCGAGAAGGCAAGCATATAGAACCTGCGGCTGAGGCTACATTATTGCCTGTGCAAAACACGAGAAGGAAATCTGGTTATCAGGAAATCAGGACGCAGGGCATGAGGCGATCAGCCAACCAGGAAAAACGAAACCAACCTGATAGCCTGATAACCTGATAACCTGATGACCACTGCCTGATAACCTGGTACCCCGATGACCTGATACTATGAACAGAGCTGCGCGTCGTGTGGACATATCGGGGGCACCTGCAATGACATTGTCATGCTCGGATAATGTCGGCGATTTTCATCAGGCGGGTGGTGTTATCGCGTTCGGCTTCGGAAAGTTTATCGTAAATGAATCGAATAGTCTCGTGCAACTCGGGAATGACCACATGCTCCAACACGTTGACCCTTCGGCGGGTCATATTAAGCTCAACGGCCAACAGCCGGGCCTGCTTTCCCTTCTCCGCCAACTCAATCAAACTATCAAAAGCGCGCTCCAGAGCCATTAGTGCCACGTCCAATTCGCCGGATGTTGTCGCGAAGCCGTAGCAGATAATCTCGCCGGAGATTTCTTTCAATAGATGCGGCACCCTTACGTTCATTACGCGGGCAAAGTCGATAGTCAGGCTAAGCCTTTTGGTCGGGACTTCCAGGGCGGCTTTAGTGTGTTCCGGCTCCATCGTTGCCCGGGCCAGCATAAAGCGTCGGCAGGTTTCCAGCAGCTCTTTTTCAACCTTCTGGCGGAGCGGCTGAATCTCTCTTGCGATGCGAATCAATTGCCGGGAAAGCTCGTCACGTTTTTCGCTAAGTAAGCGATGGCCGCGCTGCGCAAGTGCGACCCGCCTTCGCAGATTCAATAGCTCCATTCGCGTTGCGTTAACATTGGCTAACATAACTGACCTTCCTAACAGCAGAGGTCGCAGAGTACGCTGCTACCTTTTGTCTTTTTTGCCGGTCGCTGCCGCTTCCGGCTCTGTCCTCCGTCATCCGGTCGTTTGCCGGTCGCTTACGCTCCCGGCTCTGACGTGGGCGCTGCAATCTCAGCGGTTAATCTGTCGCCCTTGCGAAATCGCGGCATATATTTTTCTATCAGCTTGACGTCTATACGCTTCAATTCGGCGTTGTCAAACATGCTCAAGAGCTCCCAGCCAAGATCAAGAGTCGTTTCAATCGCGCGGTTCTCGTAATAGTCCTGGCAGACATATCGCTGCTCGAATTTCTTGGCAAATTCCATATACTTTTTGTCCTCTTCCGAAAGGGCGGCCTCACCCATAATGCTCGCCAGCTCTTCCATCTCTTTGCCGCGGGCGTAGGCGGCGTAAAGCTGATTGCAAAGGTCAGCGTGGTCTTCGCGGGTTCGGCCTTTCCCGATGCCTTTATCTTTCAGACGCGACAGGCTGGGCAAAACATCCACCGGCGGCGAAATGCCTTTTCGCTGCAGAGGACGAGACAAAATAATCTGTCCCTCAGTAATATAGCCGGTAAGGTCCGGCACCGGATGAGTCTTGTCATCCTCGGGCATTGTAAGCACCGGAACGGTCGTGATAGAGCCTTTTTTGCCTTTGATTCGTCCGGACCTTTCGTAGACAGTTGCCAGGTCGGTGTACAGATACCCGGGATAGCCGCGTCGGCCCGGCACTTCCTTTCTGGCGGCACTTATTTCTCGAAGCGCCTCGCAGTAGTTGGTCATATCGTTCAAAATTACCAGCACGTGCATATCCAGGTCGAAGGCCAGATACTCGGCGGCGGTGAGGGCAAATCTCGGCGTGGCAATTCTTTCGATGGCAGGGTCGTTCGCCAGGTTCAGGAACATAACCGCCCGCTCGATGGCGCCGGTCTGCTGCAGGTCGTCAATAAAGAACTGCGCCGCCTCAAACGTTATGCCCATCGCTGCAAATACGACGGCGAATTCTTCGCCTTTGCCCAAAATTGTCGCCTGGCGGGCAAGCTGAGCGGTGACGTTATCGTGAGGAAGGCCCGAGCCGGAAAATATCGGCAGCTTCTGGCCACGCACCAGCGGATTCAAGCCATCAATTGTCGATATACCGGTCTGGATGAACTCGATGGGGTAATCACGGGCGTAAGGGTTGATGGGCCTTCCGTTGATGTCCATCAGCTTATCGGGGATTACCGGCGGGCTGCCGTCTTTCGGCTCACCCAGACCGTTGAAAACTCTGCCCAAAATATCCGGGGAGACGCCAAATTCCAGAGGTCTGCCTAAGAACCGCACCGTACTGGCGCTAACATCGACGCCGCGCGTGCCCTCGAAGACCTGCACCAGGGCTTTGTCTCTCTCGACCTGCAAAATCTGACCGTGACGTATAGAGCCGTCGGCAAGCTCAATCTCGACGATGTGAGCATATTTTGCCTCGTCGACCATCTCGACCAGCATCAACGGCCCGGCAATTTCAGCAACTGTCTGATACTCTTTCAGCATTTCCAACTCCTGATCCTGTAAACACAGCCTATACTGTTGCAGGCTGCAATTGCTTGATTTGCTCGTCGATTGTTTGCCTTATTTTGGCGATTTTACCGATGTCACTTTCGGGAATATATTTTGCTCTGGCGATTTCTTGGCGCACCGGGAGTTTAAAGATGTCGGCGGTTTCCACTCCTGCGTCAATGGCCTCCAGCGCTCGCTGGTGAAAATGAAGGACGGTACTGAGCATCTGGTATTGCTTGAGCATCGAAGTATAAGTATCGACCTGATGGAAAGCATTCTGGTGCAGGAAGTCCTCGCGAATGGACCTGGCGGTCTCCAGCGCCAACCTTTCTCTGGGCGATAAGGCTTCGGCGCCCACCAGCCTGACGATTTCTCGAAGCTCAGCTTCCTGCTGCAGAAGGCTCATCGCTGCCGCCGACAGCGCTTCCATCTGTTGGCCCTGTTCGGCGTCCTGGAAGCATCCTTTCAAGTATTGCTTGTAGAAAGAATACGAGGTCAGCCAATCAATCGCCGGGAAGTGCCTGGCGTAGGCCAGCTCCGCCTTGAGCGACCAAAACACTTTAACCACGTGCAGCGTCGCCTGCACAACCGGGTCTGAAAGGTCGCCGCCCGGCGGGCTAACCGCGCCGATGACCGACAGCGAGCCTTCTCGCTGCGGGCTGCCAATGCACTGGACTCTGCCGGCCCTTTCATAAAACGCCGCGATTCGGGCGGCAAGATACGCGGGATAGCCCTCTTCGGCGGGCATCTCTTCCAGGCGAGTGGATATCTCCCGCATAGCCTCGGCCCATCGGCTGGTGCTATCAGCCATCAAACCTACGGTATAGCCCATGTCACGGAAGTACTCAGCGATGGTGATGCCCGTGTAGACCGAGGCCTCTCTGGCGGCGACCGGCATATTCGAGGTGTTTGCGATCAGCACCGAGCGCCGCATTAACGGCTCGCCGCTGCGAGGGTCTTTCAATTCAGGGAACTCAGTCAATACATCTGTCATTTCGTTGCCTCGCTCGCCGCAGCCGACGTAAACCACGATGTCGGCGTCGACCCACTTGGCGAGTTGATGCTGAATGACCGTTTTGCCCGAGCCGAATGGGCCGGGCACACAAGCGGTGCCGCCTTTACTGATCGGAAAGAAAGCGTCAATGACTCTTTGGCCCGTGCCAAGAATTGTGTTTGGCGTGAGGCGATTTTTTACCGGCCTGGCGCTGCGGACAGCGCATTTCTGCATTAGTCTTATCTGCTGCTCCGCGCCCCCGCTTCTGTCTGCCGCAGAAGACGCGGGGGCGGCGCAGACGGCTACGACTTCATCCACGCTGTAGTCGCCTTCGGCGATTTTCTTAATGGTACCTTTCACGCCGGGCGGCACCATAATCTTGTGAACCACCATCGTGGTTTCCTGGACTTGGCCGATAATGTCGCCGGGGCCAACTTCAGCCCCTTCAGCTATCGTGGGCTTAAAGTGCCATTTCTTCTGTCTGTTTAAGCCCGGCATGGCGATTCCCCTGCTCATAAAGTCGCCTTCGGCTTTCACCAGTAAGTCCAGAGGTCTTTGGATGCCGTCATAAATGCTTTCGATCAGGCCCGGGCCCAGCTCGACGCTCAACGGCGCCTGAGTGTCGACCACCTGCTCGCCGGGACCGATGCCTCCGGTTTCTTCGTAGACCTGTATCGAAGCCTGGTCGCCGTGCAACTCCACGATCTCGCCGATGAGGTTCAATTCGCCCACCCGCACGACGTCATACATCCTGGCGCCGGCCATACCTTCGGCGACCACGACGGGACCCGCCACTTTTACAATTCTGCCGGTTTTCGCTTCATCCATTCCCAAAGTCCTCTTTTCTTTTACCGCAGAGCACGCGAAGCACGCAGAGAATAATCTTTTGATTATATTTATCTCCGCGTTCCCTGCGTTCTCAGCGGTCAATTTTTCAACTGTTGTGCAAAATGTTTATTCCTGTCGCCATCTTAAGCACCTTTGCCAGAGCTTCGGCGGCAAAGCCTTTGGATTCGGTGGTAAACGGCACCACCAAGACGCAGGGTGTCGCCGAATCCTCGTAATCGGCAAAAACCGTGTCAGCAGCCGGGGCAACATTTTCCGCCACAAGTATCAGGGCATATTTGCCCTGAATTATCTTTTTGGCGTTTTCGATTACGTCAGCCTCATCGCCGACCGTGTATGTATCAACTCCCAGTGCCGTAAACGGCATCACAAAGTCAGTGTCACCTAATACCGCAATTTTACCTTCCATTGTTTCGTGTCTCGTGATTCAGGTTATCAGAGTATCCTGCTACCAGGGAGTGGACATCAGGCTAATCCCATCTCGAAGCGGCGTTAGTTTTTCCTGATGTCCTGATTACTGGTATCCTGCATCCTGGTTTCCTGATATTCCGATCCCCTGAAACTATCCGCTCCCTTACGGTCGCGGCTCTGTCCCCTGCCTTTGGTGTTTACGAGCCCAGGCGGTCCAAAATAAGCTGCGTATCCAGACGATTCTTTTTGGCTGTTAGTATCAGCCGAACCGTGCGGATTTCGTTCTCCTTCATCAGAAAATACGCGATAATCGGCTGAGGCCCAGTGACAATCTGAATCGTTGTCTTCAGGAAGCCGAGCAAATGCTCATCGCAACGCTGTTCAAGCCGCAGGAATGACTTGTTCGACGCCAGGTAATTCGCGCCTGATTCAACAACTTCGTAATAGGGCGTCACGAAAAACAACGGCCCCAGCAATTCGTATCCGACCTCCAGGCCGTGACGCAGCCGCTCCGCGTCGATGTAGCCGCCGGCGAGAAAAACGTTGCGCTCTGTTCCCGCAAGGCCGGGGCCCTGCTCTGACTGAGCAAATTTCAGCCGAAGCATCGTGCGAACGTTGGTCAAATCAACCTGTATTCTAAAAAGCCCCAGCAGGAAAATGCTCTTTAGCCGACGAGCGCTTTTCAGATTGTACTGAGCCTCCGCAGCGTCGATCGCATAATCAATCTGGCGGATGTCTTTATTTTGGTAGTAGGCCAGAACTGCCCGGTCGACCGCCTGCCGTAAGTAATCCGGCAGCAGACTGTAATCTTCCTGGCTAAAA
>Ga0315274_10004037_pt1 | contig 21700 bp, 19 predicted proteins | sample YL17G02_20_MG_FD_203700 | JGI IMG/M metagenome (GOLD analysis project Ga0315274, IMG submission 203700) | Sediment microbial communities from Yellowstone Lake, YNP, Wyoming, USA - YL17G02_20 | ecosystem: Environmental > Aquatic > Freshwater > Lake > Sediment | place: USA: Wyoming | collected...
CACAACGAAAGTCCCGTGGAGACAAAGTATAGCAAGTGGAATAGACCTCAGAGTAGGATGGTAGGTCACGGGTCGTGGGTCATGGGCGGTGGGCGCTCCCCGCGGGGCTGCCCAAGACCCACCACCCACAACCCGTTGTAGTATCTAGTTCCAGGCTTTTAGGTAGGCCGGGATGTCGATGGCCTCACGCGGGCCCACCTTCACTTCCCAACCCGGTAGCTCTTCTTCCAGCTCGCCCGAGAGGCCAGCCACTAGGCCGGGGATGACGATTTTCTTGTGGCTGACCTTACTCGGAACGTCGAACTGCTTGACCGACTTGGCGATTTTCTCCGCGTCGAACTTGCCCGCGGCCCACGAGGTGAGCACGGACATGCCTTCGGAGTCCACAATCAGGAGCCAGGCCGGCTTGCCGCTGCCCTCCACCTCACCGGCCACGCTAAAGTACGTGAGCGAGAAGTTGGTGGTGACGAGCAACGGCGACTCGGGCTTGGGCCCGTTGATCTCATAGACGCCGGGGCTGACCTGGATCGGCTTTTGCGGATCGGTGTAGATGTTCTGGCGCAGAGTGAGGAGTGGGTAGACCATGGCCGGGTCGAAATGCTCCAGGACGATGATGCCACCGTACTTGGCGACGTGCTCCGCCGCGCGGATCAGTTCCGCCTGCTTGGACTCGGCCCCCTCGCCGGGGAAGGTGATGATGGGGAATCCCAGCGCGCGCAGGTTGCTCTTGAGCGCCAGGCGGCGCAGTTGCGTCAGGGCGATGAGCGCCCCGTGCAGGTCCCGCACTGCGGGATCGAGCACCAGGTCCTCGACGCCGGTGCCCTTGATCTGCTCGGTCAGATCGGCCAGAGCCTGCAGCGTGTCGGCACGCACCGCCAGGGAGGCTTTGAACTTGGCGGCGAGCCCGGCCATCTCCTTCCAGTTCTCCGCAGTGGCCGCATAGAGCAGGGGCGCTGCTTTGCCCACCTTCTCCAGAGCCGCGGCCATGGCCGCCGGCGCCGAAGCGATCAGCACGAGGGGCTGGTCAGTCTTGGCGGCTGCGGCACCGACGCAGTTGGCAAAAGTGGCGGCGTCGCCCGAGGCGTTTTCGATGGCAATGCCGTCCACGCGCATGGTGATGCCCACACGCTCGACGCTATAGTCCTTGATCTTGCCCACCCCGGCCTCGAAATCCGCCAGGGGCAGGCTGTCCTTGAGGCGCACAAAGAGGCCGGGCTTGTGGAAAAAGGTCTTGTCGTGGCGAAAGAGCACCGTCTCGTTGCCCACCTCCACCTGCTTGTCGCCCGTACCGACCGTCACCAGACGAATCGGTGGGGCGGAAGCAGCGGCCAGAGCTGCCTTGGATTGCTCGGAGACGTGCGGGCATGCGGAAAGGTCGGCCTGCTTCTGTGCCAGCTTCATGGCAAAGGCCAGGCACGTAGGCTGACCGCACTCTTTGCAGTTGGTCTTGGGCAACAATTTGTAGATATCTAGACCGCTCAGTGCCATTCTTCGACTCCTTATCCGTGGTGTGAAAAGCGGTACTGGTCTGTCGCACGCCTGCCTGCGCAGACCTGCGGTGGCCCGTGCCGCTCGCTACCCTGCGGGCTCAGGGCATCAGGCCATCAACTCGGCGAGCGCCGCCTTGACAAGCTTGACGCTCTCCGGGTGCCGAAGCACGACAATGTCCGCGCCGGCCTGGATCAGGCTCATGGCGGTGAGGACTTCCCAGTTGATGCTGCGCTCTTGCCAATCGCCCCACGCTGCGGGCACACCCTCGTTCACCTTGCCCTCCTTGGCTCGCCAGGCCTCCTCACCGGTGGTGGAGAGCAGCGGCATCTGGGTCATGCCGTCACCCGTGAGCGCCGCCAGCCGCAGGCGCTCCATCACGGAATACGAATACTCGACGCCATAGCCCAGAGCGCCGGTAGTCGAGTCCATCAGGATGCGATCCAGGTCCAGGCGCATGTCGCTGATCAGGATGTTGAGCTGCTTGGCCAGGTTGACGTCGATGGGCGTCTTGGCCACTACCAGGTGACCGTGCGCCAGCGCAGCCGCCACGAGGGTACGGTAGTTCTTGTCCTCGCAGTTGCCCAGCGCGATGCGTTCACCCTTGGCCGCCTCTGCCACGGCCACCAACACCTCGTTGTCCTTGTCGGCCTGGCCGGGGCCGTAAACGATCAGCGGAAGGCCCGTGGCCGCCAGGACCGCCTTGACGGTCGCCACGGCGTGGGCCGCATCAGTGTTGTCGCCTTCCGGGTGCGCGCTCATCAGCTTCAAAGCGATGAGGTCCGCACCGGACTCTTCGGCTTTCTTGGCCCACGCCGCCGGGTCGCGCAGGGTCTCGCCCCACACCTCACGGAGGACCGCAGACCAGTCCGCGGGGTAGCGGTCCTGAACTTCCAGCGCAACAGCCGGCGGGTGCGGGATGCTGCCCTCGAACGTCAGGAAGGGCAGGGTGCTCTCGCCACCCACGGTGACCTTTTTCGTGCGCGTGCCGCCCTCGGCGCTCGTCGCTCCGAGCGTCACTTCCCGAACCTTGCCTGTCCACTTTTCCTTGGGAATCGCTACTGTCACAGGCATGTGCGCGGTGTCTCCTTTCCCATAGTTGCGGTGATTGTAGGATATCCGCGGCCGTGGTTTTGGTCAAATCCTTGCCCCACGCCTTCGGAATGCTGCTCAACGGCCAATCTTGATGACAGGTGAGGAACCCGTTTTCTGCCAGAAAACGGGTTTCTCGAGATGGACTGGCTACAGCATGGGCGGCATGGTGAGGGCCGGATGCCCCTTCTCCTCCAGGTATGGCAGCAACTGCTCCACGGTGGTGGCCACGCGCTCGTCGGCGATCTTGTCCAAGAGGTCTGGATCGCCCTCGCGCTCGGCGACAGCCTTGAGTTCCTCTTTCATAGTTTCCTTGAGGAACGACGACATCCAGACCACCCGCTTGAATCCGCCGTCTGCGGAGATGAACTTTTTGCTGGTCAGGTAGTACTTGCCGTGGCCCATCACGCCGGCAGTCTGCAGTCCGCCGCCGGCCATGCCGGCCAATGTGGAGAAGGTCATGCCGGCCGGGGTCATGCTGGGATCCTCGCGAGACACTACCATGATGCCATTGGCTTCAGGTATGACCATAGCGATGCATTCAAAACACCCACAGGCGGTCATGGGGTCCTGCATGATGGAGTACATGCAGACGCGGTTCACAGCCTGGTGGCTGGCGCGGTACACGAACTCGTTGGTGCCGGTATACACCCCGAACGCCGGGTCCTCGCAGGCGCCCTTCTTGATGGGCTGGTTCGGCCCGGTGGGGTTGATCTGGTTGGAGGCCTTGCAGTCCAGCCAGTTGTAGGCTCCGCACAGGCCCAGCCGCTCCGGCGAGATCACGCACAGGTGGTTGGGGGCAAAGCTCTGGCAGAGGGTGCAACTATAGAACTCTTCCACGGATTCATCTGTCATGTCCGCCAGACGTTGGTTGCGGAACGTATAGGCCCCGCGGGCCTTGGCCAGCCACTCTTCCATCTTGGCCTTGTCCGTGTAAATGGTGACTTGCACCTTGTCTACGATTGCCCCGAAGTCGGCGTGGAAACGCGCGTGGAGGATCTTGCCAAAATGCTCCAGTCTGAAGCCTTTCTCGGCAGCGGCCTTGCTGAGGCGGATCCAGGCGATGTCGCGCTGTCCGATGTGCTGTATGCCCGATGCACCGTTGATGAAGTAGTGGATCTGACGCTCCAGCACGGGCTCGAAATCCTCCTGCATTTTGCGTCCGGCTACTTCGACGACTATACCCATATCCATGGAGCCTTCGGGTGGGACATCGTCGAAGGTTGGGCCGACGACTGTGATCTTGCCGTCTTCCACTGCGTCAAAGTCGGCCATATGCAGATACTCGAAACAGCGGCTGTTCTTGCCGCCGAATTCGATGCGCATGTCAGCCTTGCGCACGCGTTCGCCTTCAAATGCCGAGCCGTAAGGCACCGGAATGGGCACTTCGGTGATTTTGATCTTGACGCCGCGCACTTCGATAGCACGTTGCACCAGCTTTTTGGCACGTTCCAGGTCGTCCTTGCCTTCAATGTCGTCAAAAGGCATACTGATGACGTGCTCATAGGCCGTGATGCCGGTTGGCAGTATCTGCGGAATCACCGTGTCTGCAATGGTGGGGAAACCGTAACTGATGGCGCCCGCGGCCGTAGCGTACTTCAGGTCGTCAACCTCGCCTAGGGCGAGCACGAAAGCGAAAACGCGGTACTTGTTGTACAGCAATATCTCGCGGCTCTGTCCAGGCTTCAAGCCGCCGAAGGTAAGCGCACTGCGAGCGGCAAAGCCAAGAGGGTAGATGGCAGCGATGGTATCGGTGCCGAAGGGTATGATGTAGGTATCATAGCCCATCTCCACGCCCTCTTCCATCAACTGGTGGATGATGCTGCGCCCATTGACGTTGCCGCACAGGAAAACAAGGATGCTGCGTTGCTGCAGTTCGCGCACAATCTGCACCGCCACTTCGTTGCTTTTGGCGCAGCCGACGAGGGCAGCGAAACCGGGCATGCGCCCGTCCACCAGTTGGATGCCCCAGGCGCGCAACTGAATGTCGTCAATGGGCCCATTGAGACGCTTACCTGCCCCAGCTTCCATATCGGGGGAGGTGAAACTGGTGCTGGGGACATAGCTGCCATCCCAAGTGATCTTCTGCGGTTCCAGACCACGGGTAAAACGGATGCCCTCGATAGCTTCCTCGGCCAGGAGCGTGGCCATACCGCAGTCGAGGGTCTCCCCCAGGTAGGGCAGCCACAGCTTGTCACTGGGAATCGGGTGCAGCAGTTTTCTCGCGTCTTCGAGGGCCGGCACGAGATCGGCCAGCTTGGACACCTGCCGCCCCTTGAATGCCAGGGTCACCGGAAGATAATACGCGGTGTTGGTAAAGGCCACGCGGGTCTCAGGGCCCAATTCCGCGATGGCTTTGTCCAGCATCGCCTGCGCCTCGGCAACGATCAGGTTGGCGCCACGAATCGCTCGGGTCGCGATGTATCTCGACATAGACGCTCTCTCCTTGTCTTCAGAGATTGCCATATAGGGGCGCGTCGCTCAGCGCCCCCCTGCCCGGACGGTCCTAGTGTGCTACTCGTGCACTGTAGAGATTCAGCTCCAGCTCGCCGGGTTGCTCGAGGAGTTTGAGCAGCAGGGCGTCGCCGCTCTGGCCAAAGCGCTTGGCGTCGTATTCGACCAGCCCGAGCGCAGCGCGCTTCTTGTCAATGTGCGCCAGGGCTCTGGCCACGGCCTCTTCGGGGCTGGGAATGAACTCCAACTTGCCGCCTACTCGCTCTTCCCAGCCCTCGCTCATGAAGCGCTCAACAACAGGGCTGTTGGCTACTGGTGACTCGCTGCCGAAGATGGTGTAAACACCGGAACCGACAAAGTAGCAGCCAATGGAAATAGCTTTCTCGCTCATCCACTCTGGAGCAAATCCAACACCGGGGATATCCGCGATGTCCTCTCCCAATCCCCCTTCCGTGGCCATCTGGCTGAGCACGGTCAGGATGCGCGTATTATCCACGCAACTACCCATGTGCAGCACCGGAGGCATACCAACCGTCTCGCAGATTTCTCGCAGTCCAGGCCCAGCGTACTGGGCCGCCTCGGGAGACAAGAGCCCATACTTGGCGCAGGCGATGGCCCCGCAACCGGTCATCACCACCAACACATCATTCTTGATCAGCTCGCGCACGATGTAGTCGTGGGAATAGTCCTGGCAAGAGCGGGCATTGTTGCAGCCCACTACTCCCGCTACGCCGCGCAGCCGCCCCTGTATCACCGCGTCGTTCAATGGGCGCAAGGAGCCTCGGTAAAGACCTCCTAGAGCGTAGTTGATGTATTCGTGCGAGAAGCCAACGACCATGTGATCGATTCCTTTGGGGATATGTACCTCACTGCGGTTGGAGAAGTTGTCTATCCCCATCTTCACAATCTTCTTGGCGATCTCCAGGGCGTGGTGTTCGTCGAACTCGACGTGGGTAACGCCGTCAATGTGTGCCTTCGGGGACGTGGTGACCAAGATGGTATGGAACTGTTCCGTGAGGGGAGCCAGCGCCTGCATGATGCACTGGATGTCAACCACCATCAAGTCTATAGCCCCGGTGGCGACCGCCAGTTCCTGGCTGAGGAAGTTGCCGATGGTGGCCACCCCCTGACGCATCAGCGTTTCGTTTGCCGTGCAACAGATGCCGGTCAGATTGATTCCTGTTGCCCCCTTGGACCTGGCATATGCGATCATCTCTGGATCGTTCACTGCCACCAGAATCATCTCAGAAAGCACAGGTTCGTGGCCGTGGACTACCACGTTGACCTGATCCATGCTAAGCGCGCCCATGTTCGCCTTGGCCACGAGCGGGACTGGCGAGCCAAACAGGATGTCGGTGATGTCCGTAGAGAGCATGGACCCGCCCCATCCATCTGCCAAGCCAGTGCGCAGTGCCGACATCAGCAAGCTCTCGTACGACTGGTCGGTTCCCACGTGGGTGCGGTGCATGATGTCCACCACTTCGCGGTCTATCCCGCGCGGGGCGACGCCCAGCTTGTGCCAGATTCCCTGGCGCTTTTTTGGGGCGCGCTGCAGGTAGATGATCTCGCCCTGCTGCCGACCGAACTCGCCCAGGGCTTTCTCGGCGACCTCTTTGGCGATCTCGGCGGTGGTGCGGCCTTCGGTCTTGACTGCCAGCAGCGCCGCGACAGAGTGGAGCTTGCGCACGTCTCGAATCGTATAGTCCGGGGCCTCGCCCGTGGCCGCTGCCAGCAGCGTGAGGGCCATGTCGCGCCCATGATCCGAGTGGGCGGCTGAGCCTGCGGCAACCATGCGCGCAAAGTTGCGCGCGGCAACCGTGTCGATGGTGGCGCCGCAGATGCCCACCTGCCCCTCCTTCGTCAGACGGCAGGGACCCATGGCGCAGTTCTTACAACAAGCGCCTTTGTTCCCAATGGGGCAAGGCTTCATCTCTGCAGCGCGCTGAAAAGCAGTGGAGAGGCCCTTGGCCTCGACTATCTCCAACATCTCACACGCTGCTGGATCTATCGTCTTCCTATCTGTCATTGGATTTGTCCCCCTTGTCATTCAATTGCACATCGGCTGGTGAACTCTGCACGAGTTAGTACTTGCGAAAGTCTCCAGACATCTCCAAGTCCTTGATGTTGGTCTTGGTAACCCGCTGGATCGAGCAGAACCAGGCGGAATTGTCCTCTTTCCCCTCAGCTACTTTGGGCAGTACCCATTCCTCTGCAGGCGCGTAGCCTGCGGCGCGTAGCGCCGCTTCGATCGCGTCCGGTTTGAGACGCGCCGAGTCATAGCCCACAATGACACGCTTGAGAGCACTGCTGGCTGTGACCTCTTCTACACCATCTAGTGGCAGCAGGGCATTGCGCACGGCCTCTACATGGTGATCGGCGTACATCTTGGGTACATCAAGAATGATCTTTTCCACGGCTATGTCTTACCTCCTTGGGTGTGCACGCATCTCGCTTCAAGCTATTCCTTACAGGACGAAGGACGGTTGTCGGACCAACTATCTGCCGTCAGGTGGAACAGGCCACAACCAGGCAGCCCGGCCTGGTACAGCCTGCCGCAGGTTTCGTACATTGTGTACCTGGAAGCAAGGAGCGGAATGCCCTTCTCTTGGGCCAGGGAGACAGTCTCAGTGGGGGGCAGCTTACCGCGCACGAAAACAATAGCGATGATGCTGGCCATTTCAGCGGTGCGGACAACTTGGGGGTTGGTCAGACCGGTCATGAGAAGGGTGCCAGCATGCGTAAAGGCCAACACATCGCTCATCAAGTCGGCCCCACAGGCCATCGAGACTTCCTGTGAGAGGTCCGCTTCGGGCGAAATCACCTTCCCTTCAATTATGGACAGCACCTCTACCAGCGTCACCTATGCCCACCCCCACCAATCAGAGTGATTGTATCACATTTGTCCGTTGCTTGCCAAACTGAATGTGAAAATTGCAAAGAGGCGGGGGAATTCATCTCCCCCGCCTCAGCGCTGCAGGGCTAGGACAGCCCCAAGACCTTGCCGGTCTCTAGATCCAGGTCAATGTCCATGAACACCGGTCGTGTCGGTAGGCCGGGCATGGTGCGCATGGTGCCGCACAGCGGGTACAGGAAGCCCGCGCCGACAGAAGCGCGGATGTCACGCACGGGCAGCATGTAGCCCTTGGGCACGCCTTTCCAGTCTGGGTTATGGGACAGCGACAGATGCGTTTTGGCCATGTTGATAGCCAGCTTGTCATAGCCCAATTCCGTGTAGAGTTTGAGTTTGGCCTGGGCTGCTGCCTCAAAGAGGACGCCATCCGCGCCGTAGACTTCTCTGGCCAGAGTCTCGATCTTGTCCTTGATGGGCATGTCCAGCGGATAGAGGAACTTGAAGTTCGTGGGCTTCTCGCAAGCGGCCACGACAGCTTCGGCCAGTTCAGCGCCGCCGGCTTCTCCCTTGGCCCATACATCACTGACAAATGCTCCCTCTGCGCCTGCGGCAAGAGCCGCCTCTTTGATCAAGGCGATCTCTTTGTCCGTGTCAGTGGTGAACCTATTGACGGACACCACGACCGGGATGCCGAACTTGAGTGCGATCTTGATGTTGGCTTCAAGATTGCACGTGCCTTTCTCGAGCAGCTTCAGGTTCTCCTGCTTGTAGGCGGCGTCGAGCGGGATGCCAGCTACAACCCTGGGTCCGCCGCCGTGCATCTTTAGCGCACGCACAGAGGCGACTATCACCACGCAGTTCGGTACAAGGCCGCTGGCACGACACTTGATGTCAAAGAATTTCTCCATGCCGCAGTCTGCGCCAAAGCCCGACTCTGTGACCAGGTACCCGCCAGACATCAGCTTGATGGCCATCTGGTCGGCAACGATAGAATTGTTGCCATGAGCGATGTTGGCGAAGGGGCCTGCGTGCACGAAAGCTGGGGTTCCGGCGAGAGTCTGCATGAGGTTAGGCATTAGGGCATCCTTGAGCAGGACGCTCATCGCTCCGGCTACGCCCAAGTCTTCCGCCGTCACCGGCTTTCGATGTGTGTCCATTCCAATCACCATGCGTCCGATTCGGGCACGCAGGTCCCGCAGGCTTGTGGCCAGGGCCAGGATGGCCATCACCTCGCTCGCCACGGTGATGTCGTAGCCGCTCTGCCGCGGCCGCCCGTCATCTTTGGTCCCCAGGCCGAGGACGATGTTTCGAATCGCGCGGTCGCTGATGTCCACGACGCGGTTCAACGTGATGGCATAGGGGTCGATGTCCAGCCGGAACATGCGCCGGCGGTCTTCTGGGCTGAGATCGGCCGGCTTCTCGGCCTTGATGCCCAGCTTGTTCAGTCGGGCAAACATCCAGGGCGCGAACTTGCCACTGGGGCAGAGTGCCTTGGCCAGTTTCTCGTCATTCAGCTCGTCCTCGTGCATGATGCGGGCGTCCACCGCCGCTGCCAGGAGGTTGTGAGCTGCACCCACGGCGTGGATATCGCCGGTGAGGTGCAGGTTAAAGTCCTCCATGGGCACGACCTGGGAATACCCACCACCCGCAGCGCCGCCTTTGATGCCAAAGGTGGGTCCCTGGGAGGGCTGGCGAATGCACGTGAACACCTTCTTGCCGAGGTAGTGGAGCCCTTGGCTGACGCCGATGGTCGTGACCGTCTTGCCTTCGCCCAGTGGGGTCGGGGTGATGGCGGTGACGTCAACGTACTTGGCGTTGGGGCGGTCCTCGATGCGCCGGAGAATGTCGAGGTGCACCTTGGCCTTGTACTTGCCGTATAGGTCCACGTCGTCTTCGGTGAGTCCCAGATCGGCCATAACGTCGCGAATGGGCCTCAGCCTGGCTGCCTGGGCGATCTCAATGTCGCTCGGTACAGGTGACTTGATGTCGACAATCATGGGGGCCTCCTTTGGCCTTTGGAATGGCTGCGTTCTATCTTCACCAGGCGCGTGCCCATGCAGGCGCGGCACACCTGGTCAGAACCAGAAGCGCGAGAACGGGTCCCTCAGCAGATCGCGAGCACTCGGCAACCAGGCGCGTTTTGTATTGCGGTGACCGAGCGAGACGAGCGCGCCTGGGAAAGGAAAGCAGCATCGTGGCTGCCCAGTATGTGATTGTGAATTCCTTCACATCTTGCAGCATCTAATATACCATACCTCGACGGGCTTGTCAAACCGAGGTTCACTCTTGCATCTGCCCAGTCTGTACAGTAGCCGGAGGCAATTTGACGCCCGTCGGAAACGAGCTATAATGCGCGTTGGCGATGAAGCTCGCCGGGAGGTGGCCAGCCACCAATGTCGTCCGAACGACTGATAGCTTCTACCTGAGATATCGGGTAGGAGCTTTCTTTTTTCGTCTTGCGCAACCGTGGGCAAACGGCCGGACGTAGCCGCACGAAGTGGATGTGTCTGGTCTGGCGCCAACAGAAGACAGCCGTGCTTCGTGGGCACCGAATCGGCGGAGCCACCATGTGACTGTTCAAATCCAGTGACCCGGGAGGCAGAAGATGACCACAGGAATCCAAGGAATCCACGCCCGCGAGATTCTTGACTCGCGCGGCAATCCCACCGTGGAGGTGGAGGTCTGGCTCGAGTGTGGCGCATGGGGAAGGGCAGCGGTTCCGTCGGGTGCTTCCACGGGCGTCCACGAGGCGCTCGAGCTACGTGATGGCGACGATGCGCGCTACGGTGGCAAGGGATCCCTTCAAGCGGTGGCGAACGTCAACCAGACAATCGCAAATGCCATCACCGGGCTTGATGCTATGGATCAATCCGGTGTGGACCGGGCAATGCTGGGTGCCGATGGAACTCCCAACAAGGGCGCACTGGGCGCCAACGCAGTCTTGGGTGCCAGCCTGGCAGTGGCTCGGGCTGCTGCCGATGCGGTCGGACTGCCGCTCTACCGCTATCTGGGCGGGATGGCGGCCAGGCTCTTGCCGGTGCCTATGTTCAACATCCTAAACGGTGGTGTTCATGCCAATTGGCAGGGCACGGATTTGCAGGAATTCATGATTGCCCCAATAGGTGCACCGTGCTTTTCGGAGGCGCTACGCTGGGGCAGTGAGACATACCACGCGCTCAAAGGTGTGTTGAAAGGCAAGGGCTACTCCACTGGTGTGGGTGACGAGGGCGGCTTTGCCCCTGTGCTCAAGACCAACGCCGAGGCCATCGAGCTGATCCTAGAGGCCATCAAGAAGGCGGGCTACAGGCCTGGCGAGCAGATTGCTTTGGCCCTTGACCCAGCATCGAGTGGCTTCTATGAAGGCGGATTGTATCATCTGCGAACAGAGGGACGCAGGGTCACGTCAGAGCAAATGATCGAGATGTACACCGGCTGGTGCGAGAGATACCCGATCGTTGCTCTGGAAGACGGCTTGGCCGAAGACGATTGGGATGGATGGAGGCAGCTCAATCAAGTGCTTGGCAGCAGGATCGAGTTGGTAGGCGATGACCTGTTCGTCACTAACGTGCAGCGCATCGCGCGCGGCATCGCCGAGAATGCCGCCAACGCTGTGCTTATCAAGCTCAATCAGATCGGCTCGCTCACTGAGACCATCGCCGCCATCGAAATGGCGCACAAGGCGGGCTGGGGGGCAATGGTATCACACCGTAGCGGGGAGACGGTGGATCCTTTTATTGCCGACCTTGCCGTGGCGATGGGCACGGGGCATTTGAAGACCGGGGCGCCGTGCCGCGGCGAACGTGTGGAGAAGTACAACCAATTGATGCGCATCGAAGAGGACCTTGGCAGTGCAGCAGTCTATGCCGGACGCCACGGGTTCGTGCGCTAGCAAGAGCTGGAGCCTAGCATCCTGCTTGAATAGCATGGAGAAGTTGGATCGAGTCGACTGAAAGGTCTCGTGGATGGGGAGACGTCCCCTTCTTTGGAGCCAAGTGGGTACACCCCGAAAACCAGGGGTGCGAGAATGGTGACTGGTCGCGGTTGTTCGTCCACGAGCGCCCCCGTTCTGGCGGAGACGGCGCCCCGCCGAGGGGCCAGCAGGGTGTCATCCTTTGGAGGTGATCCTATGAGTACCGCGCAGCCCTCTACTTTCGAACTGGAGCAAAAGTTCTTTCAAGGGGCTCGTACGGTCATGGTCGAAGTCGAGATCTTGGAAGAGACGTACCAGGACGCCCTGCGGGTTTTCTCGGCCAATTCCTGGTCGCCCGAGGAGGGATTCCGCATTGCTTTGACCACCGGCCTGGGAAAGATGAAGACGGAGCAGTTGATGGATTCTGTTGAATCCTCAAACGGACCAAGCAGCATTACGAACCGCCTGATGCAACTGGAGTCCCTATACGCAGTAATGAAACACCGTGTCTTCCACCTGATGCGAGACAACCAGGCTCTGGAGTTTCAGAACTCGGCGTCCCGCAACGTTCTTTCCGGTCACCAGGTCGTCATAGAACGCTTGCGTGAGGAGAACGGGCAGTTGAGAGCGCGCATGGCTGAGTTGAGTACTGGGGCCCTGCCCGGTCTGATCGGGCCTCCTCCCGCTCCTACCCCGCTGCCGCCTACCGGACTGCCGCACGGGGTGCGCCATGCGCTGCGCAGGCTTCTCCACTTAAGGCGGGGGCATGAAGGCGAATAGCGCCCCACTCGGGGATTCCCGATGGTTCCCAGTGCCCAAAGACATTTTCTCCGCCAGGTTGCTGGAGGCGATGGAGGCAAGTGCCTGCCCGGTATGCAGCGCATGGCAACGTAGCGCACAAAGCTTCTTCTTTTCGCTCCTTTGGGAGGGCGTGAACGATCCTTCGCTGAGACATGCGCTGAGGGAATCATTGGGATTCTGCAGCCATCACGCTCACGAACTGGGCGCCACTGCCCGCCAGCCCTGGGCGGGTGTGCTGGGGGTTGCGATTGTCTATCGGGACCTAGCGAATACGGTGCTCCTTCGCTTGCGTGATGCTCGCAAGCGCCTCGCCAGGCGCTGGCTGCCTTCACCCCCAGCACCTACTTGGCTCCGGAAGACGCGCCGATGTCCGCCCTGCGAAGTGGGGGACGGCGCGGCGCGCGGTTCCATGCTGGCTATGGTTGAAGGGCTGGACACGTCTCTTCGATTCCGCGAATTCTATCGTCAATCCTGGGGTCTCTGCCTGGCACACACGCGCCAGGCTATGCGGATGGTTCGCACATCCCAGGCCCAGGTCTGCATAGCCGGACACGCGTCAACCCGAATGGACGGCATTCTGCTGCGCCAGGCAGCCGCGATCTCGGAGCTCAAAGAATTCGTCGTGGGTTCCAGACCACAGCCCGGCCCAACTCGAGCGGAGAGCGTGTTGCCCAATGGGTGCCTGGGGTGTCGAGCAGAAGCGGCAGCCGAACGGAGCTACCTGGGAGAGATCATGCCGGACGGGGTGGAGCTTTTGTGGACTATGCTTTGTCCGAAGCACCGCGAGCACCTGGTCTTCATGTTGCTGCGAGAGCAGGAGTCTGAAAGAGCCCGGTGCGTGCTGGTCCAGTGCGCGTTCTCCGAGCTGGACGGTGCCGCGTCAACTGGCGGTTGTCCGCTCTGTCAGCAGGCCCAGGACGCAGCCAGGGTGGCTCTTGGCAGGAGCATGCATGAAGCGGGTCAGACTGCCTGTCTGCAGCACGTGTGGCTAGCTTTCCAGGGTGCCTCTCTAGAGCAGCGCCTGGGCTTGCTTGCGTCTCTGGAGGCACGTCTGGAGTGTTTGAGCTGGCAGCTTGGGGAACTCGCCCGCAAGCATGACTACCGATTTGCCAGTGAGCCCTGGGGCGCAGAGGGTGACTCCTGGCTGAGAGCGTTGGATTTCTTTGGAGGCGATCCGTACACGAGCTGCTAGCCGGAGCACGCAGCCGTCTGGCCGTTCCAGCTTCGGCATTCATGCTTGAGTAAGCCGCCTTGTCGCGGCCAACGAAGGAGGTCTCAGTGGAAGCCAATTCGGTGCAGAAGCAGCGAAGAACACCTATTTCGAAGGGCGCTGCGCTCAGGTTCGTCGTCCTTCTAGGCGTGGTCAGCCTCTTTGCGGACATGACCTATGAAGGAGCCCGCAGCATAACGGGTCCGTATCTTGCGTTTCTCGGAGCAAGCGCGACCACCGTCGGGATGGTTGCGGGGTTCGGCGAGTTGATCGGCTATGGCCTGCGCCTCTTCTCGGGATACGTCAGTGACCGCACTGGCAAGTACTGGGCCGTCACGCTGCTGGGCTATGCGCTGAATCTGATCGCGGTTCCGCTACTGGCGCTGGCTGGACGATGGGAGCTCGCGGCCTTGCTCATGATCACCGAACGAGTAGGGAAGGCGATCCGCAGTCCGGCCCGCGATGCGATGCTGTCACACGCCACCAAGGAGATGGGACGCGGCTGGGGCTTTGGATTGCACGAAGCGATGGATCAGATCGGCGCAATGCTCGGCCCAATTGCTGTCGCGGCGGTTCTGTACTTCCGAGGTAGCTATCAGAACTGCTTTGCGACCCTGCTTGTGCCGGCCCTCCTGGCGCTGAGCGTGCTCTTGGTGGCGCGTCTGCTCTATCCGCGCCCTCGCGATCTCGAGGTGGGTTCTACGGAGCTGGAGACCAGAGGAATGCCGCGCGTATTCTGGCTCTATCTCGCTTCAGTGGCTCTGATTGCGGCCGGCTATGCGGATTTCCCGCTGATTGCCTTCCACTTTGAAAAGGTGGCCAGTGTTTCGAAGGTCTGGGTTCCCACCCTTTACGCCGTTGCCATGGGGGTAGATGCGCTCGCCGCGCTTGTCTTTGGGCGTCTTTTCGACCGGGAGGGAATTTCCATTCTCATCGTTTCGTCCCTCCTCTCAGCCTTCTTCGCCCCGTTCGTCTTCTCGAGTGGCTTTGCTTTGGCTGTGGTTGGTATGGTTCTGTGGGGGATAGGCATGGGAGCGCAGGAGTCGATCATGCGCGCGGCTGTGGCAGGGATGGTGCCGATGGACCGGCGCGGCTCAGCGTATGGCATCCTTAACGCGGGCTATGGGTTGTTGTGGTTCCTGGGTAGTGCTATCATGGGGGCGCTCTACGAGTTCTCACTCCCGGCTGTCATTGCCTTCTCGATGGTGGCGCAGTTCGCATCGATCCCGTTGCTGTTCCTGGTGCGAAAGGAGCGACGATCATAGTCAGGCGTGTCGCAGCGGCTGGCAGCAGATGAAGGCGGCTTGTAGTGGGCGGTGAAGATCAGGGACGTGGCCTAGGGGAGATCGAGATTGAGGCTGCCATGCGTCTCCCGGGTTGCCCTATTTGTCGGGTCAAGTGGCAGGCGGCGAACCGCTATATAGATAGCCTGCTATGGGAGGGCGTCAATGACACCGGGACGCGAATGCACATTGTGCGTGGTTTTGGCTATTGCGCAGAACACACCTGGCAACTGTACCATAGAGAGATGTGTCGTTTTGGGGATGAACTGGGAACCAGCATCATCTATGCTGACCTGGCGCGGCATACCGCAACCGCGTTGGACGGGTTTCGGACAGCGCGCGCGTATCGGCTCATCCATTGGCGGTGGCTAGACGCTGTGTGGTACTGCCTAGACAGGCTACTCGGCAGGCTGGCAACAAGGGCGTACAAGCTGAACTGCATCCTGCCCAGTGAAGAATGCCGAGTGTGCAGCCTGTCCAGGCAAAGCGAGCAATACGCCATCTGCGTGCTGCTGGCGCAGTGCTCTCATGCATCCTTCCGGGATCGCTACAACGCTTCTGATGGGGTCTGTCTGGCTCACTTGCGCCAGACCTTGGAGCAAGCGGCCCGCGATGATCCTCATGTGGCACGCTGGCTGGTCGAAAGCACTACGAATCGGCTTCTGCTGCTGGCGACCGACCTGAGCGAGTACGCCCGCAAGCAGAGCTGGCAGTATCGTAACGAAGCGACTACAGAGTCCGAGAAGGATGCACCCCGCCGTGCGTCTCAGTTCTTTGGCGGCCCGGAGAAGGAGCAATCACGGGCTCAGGCTACTTGACGCGCAGCCGCCTCAAGCACGTTGCGCATCAGCATGACGTTGGTCATAGGGCCGGTGCCGCCAGGCACCGGCGTGATCATGCCAGCCACCGCCTGCGCCGATTCGAAATCGACGTCGCCGCACATCTGGCCATCGAGGAAGTTCACGCCAAAGTCAATCACCACGGCGCCGGGCTTGATCCAGTCGCCCTTGATCATGCGTGCCTTGCCCACCGCCGCGCACAGGATGTCGGCGCTGCGGCACACGGCGGGCAGGTCGGCCGTCTGCGAGTGCGCGATGGTCACCGTGGCGTTCTCGCGCAGCAGCAACATGGCCATGGGCTTGCCCACGATGTTGGAGCGGCCCACCACCACGGCCTGCCGGCCCTGCAGGGGCACCTGGAAGCGCTTGAGGATTTCGAGCCCACCTGAAGGCGTGGCCGGCGCGAGGAAGGGCCCCACCATGGGTGGGCGGCCTGTCGGCGCGACCTGCGTCAGACGGCCCGCGTTGACCGGGTGCACGCCGTCAACGTCCTTGTTCGGAGAGAGAGCGTCTTTGATCACAGCCTCGTCGATGCCTTTGGGGAGGGGCTCCTGGACCATGATGCCGTGGATGCCCTTGTCGGCGTTGAGCCTGGCCACCAGGGCCACGATCTCGGCCTGGCTGGCCGTTGCGGGCAGCGTGTGCAGCGCGACACCCATCCCGCGCGCGGTGAATGCCTTTTCGATCTGCCGGGCGTAGCTGACCGAGGCTTCGTCCTCACCGGCGCGCACGACCGCAATCGTCGGCGCTACACCGTGCTGGGCCTTGAACTCGGCCACCGCGACGTTGATCTCCTCCTGCATCGTCTTGGCCAGTTCCCTACCACTCAGAATCGTTGCAGCCATCTCATCCTCCTATTTGATCCGCAGATTACGCAGACTGGATAGAAACAACCGAAAATCGAGGGTGTACCGTCGTCTGCGCGTTGTCATCGCTCTACTACAGCTTGGCTTCCACGTCTTTCATGATCTGTTCTTTGAATTGTGCCTTGCCGTCCAGCAGCGCGTCGAGCCGGGCTCGCTCGCGCCGCACAAAGGCCTCGTCCTTGATGCTGCCCAGGTTGATCAGGACGTTCAGCGCGGCGGCGCGCAGGCCCGCCTCGGCCATCAGCGCGGCCACGCCTACATCGCTGACGGCGTTGACGTTGCCCTTGGCGCCGCTGGCGGGGCACAGGTTGAGGATCTCGACGCACACTCCGGCTAGCTCCAGCGGCACGGCCGTGGCGTTCTGCAGCGCCTTTTGCATCGCCGCGGCGCGGGCAGCCTTCTGCTCCTCCGTGTCCCTGGGCATCTTGTAGACCTGTGCCACCTGGGTATAGGCCGCCACGTCGCGCTCCAACAGGTCCTGGCACTGGTGACGCAGCGCCTCGGAGCGGGCCAGGATGCCCTGCACCTCGGCCTGCACGTCGGCATACTTCGGCTTGCCCAGCGTCAGGTTGGCCACCATGCTCACCAGCGCGGCCCCCATGGCCGCCGCCAGAGCGGCCGCGCTGCCCCCGCCCGGAGCCGGGGCGGCGCTGGCCAGTTCGTCCAGGAAGGTCACGACAGGTTTCTCGCTCAGCATCCAAGTCTCCTTTTCTGTGGTTTTTGGGCTAGCAACAACTACGTCTCATTCCACGACGAGGCTGATTTCGGAGACCAAGCTTTCGTAGCTCCAGCCCGAGGCATACACGCGCAGCCAGACGATGCGGCCTGTGCTGATCGGCAACTGGTCAAGCAGATTGCCCGACTCGTAAAAGTACCATTTGCCCTGCGGGATCTCCTGGCCATTCTGGGTGGGGTTGTTGCCGGGATTCCCGTAGTAGAATCCGTGTACCCACTCGTAGTCACTCATGTACACGTCGCGACAGTGGATGCGGATCATGAGTGGGTACTCGGAACTGAGGTAGCCTCCGCCCGACAGACTCTGGTTGACGAGCTTGACCGTTGCCCGCACCTTGAGTGTGGTGATGGGGTCGGGCAGGTCGCGGTTGATCTCTTGCTCGATGATCGTTTCGCAATGGTTGGGCTCACTGATGGCGATGGTGCGCGAGAAGCGCACGGCGCGCCGTTGTTCGTCAACGACCACCGCAGTCTGCCCGTCGATGTTGCCACCGTCGCCACCCTGGTCGTTGTACGCGGTCCAACCGGTGGTGAGCGGGGCGGTAAAATCGCCGTTGGTCAGTAGGTCGCGCTCGGCCTTCATCGGCGCAAGCGGGGCCTTGCCGATCTCAACTACCGTGCGCTGGCGCGAGCTGAGGGACACGCCGGAGGCCTCACTCGTGGCCGAGGCTGCCGCAGCGGCCACCTTGGCCTGGCCGCGTTGCACGATCACCTCTGTGCGCTCGTTGCTGACCTCCAGAGTATAGCTGCCATCCTCCGCCAACAGCGTGTGCGCCTGCAGGCTGTTGACCTTGAACTCCACGGCCGGCGATCCGCGCAAGACCGTGTTGGCCCACAGTCTGCCGCCGCGGGCGTACAGGGAGATCTGAGCGGGCCGGGAGCCAAAGCCAAAACGGGGCACGCGCATGCGTTCCAGCGCGATGCTGGTGAGCGGGTAGAGTTTGACCAGTGACCGATCGAAGAGGACGAGCTCGGCTTGCGCTGCCTTGTCCACGCTGATCACACTGCCTTCGGGCACCGAGATGGTTTCGCCCTTGAGGACGGGTGTGGCCGTGCCGTGCTGGGGGTCCTCTACAACGGTCGTTCCCTCCAGGCAGGTGACTTTGGCCATCTGTGCCTGGGTGGCGGTGGTGAGGTACCAGCGCGTGCCCAGCGGGACAGAAACTGCGCAGGTGCAAAAAACGACAAAGGCCACCAGCGTCACCGTCCAGGCCAGACGCTCTGGGTCCTCGCGCATTAGGCTCGCACCTCAAAGCGCCCTGGTTTGCCCTGTGGCTTGAGCCACTCGACGTCGACCCACTCTACCTGGGCTGAAGGTGGACCCCTGTGTAGCCACTCTACCAGTTCTTCGGCTGCCTCAGGCGTGCCTTCGGCCACGACTTCGACGCTGCCGTTCTCGCGGTTGCGTACAAAACCAATCATTTCCAGGCTCTGCGCCTGCCGCAGAGTATAGTAGCGGAAGCTGACGCCTTGAACGTAGCCACGTATGATGGCCCGCAATCGAACCGTGTCCGACATCGTGATCCTCTCGTGAGCTAGGGCGGATTATAGCATGGTCAGAAGCGGGTGACAAAAAGGGCAAATGAAGAATGGCGAATGAAGAATGCCGGTAGGACGTGGATGCTACCAGGTCACCGGCACGATTTGGCGCTTGAGCTGCTTATCCCAGTAGTAGACCAGCCGGAATTGCTTGCCGTACTCGTACAGTTGCCTGGTGATCTCGACGTCCTTCTGGCAGTAGTCAAGTACCTTGTCAATCTGGCCCTGGCGATACCAGCGCACGGCCTGCAGGCCATCCGCTGATTTGCCCGTGCGCAGGGTGGCGCTGGCCACGGCATCGAGTGGCACGCGGAAGCCCAGCCGGCGCGCGAGGTGCTCCAGCATGTCCAGGCTGGGCAGCTTCTCGAAAGCCTCGTTGTGGTAGCCGCGCAGTACCTCATAGTCGAATTCGACGATGTTGTAGCCGACCACGAGCTCGGCGCTCTTGAGTTCCCTGATCAGGTCCCCGACGCGGCTCTCGGTGTAGCGGTGATAGGCGGCCATGGCCGTGTTGTACGTCACTGCGGCGGCCAGCCCGAGCTTGGCAATGTTGGCGCGCCCGCCCACTTCGTCGAGCGTGCGCTGCGTTTCCAGGTCAAAGTAAACGATGTTGATGTTGGCTACCTCAATGGCTTGGAGAAGATCACCAGGTCGTCCCCTGGACGATAAAAGTCGGGTACTGCGACGCGGCCGATGTAGCCCAGGCGCTGGTACATCCTGCGGGCGGGGTCGTATTCGGGAGTGCCGCTGGTCTCAAGCACCAGCAGGCGACCACCGAGAGCGCGCACTTGCGGCTCAATCCACAAGAAGAGCGCGCTGCCCACGCCCTGGCCCTGCGCGGCCTTGCTCACGGCAAGCCAGTAGATATCGTAGGTGCCCTCGGTGAGGGGCGTGGGACCAAAGCATACGTAGCCCAGCACGCGGTCCTGCTCGTCGCAGGCGGCGCCAAAGGTATAGTCGTGATTGTCGGGCTGGTACAGATAGGTCTGCAGCAGTTCGTTCATGCACTCCACGTCTGCCTGGGTGAACACGCCCACTTCGCGCGTGATCTCCAGTATGGCTGCTTGGTCCTTTTCCTCTACCTTACGAATGGTAAACATGCAGGTCCTCCCCGGTCATGGATAGGATGTGCAGAATCATGTGCGGGTAGTCGAATCCGGCGGCGCGCGCGCAATTTGCGAATCCGGCGTCTGGCGCAATGGACGGATTCGGGTTGACCTCCAGAACGTAGACCTCCTCGCCGCACACGCGCATGTCGACGCGCGCATAGCCGCCGCGACAGTCGGTGATCTGCCAGGCGCGCAGTGCCGTGGCGCGGATGCGCTCGGCCAGTTCCTCTGGGAGCTGGGCCGGGCAGGTCACCGGGGTGTGCTTGTACTCGAACGAGTCCTCTTCCCACTTGGCGGCAAAGGACACGATGCGCTTCTCGGGCGCGCCCAGATCGCTGAGGCTGACCTCGGCCAGGGGCAACACCTGCGGCGGGTCGCCCCACAGTGCCGCATTGATCTCGCGCCCGTCGATGAACGCTTCGACCAACGCGCTCTGACGGTAGTCTGCCGTGATGTGCGCCACGCGGTCACGCAGCGTGGCCAGGTCGCTCACTACCGCGTTGCCGTCAATGCCGAGACTGCTGTCCTCGGCCACGGGCTTGACGATCACAGGGAAGGGCACACCCGCCAGGCTGGCCTCGGACACCTCGTCGCCGCACGCAAAGACGCGCCAGGGCGGGGTGAGCACGCCGCCGGCCTCCAGTGCCGCCTTGGCCTGCCCCTTGTTGACGGCCAGGGCCAGAGCGCAATCGTCCGCGCCGGTGAAGCGGTAGCCCAGCTCCTTCAGGGTCAGCGCCGTGCGCGCTTCCTCGTCCAGGGGGTCGTCTGCGTCTTCGCGCACCAGGCCGTCCACGCCCTCAAAAAGGTTGAATACTACATAATCTTGTGGAGGAAAAGCCTTCAGCTTGCGTTCCACGTGCTGCGCTGCCGCTACGAGCTGCACATCCACATCCGTGTGCTGTCGCAGCACCTCGAAAACCGCCTGGGCGGTGGCCACGGTTTCCGCATCGGCCAGACCCTCCCTTGGAGCGAGCTGGCCGGGCGTGTCGCTCTGGCTGTAGAGCACCAGGATGCCACGCGCGGGCCGCGGGGCGGCTGGTCCACACGTTGCGCTGCAGGGGGGAGGCTCCTCGTCCAACGCTGCCTCATTCCGAGGAGCTCGGGCTGCAGGGGCCTGCTCAGAGCTGGGGGGCGCCGCGCTCGAATTCACTTGAACCTCCTGAAGGTGCACCACGCATCACGGATGACAGGGCAGCAGTTTGACACACGAGTATATTGCGAACGCGCGAACGCAAGAGTTGGCAAAGGTGTATAAGCCGCGCTGTTTCGGTGAAAAATCGGGGTGTGAGGTCGGTTGGCAGTCCGCGCCTCTTGCGCTATAATTGCGCCCAGGATGGGTGAGGGACGCAATGGGAAAGAGCAAGGAGCCGCGCCCGGTCAAACTGATCGCCAGCCTGTTTAGCGCCGACGAGACGCTACTGGACGTGGCCCGCGAAGCGCTGCTCAACCTGTTTGGGCCGCTGGATTACCAGAGCGAGTTCTTGCCGTTTGACCATACGCGATACTATCAGCGCGAGTTCGGC
>Ga0315274_10004038_pt1 | contig 21699 bp, 17 predicted proteins | sample YL17G02_20_MG_FD_203700 | JGI IMG/M metagenome (GOLD analysis project Ga0315274, IMG submission 203700) | Sediment microbial communities from Yellowstone Lake, YNP, Wyoming, USA - YL17G02_20 | ecosystem: Environmental > Aquatic > Freshwater > Lake > Sediment | place: USA: Wyoming | collected...
CTTGCTTGCGTAAGTCCGCATTCCGTGTAGGGGAGGCCCTCAGCGGCCTCCCGGAGATCGGGCGACCGCAGAGGGTCGCCCCTACGATATGACGTGGATTTCCGCAACTTGGCACTAGGGAACCGCTGCCTCGGCTTGCTCTTCGACAGGTGACTCCTTATAATCACACTGCTCGTTGGTGCACTTCACGCCCTGAGGCCTGCTGCGCCACATCTTCTCCGCCAGCATCGAGCCGCACTTCGGACATCGGCGGTCGAGCGGCTTGTCCCACGAGACGAATTTGCACTCGGGATATCGGCTGCAGCCGTAGAAGATCGCGCCCTTCTTAGACCTCTTCTCCATGACCTCGCCATCGCAGCCTTCGACCGGGCACTTTACGCCAACGTGATTCGGCACGTTGACTATGGTGCGGCATTTCGGATATCCGGAGCAGCCGAGGAACTCCCCATACTTTCCACGCCGGCGCACGAGAGGTTTCCCGCACTTCGGACATGTCTGATCGGTTTCCGCCTCCGCCCGGCTCTCTTCGCCGTTCTCGGACTCCGCCGACGGCTCAACCTTGCCCCGGGACACGAAGCCGCAGTTCGGGTAGTTGCTGCACCTGTATCTGCCGCTGCCGGGCCTTGCCTCGACCAGTTGGCCGCCGCACCCGGGCACCGGACACGCATCGCCGAGCGCCTTCGACACAACGGTCTTGCACTTCGGGTAACCCGAGCAGCCCAGGAACTGGCCGTACCTGCTCTCCCGAATCACGAGCGGCTTCCCGCAATTCGGGCACATCTCGCCGGACTCCTTCGGAGCCAACCTGACCTTCTCCATGTTGACCTTCGCGCTCTCCAGAGACTCGCGGAAGGGACCCCAGAAGTCATCCAGGACCTGCACCCACGCCAGGTCGCCTTCCTCGATCCCGTCCAGCCTTGTCTCCATTCCCGCGGTGAACGTGACGTCCATCACGTCGGGGAAGTGCTTCACAAGCAGGTCGGTGACGGTGAACCCGAGCTCCGTGGGCACGAATCTCCGCTCCTTCAGGGCAACGTACCTTCTGTCCTGGATAGTCGAGATGATCGCGGCATAGGTGCTCGGCCGGCCGATGCCGTTCTCCTCCAGCGCCTTCACCAGGGTCGCCTGAGTGTATCTCGGCGGCGGCTCGGTGAAATGCTGCTTCGGAGCCAATCCCAGCAGTCGGAGCACTTCATCCTTCGACAGCTTCGGAAGCACCTGCTCCTCGTCCTCTTCCCTGCCGTTGCCGTTATCTCTCCCCTCTGTGTAAAGAGCCATGAAGCCCGGGAACTCGACCACGGAGCTCGTCGCCCTGAACGTATAGCTCTTCGCGGCTATGTCCACCGTGGTGACGCGCAGCGTTGCCGACTCCATCTGGCTCGCCAGGAACCGCTGCCAGATGAGCTTGTAAAGGCGGAACTGATCCTTCGTCAGATATTGCTCGACCTGCTCCGGTTTCCGGGAGACGGAAGTTGGCCGAATCGCCTCATGCGCGTCCTGGGCCGACTTCTTCGACTTATACTGCCTCGGCGAGTCCGGAAGGTAATCCTTGCCATAGTCCGCCAGGATCAATTCGCGGGCCTCCGCGATCGCCTCACCCGATATGCGGGTGGAGTCGGTTCGCATGTAGGTTATCAGGCCCACGTGTCCGTCGGGCCCGAGATCAACGCCTTCGTACAAATCCTGCGCCACACCCATGGTCATCTTGTTGGAGAACCCGAGTTTCCGCGCTGCCTCCTGCTGGAGCGTACTCGTGATGAACGGAGCGGCGGGATGCCGCTTCTGCTCGCGAATGCCGACCTCGCGGACAATATAGGTCGCTCCTTCGAGGTCGGCGAGGACTTGGTTTGCCTCGCCTTCGCTGCCGAGCTTGATCTTCTTACCGTCCTTCTCGATGAGCTTCGCGCGGAAAGGCTTCAACTCAGTCAACTTGGTCAGCTCGGCTGTGAGCGACCAGTACTCCTCGGGCACAAAGGCCTGAATCTCGCGCTCGCGGTCGCAGATCAGCCGGACCGCGACTGACTGGACTCGCCCCGCGCTCAGGTTCTTCTTGACTTTCGACCAGAGCAGCGGGCTGAGCTTGTAGCCCACGAGGCGGTCGAGGACTCTACGAGCCTGCTGGGCGTCAACGAGCTGCTGGTCCACGTCACGAGGATGCTTCATCGCCTCCTTTACCGCGCCCTGGGTGATCTCATTGAAGGCGATGCGCTTCGCGCCCCGGAGACCGAGCGCCTGGACGAGATGCCAGGCGATGGCTTCTCCTTCACGATCCGGGTCTGTCGCGAGGTAAACTTGCGCGGCCTTCCCTGAGGCGCCCCTCAGATGCGACAGAATGCTCGCCCGCTCCGGGATCACGACGTACTTGGGCTTGAACTCGTTTGTGACATCCACGCCGAGATCCCTCTTGGGCAGGTCGCGCACGTGACCCATGGACGCCTCTACGTCGTACTTCCCACCGAGGAAGTTCTTCAGCGTCCTCGTCTTGGCCGGTGATTCAACTATGATTAAGGGTTTGGACATTCTGCTGGAAACCTCTTGGCGCCGCAGGAGCGGTCAGTCGTCCGACGATCCGCCGTGTGACCCTGTCTTACCCCAGGTCTGTTCGCCTTGCGTGCTGACACGGATTATCGGGAACGCCCGCTTGCATCTTAAGACTGTCAGGATTACCTGGAAGTTCCGCGGGAATTCGGGTCTGTCAGTCTCAGTCCGGCAGGCGCGAGACATCATTAAAGCACATTCGTGCAAATCGCGCAAGGAGAAGCGGCCGCATGTGAAAGCACCTGCTTGTCATGGCAGCCGCCGGGATTCTCATCGCTGCCCACATTTCACGGCGCTAAACCGGTCAATATGTCAGTTTGCCATTTCCCAACATGCGCAACTGCGCCGAATGGCACAGTTCTTGCACTAAGCTTCGGTGTAACTGAAAGGACGGTTTCTGTCCGAGCTTATGGTCAGCAGTTCAAACGGTATACTCAGAAGCCACCGGGCGGACTGCAGGGCCGAATCGGACTGCAAGGATGTAAAAACAGCGAACGCGAAAGGAGCAGGTTTCATGTTCAAGACTTGGCGGAATATCGTACTTGTAGTCTCGCTATCACTGGTGCTGGCCGGATCTGCCTCTGCCTATACAGGCACTCTATCGAGTGACACCGGCGGACTGCTCGGCACCGGCATCTGGGTTGACAAGACTCTGCTTCCCACACCGGAATGGCCCGATTGGACCCCGGCGACCATCACGTGGGTTGTGACCTACAATCCCAGCATTACCATGTGGCACTACGACTACACTCTCAGTGTCTACAAGCAGGAGGTCAGCCATTTCGTTGTGGAGGCCTCGCTGGACTTCACTATTGAGGATCTCTTCAATCCCGAGGGTACCCCCTACCAGAGTATACAGGTTGGCGAACAGTCAGGGGCCGGGAGCCCCGGGCTGCCTGGTTCTCTCTACGGGATCAAGTTCGATTCCACCACAGGCACGACGGTTCACTTCAGCTTCGACAGCCCCAGGCAGCCTGTGTGGGGTGATTTCTACTCGAAGGACGGCAAGGCCGGCGACGCGTGGAATGCGGTCTGGAATGCCGGATTCCTCATCACGGATCCGCTTGACCCGCCTGCCAACGGCTCTATAGACAATCATCTCCTGGTGCCCGACACTATCGTACCGGAACCAACGGCGTTAATGGTGCTAGGAATCGGTCTGGTCGGTCTGGGCGGATTGCTGGCTAGGAGAAGGTACGCGGCGAGGTAACGCAGCCTGATCAGAGTTTGCAATCTGAGCACAAAAAACGCGAACAAAAGGGCGGGTGAATCCCGCCCTTTTGTTCTTTTCCGGGAGCTCAGGCGGGACCGGGCCTCACACCGCCCTTACATAGGCATTTCCCGGGACTCTCCGCACGAGGCCGAGCATTTCGAGGAGGGTGAGCGTGCTGCTCGCCACCGCCGGGCTCAGCTTGCACTCGCCGATGATGTCGTCCACGTGCTTCGGATGCAGGCTGAGCACCTGGATTATTGATTTCTGCTCCGGCGTGAGGTTATCCGGCAAAGCCGGTCGCTCGCGCCTGGCGCTCTCGACCTCGATGCCGAGCTCCTCCAGGATATCCTCCGCCCGCTCGATGAGCTTCGCGCCTTCCCTGATGAGAACGTGCGGACCCTCGCTCGGGGGGTTGTCAGTCGGACCGGGAATCGCCCATACGTCTCGTCCCATCTCCGCGGCGAGCGTCGCGGTGATCATCGCGCCGCCGGTCAAGCGGCTCTCCACGATCAGCACACCCAACGCCAGACCGCTTATCAGTCGGTTGCGAACCGGGAATCGCCAGGCATCCGGCTGTGTGCCGGGAACGAACTCCGAGATCACCGCGCCGTTCTCAGTTATCTTGTCGAACAGCTTCTCGTTGTGATAGGGATACGGCACATCCAGGCCGCTGCCGAGGACCGCTATCGTGCGGCCGCCGCCCTGAAGTGCTCCCATGTGCGCGCAGGTATCTATCCCCAGCGCACCTCCGCTCACCACGCACAGGCCGCGCTCCGCGAGACCGCGGCTGATCTTCAGAGCCATTGACCGGCCGTATTCCGATGGGCGGCGGGTTCCCACGACCGACACCGCGAACCGATCCTCCTCTTTGAGCTCGCCTCTGACGAAGAGCACCACCGGCGGGTCGTAGATCTGACGCAGGTTCGCCGGGTACTCGGCGTCCCGGTACGTGACGATCCTGGCTCCGAGCTTCTCGAGGGCCTTGACTTCGCCATCCACCGGCTCTGATGCTACTGTACGGAAACGTTCGGCCGTCTTCAGAGAAGTGCCTGCCGCGCCCGCCAGTTCTCCTGCGCTTGCCTGGAAGACCTCCTCGGGGCTGCCAAAGTGATCCACAAGAGCGACAGCCTTCCTGGGGGATTCCAGCTTGGCGAGCCGTATCCAGCTCTCGAGTTCAGACAAAGCGGGCCTCCGAGAAAACCAGGCGTCAAGGGAACCTGGCCAGAACTCCGTGCCTGTAACAGGTTGCCGGCGTGAGTCTAGCAAAACAGGCCGGATATGTCAACGCGGCCACTGCTGCAATGATCCATGATGAGGAGGGAACGGGAAGCGAGAACGGGCAGCCCACTCCAGTGGACTGCCCGTCGAACGGTGCCGGCTCCCGGCGGCGCCTCGCTATTCCGCGGCCGATGTGCCTGCCATTCCCGGCGGGCCGGGCCGCGGCCCGCCAGGCTGCGTACCGGGCTGAGTTTTGGGTCGCTTCGGTATCTGATTGTCCACGGTGAAGTACCACTCCATCTCCGTCTTGTTGCCTGCCCAGTCGGAAACTGACAGGCTGACGGCATGCCGGCCGTTGGGGAGTGGAGTCACCGGCTGGGTGACCGGCGTCCTGTACGATATGATGCCGTATTCGGGCACGAGTTTGTACTCGACCGGCTCACCGTCCAGACGCAAGGATATCGTATCGGTGTTAACGCCGCTTTCCGGATCGGCGATCACCGCCGCTATCTCTATGGGAGGGTCGCCGGACATCAGGAAATCGCGGGGCGGCCTGACGGTCGGTACCTGCGGAGGAGTGCTATCCGGCATGTCATATCTGAAAGCATGGAGCGCACCATCGTCCGCCAGAACGTACAGAGTCCCGTTCGACACCGCAGGTGCAGCGGCAACATTCACATACCTGAGCTTGCCATAGTCGAGGGACGACGGCTGAACCACGTACTTCCACTTCAGCGCTCCTGTTTCCGCGTCTGCAGCCACCAAGATGCCCCTGTTCGCGCCGATGATCACGGTATTGCCCGCTATGACAGGCGAGCTATAGGCGTAGGCTCCTATATCCGCGGGCGCCTTCCATTTCAGTCTCCCGGCACTCGTGAGCGCATACAGTTTGCCGTTCCTGCACGCGAAATACACTCCGCCGTTGGCGACGGCCGGCACGGTGGTTATGTCACTTGCGAACTTGGTTCCCCATTTCAGGCGTCCGCTCTTGGCCTGGTACGCCTGAAGCACGTTTCCCGCTGCCAGGTACACAGTGTTCTCTGCGACGACCGGGGTGGAGCTGCGGGACCATGCGCCGATTCGCACCTGCCACTTGGTCCGGCCGGTGGAAGTATGGGCCGCGTAGAGTACCATGTCGTTCGACAGGAAATACACGAGCCCGTCTACGACCGCCGGAGAGCTTGAAACATCATCGCGGGTGCGGAAGCCGCCCGGCCATTTCTGCTGCCCGGTGCGCGCATCCAACGCGTACAGGTTATCATCGCTCGAACCTACGTAGATCACGCCGTCCACGAGCACGGGCGATGAGTTCATTATGCCCTTCGTAGCGAAGCTCCATGCGAGCGTACCGTTTTCTTTCGTGACTGCATAGAGCCGGCCGTCTCCTCCGCCGAAGTAGATGAGATCGTCGCCCACCAGCGGCGACGACTTGACGACCGCAATGAGCGATTCCTCCGGGGGATATTGCCACCTGAGCGAGCCGGTCTCGGCATTCACAGCGTACAGACGGCGTCCGGAGCAGAAGTACACCACCCCGTCAGCCACTGCCGGAGAAGACGGATTGTTGGGAGCTACCTCGGTAATATGCTTCCAGATGAGTTTCAACGGGAAGTTCAGCTGCTCCTCGGTGTAGCCCGTATGAGCCGCATCGCATTTGAACATGGACCAGCTCTTACCGGGCCCGACAGGCACCGGCGCAATCTCCTCAGTTGGAGGGGGAGCTTCCTCCGGCTTCGGGACTGCCGGGACCGGCGGCTTCGGCAGTTGCATGGTACTGGGCGGCGCCTCCCTCTTCGGGGGCCTACTGGGCTCCGGCGCCGGGATTTCCGGCGGAGGCGGAGGCAGCGCCATCTCGTCCAGCCCGGGCTCATCGGACGGTTGTGGAGCACCGGGAGGCATCGGCGGAACGTTTCCCTCCTGGGCGAGAATCGCCGGGCAGGAGAGCATCAGCATGAATATGAAAATGACACAGGCGATCAGCCTTCTGGCCATCGTCATCCTCCTTCGTGACGGTACAGGTGAAGTATACTGTATTTGAGCCGGGGCGTCAACAAGAGAGGCGCTTGCACATCGTGGGTCGGACGTGTGCCGCTCTATTTTAGAGACGCCGGCCGCGCGAACGCTGTTCCATGCAGACATACAAAGCGAGGGCCGGAGATAGTCCGGCCCTCGGGCAAACCCATAACAAACTCTATTCCTATCGAGCGTGTTCTTCCAGCGCCGGCTTGTCCCTCCGAAGGCACTTCGCACAGCGCCAGTCAATATTCATGGATTCGTACATCACTGGAACATTCCGCACAGGGGCCCCACAGATTCCACAACTGATCTTGCCGCTGTAGCTCGTGGATGTGTAGTGTTCGCGTTCCTGGTCAGGCCCTGCGCCCTCATATTCCGGATCAGTCATAAACTCACCCTCCGAAATAGTTGCTGTGGCGTCATTATACCATGTTTGCCGACCTGAGCAACAATCATTCAGAAAGACCGCGCCACGGGTCAGGGAGACGGCAGGCTCAGCTTCTGTGCCAACTCCGCGCATCCGTGCGCGAGCAGGACCTCCATGTTCATCACGTCTTCCTTGTTGTAGAGCAGGAGCAGTTCCAGCGCCTCGTCACTGCCCCGACGGTACTCATCCCAGAGCCGAACCGCGTCGAATCCGCTCAGCCCCTCGGTTTCGGGCCGGCGCATGACGCCCAACTGTCTCTCCACACACTTCAATCCCCCGCTGAGGCCGAGCCTTCTCAGCAGGAAGCACAGGTCAACGTGAAGCTGATCGAGGCTCAGGCCAGGGAAAGTCCGCCGAATAAACGGGAGGTCGAACGCGCTGCCGAAGAAAGTCACCAGCATCCTGAACTTCGAGGCGGCGGCCGGAAACTCGTCCAGGTTGACGCCCTTGACGAAGCTGCGCATGTCACGGCCGTCGTAGAGACCGATGACGGTTATCCGGTCGTTCCAGGTGCAGCCGGTGGTCTCGATGTCGAGATACGCCAGGTCGTCGCCGAACTCGCTGACCGCGCGCCAGTGCTCCTTGGCAGGGAGCGCCCGGGCAAAGAAGGAGTGGTCTCTCTGGGCAAGCCTGGTGATAGATTCCTCTATTCGCGGGAGGATAAGAGCTTTCTTACCGTCAGGCAATTGGAGCCGCGGATGGAGGCTGAGGAACTGCTCCCAGGTGCAGGCTCCCATCTCCCAGATCCGGCGTTCGGTTGTGTATCCGACGCCCTGGATGTGGACGAATGTGGAGGTAAGCATGCCGCACGTCAATCAGGCGGAACCGGGCCGCAGGACTCTCGCTCCTTCAGATAGCAGGGGAGCACGTTTTCGAACGGATACTCGCTTGCCGTACCGTTGATCTGGGCGATCAGGATCTTGGTCGCCAGCGTGCCGATCTCGTTGAGCGGCTGGTGCACGCTCGTGAGCTGAGGAATGGTGAGATCGGCATGCGTATCGTCGAATCCGACGACGGAAATGTCCCTCGGTATCTGCAGGCCGGCGTGATAGGCGGCCTGCATGGCGCCGATAGCCATCGCGTCGTTTCCTGCAAAGACCGCCGTGGGCCGGGGGTCCAAGGCCAGGAACCTCTCCATTGCCTCGTAACCCGAGGCCCTGGTGTAGTTGCCGTCCGCCATCAGGTCGGCGCTCGCGCTCAGCCCCGCATCAGACAGAGCTCTCTCGTATCCTTCTGTTCGGAGCTTGGAGATGATCGCGCTCGGCAGGCCGACGATCATGGCTATGCGCTTGTGGCCCAGATCTATCAGGTACTTGACGGCTTCGTAGGCGCCCTTGAGATTGTCCGGATCAACGTAGTAGAAACCAGATAGCTCCGACCGGCGCTCGATTATCACCACGGGCACGCCCTTGGTCCGGACGGTGCTGACGCTCTCGGGCAGCATGGGCGCTGAGAAGATCATGCCCTCGACCCTGCGCTCCAGCAGGACGTTTACGTTCGCCCGCTCCTTCTCCACACGTTCAAACGAGTTGCAGAGAATGACGTTGTACCCGGATTTCTGCGCCTCCTCCTCAACCGCACGGGCGAGCACGGGACTGACCGGACCGGCGATGCTGGGCACGATGTGACCGATGAGACTGCTCTGCTGCTTCTTGAGGCTTCGAGCCAGGGCGTTGTACCGGTAGCCCAGATCAACGATAGCCTGCTGGACGCGAAGCCTCGTGTGTTCCGCGACGCCGTCCATGTCGTTCAGGACTCGCGATACGGTGGCAGTTGATACTCCCGCCTGTCGAGCAACGTCCTTTATAGTGGGCAGCATGGCGAATCACCTTAAAAGAGCCCAAGCCGCACCTCGGCCCGGCTGTGCAATTGTAATCGGTTACATAGTACTCCGGATGCGAGGTCTTGTCAATAGCCCGCGTTGCCTCACGATGGAGGAACCCCGGGCGCCCGCGCACCTCCACTCCCCTCTCCCAAATTTGGGAGAGGGGTGGCCGAAGGCCGGGGTGAGGGCTGAGGGACTAGAGAGAACCCCCAGGAATAGATTCCTGGGCCGGACTCTCCGCATCTCCTCGGAGGAAACCGCGGATTTCTGTTGAACGTTTATGAGGCCGGGCGGCCGGCCCGCGCAATTCTGAACTTTCAGTTTCGTAGAAGGAGCGAGCGCGATGGGACAACTAGCTGTCAACGGCGGAGCTAAGACCCGTACCAAGCCGTTTCCGGGATGGCCGGTTTTCGATGACAGGGAGGTGAAAGCCCTTGAAGAGGCATGCCGCAGCGGGCACTGGGGCTGCCTTTCCGGAAGCAAGGTTTCCGAGTTCGAGAAGAAGTTCGCCGCATTTCAGGATGCCGAGTACGGCGTGTGCGTGCCGAACGGCACGGCGGCGCTTGAAGTTGCCTTGAGGGCGGTCGGAGTGAAGGCCGGAGACGAGGTCATCGTGCCGCCGTACACGTTCATCGCATCCGCGAGCTCGGTGCTCATGGTGGGCGGGATTCCGGTCTTCTCGGATATTGACCCGGAGACCTACAACCTCGACCCGTTGAAGCTGGAGGCGGCTATCACCGACAGGACCAGGGCGATCATGGCGGTTCACATCGGCGGCGGACCTGCGGATATGGACGGGATCATGGCGGTGGCGAAGAAGCACGGCTTGAAGGTCGTGGAGGACGCGGCCCAGGCACACGGCGCGGCATGGACCGGCCGGCGAATCGGCGCCATCGGCGATGCGGGTACCTTCAGCTTTCAGTCGAGCAAGAACCTCAGCGCCGGCGAAGGCGGCATCGTGCTCACGAGCGACCCGAAGGTCTATGCTGCGGCGTGGTCACTGCACAACTGCGGCCGCGTGCCCGAGGGCAGATGGTACGAGCACCGAATCCTCGGCTGGAACATGCGGATGACCGAGTTCCAGGGCGCGATTCTGCTCGCCCAGATGGAGCGGCTCGAAGAGCAGATAAAGACCCGCGAGGAGAACGCGCTTTACCTGGACGGCCCCCTTTCACAGATCGAGGGCATCCGACCGCTGAAGCGGGATCCCAGGGTAACTACGCACGCTTATCACCTTTACATATTCCGGTATGACCCGAAGGGATTCAAGGGGCTTCCGAGGGCGAAGTTCCTGCAAGCCTTGAGCGCCGAGGGGATACCGTGCAGCTCCGGGTACGTTCCGCTCTACAAGGAGCAGCTTTTCTACGTAGAGCCGGGCGGCTGCCCGATAGGATGCAGCTTCTACGGGCGGGAGATGGACTACAGCAAGGTCTGCTGCCCGGTGACCGAAAACGCCTGCGCGAACGAGGCAGTCTGGTTCGGCCAAAGCATGCTTCTCGGCAGGAAAGAAGACATGGACGACATCGCCCGCGCGGTGAGGAAAGTGCGGGAGAACGTGGGCGAGCTGGCAAATGGCTAATGGGGAATGGTCAATGGTCAATGGTCAATGGTCGGTGGTCAACGGCCGGAAAAGCGGAGGAGGAACGAGCTGGAGCAGATTCACCAAGTAGAACAGATGCCCGTCTTTAAGTTGTTTTACGAGTTGGCTCTTAGTGTGCAAAAGGCAACCAGAAATGCGGGGCCGGATTTCCGTTGGTTGCGAGCGCAGTGCCTGAGGTCCTCAGAATCGGTCTGTGCGAATATGACGGAGGGCTTTTACTGCCAATACAGCACGGAGTATCTGCAGGCGCTCTATCGATGTCGAAGAGAGGCCCATGAAACCAGGCTACACGTTCAGTATGCTATGGATACCGGTCAGATCTCTAGTGAAGATGGCAAGAAGCTGCTAATTGGCTACGAGAAAGCGGTGGCACAGCTAGGGGGGCCTGATCAGAAGTATTGAGAGGAAGATCAACGATCATGGGAAGGCCAAACCATACGTCGTAAGGGAAGATGACACCGAATACGAGGTCGAGTCTGTCTTGACCATGGACCCTTGACCATTGAGCATACTATGTGTTTCTTTGACTGCAACGCCCAGATTGGGCGATACGGCGTTCGGCATCCGGAAGCCTTCACGACCGCCGATGAACTCGTGAACGAGATGGCCCACTGCGGCATCTCGGAGGCGCTCGTCTACCACTCGATGGCGAAGGAGTATGCTCCGGCGATCGGAAACGAGATGCTCCTCCGGGAAATCGAAGGCAAGCCGATCCACCCGTGCTGGGTCGTGATGCCCCATCACACGGGAGAAATGCCGCCGCCGGACGAGCTGCTCGCAGTGATGAAGCAGAAGGGCGTTCGGGCGGTGCGCGCCTTCCCGGCGCTGCACCAATTCCGGCTCTCGAACTGGTGCGCCGGCGAGCTGCTGGACATGGTGGAGGCGGTCGGCATCCCGCTCTTCGTGGACCTCGATCAGACGAGCTGGGAAGACGTCGCCGGCATTTTGAGGGATCATCCGCGTTTGAACCTGGTGCTGCTCAGGACTTCCTACAGGATAGACCGGTATATCTATCCATTGTTCGAGAAGTACGAGAACCTGCGGATCGAGGCGGCGACGTATCAGGTGAACTACGGGATCGAGGCGGTGTGCAGCAGGTTCGGCGCGAAAAGGCTGCTCTTCGGAACCGGGCTGCCGTTCACCGAGGCGGGGCCGTCCGTCGCCCAGATCACGTATGCTGAGATAAGCGACGCGGAAAAGCGCATGATCGCAGGGGAGAATCTGCGGGAGCTGCTTGCCTGGGCGTGACAAGTTGTAGTGGCCGTGCCTCTGTGCCGGCCACCGGCCCGGCAGGGCCGTGTCATACCATTGCAGTGGGATCATCGATGGTAGACGATGCGAGGGAACGATGCTCAGAGCGCAAGCGCATGAGGCTGGCTGAGGTCAGCTATTCCAGCCCGGAGACGGTGTACTTCGCCACCCTGTGTGCTCGGGATAAGAAGGATGTATTTCTGCACGAAGGGCTGGCAGGCGTGGTAGTGGAGTCGCTCATATGGTGCCGCGAGAACGGGCGATTCAGAATCTACGCATACTGCTTGATGCCGGATCATCTGCATATGGCTGTCTCGCCGTATGATTACTGTCCATGCTTATCAGACTCTATCGGTGCGTTCAAGAGCCATACAACTAGAGAGAGTTGGCGACTAGGGTTCAGTGGACAACTCTGGCAGCGCAGTTGGTACGATCATATCGCCAGACGCGGCGAGGATATAGGAGCGATATGCGCATATATTCTGCAGAACCCTGTGAGGAAGGGTCTAATCAGTGAGAATGACGAGTGGCCGCACAGCGGTATGCCGGATCCGCTGTGATAGTACGGATGGCCGGCGCGGAGTCCGCATGGCCGGCACGGAGTCCGGCCACTACGTGGTGTTGCCGAATGTTTATTGTGAAGCACAAGGTGTCTCAGGGCCTTCCGCTGTCCGATGAGCTGGTGATAGACGCGCACTGCCACATGGGGCGGTGGTTCAACTTCAACATCCCCATGAGCGACGCTGCGGGCATGATCGCGCGGATGGATCGGCTGGGCATCCGGGCGTGCATCGCCGCTCACCACTCGTCCATAGGGCCGGACTTCGGATACGGCAATGACGAGGTCCTGCAGGCGATGGGGGATTTCCCCGGGCGGATATACGGATACGCGACGGTCAATCCGAATTACCCGGAGGCAGAGATCGTGGCCGAGATGGACAGGTGTATCGCGGCGGGCATGCTCGGCATCAAGGTTCACCCGGACGCGCATCAGTGCATGGTTGACGACGAGAAATACCGACCCGTCTGGGAATACGCCAATGAGCACAGCCTGCCGCTTCTCTCGCACACGGGCACGAATGGCAGGAATCCGATCAAGGCGTTCGAGAAGCTGGCGGAGACTTATCCGGACGTGACCGTCATCCTCGGCCACTCGGGCTTCGGCTCTGAGGGCGCTGATCAGTCCATCGAGGCGGCACAGAAGTTTCCGAACATCTACCTGGAGATCACGGGGTCGGTCATCGTATACGGCACGCTCGAGCGCATGGTTAAACAAGTGGGTGCGGAGCGCGTGCTCTTCGGCACCGATCTGCCGTTCCTGGATCCGCGGCCACAGCTCGGCCGCGTGGCGTTTGCGAAGATTTCCGATGATGAGAAGCGCAAAATCCTGGGGCTGAATGCCTCGCGGATATTCGGCATCCCGGGCTGAGGAGGGAATGAGAGAAAGGGTGAAAGGAAGAATGGGAGAAAGGGGGAAAGGGAGAGAGGGAGACAGCGTGGGCCCCCCTTCGCCCCTTCGCCCACTCTCCCACTCTCCGATTCCGCGGCTCGATAGTGATTGAGAACCTATGAAGAAAGCCCTTACCTGTGTTGCCATAATCATCATAGTCGTGCCAGCGATCCGCTGGGTCGCGAAGCCGAGGGAGCGGATCGAATACCAGGACGGCAAGGTCGTCATCGAGTGGTACAACTACGCCACCCCGGAGTTCCTGAAGCTCTACACCGACTACCTGATCCCGCAGTTTGAGAGGACGCATCCGAACATCAAGATTCGTCTGAACTCCAGCCTCGGGGACACGGGATACGATGCCAAGCTCCTCACGCTGATCGCCGGCAGGATTCCGCCGGATATCGTGCACATTACCCAGCAGAACTTCCCATTCTACGCGACCAAGGACATACTCCTCGACCTGAATCCCCTCGTCGAAAAGGACAGGACATTCAACATCAACGACTACTTCGAGCGCGTCACGGACGGCCTGCGCTTCCAGGGGAAGCTGCTCGGGCTGCCGAGCGACTTCTCGACCATCGCGCTCGTCTACAACAAGCGGCTCTTCGACGAGTACGGCATCCCCTACCCCGACGAGACCTGGGATTGGGACAAGTTCCTGTGGGCCGCGAAGAAGCTCACGCGCGACACGGACGGCGACGGCGTGCCGGATCAGTTCGGCTTCGTGAACATAGCCTCATACAACCGCTGGCCCGCGTGGGTCTGGATGAACGGCGGCGACCTGTTCTCGCCCGACATGAAGCGCTGCACGATGGACGATCCGAAATCCATCGAGGGGCTGAAGTTCTACATCAACCTTTCCGTGAAGCACAACGTCGCGCCGACAGCCGCCCAGTCCATCGGGCAGGATTTCCAGGAGCTGTTCCTCAGCGAGCGCGCGGCGATGATCGCGGACAGCCGATACGCCTACAAACGGTTCGCAAACAAGGTGCCGTTCCCCTGGGATGTCGCGCCGATGCCGAAGGGGAAGCAGCGTGTGACGACCTTCATCTGGGGCGGCAACTCCATTCTGAAGTCAACCAGGCACCCGAAGGAGGCCTGGGCGTTCCTAAAGTTCCTCTCCGGTTACGAGGGAGCACTCTTGAACGTGAAGGCGGGCAACGCCTTCCCGGCGTACAAGAAGGTCGCGATGTCCGACATGGTGCTGAAATCCGACATCTCGCCGCCTCATGACAAGGTTTTCCTTGACGCCATCGCCTATGGACGGCAGGCGCCTTTCCCGCCCCAGTACACGGAGTATTCCCAGGCGATGGTCAAGCTCGACGACGCCTGGCTTGGCCTGAAACCCGCGGACGAGGTGTGCAGGCAGTTCGCGAAGGACGTGAACGAGGCAATTACCGCGGAGGTGTGGTGAGAGAATCGCGTATTCCGTACTGCGTAAGAAGGGATCGTGGGGGGCGCGCTCGTTACGCGATACGCGCTACGCAATAGACAGTCCATGAAGAAACGACTTTCAAGACGGCAAAGGGTTGAGGCCTTCCAGGGCTTCATGTTCATATCCCCGTGGATGGTCGGTTTTGTTGTATTCGCGGCCGGGCCGGTGCTCGCGTCGCTGGCGCTCAGCTTCTGCAAGTGGGACATCCTGACGCCCGTGCAGTTCATCGGCCTCAAGAACTACGCCAAGATGACCACCGACCCGCTTATCAGGAAGTCGCTGGTCAACACGCTGTACTACGCATCCGCGGCCATCCCGCTCGGCATGATCGGCGCTCTCTCGACTGCTCTGCTCCTCAACCAGAAGCTGGGCGGTATGAGGCTTTTCCGCACGCTGTTCTACGTGCCGTCCGTGACAGCCGGTGTAGCGACCTTTCTGCTGTGGAGCTGGATATTCAACCCGCAGCTTGGCCTGCTTAACCGGGTACTGCGGCATGAGATACCGTGGCTGGATTTCTCCAAGGGTATCGGAATCAAGTACATCCCGCTGGTGGCGACCCCTCCCGGCTGGCTGACGAGTCCCGACTGGGCGATGCCTGCGCTCATTATAATGGCGCTGTGGGGCGTCGGCGGCGGGATGCTAATCTACCTGGCCGGCCTCCAGGGAATACCCGAGGAACTCTACGAGGCAGCGCTGCTGGACGGAGCAGGCACGACGCAGAAGTTCTGGTACGTGACCATTCCGCTGCTCAGCCCGACGATATTCTTCAACCTGATCATGTCCATAATCGGGTCGTTCCAGGTATTCAGCGCGGCGTTCATCATGACGGCCGGCGGTCCGTCGAACGCGACCCTGTTCTACGTGCTCTATCTCTTCCAGAATGCGTTCATGTACTTCAGGATGGGCTATGCGTCGGCGATGGCCTGGCTCCTGTTCATAATCATACTGACATTGACGCTGATACAGTTCAAGATCGCGCCGAAATGGGTGCATTATCAGTGATGCGTGACCCGTGATGCGTGATTCGTGATACGTGACCGGCTGTGTTCCTTTACCCATCACGTTTCACGCGTCACGAATCACGCATCACGTAAGGAAAAGCCAATGGCTGTTACTGCAGCTCGACGGATCGGCGATCCGAGGATCCGATTCTGGCGGAACACGAAGACCGCGCTGACGTACCTGGTGCTGATCGGGCTCTCGTGCGTGTTCCTGATACCGTTTTTCTGGATGCTTTCCACGTCGTTCACCGAGGCGGGAAAGGTCATCATGAAAGACCGGCCCTGGATCCCACATCCGGTCGTCTGGCGGAACTACACGGAGGCGCTCACCGTCCTGCCGTTCCATCTGTTCCTCAAGAACACGCTGATTATCACCATATCCTGCATCTTCGGGCAGACACTCAGCGCGTCACTGGTCGCGTTCGGATTCTCGCGCATGCGGTTCCCCGGGCGCAACGTCCTTTTCATCATGGTGCTTTCCACGATGATGCTGCCGGTGCAGGTCACGCAGATCCCGACGTTCATCCTCTTCACGCATCTGCGATGGATAGACACGCTGAAGCCGCTGATCGTGCCGGCGTTCTTCGGCGGAGGGGCGTTCTTCATCTTCCTGCTCAGGCAGTTCTTCATGACGATACCGAACGAGCTAGAGGACGCCGCCAAGATAGACGGGTGCAGCCCGCTCGGAATCTACTGGAACGTCGCGATCCCGCTTTCGAAGCCGGCGCTGGCGACGGTGGCGATATTCAGCTTCATGGCGCACTGGAACGACTTCATGGGCCCGCTGATCTACATACAGTCCATGGAGAACAAGACGCTGGCGCTGGGGCTGAACTCCTTCAAGAGCCTCCACGGCACGGAGTACCATCTGATGATGGCCGCCTCGATCGCGGTCCTGTTCCCCGTACTGGTCATCTTCTTCTCCGCTCAGAAGTACTTCGTAAAGGGGATCGTGCTGTCAGGGTTGAAAGGGTGAGAGCACGGATTGCACGGAACTTAGAGGAATTGCACGGAGAGGAACGTACCGGATGTTTAGCTTTCAGGAAGGCTGCTTCACCCTGATGTTCATCACTTCAATCGCAATGCTCGCCTTATGCGCGGTCGCCTCGCAAGCAATGCCGAAGCCCTGCGCCCGTCATCTGCTAACCGAGTACCTGGAGAATCCGCTCGGCATTGATGCCACCGAGCCGCGGTTCTCATGGCAGTTCGTCCAGGACGTTCGAGGGGCACGCCAGAGCGCGTATCAGATCCAGGTCGCCGACGGACTTCCCGCGCTCGAATCCGGAAAGGCGAACGTCTGGGACAGCGGAAAGGTCTCATCGAGCGATACCGCGAACGTCCCGCTTCCGGGCAAGCGCCTCGTAAGCGGCATGAGGTACTACTGGCGCGTCAAGGTGTGGGACGCGAACGGCATCGCAGGCAAGTTCTCCGAGCCGGCCTGGTTCGAGATGGGACTCCTTCGCGAGAAACAGTGGCAGGGCGTATGGCTCTCGGCGCCGATCGGCGGCAACGGCTACCACTCCGGGTTCGCCTCGGAGGCCGATACGGTCAAGTGGGTGCAGGTGGACCTGGGTGAGCCGATGGAGTTCACTGCGGTAAAGCTTTACCCGGCGCGCCCGTACAACTGGAGCGAGGATACTCCCGGGTTCGGCTTCCCGCTGCGGTATCGGCTGGAGGCGTCCGACGACCCCGAATTCGCGCAGTCAACCTTGCTCGCAGACAAGACGGACTCGGACCAGCCGAATCCCAGGAATAAGCCCGTCGCGTTCACCTTCGACCCGGTCAAGGCCCGCTACGTGCGCCTGACCGCGACTCGGCTCTACACGCGCATTGACGGCCAGAAGCTCCTCGCGCTCACCGAGATGCAGGTGCTGACGCCGCTGAACGTGAACATTGCGCTCCACAAGCCGGTCACGGCGCTTGACAGCACGGAGGATTTCGCATGGGGTGCGAACCAGCTCACGGAAGGGCTGCTGACCTCGGTCGAGGTATCCAGGGTCGCGCCGGCGTTCAGATATGAGTTCGAGCTGGAAAAGCCCGTGCGGCGCGCGAGAGCATACGTCGCCGGCCTGGGCTACTACGAGCTCCGGCTGAACGGCAAGAAGGTCGGCGACCGCGTGCTCGACCCGCCGTATACGAATTTCGGCAAGCGCGTGCTCTACAGCACGTATGACGTCACCGATCAACTCAAGCAGGGCAAGAACGCCGTCGGCGCGATCCTGGGCAAGGGATGGTTCGGCCGGGCGCCGTGCCTCATCCTTCAGTTAAACGTGGACTTCGCGGACGGCACGCAGACGAGCATCACTACCAACCCGGAATGGAAGCTCGGCGGGAGCCCGATCGTGGAGAACTCGCTCTACCACGGCGAGACGTACAACGCGCGGCTGGAACAGCGAGGGTGGGATATGCCCGGATTCGATGATTGGGAATGGGACGAGGCAGACGTATCGCCCGCGCCGACTCAGGTCCTCTCCGCGCAGATGATCCAGCCGATCCGCGTCGTGGAGACGCTGAAGCCGAAAAGCCTGACCAGCCCGAAGGAGGGCATCTGGGTCTACGACTTCGGGCAGAACTTCTCAGGCTGGTGCCGGCTGAAGGTCTCCGGGCCGGCGGGTACGGAGGTGATCCTCAGGCACGCGGAGCTTCTTTACCCGGACGGCACGGTGAACCAGGAGAACCTGCGCAGCGCGCGTGCGACCGACCGCTATATACTCAAGGGCAGAGGCAGGGAAACCTACGAGCCGCGGTTCACCTATCACGGGTTCAGGTACGTGCAGGTCGAAGGCTTCCCGGGCAAGCCCGATCTCGGAACGCTCCAGGGCCGCGTCGTGCACACGAGCTTCGCCGGGCGCGGGTCCTTCAAGTGCTCGAACCCGCTGATAAACCAGATCCACTCGAACGCATGCTGGGGATATCGAACGAACTGGCACAGCATCCCGACCGACTGCCCGCAGCGAGATGAACGCCAGGGCTGGATGGGCGATGCGCAGGTCGTAGCGGATATGGGACTCTACAACTTCGACGCGCCGGCCGCATACACGAAGTTCCTGCAGGACATGCAGGACTCGCAGGGCGAGGACGGCCGAATCCCGGATACCGTGCCGCACGTCTGGGGATCGGATCCCGGCGATCCCATGTGGTCAGGGGCTTATCCCTTCATCACCTGGGACGTGTACCGCCATACCGGCGACAGGCAGCTTCTCGCGAAACACTATGACGGCTTGAAGCGTTATGCGGACATGCTCGCGCGCGAGGCCGAGGATTACATTGTCGGGCGCAATAACTACGGCGACTGGGTGGGCGTGGTCGAGACGCCGAAGGACCTGATCTCTACCGGCAGCTTCTATCGCGTCTCCTGGATTCTCGCACGCATCGCCGAAATCCTGGGCAACTCCGAGGACGCCCGGGAATACGACAAGCTCTGCTCGAAGATCGCGGATGCATTCAACGCGAAGTTCTTCGACCCGGACACGAACAGCTACGGCAACGGCAGCCAGTACTCGAATGCGTGGCCGCTCTATCTGGGCATCGTGCCTGAGGATCGGCAGAAGGCCGTCTTGGACAACCTGGTCGAGGACATTCTCGTCAACCACAAAGGCCATCTGAGCACCGGTTTCCTCGGCACGCGCTACCTGCCGGACGTTCTCTGCAACAGCCGGCATGCCGATCTGGCGTACACGATCGTGACGCAGAAGGACTATCCAGGCTGGGGCTACATGATCGCGAACGGAGCTACCACCATCTGGGAGCTTTGGAAGCTCGAGACCGGCGCGGGCATGAACTCTCACAACCACCCGGCATACGGCGCGATAAGCGGATGGTTCTACCGCTGTCTCGCGGGCATCGTCCCGAATGCCGAGCATCCCGGCTTCGAGCATTTCGACATCAAGCCCTTCGTGGCCGGCGATCTGAAGCAGGCGAAGGCATCGGTCAACACCATCCGAGGCCCGGTCAGATCGCACTGGATACGCGGCAAGAAGGGCATCACCCTGAAGGTCACCATCCCGGCGAACTCGAAGGCGTCCATCTGGGCGCCCAAGGTGGGACTCGCAGACGTCCGGGTGAAAGAGGGATCGAAGGCAGTCTGGCGGGACGGAAGGTTCGTCCCGGGCGTTCCCGGCATCGAGAGCGCGTCGGACGCCGGCGAGTGGATAAAGTTCGAAGTAGGCTCGGGAGAGTACACGCTCAAACTGGACTAGTGGGGAGTCATCACTCCATTACTCCAGTACTCCATTTGCGTATAGGAGGTCACCATGTTGAAAGCAGGCACAGGCACACAGGTAGTCAACCCGCAGGTCGGCGCCTCGCTGGGCGGCTACTTCCACGACCGGAAATCCACGGCGATTCACGACGACCTGCTTGCCAAAGCGCTGGTTCTCGACGACGGCAGGACGCAGGTTGCCATCGTGGTCTGCGACCTTCTGCGGGTCATGAGGCAGGAAGTTGACAGGGCGCGGGAGCTGGCATCGGCTGCGACCGGAATTCCGCCGGGCAATATCATGATCTCGGCGACGCACATCCACACGGGGCCTGAAACGCACCCGTTCAAGCACGTTCCGGTGGACGAGCCTTACCTGGCCGCCCTTCCGCAGATGATCGCGGATGGCATCATTCGCGCGCACGCGAATCTCCAGCCGGCAACGCTCAGACTCGGCGAGGAATACGAGGACCGGATTGCCTTCAACCGCCGCTTCCGCATGCAGGACGGGCGCGTGGTCTTCAACCCGGCAAAGCAGGCGGAGGGAATAATCGGTCCCGACGGGCCGATTGATCCTCAGCTCAACGTGCTGAGGGCCGACGGCGAGGACGGAAAGCCGATTGCCGTCATTGCGAATTACACGATGCACCCGGACGTCATGGGCGGCTGCGAGGTCTCGGCAGACTTCCCCGGCCAGAGCTCGCGCATCGTCAGCTCGCTTTATGAAAGCAATCCGATGGTGGTCTACATGCAGGGCGCCTGCGGGAACATCAACCAGCGCGACATCTCCGACCCCAGAAGACAGACGGGACCGGAGGAGGTTACTCGCCTCTCGCGCGTGCTTGCCGGCAAGATTCTGGCAGCCCTGGAGACCGCGGTGCCGATCAGCGGAGAGCCGCTCGCGGTCGCCAGGCAGTTGCTCGAGATCAAGTATCACCCGCTGACCGACGAGCTGCGCGCGAAGGCCGCGGAGACCCGCAAGCTGCCGAAGCCGGGCGATTTCGAGCGCGCGCAGGCGGATCGCATCGAGAACTACAAGCTCGACGGGAAGACGGCCTCGGTCGAGGTGCAGGCGATTCGCGTCGGCGACACGGCCTTTGTGGGAGTGCCCGGAGAGTATTTCGTGGAGTACGGACTCAGCATCAAGGAATGGTCGCCCTTCGCGCAGACCTTCATCGCCGAGCTTGCGAATGGTTCCTTCGGCTACATCCCGACGCTCGATGCCTTCCATCCCGGCACGTATGAGACGATGCCGATCCTCTCCGCAACCCTGGAGCCCTCCGCAGGCGTCCAAATCGCCAATGCGGCCGGCCAGATGCTGAGGGAATTGGCGAAGTAGCCTGCCGTGGGAACGAAGACAGCAGGTATGTTTACGGGATTTTGGGATGCGCCGTTGACAGCGCGCTCGTTCGCTGGTATAGTGAGTACAGGTGGAGTAGTCCATCTGCCGTGTTGTTTCAACAGCCCCCGACATGGGAAACAGAACAGCGTAGTACCTCTGTGTGCTTCCAGTATCGAGCTTCCTGC
>Ga0315274_10004042_pt1 | contig 21683 bp, 26 predicted proteins | sample YL17G02_20_MG_FD_203700 | JGI IMG/M metagenome (GOLD analysis project Ga0315274, IMG submission 203700) | Sediment microbial communities from Yellowstone Lake, YNP, Wyoming, USA - YL17G02_20 | ecosystem: Environmental > Aquatic > Freshwater > Lake > Sediment | place: USA: Wyoming | collected...
GGAACAGTTGAAAAATGTGTTGGCGATATTACAGAATACGAAGGTGTTGACTCAAATTATTGCTACTGCAAAAGCATGGGCTTTATTACCACATTCCAGAATGGTACTGAAACACAAGTAGAGAAATTCGAATGTGCACATATAGCTTAATTCTTTTTTTATTTTTTATTTATGCAATTTTATAGACAATGTCATTCGGTTTTACTTTATCATTAACTTTCATGCCAATTGACTGCCCTTTCTTGGCTTCAGCAATATCTTTCCTGTCTATCTGCATTGACTCAACTTTCTGTTGAAAATTCGTAGATGGTCCTTCAATAGAAATCATATCCCCTTTCTTGATGCTAACCCCTACCTTTATCACAGCCACAGAAATCCCATTATAAAAGTGTTCCACCTTACCAACTTTTTTCTTATCCATTAGAACAAACACCCCCGCTGATTATTATTTACTAGTTACAGAAATAAAAAGCTTAGCATTATGACTTACCTATAATACTTATGCAAACCTTCTTCAACAAAAGTTTCTTCTTTTTCTTCTAGCTTTTTCCACGGCAGTATTATGTAATATGCTATTGAAAGGAAAAACGCCACTGAAATTATCCCAACGAAGTAAACTACTCTTTGCACTGTAAATGGTGATTGTCCTTCTAATTCAGATGTCTGCGGCGCACCTGTAAGAAAGCCAATAAAGGAATTTATGAAAGTTTTACTTCCAAGCGTTATGTTTGTACCGACAATTGTAATAATCAAAGAGAAGATAACAATAGCAATTGCAACACTACTTATTGTTAATCTTCGTTTAAAGCTCGGAGGATTTACTCCAAAAAATGAATCCAATGTCTGCATTAAGCCCATAATTTAAAATAACAGCAGCAGACTAATAAACCTTATGAAGCGAAAGATTAAAGAATTTCCATTTATTGGTTGATAGATATGTCTAATTGTGAAATTTGTGGCTCAAAAACTGAACAGCTTTTCAAGGTATCTGTAGAAGGGACAGAGATGAAAACATGCTTAAAGTGCACCAGATTTGGCAAGATCCTTTCCAGGATCGTGTTAGAAAAGTCAAAAGAAGAGAAACGGGTAGTTATTCACGTCCCTGAACTTGAAGAATCTGTAGTAAAGAATTATTCTTCTATTGTTCGACAAGCGCGTGAAAAAATTGGTTTGACCCAAGAGGGTTTTGCAAAGATGCTTAATGAACGTCTAAGCGTAATGAAAAGCATGGAACAAGGAAAGCTTGTTCCTGACCTGAAACTTGCAAAAAAACTTGAACAAATGCTCGGAGTAAAGCTTGTTGAAGAAGTAAAAGAATCAACAGAAGGGTATACCCCAGAAAAAACAGGTCCTGCTACGCTCGGAGATATAATTAAAATAAAGAAAAAAGATTAAAGAGTCTTAATCAGTTCAACAAACAATCTTATACCAATTCCTGTTCCGCCTTTTGGCACATAAAATCTCTGTTTGTCAAACCAAGCTGAGCCACCAATATCAAAATGTGCCCACTTTATCTTATCAACAAATGCTTCAAGGAAAGCAGCTCCAGTTATTGCACCCGCATATTCTTCTTTACTTATATTCTTCAGATCAGAAACGTCGCTTTTCATTAGTTCTTTATACTCATCGTATACGGGCATTCTCCAAACGCGTTCATATGTATTCTCTCCTGCATTGAATATCTTACCTGCAAGGCTGTCATTATTACTGAACAATCCTGTCACAAATCCTCCGAAAGTCCTCATTATTGAACCTGTTAATGTAGCAAAATCAAGCACCACTGTTGGTTTCAGATGTTTAACTGCATAAGTTATTGCATCGGCAAGTATTAGTCTACCTTCAGCATCTGTATCAACAACTTCAACTGTCTTTCCAGAATACGATTTTATTATATCACCTGGTTTGTAAGCATTCGGTCCAATCATGTTTTCGCATGTTGGTATAAGAACTGCAATGTTTTTCTTAATCTTAAGTTCGCTTGCTGTCTTAAGCATACCAAGCACAGTTGCTGCACCAGCCATGTCGCTTCTCATATCTACTATGCCTACTGAAGGTTTTAGGTTTAATCCTCCTGTATCAAATGTTATGCCTTTGCCGATTAGTACCACATGCTCATTTGAGCTCTTGTTATTATCAAATTCTAATATTATTAATCTCGAAGAATAAATACTGCCCTTGCCAACTGCAAGCAAAAGGTTCATACCTAACTCTTTCAGTTCTTTTTCATGCAGCACTTTAAATTTAAAACCATATTCTTTCGCAAACTTTTTTGCTGTTTCTTCAAGCATTTGAGGATGGGTTATATTTCCGCTCTCATTTACTAAATTGCGCGTGAAGTTTACATTTTCACAAATTATCTTAACTTTGTCAGCAACCTCTTGTAATAGTCTTACCTGCGACTGTTCTTCTTCGATTATTGTTATCTTCTGCAAATCAATTTTAATACGTTCTCTTAATTCAGTAACATATTTAGAAAACCTATAATTTCCGAGGAGTATACCTTCTAAAGCGCATGTGACAATATCAGATTCATGCATCTTATTATTTTTTAGCTTACTGTAGTAAACAGCAATATTTTTTATATTAATACTTGCAAGACTTTGTACTGCTGTTGCAAATGCTCGCCTTATTCTTTCCAAATTAAGTTCATCCTGTTTGCCTAATCCAAGAAGCAATATCCTTCCAGAAGTTATCATATCTTTTGGATAAAGCATGTGTACTTTGTTAAACTCACCCGTGAAATCTCCACTGCCTACAATATTGATAAGAATCTTCTCAAATCTGGTGTCAACTTTTTTTAGTTCTTCTTCTGTTGTTGCATAGATAAGAACATCAGACTTTATCGTCTTTACATCCTCTTTTTTAACAATCATTTCCATTGCTAACACCTCATTTTTTCCACGAAATAAAGGTTTGCCCTATCCCAAGCAAAATAGCTTTCAAAAAATCAAATATGCTAAGCGTTGAAAAAGCTTCTGTCTTATGTTTACGTATAGCATTAAGTACAGCTTCAGGTGTGCGTTCTTTAATTTCAAGCTTCGTGTACATCTTTCCTATTGTGCTAATACTGTGTGCATCTGAAGCGCCTATTGCTGCAACATCAATGTTCTCATGTGCCTTTTGTGCTTTTTTGTTTGAACCAATAGTGCCCCAAACATTAAGGGTTTCTATGCCATCAAATGGTAGTTTGAATATCCAGTTCTTAACACCATAACGTATCCCAAATGGGTGTGGTGCAATTGCAACGCCTCCTTGCTTCTTAATTCTGTCAACAGCTTCTTCAGGAGTTACACCGCGCGGTATTACCTCTGTTATACCTAACGCTATGATGTGTCCAGCAGTAGTTGTTATTTCTTCTCCTGGGATAAATATAATATCCTTAAAGTTCTTGGCTATCTTTTTAGCTACTTCTACTCCAGCTAAGGTATCATGGTCAGTTATAGCAATAGCTCCCAAACCAATCTTCCGTGCTCTCTTAAAAACAGCTTCTGGTCCATATCTTGCCCTAGCGCTGCCAAAAACAGTCAAAAGCTGTGGCTCAAGCGAGTATTTTGTATGAATATGAAAATCAGCTTTTATCTCCATATAAGAACTCTAAAAGTTACGACTTATAACCCTTATCATTTTATTACTTGCATCCTAAACATTTAAAAAAGGTTTCTTTATTAATATTAAATTTTTCAAGATCCTTTGCTAATGTTGTAAGTTCATACATTTTATTACAAATATCTTCTAGTTTAAAATGTTCTACTGGTGTATCATAAGGAATACCAAACTCTTCTAAAACACTTTTAATTACTACGTCACTATTATTATTCAGATGATAATATGTATTCTTAGTTGGTACATACTCCCTGACATCGTAAGCTGCTATACGTAAGGCATATGCAACATAGATACCTGTTTTTAATTCTTTGATGTCTTGTTCTGTTAAAACAGTACCTTGGCTATAAGCAGCACATGTACGTTGTTGGCATGGACGATTAAGTTTATCGACATCATATGGATATGTACGACAAGTGATTGGTCTTACATCATAAACTGAACAGGTATAATCATGCGCATTAAACACACAATAATCCTTCTTATGGCGTATCCCAAAAAGTGGATTAACCTCTACTTTGCCCTCCCCAAAAACAGTAGTGTTTATTCGCTTGGTCACAAATGAAGATGGAGCAATTTTCTTATCTTTTGATATTACTGCTATCTCAAGCGGGCTAATTGGGGCTTTTCCGATTCTTGATGAACAACAGTATGCTTTACAGTAATGTACTGTAACCTCATTGCAGCATGCACTATTAGAACCTTCAATTAAAGTTGTAGAAGGCACAGTGCTTACAAACAGAGACTTAATACCTTTAACCTTCTTTTCATAACGGTTTACTACTTGTTCCCAAGTCCAATATGCTCTTGGCATAGCTATCCTCTAGTGACAACGGTTATTAAAAGTTATCTAAGTAAAAAACGTAGGAGCATTAGCTTCATACACCGAAAATTTTAGCACTATTGAAAAACCATATAATATACTAAATACTGGTAAAAACTATGATTTTAAATACGCAGTCAATAAGCGAATCAAAAAATATTTTGAATAAACTCACTGCTATAGCCAAGCGTACAAAGAGTTGGAATGTACTACGAAATATAAAAGAAATAGAGAATTATCTGAATTATTTAATCAAATTATCAAAAATAATCAATGCTATGCCTAAAGGAAAATTAATAGCTAAAGAAGAAGCTATGTATGTTAATTATCTTATTTCGGTTTTTAACAATATCCCAAAACTACCTAACGAACTTAAAACTTCATTTGACCATGTACTTCTTTCATTAAAGACAATAGCCAAAACAGATACACCAAAAGCGAGAGAAGTATCTATCAGTTACATTGATAAGTTCGTTTATCTGCTAGACCAAATAACAATAACTGAGTATAAGCGATTTGTTTTAACTGCTTCAGGCTCTCGTACTAAATTAACAGGGGCACAGAAAGCTAAATTAATTGGATTAGCACAGAGAGCATTTGCTAAATATCGCTATATCAAAACAGTAGGCTTAAGGAAATTAAAGAACATGTTAAAATGTAAAAATTCTGAAGATTTCATAAGTATTGCATGCTGGTTTACTCTGGCTATGTGTGGCGCAGGTATTATCATTTGGATGTTAGGAACACAGTTCAGCCCTATTTTAACTGAATTTGGTATGTTTATTTCAATAGCTTTCATAATGGTCTATGGCTTTTTAAATTGTCTATTAAAGGAACCAGCACCATTTCCATTTCCCCCATGAAAGAATTTTTATTCTACGCCGACGGTAGGATTTGAACCTACAACCCCTTGCGGAGACTGGTTCTCACGGTTTTGCTGAAGCTTTTTTTAAAAGCTTAATTCGAGACCAGCGCATTGACCGGGTTCTGCCACGTCGGCATACATTTTATATATCTTAATCCGTTTAAAAACACTATGGCAGAGATTGTAATTGGTCGTACTGAAAGCGACATGAAAAAATACGGCACAGATGGAACTATCTGGGTTGGCAAGCAGTACATTAGGATGGGAGAAACAATGTCTCTTGCAAACAAGGTTCTAATGGATGTTGTGCGTCCGCATGTTATTCTGATCTGCGGAAAACGTGGCGAAGGCAAGTCATACACTATGGCACAGATGGCAGAAGGTATTGTTGACCTGCCAAAGTACATTGCGCAGAATATTTCAATGCTTTTCCTTGACACAATGGGCATTTTCTGGACAATGAAATACCCTAATTATCGCGAAGAAGCAATAGTTGCAAAATGGGGTATGGAACCCAAAGGACTTGAGAATGTAAAAATATTCGTGCCTGGCGGAAAGTTTGATGAACTGCGCGAAGCAGGCATACCTGTTGATGAAAAATTTTATCTTACAACAAGTGACTTAGGTCCATTAGACTGGGCACTTACATTCGGGATACAGCCAACAGACGCGATTGGTATTCTGATAAGCAGAATTGTCACAAGGCTTACAAAACGCGGTGAACTTTACGATATAGATGAAATAATTGATGAAATAAGAGCAGACGAAGAATCTGATAAAGACATAAAATCAGCTGCAATAACAAGATTTGAAGCAGTAAAAGACTGGGGCTTGTTTACAAAAGAAGGTACAAAAATTGAAGACATACTTGTAGGCGGAATGGCATCTGTTCTTGATGTTTCGATTTATACGCATGTTTATGGAGCATTCTCTATACGTGCACTTGTGATTGCACTATTCTGCAAAAAAATCTTGGAACAACGTGAAACTGCAAGAAAACTCGAAGAAAAGGAAGATATTGAGCAGGGATTTGCTTATTTCAGCGAACGCGAAGCAAAAAAGAAACGCGTTCCAATGGTCTGGCTTTTCATAGATGAAGTCCATGAATTCCTACCGCAGACTGGCGAAACTCTTGCATCAGGCCCGCTTCTTCAGATAATCCGTGAAGGCAGACAGCCTGGTATTTCTCTTATTGTAGCAACACAGCAGCCTGGAAAGATGAATACTGATGTTCTTTCACAGTGCGACTTAGTTGTTGCGCACCGCGTAACCTCAAAAATGGATATTGAAGCGCTTAACACAATCATGCAGACATATTTCACATCAACACTTACAAAAATGCTTGATGACCTACCACGTGTAAAGGGCGTAACACTTATACTTGACCAGAACCAGGAAAGAGTTTACTCGGTCCAGATGCGCCCAAGATTCAGCTGGCACGGCGGAGAAACACCTACAGCAATACCTCCAAGAGCAAAGGCTATTTAGAAATTATTTTTTCTTGTATTGTAAAAATAAGAATGATCGTAAACTTTGCTTTTAGGTACAGATTTGCCAAACCAAAGCTTATTTTCTATTGCCTGCTTTGTTGTAACCCTGAATATTCTGTAAACAACATAAATTGCATTTACTGCTGTATTCCTAAACAAGTTTATCTCCCAGAAGCTTATCAAACCTTTTACAACCATTACAAATACGACAACATTGCCAATCTGCCAAAGCGAACCCTGCCACAACATAACAATTGCAAGCAAGTCAGCTGCTCCGAGAACATACATTATTGGATTAAATCGTCCATAAAAGCTTGTTATACCTTTAACTGCAAGCATTGCGATCGTAAAATACAGAATCAACTCTGCACGTAATCCTGTAACAAGCATTACTGCCGCAAAAATATCTGCAATCCCCATTAAATAAACGAGCACCATATGTTAACAATTGACAAACATGTTTATAATATTTCCTATGCTTAAATTTAGCTGGGGTGAAATAATGGCGAATCCTATAAAATCAGATTATATAAATCTTGGAGAACATAAAGGAATGAAAATTACTCTTTGGCCAACTTCTCTACAGATTGAGCGTGTTGAAAAAGATGAAAAGACAAACAAATGGGAAACTAAAGAAAAAGTAACTTTGGCAATAAAAGTTTTAGAGTATCTAAATGCAAGAATTCCGGCATTTATTGCAATGATGGAAGCTCATAAGAAAGAGTAAACTTCTTTTTAAAAGAAATTAAGCCAATATTTATATATTTCAAATGACTTAATGAAAAAATGGAATTACTAAATTATATAACCCAATTAGAAAATAAATTGACTGCCGACTACAAAAAGTTACTAAAAGATGTTCTCAAAGAAGAACTGCATGAGACTGGATGGTGGTCAGGTGCATGGCGATCGCCTGAACTAGACGCAAACAAATTTTTGAATCTGATAAAAGTAGATATAACACAGATAGAAAGATTACACAATGAACAAAAACTGGCAAAAGATCACATACATATTCTGGACGATCTCAAGTATAGGTTATCCCTATTAACTAATGCAGAAGGTAAACTTAGAGGAAAAGACCCTAGAATTAGTGCAGAAATTCATAATATAATCAGGGAAATGACAGGGCTTATTGACAGACTTATTAAAGCCATAGGCAGATAATTAAATCTCTTAAAAATTATGGTTCAAAATTTCTTTCTAAATAGACCTAATAAGACTGCAATTTTCATCAACTTCTACAAAATGGTGTGCTGTTTTTCCAAAAGCAGAGCACTGGTTTTCTGTAATGTCATCAACAGCTTGTCTTGGTGAGTGAGCAACATCGCAAACCCAATCACTAATTACTTCATTAGAAAGACATGGCCCTAAACTTAAATTAAGAGTTGTTTGTTTGCACAGTTCAATGCATTTTTCTTCAGCAAGCTGTTTATCACCATTACTTGTACAACCTAAGATAAATACTGCTATAATCAGTAAGGAAAAAATCAAATACCGCATGCGCATTATCATGGTTTCAGTTTCTTTTGGCATACTTCACATAGGGCGACATTACAGTGCTGGCATATCCTAACGTTTTCTTTTATCCCAAACTTGCCGCAGATTGAACAGCTTCTTAAAGTGACTTCCATGTATTAGCTTATGATTAACTTTATTAAAAAGATTATCCTTACTTCTGAGATGACAGGTATGAAGATTAAGGCAGTTCTTTTTGACCTAGACAATACTCTGGTTAATTTTTTTAAGGTTAAAACAATGGCTATTGAAAATGCTGTTTCAGCAATGATAGATGCTGGACTAAAAGCGCCTAAAGAGAAAGTAATAGCTATTCTAGATAAGATTTACAAAGAAAAAGGCATAGAATACCAAAATGTATTCGATGACTTGCTAAAAGAACTAGAAGGTACTATTAACCCAAAATTCCTTGCTGCAGGAATTGTGGCATATCGACGTGTTAAACACGCATACCTAGATCCTTATCCAGGCGTAGTTCCGACTTTAATAGAACTAATTAAAAGAGGTTATAAAATAGGTATAATAAGTGATGCGTCTCGCCTTCAGGTTTGGACCCGCTTATGCGACATGCGTTTGGAACACTTATTTGACTTTGTTATCTGCTTTGAAGATTCTGGAGAAGAAAAACCTTCAACTTTGCCATTTAAAGCAGCAGTTAATAAGCTAAAATTAAGACCAGAAGAAATTTTGATGGTTGGTGACATGATTGAAAAGGATGTTCTTGGTGCGCAAAAGCTCGGTATTAAGACTGCACTAGCAAATTATGGTAAAAGAAGCCACTTTGCAGTCGGTTTTAGGGAAAGGACGATACCTGCTGGAATAAAACCAGATTATACTATTAATGATCTCCATGAGATACTTAACCTGTTAAACTGAAATAAAGAAATATTTATAAAAACAGCAATAAATGATTATTGAATAATAATCTCGGAGGTAAAAAGCCATGGCATTTGACAATGAGGAAAATGATATGGATAGTGAAGAAGAAAATAATGAAGATGAAAATTTTGATGAAGAGTAGTAGTCCTACTTTTTCTATCTTTTATTTTTTATAAAACAAAAAGAAGAAGTTTACAGGATATCTTCTTCAGCAACAACTACGTAGTCCCCAACTGCAACAACAGAGCTAAATGGTATTTGTATATTACCTTTACCATCTCGTTCTAAGTCGAATCCTGCTGCATATGGTGTTGGATTCTTAAGAACAACATAGATAAGTTCGCCTGTTCGTGCTTCAAACGTTAAATCGCCAACTTCCCCAAATTTCTTGCCTGCTTTGCTTACTACTGTCTTGCCTAAAATGTTTCTTGAGGGAATTCTCTCACCTTTTGTGACCATTTTTATTACCTCCAAATTACTTAATAATTAATTATCTGAATATTTAATACTTTTTCTATTTATAAACCCTTTATTATGGCATCCTAAACACTGAAGTTAACGATGCCGGGGCTCTCAGTTGAATGACTATAAATGTAATTGCAAGCACAGCAATTGCGAGTATCACTGAAAAGACTATGCCTATTATTGATGGCATATAAAGCAGTATTATTGCAGATGCGAGCAATCCAAACCACCCAGTTTTGCTCCAGCCAAATATCTTTGATCCATCAAGTGGTGGGAAGGGTATTGTATTGAAAAGCGCAACAATAAGATTTATTGTTATCATAGTTTGTACGATTTGTGGGCTAATCCAGATGAAAGCATAAGAAAATACTGCAATTGCAATATTCACAAGAGGTCCTGCTAGTGCTATTTTACCCATTTCTTCCATTGACAAACCAATGAACCTGTAGCCTAATCGTGTGCTATAAGCAGTTGATATCATTACTGCGCCTAAAGCTGCAAATATGATTCTACCTGCAGTAATTACTGTAAGCAATATTGATATCATAACACCCATTGGCCAAAGCACATAAGCAGCTTTACACCCGAATTTTTGCGCTGTTATCTTGTGTGCAAGTTCATGGAAAAGAAGTGCTGGTCCGACTATAAAGACAGCAAGGGCAAAATTCACTAGTGGTGTACCCTGTTCAACCTGGAAGTTGGGGAGCACTGCAGAAAATATGAATCCTAATACTAGGATTGATATCAAAAGGTCCCTGATCTCCATTAAAGTGAACGTGTACTTTCCGACTTTGAATTCTTTCTGCCATTCAACCATAATTATTCCAATTTATTCAGCGGTTATATACCTTTTTCTTGCTGGCAAAAATTATTTAACCTAATAACTCCAACTTTAAATTATGTCAATAATGGTTAAAGATGTAATGGATAAAGATGTCCCGACTGTAAAGCTTGATACAAAGATAAAGGAAGTTGTAAGAATTCTTGTTAAACATAATGTAAGATTTGTGCCTGTTGTAAATGACACTGGATTGGTTGTTGGTGCAATATCCGAAACAGACCTAATGAAACTAGTTAGAATCCAGCCACTGGCAACGACATCTGCTGTCTGGACAAATGTCCCAAGAGATATTAGCGAAAAAACTGCTGTTGATATAATGATTCACAGGCCAATAACCATAAATGAACGTGCTGAAATAAGCGACGCACTGAACCTAATGAGCGTTAGTAATGTTAATGTTTTAATCGTATTGGATATGACTAATAAACTCGCTGGACTGGTAAGATTTAGGAAAATTATAGAAAAAATGCTAGAGAAAATTTGATAACATGGCACTAGAAACAATATTATTTAACATTGCAGTATTGCTGGTTTCGGCGAAATTGTTAGGGGAAGTATTTGAACGTTTTGGATTTTCTTCGCTTGTTGGCGAAGTTATTGCAGGCATAATAGTCGGCCAATCACTTCTTGGTTTAGTCCAGCCTTCAGAAACAATGGATGTGATTGCAAGCATTGGCATACTTTTTCTTATGTTCCTAATAGGATTACATGCTAAGTTCGAGGAAGCAATTGAAAACAACGTATACCCTGCTGCAGTAATTGCAATACTTGGGGGGTCCTTATCATTTGCACTTGCATTTATAGTAGGTATTGGACTTGGTTACAGCTTCATAGTTGCCATAACTGTTGGTGCTGCGCTGACTTCAACTGGTATAGGCGTAACTATCCGGACGTTAAGTGAACTTGGCCAATTCTATGGAAAAATATCAAAAAGCCTGATAGCAGCAGATGTTGCTGATGATATATTTTCTGTAATAGTCATGACTTTATTCCTTGGTTTCGTACAATACGGCAAAATAAACATACTTGAATCTTGGCAAATATTTCTTGTTATAATTGGATTTTTCATAATAATAATCAAATTCGGCGGATTAATCGCAGAGAGAATAATGAACATGACTGTAAAAATGAAGGACCAAGAATCAATGATTGCAATACCTGTTGTCCTTTTGTTCCTTATATCTTTACTAAGCCAGCAAGTTAATATTGCTGGTGTAACCGGCGCATTCCTAGCAGGTATAATACTTGCAAAAACACCATATGCTGAACCAACAATAATCCCAAAAGCAAAGACACTTGGTTATGGGTTTCTTATACCATTATTCTTTGCGTATACTGGTGCTACTGTAAAAATTGCTGACATAGGTTTAGGTTGGATCCTTCTTATAGCACTGCTAATTGCTGCTGTGGTAGGAAAATATGTTGGATGTTACTTTGGTGCAAAGATAAGCGGCTATGATGAAGGTGAAGCCAAGAAAATTGGGTGGGGCATGATTCCACGCACAGAATATACACTTGTAATCGGCCAGATTGCACTTGTTGCAGGAGCAATAACAACCGGTATCCATTCAGTGCTTGTGCTATTAGTCATAATACTGACAATAATAACCCCAATTATCCTTAAATGGGCTTATGCAAATAATTAAAAATAGAAAAAATCTTTATACATGTTGGAACTTATGAAATTCTATGCCTAGCTTATCTTCTATTCGCATGAGTTGCGCAACAAGACGTTCCATTTCATTTAATTCCTCAGCAAGCTTATTTAATTCGCTGCTGGCATCTCCACGCATCATTTGTACAGCTGAAACAGTGTTAAGTGCCATTGTTGTTTTAGTTGAAAAACTAGTTGCAAAATTTAACTCATCTTGTGTCATTTTTTCTGGCATTTGCTTAGAAAGCACAACTGCAACATTATGTATCCTAACTGCATCATCTCTAAGTTTAGTTACAGCATGAAATGTTCTATCTAAACTAATAGTCATGCCCTTGTAATTACCTTCTTTCATCGATTTTTCTATTGTCTTAACTATGTTCCTTGTAAAATTAACAAGCTTTATTGCTTCAGAAGTCTTACCTTTTTCGTACTTTAATTCGCCTTCCAGTTTTCTTCCAAACTCAGGACTGCTAGGCCCCACAGGTCTTCTACCAAAAAATCCCATACAGACTCTCCCCCTTCAGCTAGTAATATTTTTAGTTATTGCACTAATAGCTTGGTTAACATCAATGCCAGCAGCGCTTAAGCCAGTACCGAGTCCAAATCCGCCTTTAAGCACACTTGAAAACTCCATTGGAAACATTATCTTTGTTGCGCTTCCTTTGCTTACTTCTTCAAGTGCCTTTAGATAAAGATACATTATAGAACGATCATCAAGGCTCTTTCCTGCTTCACCTATTGCTTGAATAACTGCTTTTTGTGCTTCTGCCTTAAATCTTTGCGCTTGGAGCATATTTGCTGATATTTCCTTCTGCTGCATTGCAATAGCAATTTCATCAGGTGGCTCTATCCCTCTTAATTGGACCATTGGTACATCAATGCCCCATGTCCATGTAGCATGCCTGATTTTATCTGCAAGCAGGTCATTTAATTCATCAAGCCTTCCAAACATATCTCTCATGGTTAATGATGCTATAACATTTCTTGTTTCAGAAACAAGCATATTTGTAAGCCCAGTCATATAATTATCAATTTTTAGAATAGCCTTATTTGGATCAACTATTCTGTAATAAACAACTCCGTCAATCTTTAATCGTAAATCATCTTTTGTGAATGCCTGTTGTACGTACAAGTCAAGCATTTTTGTCCTGACATCTACTCTTGAGAACTCTTTTTCAAAGAAAGGTATCACAACTGACCAGCCTGGCCCAGCAATACGGTTGAATTTTCCGAACTGAAAAATTATTGCGCGCTCAAATTCATCATATTGTTTGACAAAGAATTTTACAAATAATCCAACTGCAACAACTAAGAGTGCTACATAGGTAACCCATCTTACCTCAGCAAAATTCGTGTAGCCAAAGTAAAACGCTGCTACTAGCCCGACTGCAATCAATATCCAAGGCCATACTGAAATGCTGGATGGAACGTATCCGTCAACCATAATATATCTATGGCATTACAGATTTAAAACCTTTACTAACAAAATTAATTAAGCTGCGCTACATAGATATTCATATGACAAAAACTGGTGAAAAGGAGTTTGAGACAAAGATATACTACATCTCAAACCATCTCTTAAATGATTTAGAAGTGCTTTCGCAGGACATAGTGAACAGAGGGAACTTTCAGACTTGGACTAACAATCAGTTATCAGCACTTGATTTAAACGACGAAAAAAGCTTCAAATGGTTTGAAGAACGCATGAATGAGTTAATAGCTTGGGATAAAAGAGTATTAAAAAACGTGAAACAAGCAGTTGATGATATTAACTTAATAACAGAAATGATGAAAAAATTAAGTAATTACTATAAGTACTGGCCATTTGCAGTTACTGTAAATAGCAGTGTAAGCCTATTTTCTACAGGCAGATTTAAAGGCGACTTAAAATCAGCTTGGCGGTTTTTCAGGGACCAGCTCACTACAGACTTCCATGTGCTGAAAAGAGCAAAGGAAGGGCGTCACAAAACAGCAAAATTTTGGTTTAAAACCTCTTTGCTGCATCATGGTCTGCCGTATGGATTTACTCCATATGTTATCCATCTTACAATCCCAAGACATGAGTTTAGAATGAACGTTTTAAAAGCAATAGCAAAAAAAAGAGTGTTTCAATTACAAAGTATTCTTGCTAAAGAAGACAATTATTACAAAGCACAAAAAGTATACGGCCATGCAAAGCGTGCAGTTTCTGCTTAAATCCTGCTATTTCAGTAACCTTTAAAAAGCATAAAAATCTCGTTTAAAACATGGGGCGCATTAGAACAACATACATTAAAAGAACAGCGCGGAAAATGCTAGAATCACATGGAAATATGTTTGGCAAAGATATTGAAAAGAACAAAAAAGCAATGAACGAACTAGCAGACATCTATTCCAAGAAAATCAGGAATAAGATAGCCGGAGAAATATTACACTTATTAAAACAGCGGGAAAAAGAAGAAACAAAACAAGCTGAATAAACACAGTTTACACGATCTTTAGGAGGTGCTTTGAAATGGCAGAAGACAGTAGCACTGTATTCATCGGGAAAAAACCCTTTATGAACTATGTGACTGGGGTTGTAATGCAGTTTAACTCAGGAATGAAAAAAGTCACAATAAAGGCACGTGGTAAATACATCAGCAGAGCAGTGGATGTAGCAGAAGTTGTAAGAAACAGGTTTGTTAACGGCATAAAACTCGATGACATAAAAATAAACAGTGAAGAATTTGACGGCGAAGAAGGCAGAAAAGTTAGAATTTCGACCATAGAAATTGTATTAGGAAAAGAATAAAACCTGCCAATTTTTTTCTTTTATTGTTATATTAGGGGCAGACATATGATAATACTAAATAAGGATATACCTGAAAATCTTGTTTCTAAAATAGTTTCTGACATCAAAAATAAGCCAGAATTGAAAAATATTGACGAAGACTTCGTAAAGGATATTCTGCAGAAAGAACTTGCTAAAAACTCAAAACTTCTTGAGTTTGTGATAAAACATGACATCAAAAATGTAGACAGGTCTGAAAAGTACAAAAATCTCATCAAAAGCGTGCGCGCTGTCCTACGCAGGTCTTATGGAGTTTTCCAGACACACGAATCAAAGAAGCTTGATGAGTTAATGCTTAACCTAAAGAATGCAGTAGATGCGGCCCACAATCCAATGAAAACAATAGAAGAACATAAGGCAGTGCTTAAAACCCATCTTTCGACAAAAGAAAGACTTGAAGCTTACCCGAAACTGTACTGGGCAATCTGGTCAATAACTGGAAAACCAAGAAAGATAATAGATTTAGCATCTGGACTTAATCCTCTTTCTTTCCCATGGATGGGACTTAACAATGTTGATTATCTGGCAACTGAACTTAACAAAGCAGATTGTGACTCACTTAATGAATATTTTGGAATTATGAAAAAGTTCCAGCTTTTTGGCTTGGCAATACAGCTTGACCTACAACACGTATTAAAAAAGCCAGAAATTTTGAAAAGTCTGCCACATTCAGATGTATGCTTCATTTTCAAAGTGCTTGACACAGTTAAGCTTGGTAAAAGCAGAAAAATAGATGAATTAATCATCACCACAGTACCTGCAAGATGGCTTGTTGTAAGTTTTCCAACCAGGAGCATTGGCGGAAAGAAAAAGCTGCCAAACAAGTACATTTGGATTGAAAAGATGTGTGAACGTCTGAACTACAAATTCAAGCGCCTTTTGCTTGGAAATGAGTCATTTTATATCATAAACAAGCAAACAGAAAAAGTATAAAATCCTACTGTATCAATTCTCTTGTGGAAAACACTAGCACAAAGTACTGGACATTACCGCAGGACAAAGTAATCTCTATACTAAATTCTTCTGAGAATGGACTATCAGAAAAAGAAGCAAAGGAACGACTCGAGAAATATGGTTTAAATGAGGTTAGCAGAGTAGGGCGTATTTGGAGCAAAATCCTTATTTCACAATTCACAGACCCGCTTATACTTGTTTTAATTGGTGCAAGCATACTAGCTGCATTTGTCGGAGATATTACAGATACGGCAGTTATAATTGGTATTGTGATTGTCAATGGTTTGCTTGGATTCTATCAAGAGCACAAGTCTGAAAAAGCTCTTGAAAAGCTAAGAAAATATATCATGCTTAGGACAAAAGTTATTAGAAATGGTGAAAAATCTGAAATTGATGCAAGGTATCTTGTACCAGGAGATATCATCTCTTTGGAGATTGGCGACAAAGTTCCTGCTGACATTCGCTTAATAAAAACAAATGAACTTTCAATAAATGAATCAATTCTTACAGGTGAACCTTACCCAGTTGAAAAGCGTATAGATGTAATCGAAAAGCCTAATGCAATTCCACAGGAAATGAAAAACATGGCTTTTATGGGCACAATTATTGCTGAAGGCAAAGGCCTTGGCATTGTAACTTCAACAGGCAAGGAAACACAGCTAGGTAAAACTGCTGCTTTGCTTAAGGAAGTTGAAGAAGAAGGAGATTTCCAGAGAAATATAAAAAACTTTGGAAAACTTCTGGTAAAAATTATATTAACATCAGTTACAATCATATTCCTGATAAATGCATTCTTAGCAAAAGGATGGCTTGATTCTTTCCTTTTTGCAGTTGCTCTTGCCGTAGGGATAGTACCTGAATCCCTTCCAATAATTATCACAATTTCGCTTTCGCATGGCGCGCTTTTGCTTGCAAAAAAGAAAGTTGTTGTAAAAAAGCTTGTTGCAATAGAAGACTTAGGCAATATAGATGTACTTTGTACAGACAAAACTGGAACTCTGACTGAAAACAAAATTACGCTTGAAAAATTCATTGATATAAATGGCAAACAAAGTGAAGAAGTATTGAAGTATGGGTTATTATGTAATTCTGCAACGCATGAAAAGCAAAAAATTGCTGGGAACCCAATAGATGTTTCAATATGGGAATACGCACGTTCTAAACGTAACATCAAGGAGTTTACGGATTACAACCAAATTGCAGACATACCTTTTGATTATGACAGAAGGATTATGTCTACAATTGTAAGAAGAGACAGAAAATATATTATGATAACAAAAGGCGCAGTTGAACCACTTCTCAAAGCTTCATCAAAAGTGATTATTAATGGTAAAAAACTTCCTATCTCAAAATATAAACAGCAGATAGAAAATGAGTATCATGAATTTGCAAACTCCGGCTTCAGGATAATTGGAGTTGCTTCTAAAGATATAAACTTAAAGAATGACTACACAAAGAAAGATGAAAAAAATCTTGTGTTCCTTGGCTTCTTGGTATTTGCTGATCCTCCAAAGAAGGGTGCAAAAGAATCATTAATACATGCTGAAAAGCTTGGTATTGCAATAAAAATTCTTACTGGAGATGAGCCAATTGTTTCGCTTCATATCGCAAAAGAAGTTGGCTTGAACCTGAAAGAAGATGATGTCATTACAGGCAGTGAGCTTGAAAAATTGGAAGCATGGCAGCTTAGACAGGTCGTAAATCAAAAGACAATATTTGCAAGAGTCACGCCTGAACACAAATATGCAATAATTAAGGCTCTTAAGGAGAATGGTCATGTTGTTGCATACCTTGGTGATGGTGTAAATGATGCACCTGCGCTAAAGGCTTCAGATGTGGGAATTGCTGTTGATACTGGTGCAGAAGTTGCAAAGGATGCAGCAGACATTGTCCTACTTAAGAAAGGGCTTGATGTTATAATGGATGGTGTTAAGGAGGGCAGGAAAACTTTCAGCAACATAGTAAAGTATATTGTAAACACAATAAGTGCAAACTTCGGTAACATGGGTACTCTTGGTGTAATCTCACCATTCCTTAAGTTCCTGCCACTGTTACCAAGCCAGATTTTGCTTAATAACTTCTTAACAGACACTCCAATGATGGCTGTTTCAACTGACACTGTTGATGAAGAAGAACTAAAAAAGCCAAGGCATTGGGACATAAAACACATAGCAAAGTTCAGTGCATTCCTTGGTGGAATAAGTTCAATATTTGATTTTATAACAATTGCAGCACTCATCTATGTTCTTAATGCAAATGAAGCACTTTTCAGGACAGGTTGGTTCCTTGAAAGCGGACTCTCAGAAATAATGATTGTATTTGCAGTACGTTCGCAGAAGTTCTTCCTTAAGAGCAAAAGGCCAAGCAAAATGTTGATGTTCATATCAATATTAACAGTCGCCATAACATTATTATTCATATATACGCCTATTGCAGAAGTCTTCCAGTTTGTACAGCTGCCACTTTGGCTACTTGGTGCAATAGCTCTGATACTTATTGCATACTTTGCAATGGTTGAAGGATTTAAGCTAATTTACTACAAATATCTGATAAAGAGGATTGAAGGATGGAAATAAAATACATTGACGCGCATGCACACCTCAATGAAGGCATTTTTGACAAAGACAGAGAAAAAATCCTTAAAGAGTGCAGGGAAAAAGGTATACTTGTCATAAATTGCTCAGGCGAACCAAAATCAAATAGAAGATCTCTTGAGCTTGCAAAAAAGTTTAACAATTTAAAAATATGTCTTGGGCTTTATCCTATACAGACAACAGAACTTTCTGACAAAGAATTCTGGAATGAAATTAAATTCATAGAAGAAAATGTGAATAAAATCGTAGGTATTGGTGAAGTAGGACTTGATTATTACTGGGTAAAAGAAGAAGAAAAACGACTAAAAGAAATACAGGCTTTCAAAGAGATTATCTGGCTTGCTAACAAGCTAAAGCTTCCTTTAAATGTTCATTCGCGTGCAGCCGAAGCAGAAACAATTGCTATGCTATCAAAAAATGCGCATGCGCCTGTCCTGTTACATTCATTTGGCGGAGATATTGAATTTACAAAACATGCTGTAAAAGAAGGCTTTTATTTTAGTATTGCACCGATAGTGATCCGAAGCAACAGACACAAGCGCCTGGTTGAAGCACTGCCCATTGACAAAATTCTTACAGAAACAGATTCACCTTACCTGGGGCCGACCCAGGAACGCAATGACCCAAGAAACATACCGCTTGTTGTTGAAGAAATAGCAAAAATAAAGAAAATTGATGTTGAAGTATGCAGAAAACAAATTCTTGAAAATGCAAAAAAGGTTTTTGATATTTAATCATTTAACTCAAATGGGCGCAGGCTTATGTAATCATCTTCGAATGTGTTTAATCCAAGTTCTTTGACTGCTTTTTCTGCAACTTTCTTTGGATTTTGTCCTTTATTTGCGTAAACAACAAGTCTCCTTGTAACCCAGGCATCATGCATTGATTTATATGACTGAATATCAGAACAAAGTCTCGAGAACTCATCTAATCTGCCATTTTTATTTTTTGCAACATAACCTATTTTTGGGATGCTAAATTTTGCAAGAGGATTTATATCAAACAATCCTCCAACCTTTTCTTCAAATTCAAGTCTCAAGTCGCGCTTTTCTTTGAGTGGGCTCAACCTCTTATAATCTTCTTCATTAAGTGAAACTGCAAGTGCTGTATCTGGTAGTTTTCTTAATTTTATTTGTTCAGCAAAATCTCGTGTTGAATCATGCTGAAGAAACTTTTTGATAAGTAACTCATCATTTAAATAGAATAAATCATCATCACTCAACCACTTTTCTTCATAACCTAATTGTGCAGCATTTCTTGCAAGAGTAACACATTTACTATTTGATGGCGAACCATAAACATTCATGAAAAGTTGCGTTCTTGAAATGCATAAATTAGCCATGCAATCAAGCCATTCTAAATCATCAAGCCCCTCAAATTCAAGTAAATCTCCGTCGCTTAACGTTAAATTTCTCAAATCAACATAAAGTTCCTTTTCATCCATTTTTAAATTGCTGCCCAAAATGTGCTGTCCTGCTTTGATTGGGCCATCTTTCCAATTCATTAACTGAACTTTTTCATGAGAATGATGAGCATCATCTATTATGTAAGCTAACCTGTCGCAAAATTGTGACACAAGAAGTGTTTCTGGATTTTCATTTTTTTCTGTTATATCTTCAAACACTTTCCTTTTATCAACATCATACTTTTCAAGTACTTCGGCTACAGTCAAACCGCCATTATTTCTGGTTTTGCCAAAAATTATGTTTTCTATCTGTTTTTCTTGGCTTCGTTTAGTATCTCTCTCAAAAGCATGTGAACAAGCAGTATGTCCAGTATCATGTAAAAGTGCAACTAATTCAACAAATTCTTGCGGTGGTGTGTATTTCCACGCATTCTTCTCCTTAAAGAAATATCTAACATAATCAGCAGTTATTATAGAATGTTCAAGTCTTGAATGTGTAGCAGATATGTGTCCCATGTTTATTGATTTAAAATCAAGCACATAACAGAAGCTAAGTTGTCTTAACGTGTAAAGCCTGCCCATTTCTTCTGTCTGCAAAAGTTCTTTTTGTACTGGTGTCAGAAAAAAAGCATAGTTCATCAGGTTATTAACCTTAAGTCCTTCATCATCAGGCAGGATTTGTAAACCTAATTTCCTAAGTTCTTTCATTTACGCACCTACAGATTATACTATTACTTCTCCCTTCAGTTTCATTGGTTTGCCTTTAACTATTGTTGTATCAACAGACGTCAAAAATGTTTCACCAAGCCATGGTGTATTTTCTTTATTTTTAGTCTGCAAGAAATCAGTAGTGACTTTTGTTGGCTGCCACATGTTTATGACAGTAAACGAACCAATATATCCTTCTTGAATCAAGCCCTGATTAAGGCCAACAAGTTTTGCCGGGTTGTAAGAACATATCTTTGCCACTAATTGTGGGTCCATCCCATCCCTTATTAGGTCTCCAACAAATGCGCCAAAAACATCAAGCCCTGAAAATCCTGACATACCAGAATGTTTCTCCATATCTGTGTGTGGCGCATGGTCTGAACCAAGTAAATCAAACTTGCCTTTTTTGAAATAATCGAGTAATATATTCCTATCATGTTTGTGCTTAAGCGATGGATTGACATTAAAGAACTTTTCACCAAACTCTTTGTAAGCAGGATAATTTTTAAATTCATCCGCACAAAAGTGAAGATAGTGTGGTGCTGTTTCCTTAAGTAACCCCTTTTGTACAGCAGCATAACCTAAAGAAGAAGAAATGTGACAAACAATACCTTTTACACCGTACGTATTACAGAACTCGGAAAAATACTGCACTGCTCTTTCCTCAGCAGACGAAGGTCTGCGTTTAATATGAGTTTTCTTCTTCTTATACACATCAAGTATTTCATTGTCTTCACAATGACAAGCAACAGTCAAGCCTTTACACTTTGACAATGTTGACTCAACGTCGTATGATGTCAAATGATGTAACTCTTCTGGTCCAACACTTGTGGTATAAAGCTTGTGTATCAGTGCTTCCTTAACAGGAGCAGAAGTTGGGCTAAGCGCACCTTCAACAATTATTGGTATAAATGATTTTTCAGCTGCTTTCTGCTTTTTTAACAGAGTTTCAAGATTAGTTGGCGGCTCAGCATGATTTGGCATATCAAACGCACAAGTAACTCCTCCATTTACTGCTGCGCGACTTCCACTGATATAATCTTCTTTGTATTCTTGTCCAAAGCGCATG
>Ga0315274_10004044_pt1 | contig 21679 bp, 16 predicted proteins | sample YL17G02_20_MG_FD_203700 | JGI IMG/M metagenome (GOLD analysis project Ga0315274, IMG submission 203700) | Sediment microbial communities from Yellowstone Lake, YNP, Wyoming, USA - YL17G02_20 | ecosystem: Environmental > Aquatic > Freshwater > Lake > Sediment | place: USA: Wyoming | collected...
GAGGAGGGGGGAGGGGAAGGAGAAGGAGGAGGAGGAGGAGGGGGGAGGGAGGGAGTGAGAGCGGTGTTTTTTTTCCTCGGGCGCCGAAAAACTCGAAAAAATGAAAAAATGATTCGAAAAGAGAGAAAGGAAAAACGCTTCCTCTCACCGAGAGCCTCGCCGAGACCTCCGGCGCGAGCCTCGCGAGCAGCCAGTCGTACTGCGCCAGCAGCGACTTCAGCCCCGACAGCCCGGGCTCGTAAAGGGTCCTTAGCCCTGCGCCGCCGCCGCCCCCGACGCGCGGGGGGCGCGGCTCCCTCTCCCGCTCTTTTTCCTCCTCCCCGCCGTCCACCTCTTTTTCCAGCCCCTCCGCATCCTTCTCCTCCTCCTCCTCGTCCTTGATCACCTCCTGCTCCCGCAGCAGCCTCTTGGTCAGCACCCTGAAGCTGAGCTCCTCGGGCAGGAACATCAGCAGCACACCAGCGACGAAGGCCATGCCTGTTTTAAGGGTTTGAGAGAGAAGAAAAATAAAGTTGAAAAAAGTGAGTTTTTTTTCTTGTTTCTTTCCTTGCTTCCTTCTTCTCTCTCCCCCTCCAACTCAAATAAATGATAAAAAACGAACCTTGGCAGTAGCCGACGGCGGGGTCGGCGAGCGCGGCCGCGCGGAGGACGCGGGCCAGCGCCGCGCGGCCGTGGGCGTATCCGAACTGATTCGAAATAGAGAGGGAGAGGGGAGTTTCGAGGTTTGTGCGTGTGTGTGAGCCAAAAAGAACAAAAGAATTGGGGGCGAGGGAAGAAAAGAAGAGGGGGGGAAAAACTCAAAAAACTCAAAAATCACCTGCGGGTGCTCCGGGAACGTCCGCCCGATGTCCCTGCCCACGGCGTCGTCCGTGTCATCTCCGGGAGGGAAAGGCGCCGATACCAGCCTGTTGTACTCCCCCGTTTCTGCGTACTCGGTGGAGAGGGGCCAGTTGCAAGCGTCGACGGCGTCGAGGACGCGCTCCGAGAGCGACTTCGTCTTTTTCGGCTTCTTCGGCTTTTTCGCCCCCTCGTGCGTCGCCTTTGCCGAGGCGTCCCTGCCGCTCTCCTTCCTCAACCTCGACGCGGACGAGGCAGGGTAAAGGTTGCTGGAGCCCTGGACCATCTCCCAGGGGTCAGTCGACGACGACTTGTCTTCCACGGGGAGCGCGGGAGCGGGAGCGGGAGCGACGGGGCGAGAAGAAGGGGGCGCCGCCGCTGCGACGTGCTCTTCTTCCATCCGCCGCAGGAACTCCCGCTCGGCCCCCTCCTCCCGCTCCTCGCGTTCTTTCCCCTCTTCTTCTTCTACTTCCTCATCTTCCTTTCCATCGAGATTGGAAGCAGCAGGAGAGCCCTCCTCTCCTTGGGCGCCGCTCCGTGCTCCTTCAGCTCCCCCTCCCCCTCCCTCTCCGCCTTCCTCCTCGGTGCCCTCGCCGGCCGAGGAGGGCCGCCGCGCGACGACGGAGCCGAACAGAGAGTCGTCCTCGAGGACCGCGACCCACATCCGCGAGCGGAGCTCCTGCTCGTCGTCCTCGAAGAGCTCGGGGCCGACCTAGTTCGTTTTTTTATTCTTTCTTCCCTCCTTCGAGGTGAGCGCGCGAGCGCGGACGGAAAGCAAAGAGAGAGAGAAGGAGAAGAAAAAAGAAAAGACGTACCTGGACGTCGACCTTGGCCTCCCTCTCGGCGGCGAGTCCCCTCGCCAGCCTCGCCGCCGCGGCGTTCTGCTGGGCCCGGTGCACGACCTCTCGGGCCCTCTGAGGGGCGGTGCGGACGCCTGAATTTTTTTTGGGGGTCAGAGAGGTTTTTGAGAGGTGAGGCGGGTGAAAAACGGGAAGAAAAAAAAACTCAGATTTCTTCTCCCTCTCTCTCTCACCCCCATTTGTCCTCACCTGCCCTGAGCGCGTGGGCAGCCCTGGACCGCAGGTCGTCGTCTACAAGAATGGCCCCGGCAGATGCCAGGGCGCGCAGCAGAGTGGCCACGGGCGGCGGGGGCGTGAGGGTTAGCCCAGGGCGGGAGCCGAGCGGGCGGCGGGCGGAGATGGTCGGCGCAGCAGAAGAAGAGGGTGGGGTCGAGGTCGAAGGAAACGATGCTTCGTCGCTCGCTCTCTCTGGCGCTTGCTCCGCTGAAGTCGCTGCTGCTACTGCTGCCGTTGCGCTGCTGTTCCCCTCGCTTGGAGCAGAGTTACGGTATACTCGTCGATCGGACATCTCGAGCCGCGAGAGAGGTCAAAGAGAGAGCTCAAGGAGAAGCGCAAGCTCTGCGAGACCGAAGAAGCTTTGATCGATCGCCGAAAGAGGGGTCCTCGCTCGGCGTCGAGGGAGAATGGAAAGGGAAGAGAGAAAGAAAAACTCTTCGCTGCGTCGTCGCCACTCTCTCCATTTGCGCCCCTCTCCCTCTCTCTCTCCCTTGCCTTTTCGCTTCCGCAGCCCCGCATGCGCCCACCAATCGTCGGTGCCTCCGGTCCAGGGCCAGGGGGTCCCAACGGGGGAGCATCCACGGCAGCGTCGGGCGCAGCAGCAGCAGCAGCCGGTGCAGCGGCGGCGGGCTCCTCTTCGACGGCGAAGAAAGCGGCGGAAGCGGCGGCGACTTCGGCGCCGGTGAAGAAGGCATTCTTCTCGTCCGTTGCCGACCGCCTCGCGAAGGACTCGGTCACGCTCAAGGGCTGGTGGTCTTCCTCGGCGGCCTACATCGACGACCTGAAGACGGGCCAGGCCAAGATCACGATGCCGGTCCACGTAAGGGAGAAGGGGATGGGAAGAAGGGGAGAAAGAAAGGAAGCATGGCGAGAGAGCGAGAGAAGGGAAAGAAAAAAAACCTCGACGACGACGAACGAGGGCGCGCCCTCTCCTCACCTCACTCTCTCTCTCTCTCAACCTCTTCCTCTCTTTCCTCCTCCAACCTCCAACATCTCCAACAGGTCGACGTCGACTTCTTCGGTCCCATCATCCTCACCGCCAAGCGGGAGGCCGTCAGGGCCTGGCGCAAGCTCCCGCCGCCTGCCCAAAAGGCCGCCCCTTACCTTGCGACGGCCGCAGGCTCGGGCGGAAGCACCTATGCGTGGCAGCGCCGGCGGTTCATCCACGAGCGCGCGCGGGGAGACCTGCTGGCCTCGCGCGTCGAGTCGCTCTCGGCCGAGCGCGTCAAGCTCCAGGACGCATGCAAGGCGCTGCGCGCCGCCGCGGCGACTCCCAGGGCGGCTGCGGACGTGCGGTCTGCCGAGGCGGTCGCCGCGGCGACGGGCGCGGCCGCGGCCGCGGCGGTGGCCGCGGCGGAGGCGGCCAAGGCCTGCGCCGTGTACGTGACTCGGGGAGGGGGAGGGTATGCTCCCTCGCGGCGAACACCGGAGAATTGAATGGAAGAGAGCGGCGGCAGGCGGGGAGAGACAGAAGAACGAAAAAACTTGCCCGAGGGGGGAAAAGGAACCAGAAGAAACGAAACATTTGACCTTGCTTTTCGTCCTGTTCGAAGGAGTGTATTGCTACTCTCACTTGGCATTCATTTACAGGTTGCATGGTGGTTTCAGTTCAGGGGCAAGGGGTGAAGGCAATGCTGCCACGCGCGAAGGAGACCAGAACGGGGGACGCCGCGGGGGGGGGCGAGGGACGGAAACACGAGAGGGCTCGCCCCGCTCACGTCCCCCCCCCCCCCGCCGTCGCCGCGGGGGCGGCAGCAGCGCGCGCCCTGGACCTCCTCCCGGCCCGCACCTCGCTCGTCACCGCCTCCCTCCACGCCTCCAGAATCTTCTGGGCTTGGATGCAGAGGGCGACGGCGACGCCGGGGTCCTTCCGGAACCGACGCAGCGCGGCGCCCGCGCCGCTGGAAATCATCAGGGAGGCGTCCACGCGGACGCAGGAGAGCTCGCGCAGGGCAGCGCGGGCCTGGTCCTCCGTCGCGGTCGCCGGGGGGGCTCCTCCGTCTCCTGCGCCGCCCCCTCCCGCCGCGCGCTGGTAGTCCCCGAGCGTCCCGAGGCACCTGGAAAGAACGTCGCGCGGCCCCTCGTCGCGCCTTTTCCTCACGACCTTGGCGAGGCCGTCGAGGCTCCGTTGCTTCCCGACGACGAGCGGCGGCGACTTCGGCGGGCGAGCGGGGGCGGCACCGGCGCCGGGGACGATGCCGAGCGACTCGAGCAACGAGCGCTGGCGCTGCTTCGGTGTTTGCTTCGCCACTGCAGCCTTCTTCTTCTCATCCGTGGCCTTCATCGCCGTCGCTCGCGCAGAGACGAGAGGGAGCGGCCACGGGGAGGCGGAAGGCGGTAGAAGAGGAGACAATCGACGAGTCGAACGACGAAGAAGAAGAAGAAAAAAGTGGGTCCCGACGAGTGTTCTCGCTCCTTCCCACAAAAAAAAACCATTCTTCGGTCTCTCTCCCTGCTCGGCGCGAACGGGCTTTCCTCTCTCTCTCTCGTTGTCCTGATCCATCGCGCGAGAATCTTTCTCTTTCACTGAGGCGCGCCTGCTCCGTACTCAGCCTCGAACAAAAGGCCGCTCCCGCTTTGACAGAGACATTCAATTGACGTCGTCGAACGTTTCGAGACCCCTTTTTTTTGCCGCTCTCTCTCTCTGTCTCTCGCGACACCGCCTTCCTCCCAATGGACGACGAGGCCGTCCTCGTCTTCGACCCGCCGGAGCTCGTGTGGCGCGGCGTGCGGCTGAACAAGGTGAGGAGATGGGAGAAAGAGGAGAAGAAAGAGAGAGACGTTTTCCTCTTCATCTTGTTTGTCTTCTCCAGTCTTCTTCTTCTCCATTCTTCTTCTTCTTCTTCGCCTCTCTCTCTCACCTCCCTTTCTCGTCACCTCTTCAACAACAACAACAAAAATCGCCCTCAGCCCCGAACGACCAAACTCACCATCACCTCCCGCCTCAACGCCAGCCTCGACCTTGAGCTCAAGCCCGCAGGCTCGGGAAGGGACAGGCTCAGAGTCTTGCCTCCCTCCTCCGAGAAACTCACCCTTCCCCCTCGAGGGAGCGTTGCGGTCGAGGTCGAGGTCGCCGTCGACGCTCAGAGGTTCGCGCCGGGGCCCATGCGGCTCAAGGCCGCGCGGGAAGGGATCCGGGACGCGCTGTGCGTGAGGGGACTCTACTTCGACCTCAAGGTGCCCGCGACGTGGTTCTTGGACGAGGCCGAACTCCTGGGAGCGGCAGCGACGGCGGCGACGAAGAGGCCCGGGAGAGGGGTCCCCGCCTCGCCTCGCGCCGGCGCCCTCTCCCTCTCGCGCTCTCCGGCCAAGCTCCTCCCCCGCCTCCCGGCGATACCCTCCCCCTCTCCCGCGAAGAGGAGAACGATCCCAGCGGTTCGAAAGACAGACGGCAATGCCTCTGGAGGGGACGGAGCGGGAGGGCACGCGCCCCCGGCCTCGCTGTCCGAGGACGAGGAGGGACGAGAGGACCGGGAGTGGGGCGCGCCGCCCTCGCCCCCCGCGCCCCGCGACGAGGCCGCTGCTGCCGCAGTCGCTGCCTCTTCTCGTTCGGATCCTCCCTTTGGCGCCGTCGAGGGCCCCGTCGAGATCGACCAGGCCTGGCTCGCCGGCGGGGGGGGCGTCGACGGCGACGGAGAGGAGGAGGAGGAGCCAGAAGGAGGGGGACTCGAAGGAGACGGGGAGGAGGACTTTGCCCTCCCTCCGATGCCGCCCTTTGGCTCCTCTGCTTCCTCTCCTCCGGCAGGAGCCGCCGCCGCAGCAGCGACCGGGGGGAACGCAGCCAGCGGCAGCAGCGGCATCAGCCCCCTCCGCGCCGTTGATGAGCTCCTCTCCTCGCAGGACCGGCGCGCGAGGGACCCGCGGCAGGTCCTGAGGGCGCAGAGGGAGCGAGGAGAGGAGGGGGAGGCGCTCTTCGGCGGCGACGGAGAGCTCGCGGCGGCGGCGGCGACGGCGGCGGCCGCGACCCCTCCGCCTCCGCCCCACCCTCCCTCCCGCCTCCACCGCCCGCCGGCCACCGCCGTCTCGCGTGCCGCGGCCCTCGAGGCCGTCCTGGCCCAGCAGGAGGGGGCCAACGCGGAGCTGCGGGCCCGCGTCCGAGAGCTCGCCTCCGCCCTCGAGGAGGCCCGCGCCTCGGCCTGCGCGGCGGAGAGCGGGGTGCTCGCGGCGGCGGCGGCGGCGGCGGTTGCCGAGGGAGGGTCCTCCCCTGGCTCCTCCCACGACGTCGCTTCCGCTGATGCCGCTGCGGCGGCGGCGGCCGCCCCCCTCCTCCTCGCGAGGGAGCGCGCCGGGCGGCTGGCCAGGGACGCGGCAGTCCTCAGGCTGCTCCGCGCCAAGGACGACGCCTTTGCCGCGCTCGAGGTCCGCGCCGCCGACGCCTCGGCGCGGGCGAGCGAGGAGCGGCGGCGAGGGGGGCAGCGGAGAGGGAGAGAGAGGTCCTGGCCGGTCGCGTCCGGAAGCTTTCCGCGGAGCTCGCCAGGAGGGACGAGGGGAGGCGCGCGGCAGCAGGAGGAGGAGAAGGGGAAGGAGCGCAGACGGCGGCGGCGGAGGCGGCCCCGGCGGCGGCGGCAGCCAGCGAGAAAAAGGAAGAAGAAGAGAGAGAACTCGCCTCTTCCCTCCGCCGCGCGCTCGCGGAGGCCGAGGCCAGGGCCCTCGAGCTCGAGCGAGCGGTCGCGGAGCAGAGGGCCCGCGCCTCGGAGGCGACGAGGGCGGCGGAGGACGCCGCTGGGAGGGCGGAGCTCCTGGGGCAGCAGCTCGAGGCGGCGGTCGCCGCCGCCGGGGCCTCTGCCTCTGCTCCCGTTCGCGAGTGTCCTCCTTCCGCGGCTGCCGCCGCCGCCGCCGCCTTCTCCAAGTACAGGCAGGAGCGCCACGCCGACGCGCTGCGGCTCGAGGCCGCTGTCTACTCCGGGCTCGCTGCCCTGAGCTCGAACTTCCCCTCGAGGGAAGATGAGGAAGCAGGGCCCGGCCGCGGCGGCTACGGCGGCGCCTCGTCCTTCGAGCAGCAGCACCAGCAGCACCAGCAGCGGCTCCTGCTGCTCTCCTCCGGCGGCCGGTCCCTGGCCCCTCCCTTGCCCCCCTCTCTCACCGCAGGCGGCCTCTCCCTCGCCGCTCTCGAGGCGGCGCTGGCGGTTGACGGTGCGACGAGCTCGTCGAGGGAGCTCGCCGTCAGGGAGGCGACGGCGGCGGCGGCGAGGGTGGCGAGGGCGGCGGCTGACGAGGCGGCGAGGGCGAAAGCGAAGAGGAAGGCAAAGGCGGGGAAGGAGGCCGCGGCTGCGGCGGTCGAGGCCGCGGCAGTCGAGGCAGCCGCCGAAAGAGGGCGCGCCGCGGGGCTCGAGAGGGAGCTCGAGGAGAGGGAGAGGGCCCTGCGGGAGCTGGGGAGCACGGCGGAGGAGCTGCGGGAAAGGCTTGCCACGGCGAGCGACGCCGGACAAGCCGAAAGGGAGGGAGGAGCCGAGGGGAGCGGCACCTTTTCGGCGGAGAAGCTGCTGCTGGAGGCGGCACGCTGCTCTCTCCGGTCGGCGCTGCGGTCGGCGGAGGCTATGCGGTCAGCGGCGCGGGCGTGCGATGACACGGCGGCGGCGGGAGCCCCGGGGGCCCCCGCCGCTCCCGGGTTTTCGCCCCCGCCGTCGGTCGAAGAGGCCGCTCGGGCGGCGGGGCTGTCGGTCGAGGAGGCCGCCGACCTCCTCGGCGTCGGCGGCGGCGGCTCCGAGAGAGCGACGGCGCCTCCCGTTCCTCCCGCGCCTTCGACCTTTCCTCCTCTCGCCCGGGTCGTGGCATCTGCCCTGAACGACGCGGAGGTCGCTGCCGCTGCCGCTGCCGCCGCCGGAGGAGGAGGCAGGAGAGAGGAAGCACCGTCGAGGCGCGTCGCGGCCGCGGCGGAGGCGGTCGCGAGGGAGGCGGCGGCGGCCGAGGGGGCGCTCGCCGACGCCGTCGCGCGCCTGCCGCCGCTGCTGCAGCCGTTATCAACGGTCGCGGGCGTGGTTCCTCGCTCGAGCTGCTCCTCTTTCGTTTTCGGCGGCGAGACGTGTGTGTAAGAAGAAAAATTGAGGAAAAGACCGAGTCAAAAAAAAAGGGAGGGAGGATTTTTGGCTTTCTGAACTCCAACCCTGCTTCTATCTTTAGAACTGTAAACTTCTCTCAAGACCCATTCGCCTCGCTTCTCTTCAGACTTCTTGGGGATCTCTTTCTTTCGGTCAGAACTCGCGACGTTCGTGCCTACGCGCAGTGCGAGAAAACGATCGCTGGTCTTCGCTCGAGGCGCGAGCGAGCGCGCGATAGAGTCGAGAGCACGAAAAGAAAGGTCGGGGTCGAGGTTGAATTTTGTTCAAGGGGGAAAAAAACTCGAAGAGGTTAGGAGGCCGACAAAACACATTTTTCTTTCTCTTCTTTGGCGGGGAGAGCAAGCTCTTGGCGCCTGCGCAACTCGTCCCCCCCCCTCACACCACCACTTCGCGCAAGATGCAGAGGGCTGCTTTCATGCGCCCCTGCGCCGTGTCGGCGGTCGCGAGCGTGCCCCGCGCGCGAGCAATTGCGGCGGCACGTCCCGATCGGCGACGGCTAAAGTCGCTCGCCGCGGCGGCCCGAAGGCGACTCATTGTCTCGTCTGTCGTCCCCCCTCCCGCTCGCCTCCGTGCCTCTGTCGCCGTCCGAGCCCGCGGGGACGATGTTGAAGACGACGACGGCGAAGAAGACTTTGACGACGACGGCGAGGAGTTTGACGAGGAAGAGCTTTTGGCGGAGTTTGGCGAGGATTTCCAAGGCGACGATGACGAGTTTGGCGATGACGACGGCGAGGAATCGCCTCGCGTCGACGCCGCTGCCGCGAGCTCCGGGAAGCAGCAGGCGTCGGCCGACGAGGAAGAGGTCTCAGAAGAGCGTCGCTCTGTCAAGGCGAAGGAGAGCAACGCCGAGAAGAGCAAGAGCAAGAGCAAAAACACGAGCGAGCGCTCCGATGCCGCCGCTGACGCCGACGGCTCGACCCCTTCTCCTTCTTCCTCCTCGTCCTCTTCCTCCTCGCTCCCTCCGGCGCCCGTTCGCGGGGACGCCGCCCGCGCCCGCGCCGAGCACGCCCGCGCCTCCGCCGCCCGTGCTGCCGCCGCCGCAACCTCCGCCTCCGAAGAGGAAGAGGCGGAACTCTTCTCCGACGAGGGCTACAGCGAGGGCGACGACGGCGGCGGCGGCGGAGACGGCGGCAGGGACGGCGTCGGGGGCTCTTTCGTCGACGACGAGACCGAGGCGGCGCTCGCCGAGGCCGAGGAGGCCCTCCAGGCCTTCCTCCGCAGCAGCGAGCCCTCCTCATCGAAGGGCTCGTCGGCGGGTCCTCCGGGGGCCAGGAAGCCACATCGCCTCGACGCCGACCTCGCCGCAAAGGCCCTCGACTCGGTCGCGGCCCTCGGCGACGACGCCGCCTTCCGCGCCGAGGCAGGCATCCCGGACGACCTGTTTGCCGAGAAGGAGGAGGTCGACGACGCGACTGGCAACATCAGGGTCATCCCCGGTCTCCCTCCTCCGAGGCGCTGGCTGCGCCGCGTCGCGGACCAGGGGCCCGTTGACGTGGCCAAGTGGGCGGTGCGGGAGTTCAAGGCGAGGATCGACCACGAGCGCGCCGTGCCGTACATCGGCAACGCGTACATCTCGTACGCCCGCCTGCTCGAGCTGCTGTCGACGCGCACTGTCACGAAGCTGACGATCCTGGCCGGCGGCCGGTGCGCGATCGTGGAGACGCCCGTTGTGGGGTTCGCGGTCGACGTGGGGTACGCCGGTGCGGAACCGGGCTCGAAGGAGTTTACGGCGCTGCAGGTGAGAAGAGTTTTTTTTTCTTTGCTTCGTTTTCTTTCTCTTCCACGGGTGGAGGAGGAAAGAAAACAATACTCGCAAAAAAAAAAAACTCACCCCAACTCCCCCACGCCACCCCCACCCCCACCCCCACTGCCCCCCTCAAAACAAGAGCACCGCCCTCCCGCAATGGGGCTACGAGGTCACGCGCTTCTACTGCGACCTCCCGGGGGACGTCTGGGAGCAGGGGACGCTCATGCGGCTCGCCAAGGACGCGGCGACGCAGACCGTGCAGGAGGACGGGCTCGTGCGGTCCGAGGACCAGCCCTACCTCTGGGACGCGCCGCAGACGGAGCTCGTCGTGCGACCCCCGGACAACGCGTTCCTGTTCATCACGCAGAACAAGGGCCTGGCGGTCCCCATCGCGTCGCTGCTCGCGATCCGCACCGCGATTGTCGTCGCGACCAAGGCGCTCAAGGTCCTCTTCCCCAAGGGGTGGGGCAAGAGGGGCAAGGAGGCCGCGGAGATCGACGACCTGCTCGGGGAGCTCGGGCGCACCAGCGCGATCCAGTTCAACGTCGACGCGAAGGGGGGCAGGAGGGACACAGGCGTGCGGTACGCGGACGTCGCTGGGATCGACTCGATCCTGTCGCAGATCAGGGAGGTCGTCTCGATGCTGCTGCAGAAGGACGGGCGGTACGCGGAGATCGGGGCCAGCCCCCCGAGGGGCCTCATCTTCGCCGGCCCCCCCGGGACCGGCAAGACGCTGCTCGCGCGCGCAATGGCGGGCGAGGCCGGCGTGCCCTTCTTCGCGTGCTCCGGGTCGGAGTTTGTCGAGATGTACTCTGGCGTTGCCGCCGCGCGCATCCGCGACCTCTTCAAGCTCGCAAGGAAGGTCGCGCCGTCGATCATCTTCATCGACGAGATCGACGCCATCGCGCGCGCGCGCTCCCTGGGCGGCGGCGGGGGCGGCGCGGGCGCGATGGAGCGCGAGCAGGGGCTGCTGCAGCTGCTCGTCGAGATGGACGGCTTCGAGCGCGACGACAGGGTTCTCGTGATCGGGGCCACCAACCTCGTCGAGTCGATGGACGCCGCGATATTGAGGCCCGGCCGCTTCGGCAAGGTCCTGCGGCTCGACCCGCCGCGCCTGCGCAGCCGGTGGCGCATCCTGCGCGTGCACGCGGCCGGGAAGCCGCTCGACCGCAGCGGCGACGACGTGGTCGAGGCGGCCACGGGCGAGCGCGCCGACGCGCTGCTCTGGCGCGCCGCGCAGAAGACGAAGGGGTGGTCCGGGGCGGAGCTCGCCAACCTGCTTAACGAGGCCGCGATCCTGATGGTGCGGCACGACCGGGACTCGATCGACTGGGCCACGCTCGCCGAGGCGCTCGAGAAGCGCGACCTGACGGCGCCGCCGGAGCCGCCGCCCGGGGGCGAGGCGGGGCGGAGGCTCGCGCTTGTGCACGCCGCCCGCGCCGTCGCGAGCGCGCTGACCCCGGGCTTCCCCCGCGTCGACGGCGTGGGCATCGATGGGCGCGGGGCGATGGTCGCGCGGATCAAGTTCGACAGCGTCGACTACTTCCGCAGCGGCGACGGCAGCGCGCGGCTGCTCTTCGGGCCGCGGCCGCAGGTCGACGTCGCCGGCGCGACGGATGGCGCCAGGTCCGAGGCGGAGCGCTCGGGCGTCGCGCCGTCGGCCGAGAGCCTCGAGGAGCAGCGCGCAAATGCGCTGCGGCTGCCTGCGGGGGTGACCGCCCTCCCCGCGAGCGACGAGGCGCTCGAGGAGGTCCTCGCCTACCGCGGCCGGGGGCCGCGGGGCCGCGGCGCGCCCGGCGCGGCAGCAGGGAAGGAGCCCGGGAGGTCCCCGGTCTCCCCGTTCGCGCCCCCCACGGCCTACGAGGCCGCCTGCGGCCTGCTGGTTCCCCTGCTGACGGCGCGGGCCGCGGAGGCCGTCTTCTTCGGCGCCGCGGAGGGCACCACGCTCGCCTCGGCGCGCGAGGTCGCCGCCGCGGGCGACTACTCGTTCTGGCTGGCGACGACGTCCAACATGCACCCGGCGAGGGCGCGCTCCAGCCCCGCCGCGCGCTTCCTTCCCGACGACCGGGGCCGCGACAACCTCTCCAGGTACGCGCGGTCGCAGGGCGAGGCCGAGGCCGTGCGCCTGCAACGCAGGGCCTACGGCAGGGCGCAGCGCGTGCTGCGCCGGTGGCGGCCCGCGGTCGACGAGCTTGCCGCGGCGCTGCTCGCGGCGCCCAACGGGTCCGTCGCGGGCGAGGAGGTCGCGGCGATCCTGGCGAGGAATGTCCCCCCCCCGCCCGGCGCGCGCGTCCCGGGGGGCGCCGCGGTCGGCGGGACGCGGTTCCTGCGCGCGCTCGGGGCGGGGCGGCCGGGCATCGCCGTCTTCGGCTCCGCCGCGGCCTCGCGCGCGTTCGCCTCGGGCGGCCCCGCGACGCCGCTCGAGGAGTGGGCGAGCGCCGGCGTCGACCTGAGCGACGAGGCCTGCGTCGCGGCCGTCGAGGCCGTCGCCGGCGCGCTGTCGGGTCAGGACCTCACCGCCTCCGGCCTCGGCTCGGCGGCCAAGGCCAGGCTCGCCGCGGCCATCGCCGGCGACGCCGAGGAGGCCGGGGCGGTCAGGGAGCGGCTCGCCGCGGTCAGGGCCTACGTCTCCTCCCCCGGGGAGGGCGCCGACGAGCCCGCGTTCCCCCCGCCGCCCGTGGGGGAAGGGTTCGCCCCGCCGGAGGCGGGGCCGGGGTCGCTGGCGAGCTGGGTGCCGGCGCTCGGCGGGCCCGGCTTCGAGGAACGGGCAGAGGCCGACGGGAAAGGGAGGGGGCCGCGGCTGCCCGGGTTCCCCCCCTCCAGGGAGTGAAGCGGCGTCGGTTTTTTTACGGGCGTGTAAACGGGGGCGGAGTAGCGGGGAATCCGCTTTTTCGCACACAGCACTTGACAAAGCAACGCGAGGCGGGGAATCCGCACACAGAGCACTTGGCAGAGCAACGTGAGGCGCGAAGCACGCAGAGGCGAGGAGGAAAAAAAGTCGAGGTGTCAGAGTTTTTCCCCCCCTTCTTCGTTCCCCTTCACCACATTCGGAAGAAAAAAAACAATGAAGAGCTGAAGGAAAAAAACATTCGCAATTCTCCTCTCTCTTTCATTTCGCTTCGCGATGCGTTCTTTAACGCGCCTGGCGATGGGGGAAGCATATCGGCGCTCTTATCGAAAGGTCTTCGCGGCGATAGAAGCTTCTTCGAGCCTGGAAGGAGGAGGCGTCCGAGATTCGAGGTCGCCGCTGCGGGGCTTTTCCTCGTTTCTTGATGCCCCCCTCCTCGACCTTCGCCTTCGGCAATCGTCTTCCTTTTCCGCGAGCCCCAGCGGCCGCGAATTCGCTTCTTCTTCTGATCCCATCGGTGGACGACGATCCGTGTGGGGTGACGCTGCCGCTGACTGTCGGAGTGCCAGGGAAGGCTTTTACGACGCGACGGTGGAGCAGGTGAGAGCGATTTTGAAAATCGGCATGACGCCGCTCTTCTTCCTAGTAAAAAAAAACAGCTCGGCCCTCACTCTTTTCCTCCCCCCCCCCCTCCATCCCCCACCACCCCCGCCGCTGTCCTTCCCCTCCACGCTCCCAAACACCACCAACGACGCCATTCCACAGTACGCCCTCCAACCCACCGAGAAGCTGTCGCTCCAACAGATGCTCGAGGTCGGCCGCTCGGCCCTGCTCGACTCCTCGGGAAAACTCCTCCTCGCCTCTGCGCGCCAGGCGCAGCGCGAGCTCCCAAAGCGCCTCGCACGCAGGCTCATGGACCTGCAGCTGCTGCCGTTCATCGTCGTCTCCAACCCGCACATCCGCCAGGTCTACGACGCGTACCGCCACGCCTTCGACACGCTGACGCGGCTGGATCCCGTCGAAAATGCAACTCAAAACAGAGAGTTCACGGAGCTGCTCCGGCGGCTTGTCGACGAGCACGCACCGATGTTGGATTTGCTCGCCTCGGGGCTGCGCGAGGTGGACGCGAGGCCTTTCGCCGGGCCGAGGGTGGATCTGGACTCCTTTTTAGATGCGATGCTGCGGTCTAGGGTGTCTCGGAGGCGAGTGATTCATTTTTTTGGGGGTTAACTTTTCGTTTTTTTGTCCGAGGTCTCTGGAGATTATGAGACTGGAAAAGAAACAAAAAATTAAATATCTCCCACTTTCTTCATCTTCCCCTCCCTTTTCCTCCGAACTAATAAAACAAAACAGGGTCCTCGCCGAACACCACATCGGCCTCGTCGCTCGACGCCCGGGCCATATCGGCGCCGTCTGCGCCGACGTCAACCTGAGGGAGGCCGCGGCGTTTGCGGCGACAAAAGTGCGACAGGCATGCGTCGAGGCCTACGGGGTCTGCCCCGACGTGAGGATCAGCGCTGGAGGCGGAGGAGGCGGAGCTGGAGGCAGGGGAGGCAGCAGCAGCAGCAGGAGAAGCAGCAGCAGCAGCAGCAGCGGCGGCAGCAGCAGCAGCAGCAGCAGCGGCGGCGGCGGCGGCGGCGGCGGCGGCGACCTCTTCGGCGGCCCCGGCAGCAGGAGCAGCGGCAGCAGCAGTTTCGGCAGCAGCGGCCCCCCTCCTCCCCTCTCCGACTTTGAGGACTTTGACGACGATAACAGCAGCGGAGACCCTTCGATGCCCTATATCCCCGCCCACCTCGACTACTGCCTCTTCGAGCTGCTCAAGAACGCCGCAAGGGCCACCGTGGAGTCGGCGAAAGCGAAAGCGGGAGGAGCGGGGCAGCAGAGGACGCTCGTGCTCTCGGCGCACGGCGTGACGATGCCTTCCTCCTCTTCTTCCACTTCGTCGATGTTCGGCCCTTTGCCTCCGATCGTCGTGCGCATCTGCGACGCTCCGGGAAAGGCGGCGACGTTCCGAATCTCCGACCAGGGAGGAGGGATCCCGGAGGAGCAGCAGGAGGCCGTGTGGCGGTACGGCTTCACGACCGCGGCAGGGGGCGAAGAGGCAGTTTCCTCGAGCCGCTCCTCCTCTTCTTCTTCTCCTTCTTCTTCTTCAGTTGTTGCTCCCTCTTCGATGATGGACGCAATGATGATGGCCGACGGAGGAGGAGGAGGAGGCGGAGGGTCGCCGTCGGCCTCGCCAAACCCCGCTTCCTCCAGGTGGAGGATGGGCGGCCTCGGCTTCGGCCTCCCGCTCTCGCGGCTCTACGCGCGGTATTTCGGCGGGGACTTGAAGCTATTTTCGTTGCCCGGCTTCGGTGTTGACGCCTTTTTGACGCTGGAGCACCTGGCGGGCGACTGGATCGAGCCCGGGGACGAGCACGTTCCGGTGCGGCCGTCGGCGGCGCCGAGAGGGAAGGGGGGAGGGAATGGAGGTGGAAATGGAGGAGTGAAGAAGTGAGGTGCTTCCAGCTCTACTTCTTCTTTTTCTTCTTCTTCTTCTTCTTCTTCTTCTGCTGCTGCTTCTGATTCAGTTTCGTCGAACAGAGGAAGACGGATCGGGAAGACCTCTGGGGGAGCAGAGCAGCGGCGAGGGAGCGCGGAGGCAATGCCCGGAGCGGCGTTGCCCTGAACGAAAAAAATTGTAAAAAACACGTGAAGAAGAAAATCTTTCTTCACTTCATTCTTCTTCGCTTCCTTTCTTTCTCACTTTAGACTGCGCAAGCTCCAACCCCCGCTTCCGTTCCTCTCTTTTTACCCCCTCCTCTCCAAAATGGCACGCAGGCGCGTCACCCCTCACCACGCCTCCCTCTTCCCACCCCCGTGGGCCCGAGCGTCTCGCTCTCCGCGTGGCTCGAAGTCGTCCTTGTCGTCGTCGTTGCGGCCGCCGTTGTCGCCGCCGTCAAACACCCTCCTCCCTCCGCTCCTCCCGCCTCCCGCTTCTTCCTCTTCCTCTTCCTCCCTCTCCGCCAAGGCCCTCGCAGCGCAGGCCTTCCGCGCCGAGCTCGACGCGCAGGTGGCCGCCAAGCGCGCCGCCTCGAGGGCGGCGAGGGAGGCGGAGCTCGCCGCCGACGCCGCGGCCGAGCGCGCCGCGGCGCGGGCTTGGGAGAGGGAGCGGCAGAGGAGGAGGGAGCAGCACGCGTCGTCCGATCCGGCTCGGAAGCGCGACGGCGGCGGGGACGCCGGAGGAACAGCAGCAACGGCTCCCTTCGATATAGAAAAGCGGCAGCAGCACCAGCAGCAGCAGCAGAAGCCGAGGAGAGTTCATCCGGAGCTCCGAGCCGTCGCCACCGCGGCCGCGGAGGAAGAGGGAGAGCGCAACGTCGGCGGTCAAGGCTCCGGCGCCGGCGGCGCTGGCGGAACCGAAAACGAAGAGTTTCGCCGCCGGCGCTCATCGTCGCCTTCTTCTGTCTCCTCGCCGTCGTCATGCCCCGCCTGCTACTCTTCTTCCGCCCTTTCCCTCTCCCTCGAGGTCGAGGGGCTCAAGGCGCGCGCAGCAGCTCTCGAGAGCGCGGTGGAGGCGCTCGCGAAAGCGGGGAGCGGGGGCGCGGAACAGGCGGCGGGAGCGGGAGCGGGCGCGAGGAGGAGCGGAGGCGAGGAGGGGCCCCGCAGGGAGAGGAAAGACGAGCCGCGGCCTCCAAACCGCCGCGCGACTCCTCCGGTTTCCTCCTCCTCTTCTTCCTCCCCCGCGTCGCCTTCGTCTTCCTCCTCTCCCTCTTCCCCGCTCGCCGCAGCGGCGGCGAATGCCTCCCTGCCCGCGACGTCCAAGCTGCTGTCCGCCGACGACAACGAGATCCCGCGGTGGGCGACGCCCTCCGCTCCCCCTGCTCCCCCCTCGTCTCCCCCGTCCCAGCGGCAGCGGCAGCGGCGGCGGCAGCGGCCGCAGGGGAGGAGGCGGGCGGGCGGGGGAAGCATCGGCAGCATCGGCAGCGGCAGCGGCAGCGGGGGAGGGAGCCGCGGCAGCGAGTCTTCTTCCGTCTCCGGGGGGCGCCTCCCTCGCTCGTCCTCGGCGTCGCTGGATTCGCAGCCGCAGAGGTGGAGGATTTGAGGGGCGGGGAGAAAAAGCCGAGAGGCGGAGATGAAATCATTAAAAGAAATTATTGGATAAACAAAAAGCTTCTCGCTTTACCCGCTTCCGCGCCCCGTGTAGCCCCCGAATATATGACGTCGACATCGACTTTTCGTGTCGAGGCGCCTTTCCGATCGAATGTGGCGCCGCGGGGGCCGCCCGCCGGTCGGACCCCCGCGCTTTGCCGACCCCCTCGATTCCAGCGCCGCTCGATTGCAGCGTCCGCATCCTCCCCCCCTCGCTCCGACTGGGAGGCCTTCAATGCCGCTGCCCTCAGGTTCCTCAGGGAGCGAGGCGAGCGGATAAAGAGGGTCGACGCCGCTGTCGAGAGGGCCCTCGAGTCGATGCCAAGGCTGGAGAGGGAAGGGGAAGGAGAAGAAGGGGAGAGCGAGAGCAGGTCGACGCCGACGTCTTTCTCGGCGCCCGAGGCAGCCGAAGCGTCGTCCTCGTCGCCGCTTCTTCGCACCTCGACCTCCCCCTCCCCTTCGCCTTCTTTCTCGCTCGAGGCCTTCGCTTCCTTCGACGACTGGCACGCCAGGGCCTGGGCCGCCCTCGGGGAGGCCGCGGCGCAGGGAGGAAGCGCCAGCGGCGGCGGAGAGCCCGCGACCTGAGAGAGAAAGCAAAAGAGAGAGAACAGAGTCCATTTCGTCTTTGTCGTTTCCCGTTTCCCTGCTCTCTCCGTCGTTGTCCAAATTGAAAAAAAACAAAACTGTTTCTTGATCCCTCCCGAATAACGTTTTTTCTTTCTTGGAGTCGATTCACACACAGAACAGAAGAAGAAAAAGCAGAAAAGAGGAAGAAGGAGAACGCCGCCTTTGGTCTTCCCTCCCTGTTTCTCCCCCCCCCCACCCACCCACCCCCCTCTCTCTTCTCTTTCTTAGTTCGGCGCCGCCGACGCGCCGTGCAGCTCCGGGTACTGCCAAGGGGAGAAGCCTTTCCCGACGCAGTCTTCACCCCCATCGGCAGCTTCCTCCTCGCTGGGGAACCGCCCCTTGAAGCTCCACATCGGGCAGGCCGCCCTCGACACCTCGCCTGGGTAGAGAGGCGCCGCCTTGGCCGCCGCCGCCGCCGCGTCCCCGTCCTTCCCTTCTCCTCCTCCTCCGCCGCCGCCGCCGCCGACGCGGACAAACCACCTCGGCTCCCACTCCTCGCCGCGCCGCGCCCGCTCCTTCTTCTCGGCCCGCTGCACCTCCTCCAGCGCGTGCTTCGCGGCCCCGGCCGCGGCGTGGTCCCCCCGCTCGAGCGCCGCCCTGTCGGGCCGCCTCCTCGAGTCCGAGGCCAGCGGCGCGGCCTTGCCCTCGCCGCCGCAGAGGTGCCTGGCGAACCTCGTGAACCCGTACTTGCAGAGCGGCTCCGGCTTCGGGGAGCACTGCCAGACGCGCGTCGTGGCCCCGCTGCCGCCGCCGCTGCCGTCCTCGAGCCTGTTCCCCTCGGGGTCGCACCTGCAGAAGTCGAGGTGCGAGTTCCACGCCCCCTCCAGCAGCAGCCTCTTGGCGCCGCCGGCGTCGACGACGTGCCCCCTCACCTCGTAGCGCCCGGCCCCAAACCACCCGCAGGCCGTGAAGCGCAGCAGGCACCGCGTCCCCGTCCGCGTGTTGAGCAGCGAGAAGTCGCCGTAGCAGTCGACCCAGGTGCGGCCGACGATCAGGTTGTGCGCCTTCGAGTTGGGCGGCACGAGCGAGTACGTCTCCTCCCTGTCCTTGAGGTGGATCCGCGAGCGGCCGACGGGGTAGATGTCGATCGAGTTCCCGAGGAACCTGGTGGTCGGGGCGGAGACGATGTCGTAGGCCCAGCGCGGGGCGTCGGCGTGCGCGGCGCCGATCGGCGGGTGGTGGGAGACCTGCTCGGCCAGGAAGCGGCCCTTGCTCTTCCTGTTTTCGGCTTGTTCGCCGGCGGCGGCGTTGGCGGCGCCGCCGGGAGAAGAAGAAGAAGCGGCGGGGACGTCAAAGTCGAGCTCAAAGGTCTCGCCCAGGACCGGGTTGAAGGGCTTCCAGGTGCGCTCGTTGGAGCCAAAGGGCCCCAGGCAGAACCCGGCGACCCATGCCATGCTGCGTTAGTGGTCGGAAAAGGAAAAAGACAAAGAGAGAAGAAAAAGAGGCGTGAGAAAAAAAAACGAAGAAACGAGAAAGAAAGAACCCGAAAATGAGGGTGAAAAGAAAAACTCACCGCTCAAACTCGTCCTCCGTCTCGGCGGCTCTCTCCAAGGCGCCAGTGTACTCCATGATCTCGGCCACCTTCTGCAGCAGCGTATACGGCTCCATGATCCAGACGGGCAGCGTCACGAGGCTCGTGATGTCCATGCCGATGAAGTCGCGGAAGTTGGCGAACGCGGCCATGCGCGTGGCCTCGTCGACGTTGCCCGCGCCGGCACCTCCCTTGCTCCCGCTCCCGCCCTCGCCACCGCCGGCTCTGGAGGCCGCGCCGGCCGTGGGGTCGACGACGTCGAGGTCCTCGAAGCCTAGGAAGCTGGATTTTTGTTTTTTTGTTTCGAGGTGGGGAGGTCGGGGTTTAGGAAAGAGGAGAAAGGAAAGAAAAAAGCCGCCGAGAGATCGATCGATCGAGTGCCCGTTGCTGGTTGCATATCGAGTGCCGGTTGCATATTTCATTTTACGGTGCTTCAGGTCGCTCTCATCCCCTCCAATTCCCTGCGTCGACTCTCGCGATTGAGAAACACGCGCTGGAGCATCGAAGCGAACGAAAAAAGAACACGAAGCGAGGTAAAAAAACGAAGCGTTTGGGGGAACGAATTCGTCGTCGTCGACGGACGAGCGACGACGACGGTTCTCTTTCCACCTCCCAAAGTCTTTCTCTCTCTCTCTCTCTCTCTCGTCCGTCCTCACCTCGACACGCTCGTCGCGGCGGCGCTCGCTGCCGCCCACGCGGAGCCGCCCCAGGAGGCGAGCGTGCCCATCAGGGAGCCGTCGGAGCCGCCCGAAGAGGGCAGAGTCGTCTTTTCGTCGGCCATCTTCGAGAAAGCAAGAGGAGAAAAAGTGCAGCCGAGTTTTTTTGCACTCTTTTTTCAGTTCCTTCGTCGGGAGCAGAATCGAAGAGGACGGAGCGGAAAAGGTCAAATCTCTCTCTATCTCTCTCTCTCTCTCTCTCTCTCTCTCGTCGTTCTCCTTCTGCTGCTCTCGCTCCCTCCACCGTCGTCGACATCTCGAACATAGTCACTCTCCCCTTCCCGCGCGTATAATTAACCAGAGAGAAGGCGAGAAGATACGAGCGACAACCTTGAAAAGCCAAGTCGAGTCGAAAAACAACGGACGACCTCGCTGCTGACGAGGCAATGCCTTCGGAACCCTTACTCGCCGAGGCCGCGGCCGACGCCGCGCTCCAGGAGGCGCTCGACTCGGAATGGTGAGCTTGAGGGCCAAGTGAAGAGTGCTGAAAGACAAAGGCGCGGAAGCGAAAACGGGACGAAAACCAGCGAGGGCTTTCTTTTCCTCTCATCGACATGGAAAAAAAAAAAAAACTCGGACCCTCTCACAGCGCCTCCCTCGCCGCCGCGGCCCGCAGCCCCCTGACCCGCTCCTGGCTCGCCCCGGCGGGATCCTCGGACACGGGGTCCGCGGAGCTTTACGCCCTGCTGGAGGAGAGGGTGTCTGTCCCGAGCTTCCTGGGGACGATCGAGCGGGCGTGCGCCAGGGCGAGAGGCGGGCGGAGAGTCTTATACCACCTCCCTTGTGCTTCTGCTTCCTCTTCGCCGCGGCGGCAGCGTCTCGACGCCGCCGCTTCTGCTCGAGAAGCCAACCTTTCCGTCGACGTTCTGAGCCCAGATTGGTGGTCTCTCCCCGCCGGAGTCGTCTCCGTCGAGGAAGAAGAAGACGATGAGGCAGAAGGCGAAAGCTGCAGCAAAGAGGTCAAGGTCGTCGCCGTCACCGCCCCCGCCGCGTCATCCTCCTCGACTGCCGAAAAGAAGCCTCCCTCTGCTCCATCCTCCCCCTCTTTGCTCGAGGGCTCCTACGTCGTCGTCTCCCGCGACGACGTCGTGGACGCCGTCGCCCACTTCATCGCCCTCTACGTCGCCTCGCTGCCGCAGTCGCGAGACCTCAGCCCCGAGGCGCTGCGGTCGGCGCTGGCGACGACGCTCGGCGAGCTGCGGCGCGGGAAAGTCAAGAGGCTTTGGGCGTGGGGCCGGTGGCTCTACCGGGCCGCCGCTCTCGGCTACGGGGCCTTCGGGGCATACACGAACCCTTGGCTGGCCCGGGCCGTGCTGGCAGCGCTGTGGACGAGCGCCAAGGTGATGGTGGCGGTCGCCGTTGGAGGGTGAGAGAAGAGACTGGAAAAGAGAGGGAGGCCTCTTTACTCTCTCGTTTTGTACCACTTGCCTCCTCTTTGCACGTTGTCTTGGGCTTTCCATGGTTGAGGTTATCTTCATTTCATTCTTGTATCTGTATGCGGTGCGTGTTTACTTGCTTGAACTTGTTTTGTAAAAAAAAAAAAAGGAAAAGAGAAAAAACTGCAAGAGGAAAAAACAGCAACGATGACCTCTTATTTCAACTATTTCATGCCCTCCTTCCCTCTCCCCTGCGCGCGCCACCACCACCGCCGCCGCCGCCGCTCCTCGGCATGACTCCGCGCCCCCTCTTGCCGCTGCTGCTGCTCCCCCCGCCGGCCTCCTCCCTCGCCTCCCTGGCGGTCGGCGTAAAGACCCAAGGCGCGAGCACTGAGGACCAAAACTTGAACAGCGCGTAGAGCACCGGCAGGAACAGCAGCAGCAGCGCCGCGTCGTACCGCGAGCCCAGCAGCAGCGCGAGCGCCGACACGTAGATCGCGTCGTGCATCGTTGACGTCATCCCGCCCGTCTCGCGCAGGTCGCCGCCGCCGTCGAGCAGCGCGCCCGAGCTCGGATCAAAGACGGGCTCGGCGTGCCTCCTGAGGGCGAGCAGCGACAGCGAGGAGACTGCTCCGGCCGTGGAGAAGCCAAGGAGGTGGCGGCCTAGGGCCTTGGGGGCGGAGGGGCGGAGGAAGCGGGCGTAGAGGAAGGCGGCCTGTGTTTGGTGTTGA
>Ga0315274_10004045_pt1 | contig 21677 bp, 30 predicted proteins | sample YL17G02_20_MG_FD_203700 | JGI IMG/M metagenome (GOLD analysis project Ga0315274, IMG submission 203700) | Sediment microbial communities from Yellowstone Lake, YNP, Wyoming, USA - YL17G02_20 | ecosystem: Environmental > Aquatic > Freshwater > Lake > Sediment | place: USA: Wyoming | collected...
CCAGTGGGCTTACCAGTTGGTGTTGCCCCTGTTCAAAAGTTGTGTTTTTTCGCCGATCTAGGCGTTTGGGCCACTATTTGCACAAAACCTACGCTAGCTGAACCAGAAAACGCTTTTCGCCGAATTCCCCGGCAACCTCTACCCGCACTCGAGTCGACAACCGGGCCACCGTGTCTTCGGCAGAGGCTCGCGCTTTGGCTGCATCCAGCTTTTCCTGCTTGGCCTGCCTCTCCTCACGCACAATTTGCAGGATCTTGTGCTCCCTCTCCAGCCTCCGAATCAGATCGCGCTCCGGAAAGTGGATCGCCTGTACCGGGCAGACCGTGGCACATGTGCTACAGCCCACCATGCAGTCATAGGGACGCACGGCGACCGACTTGGTGCCCTGCATCTCGTACACATTGCGGCCACAGGTCACAAAACACAACCCGCACCCAATGCACTTTTCGGCATCCACGGTGGGATCCCACGGGATCTCGTCCCGTGGGATGCCATGCCACATCGCCTTTGGTTTGGCGCTCATGTCACATCCTTTCCTTTATCCTGATGTTCGTTCTCCTGATGCCCCTCAAGGACGCCCCATGCTCTTTTGGAGCGCGAGTTCGGGATCGCCTTCTGCGCCAGGAAAGCCAGGTGGTCCACCACGGCCGGGAGTACCGCTGCCGGAAAGCCAACCACGGTCTCGCTTCCGCCCAGGTCGGTGGCGTCGCGGCAGCCATAGCATCCGTAGCCAAAGTTCAATCGGCCTTCCAGGTAGGGGATGATGGTCGAATCGACGCATGTGGCCTGCAATATGGCAGTCGTGCTGTACACTCGCTCCCCGCCCGTGGCGTGCAGGTAAGCCAGGTTGATCCACATCAACTGCTCCACTTCGGCCTCGACGATCACCACGTCCGGGGCCTGCTTCGCTTGCTCCAGGGGAAACAGATACAAGGCTTTCACCTGTCCTGGTTCAAGCCGCGGCATGGCCTCGAACATTCGCCGGCCGACGGTTTCATCTGACACGATGCCGTACCCGACCAACCCTTTCCCGGAGCGCAGGCCAGCAGGCAGCGGACGAAAGCCAAACGCCGCAGCAGCCGCCGGGCAAGATATACCCTCGCCGTCCAGGACGACGTGCGCCCCCCGACGAGCCTTCATCACCGCCTGGCAGTAGCGGTGTCCTCCCAAGATCTCCGCGCCGGCAACCTGTCCTTCCTGGCCGTCCAGGAAGCGCACGCCAACCGGCGAGACAGAGAGGCCCAAGATGGCTTTCATGCGCTCTCCCTGCGCTCTGATCGCTGGAACATCGATTGTGTCCATCGCTCTCCTACTCGTATGACCATGAGGTTGCCATCGCGTGGCGTCTGAGCCGGTCATTTCCATGCTCAAGGCACACCGACGACGGCGTGTGCGCAGAGGCGCCGTTGGCGCACGCCACGCCGCCCTGCCCGCAGTTGTCACACTCGAACTGGACCGTGGTATGCTCAATGCCGTACCTTTCGCCAAGTACCCGTCTTAACCCGTCCATCACCTCCTGTGTCTGGCTCAGCGCCTGGTCGGCCAGCACCACGTGCGCGCTGAGCGCCGCATAGCCGGGGCTGACCGTCCACACGTGCAGGTCGTGCACCTCGACCACCCCCGGCACGTCGCCCATCGCCTCGGCCACGGTGGAGGCTTTGATGCCCTCCGGCATCCCTTCGGCCAGGATGTGCACCGCCTCGCGCAGCACGCGCCCCGAGCCGAGCAGGATGATCAGGCCGATGAGCACGCTGACTAGCGGGTCCGCCAGCGTCCAGCCAGTCAGCAAAATGATGATTCCGGCGGCGATGACACCTACCGAGGCTAGCGCGTCGCCCACCACGTGCAGAAACGCGCTGCGCACGTTCAGGTCGTGATGGTCGTGCTCGCGCAGCACCAGGGCGACGACCAGGTTGACCGCCAGCCCTGCGACGGCCACGACCAGCATCGGCCCGACCAGCACGGGGGCCGGATGTCGCAAACGCTCCCACGCCTCGCGCAGGATCTCGAACGCCACCAGGAGCAGCGTCGTGCCGTTGGTCAGAGCTGCCAGCACCTGCATGCGCTGAAAGCCGTAGGTATGGCGGTCGTCAGGTGGCAGGGCGGCCAGTCGCAGCGCCACGTAGCTCAGGCCCAGGGCGGACAGGTCCAGAAAGACGTGCGCCGCGTCGGAGAGGAGAGCCAGGCTGCCGGTCCACAGCCCGCCGGCAACCTCTGCGGCCAGTATGAGGCCGGTCAGGACGAACGACAGGACAAAGCGCCTCTCCACGCGCCGCACGTCGTGATCGTGTCCGGTCAATGGAGCCGCTCCGTGTGATCCGCCAGGCGGCCCTCGACATAGGCACGCACCGCCTCGTCAATGTTGGCGATGTCGGTAACCACGGGGCGGATGCCAGCCTGCTCCATGCTCTGGTAGGCCCCGGCGCCCATGCCCCGCGCCAGCAGCACCTGGCAGTCGGCGATTGCGGCAGCCATGCGCGAATGCCGGCCTTGCGCGGCGGTGTCAAAGCCGTGGCCACGCGGGTCGGCCCCGTGGGCCTCCTCCGCGTGCGGCTCGCCGGCGAACTGGGCATGGCCCATCTTGTCCCGCTGCTCGCGGGCGACGATCTGACCGTTTTCCACGGTGACAACGACGTAGAACGGAGCACGACCAAAGTGCTGGCTGATGGTCACGCCGTCTTCGGACACGGCTGCGATTTTCATTTGGCTCCTCCCATATCTTGGATCTTGGCCACGATGGCCTCCACCGCTCGCTCCAGGTCCTCCTGGGAATAGGCCAGCGGTTTGAACGGGCCAATCTTTTTGATCTTGAGGTCCTTGCCCAGGTTGACGTATCCATCTACCCTGGCCCCGGCCTGTTCCACGATTTTGCGTACACAGGAATTGGGGCAGCCGTCAATGACGAGCACCTTTTCCAGGCTTTGCATGGTGCGAAAGTGCTTGGGCACGCCGGCGGCCAGCGCCGACACGCAGCCCATGCCCACTTCCTGTGGTCCCAGGCGCTTTAGCACCTCAAAGGCAGCCACGCCGGTCAGCTCGCCGGCGCTGGACATCGCGCCACCGCAGTAAAAGATGCCCACCCGGGGCTTTTCCGCGTCCTCGTGTTCCTGGCTCATCGCTTCTCCTTGTTCAGGTCTTGCTGAAGGAGACGGGGGGTGGCCTACAACAACCGCCCCCCGCACCCTGGCAGTGGTCATGCCTGGGCATCCACCCCTACAGCCTGACGGCGCCTTGCACGGCGTCGAGGGCGGCCTCGACCACCGTCTGCAGTCCCCCTCGTCATACGCCGGCGGTGGCCCCTTCTTGATAGCGTCGTATACGCACTCGGCATGGTCTCCGGCTAGTGACCAAACAGCCTGCCGCTGATCTCCCTGATGCCCGCCCCGGGCACGTCGATCATCACTTTTCAGCCCCCTTCCAGCGCCTGCAGCACCTTTTTCCGCACGTGCTGGTCGAGGAATGCCAGCGCTCCATCTGCATCGCGGTCAATAAGGACGCGGTACAGATCGAGCAGTTCCCGGTCACTGAGCACGATCACGAGCGATTTCTGCATGGCGCGACCTCGACTTTCCTCTGACGGAGATTCGCTGCTGGGGTTCACAAGTGCGCCGTCCAAAGCGCTATGAACCACTGTTGGACAGACGAAACCCGGGACGCACGACTATCACCGAGCAGGGCGCGTGAGCGACGACACGGGTAGCCACGCTGCCCAGAAAAAAGTCCTTACGGCCCTGTATTGCTCTTCCACCTGTTTCGTCCGCGAGACATAGTTGCGCTCTCTGATCGCCGCCAGGAGTTCATCGCCAAGCGTTGGCGAAGGCTCTCGCCCCTCGACCCGGAAGCGCTCGAACGCCTCCTCCATCCCCACCAGGCCTACCTGGACCCCATTGCCGAAATCCACCAGCGTCGCCCTGGGCCCCCTCGCCTGGCAGGTACACATTGCTTTGTACATCGTCCCTCGCTCCTCGCTGTTGATCCAGCGGAAAAGCAGGCCGCCTATGCCTCGTCGGCGACTTCCACGATGATCTGCGGCTCGATGATCAGGTCTGGCTTGATCGAGGCGGCGATCAGGCTGGGTTTTTGGGTGATGTCCCGAGCACACCTAACCTTGCTGCCGTCGTCGTTGCGCACGGTGATCGTAGCACGGCGTGGGCAAACTGTTCCGTCTTATCCGATCGCCCGACAACGGGCGCTGGTTTACTGTGTCGCCTGTATCCAGCCCTTGATCTCGTCCTTGTGTGGCATCCGGCCCGACGACTTGACCACCTCGTCGATCACCAGCGCCGGGGTGGTGGTGACATTGTAGGCCATGATCCCATCCATGGTGTTGACCTTGGTAAACGTAGCCTCAACGCCCACCTCGGCGGCCGCCTCGCGCGCCAGTTCTTCCAACCGCTTGCACTTGGGGCAGCCCGTGCCCAAAATCTTGATCTCCATTTCTGGCCTCCTTGAAGTAGTTGTTCAATGCTGCTTGTTCATCCCAAAAGTGAACGTCAGCCCTGTTCTCTCTGGGCCCGTTTCTCCTCGATCCGCCTTTTCACGTCCTGCTTGATCCGCTCTTTTTCACCTTCATCATAAGCCGGGACAGGAGCTTTCTTAACGCCATAGTCCTGAACCATCTCCACGCGAACATCGGGTTTCCGCCCGGCATGCGCTTCGACGATCTTGCTGCAACACGTCACCGGGCATCCCTCGATGATCACAAAGGTCTTGGTCCCTTTGACCTTGTCAAGGCCGACATCCAGGTCAAGGGCTACTGCGGGCAGGCATACCAACGCATAGCCCGGGTTTTCCTTGACCAGCTCGGTTGCTACCGCCCCTGCCAACTGCCCGGTATTGGAAGCACCGTAGCAAGCGGCAATCACCACAGCCCATTCAGGCATATTGATCCACCTTTCGCAATGCGCTCACGCATTCTTGAGCTGATCAGCCCAAGCCACAGTTGGACCTACCTCGACTCAACCGCAGCAGGTTTTCGGTGACCCAGTCGGGACAAACCGATCAGCAACAGTGCTACCGCTGCAACGATCGCTACCGCGATTCCCAAGACGATCCAGCCACTCGTGCCGTTGACCCAGGAGCCAAAGAGCAGCCCGGCCACGGTGCTGAACACACCCACCAGGACCACGTATAACGCCGTCTTTTTCTTGCCGATGATCGAGCTGGTGACCAGGACAGACTGCAGACTCAGCTCCGGGTCAGACAGCAGGTAGGCCAGTAGCGGGCCGCGATGCATGCCTAGCGAGAGGAACGTCTGTGCCACCGGCACCTCGACCAGCGTCGGAAAGTAGATGAATATGGCAAAGATCACGGGGATCAGGTTAGCCCACAGCGTATTCTGCCCCGCCACGGCCTTGATCCAGGCGGTGGGAATGAGGGCGCGGGCCACGCCGGCAAAAAAGACGCCGACGATGAGCAGCGGGATGATCTGTTTGACGAACCGCCACATTTCCCACAGCCACTCTTGCATCTCGTAGCGGTCCATCTTGTAGGCCGCCATCCACCAGATCACGGCGATCAAGACCACTTCCGAGACCAACCGTCCGGTCAGGCCGATCTTGACGCCGCCGAAGCCAGTTTCGACCTTGAACGAGCCCACCACCAGGGTCAGGCTGATCACCCCCAGGGCCACAAAGGTCCAGGTGTTAAAGCCTTCATCCACCTTGTTCAGCCCGCGCCAGGCGGTCAGGCCAATGACGAACAGCAGGCCGATCAGCAAGACCCCCTGTATGCTGACCCCTTCAATGCCCAGGGCCGGGTTGGGCGGCACGACACTGTCCAGCCAGGCCTGCAAGCGGCCCGGCCAGGCGGCAGGGAGGGTCAAGGCTGCAAACGGAACGCGCAGCAGCCCCACCTGCAAGGTGCCGGTGATCAACACCGCGATCAGCAGGACAAAAAAGACCCATGTCCGAGTGGGCACCCTGGCCCCCCGGCCAAAGGCAGCCGTGCCGTTCGTTGCACCGGCGTGCGCAATGTCGTCGGCGCGGAAAACTACCGACATGATCAAGCCGATGGTGACGCCAAAGAGCATGCACAGCAGGATGCGGGCCAGGGCAATATCCATGCCGATCTGTACGCCGGTAAACAGGATAGCTAGCAGATTGCTGGCCGGAGCAAAGAACATAAAGGTGAGGGCAGGGCCGAGCCCTGCTCCCTTTTTGTAGATGCTGGAAAAGAGCGGCAGGATGGTGCACGAGCAGACTGCCAGGACGAACCCGGCCAGCAGCGATGCCGGGTACGAGATCCACTTGGGCGCCTCGCGGCCCAGGTATTTGGTCACTGCGTCTTTGGGGATCAGCGCCATCAACGCCCCGGCGATGAAAAAGGCCGGCAGCAGGCACAACAGCACGTGCGCGGCCAGGTAGGCTGCCAGGTTGCCCAGGCCGGTCTGCAGTAGGTTAATGACGTACGCTAGAACGTTCAACGAAATCCTCCTGTGAGTAGATATGCATTATTATGCATATTAGAGCGCCATAAAAAGGGCTGCGAAAGGCACAGCATGCCTGCATGCCTGCATACCGCAGGTCACCCTTGCTCTCTTGTCGACCAGATCGCTCCAAGCTACCTTACCCGGCCGCGTTCTCCACGCCCTCTTCGGCCGGAGGGCCGGTCTCGAGCGCGATCAAGGGCCCTGCCGATCCCAGGGCTGCCTCCACCAGGCGCCCAACCCACGGATCGGCCAGCCGGTAGTAGATGTACCGCTCATCCCCGCCCCCTCTGTGCCCACCACGGTGCCTCTCGATGATCCCTGCCTTGCGCAGCACACGCAACTGCTGGGAGACGTAAGACTGGGGGCGGTCTAGGGCCTCCTGGAGGGCGCAGACACATTCCTCCCTGCAGCGCAGCATGTCCACGATGCGCAGCCGCGCCGGAAGAGAGAGTAGGTGCAGCCGTTCGGCCACGCTTACATAGGCTTGTTCTTCTCTGTCCGGCCTGTCTCGCTCTGCGATCATCGCTGCTATGCCCTCACTGCTACGGGAGCAGAGCGCCATCCACATGCAGAGTTTTGCATACAGATGTACCCCAGATCTTCTTGCCCTTCACCTGCTTCCACCTTCCATGGGCGAGAATTCCTTTCAATGCCTGCCGGGTCGACTATATTCAAATTCCTGCATACTGCCGCCTATACAACCCCGGCACGCGCCCCTACGAGTTCTGCCGCTCCCTCTGTCCGGCACGCGCCCTGACAGCAAGGGCACGGGCAGTTCGGCGATCGCGTCGGCCCATCTGCGGGCCCCAATACCTCTTCGACCAGGCGCTTAACCTGGGGACCCGACAGCCGGTAGTATACATTGAGTCCATCCCTGTAATCCGTCACGATCCCTACTTCCCGGAGCACGCGAAGCTGTTGCGAAACGTAAGCCTGCGGGCGGCGCAGGACGGTTTGCAGGTGACAGACGCACGCCTCGGCCCGCCGCAGCTCGTCCAGGATCTGCAGTCGGCCTGGATGGGCGAGTGACCGAAACAGCTCGGCTCCGTGCTTGTATAGGCTTCCTTTCATCTCGGTCTCTCCCTGATGTATGCAACCTTTTGCATATTATACACCCCAATCCCACACTTGTCAAGATCTCCCCAGATGGGTTTTCGGGGTCCTCGGGAGACTTTAGCACCCTGTTCCCCCTGGAGATCGGCTACGTCGCCGTCAGCGGCCTGAACCCAGCCGGGCTGTTCATCATTCTGGGCCTGACCAACATCGCCCTGGGGCTGATCTATCGCCTGCCGATGCCCCTGCAGCCCAGGAAGGTGATCGCCGGAGCCATCATCGCCCAACGGTGGTCTCCCTCGATCTCTTGAGCGAGGGAGATTGACAGCTCCCATCTTCCATGCTATAATATATGTTAGACTCATATAGAAGATGTGATCAGGTAGGAGACTGAAGGATGTGTGAAGGCCATCGACATCCAAATGGTGATGAATGTCAGTGCTGCCCGCCAAAGGGCCGGGTGCGTGCTTTTGCGCAGCCCAGGCTGCTCTTGCTGCTCGCACAAAAGCCAGCCCACGGCTATGAGCTGATGGAGCGGTTGGCTCAGGACGAGGACACGCCGGGCGTGGATCCGGGGTTGCTCTACCGCACCTTGCGTCAGTTCGAAGAGGATGGGCTGGTCTGTTCGGCGTGGGATACAGAGGGACATGGTCCGGCACGGCGGTTGTACCAGGTGACGCCAGAGGGGTTGGATTATCTGCACGCCTGGGCGGTCAACATCCGCGGCACAAAGGAGCGGTTGGAGCGATTCCTGGCCGACTACGAAGCGCATTTCCAGGAAGGAGGTGAAAGCAATGTGTGAGCACGGTGAGCATGGTGGCTGTCACGGCCATCGCGGCCACCCCGAGCATCACGGGCACGCCGCTGTGTGCTGCTGCGGGCCTGGTCTCCCCTTTGGGCGGCGCTTCCTCCCCCGCGAGGAACGCGTCGCCTACCTGGAGGAGTACTTGAAAGAGCTGCAGGCCGAGGCCAAGGCCGTCGAAGAGCATCTGGCCGAGCTCCAGGCGACCGGGTGAGCAGAGCGGAGGCTGGTGGTGCGTCGGCGATGGCGCACCACCAGCGATCGACCCCGACAAGGCACACGCGATCCGGTGCGGTGCGCGCCGTCTCTGCCGTTGGACAGATGTGCCTGCTTGCCGTACAGGTGCGATGAGGCCAAGCCGTGTTGGACTGACGACCACGAACCAAGACAAAAGGAGTGATCCACCATGCGGTCAACCTTGCGCCTATTGCGTTCCATGAAACCCTACCGCAAGCTGATCTGGCTTGGCTGGCTATCCATGGTCTGCCTGGTAGCGGCCGATCTGGCCATTCCGCGTATGCTACAGATGACCATCGACCAAGGGATCGCGCGCCATGATTCGGGCGTGATCCTGCGTTCGGCGCTGATCATGGTTGGACTCATCGTGATCAGCGCCGCCGCGACCGTGGGCATCACGGTGCTGTCCGTGCGTGTCTCGCAAAGCCTTGCTGCGGACGTCCGGCGCGATCTGTTTGCCCGTGTGCTGTCGCTCTCCTTTGGCAATTTCGACCGACTGCAAACCGGCCAGCTCATGACGCGCCTGTCCAGCGATATCGCGCAGATCGCCCAGTTCGTTTTCATGACGATGCGTATGTTCCTGCGCGCCCCGCTGATGATCGTGGGCAGCCTCATTCTCATGGTGCTGACCAACTGGCAACTGGCTTTGATCATGCTGCTCCTCTTGCCGGCGACGATTCTCGTTTTGATGATCTATGCCAGCAAAGCCCAACCCCTGTTCATGCAGGTGCAGCGCCAGCTCGACCGCCTGAACACGGTCTTTCAAGAGAACCTGGCCGGGGTACGCGTGGTCAAGGCGTTCGTGCGTGCCCGGCATGAGAATGAACGCTTTGATACGGCCAATGTCAACTTGATGGAACGGAGCATGCGCGTGGGGCGCTTTCTGGCCATCCTGTTGCCCATCTTGCGCTACCTGGTGAACCTGGGCATCATCGCCGTGATCGCTCTGGGCGGGGTCCTGGCGATGCGCGGCACCCTGTCTGTAGGCCAGATCATCGCCTTCAACAGCTACCTCTTGTGGGTCATGATGGCGCTGACGAACTTGGGCATGATGGTGGGGTTTATCTCCGCATCCGATGCCTCAGCCCAGCGCATCTTTGAGGTGTTGGACGAGACCCCGCAGATAAGCGACAGCCCCACGGCGGTGGCCTTGCCTATCACTGAGGGGCATCTGGCCCTGGAAAACGTCACTTTTAGCTATGATGGCGAGGACCAAGAACCGGTGCTCAAGGAGATCATCCTGGCGGCCGAGCCGGGCGAGACCGTCGCCCTGTTGGGGGCTACAGGCTCTGGCAAGAGCTCGTTGATCAACCTCCTGCCGCGCTTCTATGATGTCCAAGAGGGACGGGTGGCTTTCGATGGGCGCGATGTGCGCGAGATGACGCTCGATTCGTTGCGCGCTCAGATAGGTCTCGTGCCCCAAGAGACTGTCTTGTTCTCGGGAACGATCCGCGACAACATCCGCTACGGACGACCTGAGGCCAGTGAGGAGGAGGTGGTCACCGCAGCCCGGGCTGCCCAGGCCCACGACTTTGTCGCCAGTTTTCAGGATGGCTATGACACGGTGATTGGTCAGCGTGGCGTGAACCTCTCCGGGGGGCAGAAGCAACGCCTGGCCATCGCCCGGGCTCTGCTGCTGAATCCGCGCGTGTTGATCCTGGATGATAGCACCAGCTCGGTAGACGTTGAGACGGAAGCCAAGATCCAGGCGACGCTAGATCAATCCAGGGCCGGGCGTACGGTCATCCTTGTAGCACAACGCATCAGCAGCGTCCTGGGTGCCGACAAGATCGCCGTCCTCGACCGCGGTCGGATCGCAGCCATGGGCAACCATCGCGAGTTGATGACATCCAGCCCCATCTATCGCGAGATTTACCAATCGCAGCTCGGCAACGTTGTCGGAGGATCACAGCATGAACGACAAACGGCGTGATGAACGCGCTGTAGGAACGGGAAGCCAAGGGACCTCAGCGGCGAAGCAGGGGGTGACCGGGCAACCTGGTAGAGCGCAGCCCGCGATGGGGATACCCGTACAGGGAATGAGGGGAGGCGCGATCGAAAAGGCCCGCGATCCGCGGACGGTGCTCAGGAGGCTCGCCGCCTACCTGCGTCCTGAGATGTGGCTCATTGCCTGGGTGACAGCGCTGGTGGTGGTCACGACTGGGCTGGAACTGGTGGGGCCTTACCTGGTCGGGGTGGCCATTGACCGTTTCATCGGTCGCAGTGACCTCGCCGGCCTGATGGGCATCGTGCTGCTCATGGTGATCACTTATACACTGGCCTGGCTCACGCAATTTGGCCAGAGCTACCAGATGGTCGGTATCACCCAGAGAGTGCTGCGTGCCATGAGGCGGGACCTGTTTGAGCGACTGCAAAGCCTGGCGCTCCGTTTCTTTGACCAGCGCCCAACGGGCGAGTTGATGAGCCGCCTGACCAACGACATTGACGCCATCAACCGGGTCCTGTCACAAAGCATCATCGAGTTGGTGGCCAGTCTGTTGACGCTGGTCGGCATCGTGATCGTCATGCTCGCGTTGAATATCTGGCTCGCCCTGGGCGCACTGGTGATCCTGCCCCTCATGTTGGGCTTTACCATGCGCATGGGCAGGGGCACCCGACGTGGATTCCGGCAAGTGCAGGCCAACCTGGGCAAGCTGAATGCAGTGATGGAGGAGAATATCGGCGGGATCCGGGTGGTGCAAGCCTTCAAACGCCAGCGCACCGTCTTGGCCGAGTTCGGGCACGCCAACCTCGCGGCTCGTGATGCGAGTATCCGCGCGCAACTGGTGATGACGTTGTTGCGCCCTATGCTGATGGTGTTCAGCAATCTGGACATCGTGGTTATCGCTGGCTTGGGCGGTTGGCTCGCTCTGCGGGGGCTGGTCAGCGTGGGTGTCATCGCCACTTTTGTGCTGTACGCGCGCCGCTTCTTTGAGCCGCTTCTGACCTTGGCCGACCTGTATAACGCGATCCAGTCGGCCCTGGCGGGGGCGGAGCGCGTTTTCGACATCCTGGACCAGGTCCCGGAGGTGCAGGATCGGCCTGGAGCCATCGACTTGACCGATATCCGTGGCCGCGTAGCCTTCGAAGGGGTCTACTTTGGTTACGTCAAGGGGGTACCCGTGCTCCAAGAGGTAAGCCTGGTTGCAGAGCCGGGCCAGGTGGTCGCGCTGGTGGGGCCGACCGGGGCGGGCAAAACCACCATCGTGAATCTGCTGTCGCGGTTCTATGATGTAGACCAGGGGGCAATCCGCCTGGACGGGCACGATATCCGCGAGATCGGACAGGACTCCCTGCGCCACCAACTGGGGATCGTTCTACAGGACACTTTTTTGTTTTCTGACACGGTGATGGAGAACATCCGTTATGGGCGACTGGATGCCAGCGACGAGGAGTGCATCGCCGCCGCGCGCCTGGCTAACGCAGATCAGTTCATTCAGCGCCTGCCCGAAGGCTACCAGACACCGCTCGCGGAGCGGGCCAGCACGCTCAGCCAGGGGCAACGGCAGCTCTTGTCCATTGCGCGGGCGATCCTGGCTGACCCGGGCATCCTGATCTTGGACGAAGCGACCAGTAGTGTGGATACGCGCACCGAGATGCAGATCCAGGAGGCGCTGCTCAAGCTGATGCGCGGGCGCACGAGCTTTGTGATCGCGCACCGCCTGAGCACGATCCGCAATGCCGATCAGGTACTGGTGATCGACAACGGTCGTATCGTCGAGCGCGGCACGCACGATTCACTGCTGGCTGAGAAAGGCTTCTATCACCGTCTCTACATGAGCCAATTCGCTCGTGCCGAACCGGCCCTGACCGCCCCTTGATTGTACCTGAATCCTATCCGACAACCTTCTGATGTGGCATAATGTTGCAACCAACATCAGAGGGTGACAGAAATGGCAGAGTAGTATTAGGCGCGCCGAGCTTTGGCGTGTGCAGCCTGGTAACCAGCTGGGCTTGTGCCAGTTTTGGCAGCGGCGACCCCTGTGATCGCCGCTATACCTCAACCAGATTGGGTCACACTCGGACCACGTCGCCCTGCTTCTCTTATACGAGTTGCTCTCCCCCAGAAAAAACGTGTTCCACCTTCAGCGCAGCCGCAGCATGTCCCGGAAGCTTGGTCGGATTCCATTGCTTCATATCCTCGAAAACCGCACCTTTGGTGTGATACTCGATATGCCCTTTAACTTGATACGACTTGCCTTCCTTAGTGATAAAAAGCAGTGACCCCTTGCTCCCTGACAGGATATTCGCGCGTGTCTTGTTGAAAAAGTTGTCTGCCACAACCAATGTGTCCTCACTGAATCTGCGAACACAGGTTGCATAGATCGCATTTGGATTTCCTTCTGCATCAACAGTGGTCAAGACGATCGCGTCTTCACGGTTGTCCCATGCCTTACTCACTGCTTCTGGTAATGCGGCCACTTTGTTCCTCCTTGATTGATTTTCGAGATCTAACTTCTGCTGAACTACGTACTGTCCCGCCTTTGGAACGAGTTTCGCGCTCTGTGTCGGGTGGTACCTTCTGGCCGAATGCAACTGCCGAAAGGAAACACTTGCAGACACCTACTCTACGGTGACTGCCACCAGCATCGGTGCCGAGTGGACAAGCTTCGAGGCAAAATCCATAGTCTCAATCTCGATATCCGGCAACGGATTCGCGCACGTGTACTTGAACAGGCGGAGCAGATATCCCATCTCCTGTGTTCTTGGATTGGTTCCTTCCCAGGCGACTTGTGCGCCCGCAAGAGGCTTGTCGTGCGGTCTGACCCACCAGTCGGAGACGTTCGCCTGATAGAGGATGGGGATGCTTCTACTCTCGCCGTTTGCATAGTGGAGAACATATTGGCCAATCTCCAGATTCCCATCTTCTGGATTCCAGGCTGCTGCGTGAAGAAAATGCAGTTGTTGACCTTTGTGGTGAACCCGGATTCCCTTTACTGCTTTGGGATAGACAACTCCCGTAATCTGCAGAGAATCCTTTCCTGCGAGCTGAATGACTCCCCGAACGTCGAACTGGGTTTCCTGGAACGCTTGGACACCCTGGGGCAGCTTGGACAGTGTATTGCCTGGCTTGGCATGGATCTCGTCGTCCAAAGAATTGAGATAGTGGTCTGAGAGATCCACCATACCCGGCGTCGCTTCCTCACTTCGCGGCGGTATGGGGTGTTCTGGTCTCGCCGCCTTGGTCTGTTTGTGTTCTGCCATGATGGTACCCTCCATTCTCACCAATGTGCCATTGTCAAATTAGGACTTGTTGCGTAGCTGGAGCAACAATGCCAGATTCCAGGTGCCTCAGCAAGTATTCGGCTTCCTGGGCCCCAATGGCGCGGGGCTGCGTGTCCTGGCCTACGCCTTGCCACTGACCCATTCCGTCGAGGCCATGCGCGCGGCCATGGGTGGAGACACGCCGGCCAGGGCCGTGCCCAGCCTGATGGCGCTTGCAGCTTTTGCCATCGTGTTGTTCGCGCTATCGACCTGGACACTGGCCCGGCGACTAGATGACTATAGATAGGATGGGCTGACCAACTCGCCGCGCCGATACACTTCCACAGCCTCGCGCACAGCGAGGCTCTCATCGGCCAGGACCACCGCAATCGCCAACGCGCGCAGCGCCGTGCAGCACGCCGGGCGGATCTCGGGCGTGATCACCACCGTCGCCCCGCTCCTCGCTGCCGCGCGAACGGCATTGACGCTGGCTTGCGCTGGCGAGTCCGCTGGCTTGACCCGGATCACCTCGAAATCCATCGTCTCTGGGTTGACCAGGACAAACGAGGTACACACCTCTCCTTTTGGGCTCAACGTCGCGTCCAGGCTATCTCCGTGAGAGGCAACGGCGATCTTGGCTGGGAGTGGCTTGTAGTCTGTGACTGCCCTCGGACCGCCGCTTGTGTACAGGGAAATGGCATCTCTCACGGTCATCCCTTCTGCCCCATCGATCACCTCAATGCCCAGGTTGATCATGGTCTGCCGACAGATGTCTTTGATATGGCCCGTGATGACTACCTCGACATCCTGTCGGGCGAGCGCCCGGATTGCCGGCAGGCTGACCTTGCTGGCATCGAGTTGCTCAGCGGGAACGGAGATGGCCAGGTACTCCATCGTCTCGGTGTCAACCACCAGAAACTGGGAGCAGGTGCCGAACGGACCTCCTACCCAGGCATCGAGCGAGGTACCCAACGACGAAACAGCTACTCTCATCTCTCCCTCCGTTTCCAGATCCGACCCTATCTCACCACATCCAGATTCCTGCCCGAGACCAGCCGCTCGACATCCTCACGCTCGATCAGCGGCACATTCTGCGGGATGGTCATCTTTAGAGCCGCCATCGCGCTCCCGTAGCCCAGGCCAGATTGCAGGTCCGAGGTCAGGTAGCCATACAGCAGCCCTGCATCGAACGCATCTCCTGCCCCGAGGCGGTTCACGACCTGCACTGGGTACCCTTCGGAACGGTAGATACGGCCTCCGTCATAGGCCATGCTGCCATCTGCGCCACAGGTGATGACTGCCGCATCCGGGGAATACACATCGAACAGGCGCTGCAGGAGCTCCTCACGGCCAGGTGCCTGCCCCAGGAGCATCCTCCCGTCGTCCTCGGTGGCGATCAGCAGGTTGACGTGGGGCAGGATCTCTCGGCACGTGACCCGCGCCTCATCTGGAGACCACAGTAACGAGCGATAGTTGACGTCAAAGGAGACCTTGCATCCTCGCTCTCGCGCACGGGTGACGATCTGTGCGGTGCTCTTGCGGCAAGTCTCGCTCAGCGCAGGCGTGATCCCTGTGAGATGCAGCCACTCTGCCCGCTGCAGATAGTCCCAGTCGAGCTCGTCTGCTGTCAGGGTCGTCGCCACGCTTGCTGCCCGGTCATAGATGGTCTTGACTGGACGGGGAGGGGTGCCCCACTCCACGAAAAAGGTACCCAGGCGCCCCTCCGCTGTCCAGATGCATGCCGAGGTGTCCACGCCATAGGCGCGGATCCCGTTGACGACCTTGCGCCCCAGCGCATTGTCCGGGAGCTTGCCGATCCAGCCTGTGTGTATGTCCAACCTCTCCAGGCCGATGGCGACGTTCGACTCGGAGCCACCGCTGTATGCCGTGAACTGGTCGAAGTGCTCGATCAGCTCGTAGCGAGGGGGAGCAAACATCAGCATCGTCTCACCCAGGCAGACGACCCTCGGCGCATCTTTCATGATCTCTCACCCATCCGCGTTGACGATCGACAGTCGACCATCCCGCATATCGGCTGATCGCTGACCGCTACAGCAGGCCCATTTCGTGAAAGCCGGCGATCATGGCCTCCCTGCTATCCTCCTTCACCGGCAAGATAGGAGCCTTGGGATAACCGACATCGATGCCCCGGGCATGCAGGGCTGCATAGCAGGCGGCAGTGGTCGAGCTGGGAATGTGCAGGATCTGCCGTGCCTTGTTCACCTGCATCTGCACCTGGGCCGCTGCCTGGTACTGGCCTGCCTGGAACAGATCCCACAGCCTGACCACGAGCTCCGGGAAGGCGTTCGCCAACCCCGACACGCAGCCCCTGGCTCCAACCATGAGCGCAGGGAGCGCCAGCGCTTCTGTGCCCGCGATGAAGCAAAAGTCGGGCTTGTCCTCCATCGCCAGCATGAAATGGGTCAGATCGATAAAGCTGAACCCGCTGTCCTTGATGCCCTGGACTCCCACCTCAGCGAGGTGGCGGAGAAAGCTCGGCGTGATCATGACACCCGAGGCCGTGGGGTTGTGGTAGACGTACACCGGGATGCCTACGGCCTTGACCAACGTGCGAAAGTACTCGACCACGGTGCACTCGTCGTGATGGTGGTAGTAAGGCGAGATCGACGCCACATAGTCCGCCCCGACGCTTTCCGCGTGCCTGGCCAGCTCCACCGACTGCGCAGTCGAGGCAGTTCCCACGTGAGCCACCACCGTGAGACGCCCCTTGACCTGATCAACGACAATCTGGTGGACCTGCTTGCGCTCCTCCACGGTCATGATCGGCCCGCAGCCGTACGTGCCGCAGATGAACAGGCCGCGGACGCCCTTCTCGATCTGGAACTCGACCAAACGACACAGCCCCTCCGCGTAGACATCCCCATCGGCGGTAAACGGCGTCGTCAACGGCGGGATAATCCCCTTCAGTTCCCTGGTCATGTCGTCTCCCTTCAAGTCATGCTACACAGTCTTGCCCATTCCGCAACATCCAGGCCAGGCTTGAATGCCTGTTCCCCTACCTTGGATCCCCCCTCAACCGCCGATAGTACGAGTGGCTGGTGTACAACGCCGCCGCCGGGTTATGTCCGGTCACCCGATCCTTGGCTACCAACACCGTCACCGGGGCCTGCGCATGGCGAAAAAAGAGGCTGTCGTGGCCCACGCACAGGCCAACCGCGATGTTGAGTTCGGTCCCTGCCTCGTTGAGCAGCTTCGCCTGCCCGATTGGATTGCACAGCGCCTCAAACTGGCCGGGGCGAACCTTTTCCTCGTCGGCCAGGCCGATCTCTTCCTTGGGAATAGAACCCACTTTGCAGCACACCGATATGACCTCAAAACCATTGGCTTCCAGGATCTCTTGAAGCATCCTGGCCTCCCGGATCAGGCCCACACAGGAAGCGATACCCAGTCGATTGGCGCCGATGCGCCGCGCAAAGCCCATCACCTCTTCCACCCGGGGCACCAGCGGGTAGCGGTCAGCCTCGGTGCGCGCTGCGGCCAGGGCCAACCTTCGTGTCTCCTCGTCCTCGTAGGCTTCCCGGGCTCCCCGCAGAGCGCTCACGTCCTGGGCCATGGGACAGAAATCTGGATAGGCCCCCGCTCCTGGTTCGTTGCGGCAGGCCTGGACCCCACACACCGCACATTTCAGTTCCATATCTCTCTCATCCTCTGCCACACCTCACGTAGTGAGCGGCTGACCGGCGACGATTTGTTCGGTCATCCCCCGTTCCCCTCTTCCCGCGGGTTCCCTATCGCGCCAGCGCTCGCTGTGGCTGAACGTTCTCGGCTGCGCCGGACAAGCCGGAACATGCCAACCAACATGTTCATGGCCGGTACATCGTGCACGTAATGCTCGTAGGCAGCACCGAACTTCTCCACAAGGCGTTCATCCTCTTGCCTCGCGATCAGGTAAACACACCCCATGCCCGGGACGGCGATGACCGCAGTCAACCACTGTTGGCCGTACAGGATAACCGCAACGTACACGAGGAGCCACCCCAGGTAGAGCGGGTGTCGCACAATGGCATAGACCCCACTGCTAACAAGGGCCGAGGTGTCGGTCCAGTCCGTTTTCGCCTCAGGTCTGCCTCTACTGCGCAGGGTCCACATGGCCGTCACGATCAAGGCCATGGCAACGGCCCAGATAGCCCACCCGGCATACCACAACACCCGTAGAGAAGCGGAGCTCTTGAGGCACCAGGACAACACCCAGGCCACAAACAGAGAGCCGCCAGCGACATAGTGCGGCAAGCTGTGCCTGGACTCCCGTTTCACGTTCCACTCTCCCTCTCCCAAACGCGGAATCGCCTCGGACACCTGGGTAGAGCTGACGACCTGGGTGCCACCCACAATGGCCAGTATGGGGCAGTGTTCAGGCTCACCCTCCCGCAGGTTCGGGAAGCCTGCGGGAGGGCATGCTGTTCTCGGCCCTGTCGACTAGGGCTTCCAGACCTCCCACACCCTGCCCACCAGCGCCGGGCCGGGTTTCAACGTGATCTGGCCTGGCTGCCAGCCGGAAGGTGTCACTTCGCCCGTGGCCCGCACGTGCTGGAACGCTTTGACCTGCCGGATCAACTCGTCCGGGTTGCGGCCGACCTCTGGCGTGAGCACTTCCATCGCCCGGATAACGAAATCGGGATCGATGATAAAGCGGCCGCGAACGTCCACGCCGGCAGCATCGTCGTACACGCCATAGATCGTGCCGATCTTGCCCCCGGCATCCGAGAGCATGGGGAAGGGTACACCGCCGGCCACCATCTTGGACAGCTCTTGCTCCTGCCACATCTTGTGCACAAAGCGGCTATCGGTGCTCATGGCCAACACTTCGGTCCCCAAAGACTTGAACTCCCCGTAACGGGCGGCGACCGCCGCCAGTTCCGTCGGTCAAACAAAGGTGAAATCTCCCGGGTAGAAGCAGAGCACGATCCACTGTCCCTTGTAGTCAGAGAGTTTGATCGGTTTGAACCCAAAGTCCCCGACGAAAGCGTTCGCCTCAAAGTCAGGAGCCGCCTGGCCCACACGCGCCACCATTCTACTCACCTCCGGCACTGGCAGAGCCCCGACCATCGGGGCGACCGATCCCGACTCAGGCGCAATCGGCCCGCGCGCTGCTTTGACACAGCCTTCCTTGAGTTCCGGCATTTCTACCTCCCCTCATTCGACCTACTGCTCGCGTACCATCAGTGTGCCACACTTGGGACACTTTACTGGTAGCAGGGAACGCCTGCCACGTGTTCCTTATGTTCGCCCTCACTCTCTCCCGTGGCCGTGTTCGATGCTCTCACGGCACGGCGCGCTGCCCTGGAGTGTGCCGTCCAGGAACCGTTGCACGCTGTGGCGGGCCGTGCCGTCCGCCCCGGTGACTGCCTGGATGCCATACTGCTGAAAGAACTGGACCGCCCGTCCGCCCATCCCGCCGGTGAGCATCACCTCGGCCCCCTGGCTGTGGATGAAAGCGGGCACCTGTCCCGGTTCATGGTTGCCATAGTACGGGTTCGGGACGATCTCGGCCGCCTGCACCTGTTGGCCCTCTACGTCCACCAACACAAAGTAGGGACAACGCCCGAAATGGGGACTGACCGCACTGTCCAATCCCTTGTTCTCATCTGCTGAAACGGCTATACGCATTGCTCTATCCTCCCATCTTGAATTAGATCGGATCGTTCACGCGTAGGGCAAGATCGGCGTGCTGGGCTGTCGAAAAGCCCGCGCGGCAATGGCCTCGGCGACCGGGGCAAACGCGTCCAGCGCGTACTCTTCGACCGTGCCCGCGTCGCAGCGGCGAGCTAGTTCGGGGTCCAGCGGCAGCCTGCCCAGCACAGGCACACCCAGGTGCAGTGCGGTATGCATGGTCTGGCTGGGACCAAAGACCTCGATCTGCTCCCCACACTTGGGACAGACCACATAGCTCATGTTCTCGACCAGGCCGATGATCGGCACCTTCAACTCCCAGGTCATCTGCGCAGCCTTGCGCACTACCATCCCGGCCAGATCCTGCGGCGAGGTCACCAGGACCACTCCGTTGAGCGGGATGGACTGCATAACGGTGAGCGAGGCGTCAGAGGTGCCCGGCGGCAGATCGAGGACCAACACATCCAGGTCTCCCCAGACGACATCCCCCCAGAACTGCTGGATCGCCTTGCCGATGAGTGGGCCGCGCCAGACAACAGCCTGGTTCTCGTCAGGAAGCAGCAGGTTGATGGACATCACCCTGATGCCTGTGGAGGTCTCGGCAGGCAGAAGGCCGAGCGGGCCGGACACCGGGGGATTGTGTAGGCCAAACATCCGGGGGATGCTCGGACCGGTGATATCGGCATCCAGCACGCCGACGCGCTTGCCCTGCCGACGCAGCGCGACAGCCAACATGGCGGCCACCGACGATTTGCCTACCCCGCCCTTGCCGCTCATCACGGCGATCACCCGCGCGATGTGGTTCAGACGCGCGGCAGCCCCGGCCTGCTCCTGCTGTTGCTTGGGCAGGACGCGCTCCTTTTCCTCCGGCGTCATCTCGCGCAGCTTGATCTGGACGTCCTTGGTCCCGTCCAGCGCCAGCACGGCCTGACGGGCCTCTTGCACAATGCGCTCTCTCAGGGGGCAGGCCAGTGTGGTCAGGGCCAGGGTAAAGGAGACCACTCCTTGCTCGACCCGGATGTCGTGGACCATGCCCAGGTCGACCAGATTCCGCCTCAACTCCGGGTCCTGCACCTGGCGTAAGGCCTCAAGAATCGGATCGGTCATTGCTCCCCCCTTTTTCGGTCGAGACTCTGCGATAGCATCAGTGGTGCTCCCTTTCCTCCTCCTGCATGTGGCGATGGTAGATGCCGAGCAGGTTGTCGATCATCTCCCGTGTCCCTTCCAGGCTGCGGGTCCAGAAGGCCAGCACCTCATCTCCTTCACGGGTGAGGTGATAGATGCGGCGGGGCGGCCCCTGCGTTTTTTCCTCTTCCCAGGTCGAAGTGAGCCAGCCTTGTGCCTCCATGTCCCGCAAGGTGCGATACACGACGCTCGCATCCATCTCTTCCAGACCGAGCTTTTGCAGGTGTTCCATCAGGACATAGCCGTGGGCCGTGCCCTGGTGCAGCAGCAAGAGCAGCGTCGGCTCCAGCAGACCTGCCCCGCGCCGGGGGCATCCTCCACGCCACCTCCAGCCGTGACCTCTCCCTGGCATATTTCATCCCTCCTCTGGCCACAGTATATCATACTATATGCTATTTGTCAATAGATGAATGCACCTCAGATGGGGATGAAGATGTATGGCGGTTCCACGCGGTCCACCCTTTTGAACTCCCCCATCCCTCCTTCGCCATCCAGCTCGCGATCAGGCTGGTCACCGGCACGGCCATCATCAGCCCCAGGCTGCCAACCAGGGTGCGGATGATCTCTTGGACCAGCAACTCGCGGTTCAGCGAGTACCCCAACGACTCCTGGTACAAGACGAGCAAAAGGAAGAACGGAAGCGATGCCCCGACGTAAGCCAGCAGCAAGGTGTTGATCATGGAAGCGATGTGGTCCCGTCCAATGGCCATACCATGTCGGAACAAGGAGGTCCAAGGAAGGGCAGAATTGGCCGAATGCAGCTCGAAAATCGCCGACGATTGGCCAATGGTAACGTCGTCCAGCACACCCAGGGTCCCGAGAACGATCCCTCCCAATACCAACCCCCGCAGGTCTAGCTCCCCCGGTAGAGTCACTGCCAGGAACGCCGCCTCCTCTTCCCCAAAGCCGGTGACATAAGCCCACGAGCAAAAGATCGCAGCCAGGAGCCAGGTGCTCACCAGGCAGATGCCCAGCCCGAGCGCTGCCGCGTGCGTCTTGGGCCTCCAGCCGTACACCAGGTAGAGCGTGGGCACCATCAGCACGATCGCGCCGACGATGCATACGGCTATCGGATCCTGTCCGGCAAGGATCCGCGGCAGGATAAAGCGCACGATCACCAGTACGCTGAACGCT
>Ga0315274_10004046_pt1 | contig 21676 bp, 14 predicted proteins | sample YL17G02_20_MG_FD_203700 | JGI IMG/M metagenome (GOLD analysis project Ga0315274, IMG submission 203700) | Sediment microbial communities from Yellowstone Lake, YNP, Wyoming, USA - YL17G02_20 | ecosystem: Environmental > Aquatic > Freshwater > Lake > Sediment | place: USA: Wyoming | collected...
CGATCGAGCGCGGTGTCCCGATCGAATGCAAAACATACCCACCACAGCGCACCCTACTCTACCCAGATTGGCTGAGAATCGATCTGGGCAACAGCCCGTATAGACCTAACTTCAGTAGAAAATATATAGCGAATCCGGAAAGAACGACAATCAAAAAAAGTTTCAAATTGTCCTCCTAATCATATCTAGTGATAAAAAATTTAATGCCTAATGCTGTGGATCACTAGCCGACAGGGCCAGATGAGCCATTAACTTTGCACGACCTTCAACCCTGGCGGTCTGTTTGAATGCACTTGTTAGACGTTTTGCTTGTTTATTCCAAAAAATTCAATAGGAGATCCATTATACCCTTGGCAACGAACATAAAGTTGTAACCCAAGAGCTGATGGTGTGACATTTGCTATTGTTGAATGAGTAGGGAAACCACCATGTGTTTCAATAAGCCCTAAATTACGGAGATGATCAAGTTCACGATCTATACGATGGAAGTCATGGATATTTGTGAGAGCTTCAAGTTCGGCGAGAGGAAGCATATATGGAACGGCAAAAATCCATCCAGCTGACGAAATATTTTTTATAGACTTTTCGCACACATTATTAATAATTCTTGCTTCAACTGAAGTAAGTTGTGAAAGCAGTGTTATAAAAAGAAGGTTACTGTCATCCACTCCAGATGAATCACAGGCTGACGCTAAAATTCCAGCCCACATGTCTTGGACCATATCGTCGTCAGTCCAAGAAGATTGATCGAGAATTAATGACACCAAGCGAGGTGGAGCATGAAAATCAGGTGGAGCGCTAATAGCATTTAATTTGACTTCAGCCTTTTGTAACATTTTAACAGTATTTGCTTTTCTCCAATTTGAGACCCTATCTCTTAATAATAAGCCAAATTCCTCAGCTGCTGGAAGTCAGATTCGACTTAGAAAAGCACCAACACCTTCTATTACACCTTCTGTAATGATTCTTAAAGATTCAGTAAGTGGCTGAATACCTAGTATATCTAATGACTTTTGATTTTGATCATCCATATGCACTCCTAATTACGTGTAACAATGATTATATAGTCTTTATAAAACGGGAAACACAGACTGTGTCCTTCTGTATAAGAAGTTACTGTCTCTTCTTGTCTTTTCGCGTAAAGTCATTCACATCTATAATAATTCCCCTAAGCTCATATGCAAGGGGAGGGAGGCGGAAAACCTCACCAGAGGGTCGTGGCTGTATTCCTTGGGGTGGGGGGTATATTCCCCTCCCCCCCTGTCCTGCACTATGGATTATGAAGGTTCAAGCTGTGGTGAGGAAGGATGCCTGTATCGAAGATGGTTGCATTCTTTCTTCTCCAGAAACACCACCGGCAGGTGGTCTGAGCACTTCGGTTAAACAGAACCATACAATCTAGCAGACCCCTATGGAGGAGACCAAAAGACTCCGTGCTGGTGATACCATAATGTTGTCCACTATAGAGTTTGGCACGTAAACTTACAGTTTTTACCAACTCGATATTACCTCAAGATATACTTAATTGCCAGCCACAGCATGTCGGCCAGCATCGTCTCTATCAAGCCCCTCTCGATAGAACTGTCGTTTGTATTGTTCAACTTGTGCAACCTGCTGCTATGTTTTGCTTGACAATAACCTATACGCGGCATCATCTTCTTTGTTGAGATTGTCCCATAGCTTGGAGGTGCAAGTCTCTATGGAGAAAACAACATCTCAACCGCTGCCGCCCGAGGTTGAAAACGCCATAAATGCAATCTCCAGCAGCATCAATGCCAGTCAGACCATCATCTTCTGCGGGGCGGGCATATCACGGAATTCCTGGTTACCCGTCGTCAAAGAGTTAGTCCCTTATGTGCTCTTAACGCTCTGCGCCGGCAGCGAAGAGATCCCCGCCATCGAGGCCAGCCTGAAAACCATCGCAGATGCTCAGCAACGCCAAGAGCAATTGATGCGCATCATCGGCGAACGCTTGGAAGCGCCTCCCGGTGCTGTTGACAAGATCATGAACAGCCTGCCGTTCGAGGCCTTTGTGGAAACCTTACGCGATAATAGCACAATCGATGAGATATTCGAAATCTATGATGCGGAGGCATACGAGCCCAAGGTAGAGCCCAACACCAACCATATCCTGCTGGCCAGGCTCGTTGCCATCGGCAAGGTCAAGACCATCATGACCACCAATTTCGACCAGCTCATCGAAAAGGCCCTGGATCAGCAAGGTAAGCAAGCGGGCCTTGACTATGACGTGATCTACCGGGAGGAGGATTTCAGCAAGATCGATTGGGAGCAGGATCGCTGCCGCCTGATCAAGATCCATGGCAGCATAAATGATAAGCAGGCCATGGCCATTACGCTGAGGCAGGTCGCCAAGCAGGAACTCTCCGCGGCCAGGGCGGGCATTATACGCCGCGTATTCAGCCAGGGAGATCATAAGCAGGTTTTGATCCTGGGTTATAGTTGTTCGGATGTATTCGATCTGTCCCCGCAGATCGAGGCGCTTACAGAAAACCTCAAGCAGGTATGCCTGGTACAGCACTCCAGCGACCCTAAGATTGAAGACATCCATAAGCAGGAACAGAAGAACCCATTCAAGGCCTTTGTCAACAGTACCCGGCTATTTTTCAACACAAGCCGCCTAGTTGAAGCACTCTGGAAAGCAACACTGGGGGAACCTTATCCTGATACAGGCGCGGATTACAAGGCGCTCAAAACCTCTCCGGACTGGAAGGCCAAGGTGCATGCCTGGTATGCGGACTCTATGAAGACCGATTCTGAGGTCATCAAAGATATTATCCCTGGACGGCTCTTTGATGCCATATGCGAGTGGCGGGCGGCCATAGGCCGATGTGAGCGCGTGCTTGCCTATGCCAGGGAGCATGTGGATGACCGGCTTAAAGGGCTTGCCCTAGCCAACATGGGCAGCGCTTATAATGAACTCGGCGAATACCATAAGGCGATCGGGCTCTATAAACAGCACCTGGAGATAGCGCGTCGCATCGGGGATGTGCATGGCGAGGGCAATGGCCTGGGCAACATGGGCAACGCCTATACAGATCTCGGCGAGTACCGCAAGGCGATCGGGCTCTATGAACAGCGTTTGGAAATAGCGCACCGCATCGGCGATGTGCCGGGCGAGGGCGCTGCCCTGAACAACATGGGCATCGCCTATAAGAACCTCGGCGAGTACCAGAAGGCGATCGGACTCTATGAACAGGCCCTGGAGATAGCGCGCCGCATCGGGGATGTGCAGGGCAAGGGCAATACCCTAGGCAACATGGGCCTAGCCTATGCAGATCTCTGCGAGTATCAGAAAGCGATCGGGTTCTATGAACAGCACCTGGAGCTAGCGCGCCGCATCGGGGATGTGCGGGGCGAAGGCAGTGCCCTGGGCGGCATGGGCATCGCCTATATGAACCTCGGCGAGTACCGCAAGGCGATCGGGCTCTATGAACAGCACCTGGAGCTAGCGCGCCGCATTGGGAATGTGCGGGGCGAAGGCTATGCCCTGGGCAACATGGGCCTAGCCTATGCAGATCTCGGCGAGTACCGCAAGGCGATTGGGCTCTATGAACAGACCCTGGAGATAGCGCGCCGCATCGGGGATGTGCATGGCGAGGGCGCTATCCTAGGCAACATTGGCAACGCCTATAAGAACCTCAGCGAGTACCGCAAGGCGATCGGGCTCTATGAACAGCGTTTGGAAATAGCGCACCGCATCGGGGATGTGCCGGGCGAGGGCGCTACCCTGTGCAACATGGGCATTGCCTATAGTGATCTCGGCGATTACCAGAAGGCGATAGGGCTCTATGAACAGGCCCAGGAAATAGCGCATCGCATCGGGGATGTGCATGGCGAGGGCATTGCCCTGGGCAACATAGGCATTGCCTATAGTGAACTCGGCGATTACCAGAAGGCGATAGGGCTCTATGAACAGGCCCAGGAAATAGCGCATCGCATCGGGGATGTGCATGGCGAGGGTGTTACCCTGGGCAACATGGGCATTGCCTATAATGATCTCGGCGATTACCAGAAGGCGATCGGACTCTTTGAACAGCACCTGGAGATAGCGCGCCGCATCGGGGATGTGCATGGCGAGGGCGCTACCCTAGGCAACATGGGCAGCGCCTATAGATATCTTGGCGAGTACCGCAAAGCGATAGGGCTCTATGAACAGCACCTGGAGATAGCGCGCCACATCGGGGATGTGCATGGCGAGGGCATTGCCCTGGGCAACATGGGCATTGCCTATAGTGAACTCGGCGATTACCAGAAGGCGATCGGGCTCTATGAACAAGCCCTGGAGATAGACCGCAGCATTGGGGATGTGCGGGACGAGGGCAATGTCCTGGGCAACATGGGCAGCGCCTATGCAAGGATTAGGAATAAAAATAAGGCGGCACAAGCCTTTGCTCAGAGTAAGGCTATCTTTACTAGGCTTGGGCTGGCATACATGGTGAGAGCCGTCGAGGATATGATGAAGGAAGCTGACCTGTGAGATCATAGGCTTGGAAGAACACAAGGGTCTCAACATTTGACGTTTTTACCATTACTCCAAGCATTCAGAGTAAGCATAACTGGTGCGCCAGGCAAGCCTGGCTTGATGGGAAAGGAGGGAAAATGTCTCCTTGAAATTCAAGAATGGGACCCAGCAGGTGGAAGTCCTGCGCGGCCAAAGCCTAGCCAGCAGGCCGGTAGCGAGTCTTGGGTGGTATTGGGCGACCAATATTGCTAAGCGTAGACAGCGAGCGAGTGGGCCAGAGGAATGAGCCTCGAAATTTTACTTATCGTGGCGCCGACGCTCTCAGTTAAGCGGAAGGCGGAATCGATACAATCGACAAAGGCGAGATTGTAGCGGGCCACCGGGGTCGAAGACTCTGGCACGCAAGCGAAAGGGGTTCCCCAGGAACCTGGGAGGTCTCCCCATCTCCTGCTTACAAGAGGCCCGGAGAGGTCCACCGGGTGACCAAAGGACCAGGCCGAAGGAGGGTTTGAATGCGCCACCCCGAGGAGCGAATGGAAGCATTCAGAGCAGGTACCGGATGTCAAGGGCAACCGAGGCACATGGGATGGGTTGGGAGGAGTCGGAGTACCAAGTAGTACCGATGAAGGAGGGGAAGTCACCCTAGGCGACCCTCTGGAGGGAAGGAGGTACCGGGAGCAGTGAGCTTTTGAAGAGAAAGACGGAGGAAACATTGAGTTCCGGAACAGTCTCAACGAAACTTCAGAAGATAGCGGAATTATCCAAGCAATCACCGGGAATGGCGATAACAACGCTCGCGCATCATATCGATGTGGAATTTCTGGAGGAAGCATTCCGGAGGACTAGGAAAGACGGAGCCACAGGAGTTGATGGACAGACAGCAGAGCAGTATGCAGAGAACCTGATCGAGAATCTGACGTCGCTTCTCGATAGACTGAAGAAGGGATCATATCAAGCACCGCCAGTACGAAGGGGCTATGTTCCGAAAGCCGATCGCAAGAAGAAGCGGCCGATAGGGATGCCCACATTCGAAGATAAGGTACTGCAAAGAGCGGTTGCCATGCTGCTGGAAGCAGTCTACGAGCAGGATTTTCTTGACTGCTCGTACGGGTTTCGTCCCAAGAGATCAGCACATCATGCAATTCGGGCACTCTGGGAAGGCCTCATGGAAATACACGGTGGTTGGGTAATCGAAATAGACATCAAGAGTTATTTTGACAACATCAATCACCAACACCTACGCGAATTCTTGGATAAGCGGGTGCGGGATGGAGTTATACGACGTGCAATCGACAAATGGCTAAGTGCAGGAGTCATGGAGAATGGCAACATAGAATATCCTGAGTCAGGGAGTCCACAAGGCGGTGTCATATCGCCGATACTGTCAAACATCTATCTACACGAAGTACTAGATGTGTGGTTTGAGAGGGAAGTGAAACCGAGGCTTAGGGGAACAGCTTTCCTCGTTCGTTTTGCGGACGATTGTCTGGTAGCGTGCACAGATGTAAACGACGCACGCAGGATCATGTTGGTCCTGGAGAAGAGGCTTGCCAGGTACGGCCTTGAATTGAACCGGGATAAGACGAGGGTGGTAGACTTCAGGCGTCCTCCATATGGGGATTCCACTAACCAGCATAACGATGAAGTACGTACGCCCAGATCTTTTGATATGCTCGGTATTACCCACTATTGGGGAAAGTCCAGAAAGGGCAAATGGGTGGTCAAATGTAAGACTGCAGGTGACAGACTCAGCAGGTCACTCCGCGCCATTGCAGTCTGGTGCAAATTGTACAGACACGCAGACCTTTCTTGGCAACATACGCAACTTGTGCTCAAAGTTCGAGGCCACTTTGCCTACTATGGTATTACAGGTAATAGTAGGGCTCTCAAGGGTTTCCTGTTTCAGGTCCGTCGTATCTGGTGTAAATGGCTCTTTAGGCGCTCCCATAGGCGGAAGGCCAAATGGGAGAAATTCAACCGGATCATCGATCGTTATCCTTTCCCTGGAGCGGTCATTATGCACAAGTATTCTCACCCGTAGCGAATCATACTTCCGAAGAGCTGGATGCAGGAAATCTGCACGTCCAGATCTGTGAGGGGCCAAGGAGGGTAACCTCCTTGGTCTACTCGACCGATATCTGTATGATTTTTATGGGGCCGGATTATTACAGATCTTCAGGTGAGATCTATACAATTCCTTAATGGAAGCGGCTTCTGATATGACAGTTACACTTTCACATGTCTGATAGGAAGTGTCTAACCCTTATCACGCTGAGTCGGATAAACCTTTTTGAGCTGCTGGTGTCGGTGTTAAGGGCGCGCATCGGGTCAAATACGGTCATTTCGGGTCATCCTACTTTTTCTTTTTCTCTTGCAAGAGCATCATTTAAATAGATCAACCACATAGTCAGTTCCGGGGCTAGGGCAACAACGGACCCACTAGGGAGCCTTCGGACGGGCATGCCGAACTTCTTGTTTCGCTTACAGGTTGAAATACTGCATCCTGTAAATCGCGATATGCTTGCCCAACCGACTAACCACGATTCATCCTGGAGCAAGAAGTTATCAAACGAATCCATTTAAAATTCCCCAAGATGAGGTTTTGCCTTTTTGAGCGCGGCGACAACCTCTTCAAGAATCTCGCCATTCAAAGCAATACCTTTCTTGGTGTGCTTCCATTCCCCCTGATCGTCCTCGTAGTACACCCGGCAATCACAAAACTTATGGCCCTTGTACTCCGTCTGGATCTCTGCGATTATCATTGCGGTTCTCCTTTCGCCTCTTGCCTCTGTTTATGATTGATCCATGAAATTGTTTTTTGATCTCGTGGATTTGCCTCAAACCATCCGCTCCAGGATGCGCCTTGTAGATCTCCTTAAGTTCGCTTGGAGTGTATGCGACAAGTCCCTCGGCCTTGAGCATGTCGAGCATAGATGATCCTGATACAAGATAGATATCTTCTCCAAGCACCCGGGAATGAACCTTGATCGCGAGCGCTGCATCCGGGAGCTCGTCCAAGGTGATCATCTCCGCCCGCCGTCGAACCTCTGCGATGAGATCAGCCTTGTGCTCCTGCATGAGGGCCTTCACCTCATCGTTTATGAGTTCGGGAGGGCTGATCCGGATCTTGTCTCCCACAACTCCCAGAATTAAACCCTTTGACTGTAGAAGATTATAGATCGATGTAGCGTTCACGGATCTCCTCTCGTTTCTTCTTCTCCTCCGCAGATAAGGGGAAAATATCGTCAGTATCGTCAGTTGCGTCAGGACTGGCTTGTGGCCTTGATTTACCGGCTGACGATAGGCTGACGATATTATTTATATCATCAGGAATATCGTCAGCCGTAGAACCGCTTGATTTCAGGGATCCTGACGATCCTGACGATACTGGCGATATTTTCGCTACTGTTAAGGAAGTCCCCAATTCCGTGTGCCAGGTGGTAATAGCTATACCACATTCCATCAAGGTTGCTTTCAGCTCGTTCAATCTTCGCATGAGGGTATTCGGCTGCTGAGGCCATGGTTTTTGTGTTATCTTGATATTCAAATATCCTGCGATTCCTTCAAGTGCATCTAGGAGAGCCCCGGCACGGCCGGTCCATGCATCACGATCTGCCATGAACCGCAGGAGCACTGCAGCGATGGGATGGTTCTCGATCACCTGCTCATGTTGCTTACGTATGTTTCGACAATATGCATCGATGAATCTGTCCCCTTGCCCATTTATGGCCTCGGCAATGGTATAGCCCCATATGGTGAAATCTGCCATGCGCGGGAGGAATTTAAGCTGGTCTTTGATTTTAGGATAAAGATGCAAGGCCATTACCAAAGCATCAAAAACGCCCCCCAGGATACCAGGCATTAACGCCGCAAATGCGCGCTCTAACTCATTTTCCGTCCTTCGCTCACTATGCGGAATGCGCTCCAGCTCTATGATGATCGATCGATCGAGAAGGTCGGGAGAGACAGCACAGACATTGATCCCATTGAGGGCGACCACACGCTGAAACTGGAGGATGAATTCATCATTATCCGTATAGAGGCTTCGAGTCGAGAATCCGTCCCCCGTTACTGCTCGCGATAGGGTATCCGACTGCCATTGCTGCAGATTATGCAGATTGTCGAAGACCACGAACCATGAGTTGTGGATTTTTCGCACAAGGTCGGTCTCATCCTTCTGCATAGATTCAACGAGGCGTATCCCCGGGTCAATCAATGCCTTCAGGATCCGGCAGGAATTACTCTTCGCCGACCCTTGACTTCCATGGAGATTCAAGACTGGGTGGGGAAAATCGGGAATGAAAGCGGTCACTAGCCAAGCCAGGACAAGGATGCGATCGTCGTTGTTTTTGATATTGAGGAAGTCGAAAACACGCTGGATATCTCCTCCACGAACAGGTTCTACCTGCGGGGCCTGATTCTTGAACCTCCGGAATAGGAGAGGGGCATCTCCCCTTTTGATATCCCATCCATCCTGAGTCACCCGGACAATCCGCCACTCTGGATCCGTAAGATCATAGAATAATCCCCCGTCATACCATGCCGTTCGCGGCTGCAGACGATATTCCCCAGCACCTTTATACCTCGCTTGTGCATCTAACGTATCGCATGCGGTCCGCATAGCCTCGGCGTTGCAACCGCGACCCTCCTGAGCAAAGTAGAGACCGGAAAGCCAGCGCCGAAACTCGGTGCTGCCGATGGGTATTGTCTCAAGATGATTCCCCACAATGATCTGGGAAAATGGCTCCTTGTATTGGTTCAGGAAGAATGTTTTAATATTCTGAATGCCGATTTCGATGAGGAGGTCGGCTTGGGCTTTCTTTTTCTGCTCTCCCTCTACGAATTCCAGAGGTTCGCCCGTGTCCATGACATAGCTTTCGAGATCAATCCGGATTTCATTTTCGGACCATTCACCATTGAGCCGCTGCCTCTCCACGTATTCAATCACGGAGGAATAGGGGGTATCTTGAACATGGAAAGGTTTCATGAGACAGAGTTTACATGATACGCTTCTAAGCCTTTTTACGATTTTATCCCGGAATGCCTGGCCGGTGGACCCAGGATAGCAACTGACTGCGAGTTCCTTCCCTTCGCATTGATGATGCCAGATGTCAGAACGATCGACGTATACTGCGGACAGGCTATAATCCTGGTAGACAGCCGCTTCCATGGCCGATTTGACCAGGATCAAGATATTCAAATCCGAAATCATCAGATGACCTTCTTTGGATTTTGGCTGGAGATTGTCTTGACATGGTCATCCTTGCGCCGATTGATGTGGGAAATGCCCGTTGCTACCATTAGAGGTGCGTTCATTTCCTGCCCTGGTGGCTGGTTAGCGTATGGAGGGAGATCAAGCATGATTACTCCTCCTCCAGAGGCCGATATACTCGCGCCGCTCTAGCTACGCTCGCCTGCTGAGCTGTTTCACACATCCGGTCCCACTCATCCAGGTCGAAGAAGAGCCCCGCGGATGGGACAGAATAGATGAGGCGCGGATATTTCCTCAAAGAATGCTCCTTATAGATGGTTGCCCTGGCAGGAAGCCCGGTTGTCTGATCTTTCGGGATGTCTCGAACTCGGAGACGTCTTGTTTCTTTCATCTGTAGGTTACCTCCATATTTTGATTTTATACAGGGTATACTCGCATGGGGGTGGTGAGTTGGTACCTGCTCACCAAAAAAATATAAGGCAGGATCGTAGCTATTCGTTAAGCTGCTTTTTATAGGCCCTGACGTACTGTCTGAACGTCTCGTATTTTATGGGTTCTTCGCCATTTAGTAGATCTACGAACAAACGTCCCTTGGTTGCATCATCATAAAACTCCTCATCACGTTCATAATGAACATTACCAACACAACCTGCGTTATCTGATATTGTTCTTAAACGAATAGCCAGGCTCCGGGGTCGCAGGGGGACGGGATCTTTAGGATCATTAATCAATTCTTCAATCACCCGGAAGATTTCTTGTTTTCTTTCTTCACCCTTATCTATCTGATTTGATTGTAGCAGCCTAATCAATTCATTGTAATTATAACAGAAGTCTTTAAACCCTGGGGAGTCTATACACTGAGGAAATACAAGAGGAGCCTCATGCAATAGCCATTGGAGCGCACCTGCTCCATGTATGCAGGCAAGAGATACAATACGTAGCTCAGAATCTATCGTGTCATTCCGAATGGTCTCTTCCAGCTCCTCCTCAATCATCTGATGGATTGATGCCTTATCTGTAAAATTTTCAAACAGCCGTTTATATTTTTCTTTGGGGATGAGCCTCTTAAGCCAACCATTTATTTTATCACGGATTTCTTTGAGAAATTCTTGAAGGAATTCAGGCTCTGTTAGGTCCCACACTTCGGTGATATGGGTAAAAATAACTTCATCTTCACCTACTTCGCGCTCGCGCCACTCATCTTCACTTACTTCGCGCGGGCGCCCCTCATCCCCCTCGTAATATTTGGTCTCCGATGGAGCTATCGGGTCATAGGACAAAAACTTCTTTGCTTTCTCTTCTTTGAAGAAATCAATAATGGTGGGTCTTGGACTATCCAGGACGTTTTGAATCAACCGTTCGATCGAATCTTCTGCCGATTTATCCCAGTGAAGCTCACCCTGATTTGTTTCCGGCTTTTTTTTCTTCATCTGCTCTGCCTCTCCCTACGGGCTCCTCGTTGATATACCCTGGTGATGATTATGTTCAGAAATTTTCAGTATGTGCAATGCGTAGCGTATGGCACGAAACCTATAATCGTTATAACAACGAGATGGTCAGCTTCAAAGTGGATCATTCCAGTATAATATGATATTAATATCTTCAGTGTCATGACATTTCATCAATGACTCCCACCTAGACACTGAAATAAAAGAAGAGAATTAATGTACTAAATGTTTGAATCTACGGCAAGAGTGCAGAGTAATAATTGTCCATATGAGAAGGACATGCATTATGACTCGTTACAGTAGCGCAGAAGAAGTTCGAAAGGAGCACTTGGATACCCTCGGACCAGATTTTGGGCCTGTGTACCATGCGCTTTACAACGAGTGTACTTTGCTTCATATTAAATGGCACCAATACGTCGAATTGTATGGGACCAAACCTGAGCGAATCAATCTCCTCAATCGTGCTGCTGGTCTCTTCTTCCGGGTTGTTCAAGATACATTGTGGGAAGACACATTACTTAACATTGCCCGGTTGGTAGATCCTCCTATCTCCATAGGCAAGGATAATCTTACCGTTCAGCGTTTGCCACCACTTATTGTCGATGTAGAGTTTCGTACAGAGATTCAAGGCTTGGTTAACGCTGCTGTAAATGCGACAGCTTTTGCAAGAGACTGGCGTAATAGGCATATAGCACACAGAGACTTAACTATCGCACTTGAGGAAGGCCCTAAGGCACTTTCCCCAGCATCACGGAAACATGTCAAAGAGGCATTGCATGCAGTGTCTCGTGTCCTGCAGCGCGTCAATGAGTTCTACTTCAATTCAGAGGTGCGCTTTGATATTATTGCTGAGCCGAACGACGCTATTTCACTCCTCTATGTAATCCAGGATGGAGTTGAAGCCGAAGAACAACGTCAACAGAGGCTCCGCGAGGGAAAGATAGAGCCAGATGACATTCAGCAACCGCGCGAGGTTTAGCAAACGTATGCAGGCGGACGCGGCATAGCTGCGCCGGTGAGCTTCGTCGTTAGTAAATAGAACAGACTTATTTGAAAGAAGGAATAACAACTTGGAACGGAATATTTTATCAGTTTTTGTTGCATCTCCTAGTGATTTGAGCGATGAGAGAAATGCTCTAAGAGATATAGTTGAAAGATTAAATAAAATATATGGAAAGCGCATTGGATGGCAAATAGAACTATTAGGATGGGAAGATACGCTACCTGGATTTTCTAGGCCACAAGCTTTAATTAACAAGGATGTTGAAAATTGCGAATTATTTATTGGCATGCTTTGGAAACGCTGGGGGACGGATAGTGGTGAATATAGTTCTGGTTTTGAGGAAGAATACTCCATTGCTCGCAGCAGGAGACTCAATGATGGCCGACCAGAAATATGGATGCTTTTCAAACGGATCGAAGACGAGTTATTTGAAGATCCTGGGGAACAACTTAAAAAAGTTGTTCATTTCCAGAGTCAGCTTAAAGAGGATAAGGAGCTTTTATTTAAAGAATTTGAAGACATAAATGCATTTAGGGATGTAGCTTATGATAATCTAAGTGCATACTTGTTAGAAATTTACTCCAGCATCCAGAAAACATCCTCCAAATTAGAAACCGAGCCACCTATTTCTAAAGCCATTCCTAACATAAAACAAAAACAATTGGACTCTCAAGACAATAAGAATGATGAACTTACTGACGTTTTCACAAAGATTGGAGAGTATTTAGGAGATGGAAGAGATGATGAGATAGATTACTGGTGTCGTATTCGTGCCTATCTCACTACCAGCACCCTTTTTTCCCAATCACATATAGGAGAACTATTCGGAACACATGAGACTAACTTAGTATATCGAAAAAGATATGAGTGGAATTTATCTTATAATGAAATATGGTTCCTAATGAGAACCTATTTTGGTGATTTTTCAGGTGTCATTCCGGGGTGGTATTGGCTTTCTGGTAAAGATGTGACCGAAATAGATAACATACTTTTTTACTATTCGCAAAATGATCGCAATAGTGCAGTTAGAAGAGGTGCATTGGCAGCTTTAAATTATTCAAATACTACCCCTTCTCTAGAGGTAATCAGTTATTTGCTGAAGGATGATGACGATGAAATAGTCACAGCGGCAATTGGTTTAACAAAAGACTGTAAAGAAAAAGCAGTGCTAGGCCTGTTAGAACCACTACTTACTCATAAAAATGAAAAAATAAAAAATGTTGCCATATTTACTTATATAGACCTGCTGTATTTATTTGATCCGAAACAATCATTTATATTTCTCAAAGAAAAGTCAAGTGAAGTAACAAGTGTGTATAAAGCCTCACTTGAGAGCCTTGATCTCAAAGTTCGTGTTGATTTGCTTGTTTCAGCTGTTTTTGAGGCAGCGCCCCGAGTCCGGGAATATGCAGCAGATTATCTTTATAGAATAGATGCATTGACGGCTGATATTTCAGAAAAAATCCTTCTCGACACTGATTCATTTGTTAGAAAGATTGGATTCATTTGGCTAATTAACAACGGTAGAGAATTTAGTCTCAGCGAAATTTCTAAACTATTTCCTAAGCCGGAAGCAAGGGGACCGTCATTACTAGCTGTATTAAGTTCTCAAGTTACAGAGGATGATATCATTCCATTGGTACTCACGAGAATGAAACAAGAACAACTTGAAGACATGGTAGATTTTTATACTCAGTACGGTAAAGAAGCCTATGAAGCCTTGGTGACCTCTCACTTTTCAACTATTGCAGAAAAAATTAGATCAGATCTGAGAAATAACCTCGAAGATATAAAAAGACATTCTATTGACAAGTTAAAAGAAAGATATGGTGATAATGCATCATCATCGATTTTAGCTCAATATAAGCCAGATATAGAGCAATTCATCAAGGATTCTTTTACAGAAATCGCATTGAAAGGACTGTCATTGCTAAACGATAAATCTGATATTCAATTTGCAAGACAGTATTTGGGTAAGCTTAAGTACAACTTAGGTGAAGATGAATGTATTTCATTAATTGAAAGGTACGGTGATCATTCTGACATCGATAGCCTTATCAACCTCGCTAAGCTAGCTTATGGTGATATACGGAGAAAAGCTGTAATCGTAGCCATTAAACTTAGTGAAAATCACTTAAAGTTGATCCAAGATCTGGTTTACGAAAAAGACATAATTATTGCCCAAATAGCCGCTGAACAAATTTATTTACTATCACGGGAAGATAGAATTTCTATTGCTAACAAATTACTATATTCTGAGCATGTTAATGTTCGTTTGTTAGCAGCCAAAATACTTTCGAAGGACCTCGGCAGAAATGAACTTGAATCTATTTTAAATACTTATATTGAAAGTCAAACGTACTATTATAACGTAGTGAACTTTATAGACGGGTTTTTATATGCGCCCGGGAAATTTAAAAACAAATTCAATACAACTAATTGATATATTTTCTGTTTCTAACTAACATCTTAAAACGGATTGCAATTACGCTGCGATCCATTGCCCCCGGTGAGCCTGATTGTTATCCCATATGAATATTTCTTCGATAAATCCTCAGTCCATGACCGTTGATCCCAACTGAATATAACTGCTATAGATATAGATTTCCAATATACTAGATAAGTTTATATGTCTTCAGTGAGACTGTCGAAAAACTCAAAGGATGAAAAGTGACAAAAAAACGACCTTGTAGAATGCCCTACGTTGGGAGTTTTTTGATCGGGGCTTTTGTTTTGATGGTCCAAATTTGATGGTTCTTGAGCTTACTGGAGTTTTTCGACAGCCTCTCAAGAAATATTCAATGTGCGTAAAGTCAAAATCCTTTGTAGGTAACCTTCATACCTTAGGGAGAATTATCACGGTCTCTTTGGCCATACTGACTCTCTTGACATATTCCGGCTCAAGATTACTATATTAAATAACATTCTGTAAAAACCCGGAGTGGTTGATAGGAAAATATCTGATAATTGGTTGATATGAATGACATTACACGAAAAGACAAGAAGAGATGGGAACTTCTTATACAGAAGGACACAGCCTGTGTTTCCCGCCTTATACAGACTGTATAATTATTGTTAGGCGAGCTGGGGTAGCAGATCTCTGGAAGAACATAGACGGTAAGAGAAAAGAAGATGGCAAGGAAAGGAAAAAAGTCACAAGAGCATCTGGTCTATCGTGTGGCAGATAGCCACCATCCTGCCTTAAAGCTCCGCCATAAGATTAGCGATTTTGGCGGCCACAGGATGGCTCTGTCGCCCGACGGCCGCATCCTGGCGTCACCATCAAAGGACAAAACGGTCCGGCTCTGGGATGTGGAGAGCGGACGGAGCTTGCAGACGCTTGAGCACCAGGAAGCTGTGTGCTGCGTTGCCTGGTCGCCAGATGGAACAAGGCTTGCGACGGGTGGTAGTAGTCATTGCATGAATGTTTATCTATGGGAAGCCAGGAGCGGGAAACAACTGTGTATTCTGGTGGGGCATGGCAAAATTGTCACCCGCGCTGCCTGGTCGCCAGACGGGAAGATGTTGGCAACCTGCTCCTTTGACGGTACGACCCGACTCTGGGATGCTGGGGACGGGCGTTCGCTGCGAGTACTGAAAGGACATACAAGCCAAGTGTGGGATGTTGCCTGGTCGCCAGACGGCAGACGGCTCTGTTCCGGCTCGTTGGACCATACTATCCGACTTTGGGACGCGGAGACCAGGGAGGCGATTCGAACACTTAGAGGCCCCAAAAGTATGAAGGTGCTATCTGTAGCTTGGTCGCCTGACCCTGATGGGCTGCACATAGCGTCGGGTTCCGATGATTATACCGTTCGCATCTGGGATCCAAAAACCGGGCAACAGACTCACGTGCTGGAGGGACACACGGCTAATGTTATTTCCGTTTCTTTCCTGGATGACGGTCGTTTTCTGGCCTCGCTCGGCGAGAACAGTTTGGTGAAAATCTGGCGGACCGATACATGGGCCCAGGTAATGTCTGTGGGCAATATTTGCAGTGCCAATATCCTCGACAACCTCGCCGTTCACTCCACGCTGCCAGTGATGGCGACGGCTGGCCCTTCGGAGGAGGAAATCAACATATGGGACCTCGACTTTTCTCTGCTGCGAGGCGCGGCATCAACCACACCAACCGTCTTCTATGTGAACGCCAAGGCGGTCCTGCTGGGCGACAGCGGCGTGGGCAAATCGGGGCTGGGTATCCGCATCGCCGAAGGGGAATTCCACAAAACCGACTCAACGCATGGCGCCCAGTTCTGGCATTTCCCCACTGAGCGTCTCCCCGCGCTGCCGTCCAACGTCCAGGCCGAACTGACGCTCTGGGACCTGGCCGGCCAACCGGAATACCGCCTGACCCACCAACTGTTTCTGGACGACATGGACGCCGCGCTCTTGCTGTTCGACTGCTCCGATCCCAACGATCCCTTTCGCGGCGTGCCTTACTGGGCCAAGGTGCTCATAAAGCACGCCCCGTCGCATACGGTCAAGTTCCTGGTCTCGGCCCGTTGCGACGTCAGCCCCGTGACAGTGGATCGCCGCGAGATCAACCACGTGCTGGACGAATACGGGCTGGACGAATATTTCAAGACCAGCGCCAAGCAGGGCGAGGGCGTGGAACTGCTCTTCCAACGCCTGTTGAACACCATCCCCTGGGACCAGTTGCCGCGCACCAGCACGCCCCGGTTGTTCCAGATTGTGCGCGGGTTTCTGCTGGAGCGTAAGGCGGCGGGCGGGACGCTGATCGCCATGGACGAGGTTCGGCAAGCGGCGCGAGAACGTTTTACCGAGCGCGCCGCAACGCAGGCGGAACTGGACACCGTCGTACAATTGCTGCAGAGCGGAGGCCTGGTGTATCGCGTGGACCCCAGGCCGGGGATGACTTGCGTGCTGCTCAAGCCGGAACTAATCGACCAGTACTTCGCGTCCATCATCCAGGCAGCGCGCAACCATCCGCAGGGTATCGGGGCCGTGCTCGAGAGGGATGTGCTGACCGGCAATCTCGTCTTTTCGGGCTTTCATAGGCTGGCCCAGGCCGAAGAATCGCTCGTACTGGAAGCGATGGTCGAGCTGCTCATCCGCCATGACCTGTGCTTCCGCGAGATGGGCTATCTGGTTTTCCCCCGCCAGATCAATGTCACGCGGCTCCCTCCCATCGAGGCACATCCGCGGACGGAGGTGGCCTACTGCTTCTCGGGCGACATCGAGACGATCTATGCGTCGCTGGTGGTGCGGCTGAGCTATACAGACTATTTCCGGCGCGAGGATCAGTGGAGATACGCGGTCGAGTTTTCCCGCAACGGCCACCGCCTCGGCTTTTCCATGCAGCAGATTGAAGAGGACACCGGCGAGCTGGAAATCTATTTCTATCCCGACCTCAGCGAGTTTGACCGGGTGACGTTCATCCGCTTCGTCACCGATCACCTGCAGAACAAGGGGATTGACATTCGGGAAGAAATCCGCCTGTATTGCCCCAAATGCGGCAAAGAGGTCACTAACCGCGAGGCCATTGAAGCCCGAATCCAGGACGGGAAACTGGACATCCCCTGCCAGTATTGCGACACGGCCATCCTGATTCCCAAGAGCATCGAAGACCTCTACCGGCAGGATCCGTCCCTCGGCGAAAAACAGCAGCAATTGGCAGTGACCGTCGAGCAGCGCACCGAGGCGGAGGTGGCGCAATTCCGAGCTGATCAGAGACAGTACACTGGGGCGGAGGATCAGCGGATACACCTCCTGCACCTTTCGGATCTCCACCTGGAAAATGAAGCCCAGGCCCAGGTGTATCGGACGCAATTGGAAACCGATCTGATTCAAGAACTGAAGGTCAAGCGAATGGAATACCTGGTCATCTCTGGCGACATTGCCAACCACTCGACCGAGGAAGAGTACCGCGCTGCATTTGCGATGCTGGACGGTTTGGTCAAGCGTTTCGGGCTGGATTCCAGTCGCGTCGTCGTCGTGCCTGGGAACCACGACTTGAATTGGGATGCTTCTGAAGCGGCTTATCCTTTTGTTCCCAAACGCAAGCTGCCATCGCCCCTGCCTGAAGGCTGTTATATCCCGACCGGCGATGTCGGCGTGCTGCTGTGCGACGATTCGCTGTACCGAGAGCGCTTCGCCCTTTTCAACGCTTACCTATACCGGCGCGTTTACACTAGCCAGGACTATCCGCTGGACTATGCAGACCAGATTGTCTGGATTGAACGGCCCGAGGATCGCATCCTGTTCCTGGGGCTCAACTCCTGCTGGCAACTCGACCACCACTTTCGTGATCGCGCGAGCATCCATATAGGAGCACTCACTCGTGCCCTGGATCGCTTGCAGGAAAAAAGCTACGACGGCTGGCTCAAGATCGCCGTCTGGCATTATCCCGTCACAGGCCAAGAGATGATGAACGACGAGTTTATGCAATTGCTGGCCATCCACGGCTTCCAGGTCTGCCTTCACGGACACATCCACGAAGCCATCGAAGGCTTTCACAAGTATGACTACCGGCGCGGCATCCGCATCGTCGGGGCCGGCACCTTTGGCGCGCCAACGAGAGAACAAGTGGCCGGGATTCCAATGCAATACAATCTGCTGACCTTCGATCCGCAGAAGGGTGTTATGACCGTCCAAACGCGGAAGAAGGAAAAACCCAACGGGGCATGGTCAGCAGATGCCCGTTGGGGCGACAAGAACGATCCCAAGCCCTGGTACCGTTTCCAGGTGAAGCACTACCAGACACGCAGCTAACCTGCGAGGTACAAGGAAGCTGAGATCGGAAACCGGAGGGCACCGAAGGAAAAATAGGTGTTAGGCCTAAACATTTGACAATATAGGAAATGAAAGAAAAGGGTAGAGTAGGAAACTGACTCCGGTACCAGGCGGGACTTTCATTAAACGCCTCACCGCACGCGGCTACTAAGTGTTAACCGCAATGGATGTTGGTTTTGAGAAAACCTGACTTTTTAAGTTTTCTTATCAATAAATACAAGAACACCGAGCACCAAGCAAACTGCACATAACTGCGATTAAGTGTCGGTTTTTGGAATGAAAAAAATCTGTAGATCTATGGCTATTATCTCCTGTTATTATTTAGCCTGACCATATTATCGCTCGTTACGGGGACTTTCCCTGATAGGAGCTTCCCCGCCTTATTTGTGGCCTGCCTCAATACGTTTGGGCTTAGGTGGCTGTACCGCTGCGTCATGGCATAACTCTTGTGGGTGAGGAGCTGCTGAACTACATACAAATCAAACCCATTACTCACGAGCGAGGAAGCAAAGTGATGCCGTAGTCCGTGAAACCTGAAGTCATCGGGTAGCCCTGCAGCCTTCCTAATCGTATGCCAGGCATGCTTGAAGTCTGTCCGTTGTCTCCCGTCCTTGCCATAGAAGATATAATCCGTCTCATACTTCTTGGGCACACGCTGGATCACTTCAAGGGCCTCTTTGGAAAGGGGCAGTGATACATCCCGCATTCCCTTCGGGTCACGGAGAACCATTGTCCCATGCTCAAAACTGATGTCTTGCCATTGCAGCTTGAAAAGCTCGCCCCGCCTTATCCCTGTGAACATGGCAAAGCGAATGATTGAGGCGGTCATTCTATCAGGCCAGGTATCCAGGGTTTTAAGCAAATCCGCATGCTGATGATGGGTAAGGTATTCGGTCTGTAGGTTGTTCACTTTGGGCTTGTGTACGAGCTCACAGGGGTTACTGCCCTTATAGAACCCCCATTTCCTGGAAAGAGTAAACAGGAGAGACAGCAGGGCAATGACTTCCTTCAGTGTTGCCGGTGCGAATTTCCTGCCCCGTACACTATTCTTGTTCCTCATCCCGGACAAGAGCTTCTCGATATCGAAGGTGATCACCTTATCCATGGGCTTGTTTCCGAGTGCGGGCTTGATATGCTGATTGTAGCGGCTCTGATCGGCTTCCCATGATTTCTTGTTATTCTTCGCCCATGGAAGATAATGTTTCGTCCAGAACTCATTCAAAGGAAGAACAGGCTTTTTTCTGGTGATAGCCTCTTCACCCCTGAGAATATCGCTCCTCCATTTGGTCTCTGCATCTCTTGAAAGTTCAAGGGTAGGGAATACTCGGCTCTTCTGTTTGCCATCCTGCCGGAGCCGTACTCGGTATGCGCGATCTTTACGCTCAGTAGACCCACAGGAGGGGCACTTTTTTGAGTTGAGTTTGTATGTGCTCTTGCAAGTCCGACAGAAAATATTGATTGCCATACGTACACCCTTCAGGTGTCACACTTCTTTGGGTGTCACAATAGTGTCACACCTTGTATATTCACCTAGTAAAGAGTAGAAAACTATATCCATATATATCTCATTATAATTACATTAGAATATAAGTCAAGTAAAAAATGGAAAAGTATGGAAAAATGGTATTCGTTGGGCTCATAACCCAAAGGTCGGAGGTTCAAATCCTCCCCCCGCTACCAAGAAATAGTAAATACATAAAGCAGTTAGGCAAGTTGTCTGGCTGCTTTATAAATTTTATAATCATATGGTGTACGCATGGTGTACAACTAAATCCGTTATTTCGACACATGCCTGGCAGGTATTAATAATTGTAAATGATGGTTCATTTGAACCCCATACCTGCACGCGCAACCCCCTAGAGATTAAAATCTATTTACTTTGTCCTGTCAGAGGATCTCGCTTTAAATCTTTCAATGAGAGCTCGCTCATTTGCCATGAGACATCCAGCAGTTCACACAGGCAATGGATTCATATCTAAGGAAGTGCAATTGCCGAATTGATAGTGATAGGTTTAAGCAAGATCTCATAGAGCATGTTCTCTTGGCTGAATCTGGTCGCCTGAAATCAAGGTCTCTCTGTGTTTCTCCGATAAAGTGATTATGGTAACTCGTGTGAAAAATGCCAGTGATGACAGGAGACCGTTATGATCGCGGACCTCCGCTCATTTACGCTTAAAGTAGTTTCTTACCTTCATGCGCTCTTAAGGTTCTTCCAGTCCGCATTGTTGTTGATAGCACAGAGATTTCGGTCTGCGAACCTGCGATTCAAGATTGCTTTTTTTACAGTTGTTCTCCTGACCAGCACCTCGTTTGTTTTCTGTATAATAACGGTCCAGATAATGAACAATTACATACTGAATGAGATTATCAAGAGAGGGGAATCAGTGGGTAAGAGTATCGCTGCGTCGGCAGGATACAGTCTTCTGTCGAGAGATCTCCTGGGCCTGGACAATCTTGTCTTTAATGCAAAGTCATCAAATAGCGACATGGCTTACGCAGTCATCGTCGATCCGGACATGAAGACAGTTGTCTATAGCGAGACACCAATGAGTGGGGAGACTATGCCAGTTGCCCAGGGACGGGTTTTAAGAAAGGCTGCTGACGGGACCACGGTAAAAGAATTAACAAACCCATCGGGCACTATTTTCGAAATATCGTGTCCCGTAGTCTTTATGAAAAAGTCGCTGGGAAGTGTAATTATCGGCATGAACAGGTCCATCATGGTGGAGGCGCAGAGAAAAGTCGGCAACAGGCTATTGATAGTCTTCGGAATA
>Ga0315274_10004047_pt1 | contig 21672 bp, 15 predicted proteins | sample YL17G02_20_MG_FD_203700 | JGI IMG/M metagenome (GOLD analysis project Ga0315274, IMG submission 203700) | Sediment microbial communities from Yellowstone Lake, YNP, Wyoming, USA - YL17G02_20 | ecosystem: Environmental > Aquatic > Freshwater > Lake > Sediment | place: USA: Wyoming | collected...
ACTCGCCACGCCTTCTATCACCTTGCCCCCGCCCACCCCCACCCTTTCTGGAACCGGCCAACCAGGAGGGACTGCTCAATCAGGCGGCACACCTCAGCCGGCCGCGGTGCCCGAGCAGAGCCAGTGTGTTGCCGGGCAGGTGATCATCAGTGAGCCGAAGGATGGTGAGGAGATCAGCGATATCGTTACCTTGAAGGGTACGGCAAGCATCCCAAATTTCGGGTTTTTCAAATACGAGGTGGCCCGTCCTGGCGATTCAGCCTGGCTGACGATTGGCGGGGGGCGCAACCCTGTGGTGGAGGGCAAGCTGGGTGATTGGGATACAACGACCCGCGTCCCGGGCGAATATTTACTGCGCCTGGTTGTGACTGATAATGAAGGGAATTACCTGCCCGCCTGTGTGATTCGTGTGCGCATTGCCCCGCCAGTTACACCATAGAAAGATACAGGAGACACTATGCCACAAATTCAGATTCGTCCTGCCACATCTGCGGATATTCCCCGCCTGGTGGCTCTGGATCATGATTACACCAGCGAGTACGTCTGGCAGATGGATCTCCAGCAAGAGGAGGGCCAGGCCAGAATAAGCGTCTATTTCCGCCAGACGCGGCTGCCGCGTTCTGCGCGGGTGGAATATCCTCGCAGGCCGAGCCAACTGGCGGATGACTGGCAGCGCCGTGCCGGGCTGCTGGTGGCTGTGCTGGAGGGCGAGGTGGTGGGTTACCTCAGCCTGGCGAAAAATGTTGCTCCCGCGACGGCCTGGGTGACTGACCTGGCAGTAATGCGCCGTGTGCGCCGGCAGGGGATCGGCACTGGATTGCTGCTGGCGGGTATGGAATGGGCCAAACAGCACGGCCTGGATCGCCTCGTCATTGAGATGCAGCCTAAGAATTATCCTGCTCTATGCATGGCGCAGAAGCTTGGCTTCAGTTTTTGCGGCTACCAGGATCCGTATTACACCAACCGCGACATTGCGCTGTTCTTCTCCAAATCTGTGAGGTGATTTTCCTGGTATGTAGTAACGGCTTCAGTCGTTCTTCATACTTTGGATAATAAAACTTCACACACACACCGCTCATTGACCATCGTTTACCGGTATGTATAACTTCCTCCTTATCGGTTTACAAACCCTTAACCAGCTCCTGACTGCCGCGATTGCTATTACGGCATTCTCACTGTTGTTGTATGCCCTGGCATTCAACCTGCGTGACCGCGTGGCGCGTTCGTTCGCGCTCATTTTAGTTTGTGTTGTCATCGTTTTCGTTGGGGATGCGATCGGCAGCGTTACGAACCGTTTGGAAGAACTGCGCTTTTGGCTGCGCGTCGAATGGGTGGGGATCGTCTTTCTGCCTCCGGCTTACCTGCATTTTTCTGACGCGGTGCTCACCACCACGGGTAATCCCTGGCGCCTCCGCCGCCGCCTGGCGATCCGGTTGGCGTACCTGATCTCGATCGGGTTTCTGATCACCTTGCCGTTCTCCTGGCTGGTGGGTCCGCTCCTGCCGGATGCTAAGCCAGCCCCGCATTTACAGCGTACATGGCTCACACTGGTTTTCACCCTGTATTATATTGTTGCAATGGCCTGGGCATGGGTAAATTTCTGGAATGCCAACCAGCGCACGGTCACGCGTACCGGTAAACGGCGCATGCGATACCTGTTGGCTGGCGCGCTGGCCCCGGCCCTCGGATCTTACCCATACCTGTTGTTTGGCTCGGGTATTGCTGCTGACTACCCGCTGTTGTTCTGGTTGATCGCTGTTTTCAGCAATACCTTCGTTGCGATTCTGATCATCGTGATGGCTTACGCAGTGGCGTTCTTCGGGGTCTCCTGGCCCGACAGGGTGGTGAAACGGCGGTTGTTCAAATGGCTGATGCGCGGCCCTGTTACCGCCACGCTTGTGTTGGCCATCACCACGGTGTTCAAGCGCGCGGGTGAGCATTACCAATTCCCTTACTCAGAAGCATTACCAATCTTGATGGTGGGCAGCATCCTTATCCTGGAATACTTGATCACTCTGCTGGCTCCCATTTGGGAGCGTTGGTTGTTTTCGGGTGGCGATCAGGTCCAGATGCAGCTCCTGCAAACCGCCGAAGAGCGTTTGTTGACCACCAGCGATCTGCGTCAATTCCTTGAAGCCGTACTGGCAGCAGTGTGTGACCGGTTGCAAATGTCAAGCGCCTTCATCTCTGCTCTTGGACAGGATGGTTTTGATTTATGGGTTTCCACGGGGGAAAATTCACCCTTAGACGAGCAGTTCTTACAAGGGTTTCTACGGGTGGTTGAGCTTGAGGAAGATGGAGAAGACCTTTACCTGTGGGGAGATTATTGGTTGGTCACATTGTTTGACCCGCGCCAGAAAGGTAAACTGGTTGGAATTCTTGGGGTGCTTCGGCACCTCGATGATGAACTGGACGAGGATCAACAGGATGGATTGACCCTCTTGGCAAGGAAAGCAGCCCTGGCCCTGGCGGATCGGCAGAGGCAGCAGCAAATTTTTACAACACTGCAGGCACTTGCCCCGCAAATTGACCTGATCCAGCGTATGCGTGCAGCTTCCCGTTATGATGGCGCTGGTATTTTCTCCACGCCAGAAATCCCATCGGATGAGGATGACTTATCCAAATGGGTAAAAGAAGCGTTGACCCATTATTGGGGCGGCCCATGGCTCACTGACAGCCCTGTGCTGCGCCTGCAGGTGGTTCAGCAGGTTTTGGGCGAGCACGATGATAATCCTGCGAATGCTCTGCGCGCCGTGTTAAAGGGCGCGATCGACCAGGTGCGTCCCGAAGGAGAACGGCGATATACCGGGGAATGGATCCTTTATAATATTTTGGTGATGAAGTATATGGAAGGCCATAAAATGCGCGATATTGCTCAACGTCTGGCGATGTCGGAAGCCGACCTGTACCGTAAACAACGCGTAGCAATCGATGCCGTTGCCAGCGCCATTCGCGAAATGGAACAAGACCTTCGTAAAGAGAATGGAAAAGAGTAGCAGGTGGCAGGTAGCAAGAAGCAGGTGGCAGGTAGATAGGTAGCAAGCAGACATGGAAACAGGTAGTATGTAAACAGGTAGCAAGTAGACATGTGAAGGGAGGGCTAGTGGTAACCCAAATAAAACGTCCGTCACGATCTCTGGATGAGGCGCGCCCCATGGATGATACATGGTGGTCAACGCTTCTGGCTGAAGAGGATCGGTATACAGCCTCAGTCCATAAACCCAGGCCTCGTCCATCCGCCTCCGTCCCCTCTTCAGTGCCGGTTACGGAAAAGGACCGCAAGGATGCAGACTCTCGTCCGGCTAAAACTGGCGGGAAGGTGAACTGGAATCATGCTCAGGCGCTTTACGTGCGGGATGAAGTGGTGCGCCTGCGTGTTTTAGGAACCAACCGCGGCGGTCTGCTGGTGACTGGGAGCGATGTGCATGGTTTTGTGCCTGTCTCACACCTGGTGGATATCCCCGCGGATATCTCGACTGCGGAACGCGAGCAGCTGTTGGGAGCTTACGTGGGGCGACTGCTTCCCCTTAAGATAATCGAGTGCGATCCTGACCGCGGGCGGTTGATTTTTTCACAGCGGGCTGCCCTGGCTGGGGATGGGCAGCGCAATCTGCTGCTTGACCAACTTCAGGATGGGGCCCGGACGCGCGGGGTGGTTACCAATATTACCAATTTTGGCGCGTTTGTGGATTTGGGTGGTGTCGAGGGCTTGATCCATATCTCTGAGCTGTCTTGGGGGCGAGTGCAGCACCCGGAAGAAGCTGTCCATGTGGGGGATGAAGTTGAAACGGTGGTGCTCAGCCTCGACAAAGACAACTGTCGTGTGGCGCTCAGCCTGAAAAGGTTGTTTCCAAATCCCTGGGAAACTGCTGCGGAGCGTTACTTTCCCGGGCTGGTGGTGGAGGCAACCATTACCAGTGTGGTGCCATTCGGCGCGTTTGCGCGTGTCGAGCAGGGTCTGGATGGACTGATCCATGCTTCTGGGATGCAATTGGACCAGGCAGATGGGAAACCGGCTGATCTTCTGCGCGAAGGACAGAGAGTAAAGGTGCGCGTACTGCACGTAGATGCCAAACGGCAGCGTTTGGGTTTATGCTTATGTGATGAGATCGAAGTGTGAAGAAAACTATCCTCACAATCGCCTTCGGAGTAGTTTGCGGCCTATTGGGAGCGGGGATCGTGCTCCTGGCCAGCCAGCCGCCGCGTGGCAGCGCCATTAAGCTGTCACCGCCGCCCACGCCACGTTTGTGGGTAGTGCAAGTTTCGGGGGCAGTGGTTCAACCTGGGGTGTATGAACTCCCAGAAGGGAGTCGCGTGCGTGATGCTGTGCAGTCCGCGGGAGGATTGACGGTCGATGCCTATTTGTCAGGGGTTAATCTGGCCGCACTGTTAGAAGATGGGCAGAGCATCATTATCCAGGCCAATCCTTCCATCCCTGCACAAAGAGGAAATGCGCTTTCGGTTACGACTGAACCAGCTCCCGCACAAGGGCTGCCCACCTCCGCAGCCTCTATCGGGTTCATCAATATCAATACAGCCACCTTGGAGGAATTCGATCAGCTGCCTGGTATCGGGCCGGTGATTGCGCAGCGCATCCTCGATTACCGCACCACCAACGGCCCATTTGCTACCATCGAAGATATCATGAATGTGCCGGGCATCGGAACGGCAACGTTCAATAAGATCAAGGATTTGATTACCAGCGAGCCTTGAGGTTATAATACGGCCGAGTGAGCCTATGAAACGACAAACCCTGACGATCGAACATTGTTTATACATTTTAGCCTTTTTGCTGGCATTGGGAGTGCGCCTCTTACGCCTGGGGACCGCCCCCCTGTCGGAATTCGAGGCGGGGTGGGCGCTGCAGGCCTTCGGCCTTAGCCATGGGGAGACGATCCTGCTGGGGACGCAGCCGTTGTATGTGTTATTTACGAGCCTGGTATTTGTCCTGCTGGGCAGCGGAAATGGGCTGACAAGGGTGTTCCCGGCGGTAGCAGGATCCGCGTTGGTATTCGTCCCCCTTCTATGGAGTCGGGGTTTTGGCCGGTTTCGGGTTGCGGCTTTGATCGCGGCTTTTGGTTTGGCGCTCGATCCGGGCTTGGTGGCGGCCTCGCGCCTGGCAGGCGGCCCGGCGCCCGCGTTAACCTTTGTGCTTCTGGCGCTCGGTTTTACGTTGTGCCAATCCGCCGCCTGGACGGGCATGTTCGGCGGGCTGGCGCTGCTCACGGGTGTGCCGGTAGTGCCTGGGTTGGTGGGATTGGCTGCTGCCTGGGGCGTGGCGAAATGGCTGGAATCGCTTGGGGTGCTGGCGCCTTTGTCGGATGGGGAAACCACGGATGTCACCATTCGCTTCTCGACCGGTTTCCTCCGTAAGGTGGTTCTCTTTGGCGGGGTGACGATCCTGCTGGCAGGCACATTATTACTGTTCGTACCCCAAGGGATCGCTTCACTGGCCGACACCCTCACCGCCTACTTGCGCGGCTGGGCACGACCATCCGGCTTCTTGGTTTTCCGGTTGCTAGCGGCACTGGTGTTTTACCAGCCCATAGCGGTAATTTTAGGGATTGTGGGAGCCGTGCGCGGCTGGGGAATGCGCGAGCCAGTCAGCCAGCGCCTCAGCCTGTGGGCGTTTTTCGCGTTGGCGCTGGCGTTGATCTATCCTGCCCGGCAGACTGTGGACCTGGTGTGGGTGCTAGTCCCCTTGTGGGTTTTAGCGGCCTGGGAATTTCAACATCACCTGTCAGCAGCCGCAGAAGATGCAGACGAGCGTTGGCCTGCACTGGCATTCGCTTCGGGAGTGGTGGTGCTGCTGGGGGTGGCATGGCTGGGTTTGATCGCTGGAAAGGCGCCTCTGGCAGTACTGGCACTGGCAATGCTGTTTTCGGTCGCTTTTATGGTAGCGATGTGGTCTATCAATGTGATGCGTTACGGGTTGGTATGGGGAGTGTGTGCCGCTTTGATCGTCGGGATGTTGGCATCCATGGCGGGTGTGGCGCAGGTGCACCCGAACGGCGCCCAGGAACTGTGGAGTATATCTCCGGTAACGGGTGAGGCAGATCTGCTGTTGAACACTTTGGAAAGCCTCTCGCTGTGGAAAACGGGCGAACGGCAGGCACTGGATGTAACTGTGGCATCCAATTCGCGTGCCCTGCGTTGGCTGCTGCGAGATTTTCGCGCGGCGCACTTTGCACCAGACTTTACGGGAGCAGGCGTTACGGAAGAAAACGCTCCCTCGGTGGTGATCACCTATCAGGCTCAAAATATACCCGGCTTGCCGGTGCTCTACCGCGGGCAGGATTTCATCTGGGATATTTTCCCCGGTTGGACGCAGGTTCTACCCAAGGATTGGATAAAGTGGCTGGCGTACCGCGAAGCTCCATTGGTGCAGAATCAGGTGATCCTGTGGGCACGTACAGACCTGTTCCCCGGCGGGGTGTTGGAAAAAGCCACCTCCACGTCCAGCCCTGCCCCTGCGCCGGACCTGCCCCCTGCGCTTGATCTCGATCCCAATGCGCCGTGATAAGAAAGATCGGGGACTTGTCTTAGCTGGGAGACCAGTCTGACCGATATGGAGTTTTCATGCCTGTCCCACAAATGATTACCATCGATGGCCCGGCGGCATCGGGCAAAACGACCCTTGGCAGACGATTGGCTGAGGCATTAGGATATCTCTTTTTCGACACGGGGGTTATGTACCGGGCGGTTACCTGGGCCGCCCTGCAGCGGGGTGTGCCAGTGAACGATGAAGCTGCCGTCACTGCCCTGGCAGAAAAGGCGCAGATCGATATCCATCCACCCTCTCAAGAGGATGGGCGGGGTTACGATGTGTTACTGGATGGTGAAGATGTGACTTGGGATATCCGCCGCCCACAGGTGGATGCGAACGTTTCGCCCGTTTCGGTTTTCCCGGGTGTACGCCGGGCGTTGACGATCCAGCAGCGCCGGATCGGGTTGCGCGGCCGGGTGGTGATGGTAGGACGTGATATTGGCACCGTGGTGCTTCCTGAGGCAGACTTGAAAATATACCTGGATGCTTCGGCGGAGGAACGAGCGCGGCGGCGGTACAACGAACGCATTGCACGCGGCGAATATGCTGACCTGGAAGCGATCCTGGCTGTGGTGCGCGAGCGCGACCGGATCGATTCCACCCGTGCCGTGGCGCCTCTTCGCCCCGCGGAAGAGGCTGTCATCATCGATTCGGATAACCTGAATGCTGATCAGGTGTTAGAAAAGGTTAAAAGTCTAGTCTTCCAGGAGCGCACCGCATGACCCTCAGCAGCCAGGTCACACAGCCTTCACGCTCTCCTCGCCGGTACGATCACGCCCGTTGGGAGACGCGCCGCCGCATCCTGCGATTTTTGATCGCCCGCATTGGCTTCACGCTGTTAGCCAAGCTCGAGCGGGTGGAGGGTTTGGAAAACATCCCTGCTCATGGCCCGGCGATTTTGATGATCAACCACATTGCATTTGTCGATCCGATTGCCATTCTGCATGTCCTGCCCCGTAATATCGTCCCGATGGCTAAAGTGGAAGTGTACAATTTCCCCTTGCTCGGGTTCCTTCCACGGATGTGGGGCGTAATCCCCGTCCGGCGGGAAGAAGTTGACCGGCAGGCGCTTCAGCAAGCGCTGGATATATTAAAAGCGGGAGAGATCCTACTCGTCGCGCCTGAAGGCACGCGTCACAACCATCTGCAAGATGCCAAAGTGGGGGTGGCATACCTCGCCAGCCGCAGCGGGGTCCCGGTTATCCCGGCGGCAATCGATGGAACGCCAGGATTCCCATCTTTACGTACCAGCCCGCGCTGGCGCGAACCGGGCATTGTCATCCGGTTTGGGCGGTCCTTCCACTTCCAAAGTACTTTGCGCCGGCCTTCCCGAGAGCAATTACGCCAGATGACGGATGAGGCCATGTACGTCCTGGCTGCTCTGCTCCCGGAGCACCGCCGCGGCGCTTATGCCGATCTGTCCAGAGCGACCCAGGAAACGATCGTGTGGGTCTGAAGGGCAAGGCGAACAGGCGACCTGTGCTATAATTTTGATATCGTTTGACATCTGTTGACATGCGATGATATTTCTCTGGCATGGCGTTTGCAACGAGCCTTGGTATGTCCATTGAGTTAACTTTATTGACAAATCGACTTTATATCAAGCTCCCGCTTGGTTTGTTTGGGTGGCTGGGGTGGTTGATTTTACTGGGGGGGATTGTCCTATTACTCTACCGTTGGAGAGGTTACAACTGCCGGTTAAAGGGATGGCAATGGGGGCTTTTCTTTGGTGCTGCGATCCTCACCCCGCTGGCAAGCTTGTTCGTTCTCCTGCGCCTCCCGGCAGGTGAGGCGCTTCCGTTACCCTGGATCATTGAAGAAACTCGCGGCCCTGCATGGGTAGTGTTTGCGGCCTTTCCGTGGCTCCTGGCGGCTGGCATGCTGGGACTGTTGCCTGCCGCGCTGCTTGGGCTGTTTTCAGGCTTGATGCTGGCCCTGGGGGATACGCACAGCCCATTCACTCCGTTAGAATTCACCTTACTGGCGATCTTAGTAAGTGCGATGGTACGGCAGCGATACCGCACGCCGATCTTCCGGCTGATGCGTCACCCGCTGGCCGCCGCGATCCTGACGGCTCTGGTTTACCCGCTGATTTATATCTTCGGGGCGGCCTGCATGGCAGACGGTAACCTGGCGATCCGGCTGGATTATGCGATCACACATTTTGGGTCCAACTCGTTGGCGGTAGGGGGCATGCTGTTTGTGGCTGGAGCGATCGCTGAAGCGGCGGCGATGGCATTTCCGGCAGTCTGGGGCGGGCGCGGCGTTTTGCAACCCTCGCCGGTGGAGCGCCGTCTCCCAGCGCGTTTCTTGTACAGCATGGCGCCGTTAGCCTTGTTACTGGTGGTTGCGTTGATGATGGCAGATTGGATCGTGGCAGGCAACGCTGCCCGGCAGATGCTGCACGACCGGATGGAAAGCGCGGCTCAATCTGCGGTGGAGAACGTCCCGTTTTTCATCGAATCCGGCCTGAACCTGATCAACCAATTCGCCGCCGACCCTCGCCTGATCGATGATACTACTCCCAAGGTTGATTTGTTATCACAGCAGCTGCGAACGGTGCCATTCTTTCGCCAGTTGTTCTTGCTTGACGCGGATGGGAACGAAATCGCCCGTTACCGGACGACCGGAGGCAGTATCATCGGCTCTGAGGAAGAGGCTGCCGGGCAGGAGATAGTCCTGGCAGGGGTGCCGCGTTATTATCCTATCCCTCCGGAAGGAAATGAACCCTCCGCACAGGTATCTTTCTGGTACCCGGTGCGGGATAAGGATGGCATTATCCAGGGTGCGTTGGTCGGCCGGACCGATTTAATATCCAATCCTTTCACCAAACCGATCCTTGCCAGCCTGGACAGCCTGGCGGGCAGCGATGGTGAGGGGATGCTGTTGGATGATAAAGGCCGCATCTTGTATAGTTCGCGCAGCGTTGCCTTGATGCAGCCATATTCCGGGCGAACGGTGGAGGAAAAGGGCTTCTTTGATGATACCGCCCCCGACGGTACACGGCGGCTGGTGTATTACCAGCGTACCATTGGACACACCTGGGGGGTGGTGCTGGTAGTGCCGGCGCGGCGAGCACAACAGCTGGCCTTGACCATTGCAGCCCCGCTGTTGGTCATGATCGCGATGCTATTTCTAATCGCGATTGGGCTGGTGCGGGTGAGCTTGAAAGGTGTGACGGCTTCGCTGGAGAACCTGGCCCTGGCCTCGAAGCGCATCGCCGGCGGGCAATTGGATGATCCTCTACCCGTCGAGGGGGAAGACGAAGTGGGGCAACTGCGACGCTCGTTCGAGCAGATGCGCGTGAGGCTGAAAGCCCGCTTGGACGAGCTTAACCGGTTGTTATTAGCCAGCCAGGGGGTGGCCTCCAGCCTGGAGGTGGATGAGGCAGTCCGGCCTGTGCTGGAGGCGGCCCTGGCGATGGGAGGCAAGGCAGCCCGTGTGGTGCTCGAGCCAGCCACCGTGCCGGAGTTGGATGGTGACACCACGGCGTTAATGCGTTTTGGGGTTGGCGGAGCCAGCGAGATTTACAGCGGCCTGGACGAGCAGGTCCTTTCACTCACCCGCCAGCAGGATCGGGTTGTTCTAACCAACCTGAGCCGCACTCGCCTGATCAATGTCAGCCCGGGTATGCCGCGCGCCGAATCGATCATTGCCCTGGCCTTACGGCATGAAAATTTCAATTATGGTGCTATGTGGGTCGTGTACGATACCCCTCACCCGTTTACGGATGATGAGATTCGTTTCATGGTTACCCTGGCGGGGCAGGCGGCCATGGCAGCTGCCAACGCCCGTTTATTCCTGAACGCCGAGATCGGACGCCAGCGCCTGTCAGCCATCCTGGCCTCCACGCCCGATCCGGTGCTGGTCACAGACCAGCGCAACCGGCTGCTGCTTGCCAACCCGGCGGCCTGGCAGGCAACCCGCTGGGGCGCGGAGGCGGTGGCAGGCCGGCCTGTGGATGCCATCATCCCGCAAAAAGATCTGGTGAAGCTCATGCGCCTCTCCGCTGACGACACAACGCAGTCCGTCGAAGTGACGATGGCGGACGGGCGCGTATACCTCGCGACGGCCTCCTCGGTGATGGCGGATGGCAGGCGGGTGGGGCGGGTGTGCGTGCTGCGCGATGTGACCCATTTCAAAGAACTGGATGCTCTCAAATCGGAATTCGTCGCTACCGTAAGCCACGACCTGCGCTCCCCACTGACTCTGATGCGTGGGTATGCTACCATGCTTGAAATGGTTGGCAACTTAAACGATCAGCAGACGGGTTATGTGCGCAAGATCGTCACGGGCGTCGAGACGATGTCGAAGCTGGTGAACAATCTGCTTGATCTGGGACGCATCGAGGCGGGTGTCGATCTGCAGCTGGAGATTGTTCCCGTGCAGGATGTGGTCGATCGCGTGGTGGGGGCTTTGCAGCTGCAGGCCACTCAGAAGCGCATCCAGCTTACCACGGAGATGCCTGCGCATACAATTCCGCTGGTGGAGGCCGACCAATCGCTCTTGCAACAGGCCTTACATAACCTGGTGGATAATGCCATCAAGTATACCGATTCGGGCGGCAAGGTGGGGCTGCGCGTGAGTGACCGCCAGGACCGCATGATATTCGAGGTGAGCGATACCGGCATTGGCATCGCCCCGGTGGATTTGCCGCGCCTGTTCGAGAAATTCTTCCGCGCCGGGCAAAAAGAAGCCGTAAAACGGCATGGCACCGGCCTGGGGCTGGCCATCGTCAAATCGATCGCCGAAAGGCACGGCGGGCAGGCGTGGGTGGAAAGCCAATTGGGTAAGGGGAGCACATTTTACCTGTCCATCCCGCTCCGCCAGCCTGAGCGGGAGCCGAAAAAAGCGGCTGCTTGAGAAGTACATCACAAAAAATCCCCCGTACGATTCATCCTTGACATTCATACCTGTTCATGCTATAAACCCGCCCAATAAATAAAGAGGTTCCTCTATGACAGCTCCCCCTTCTTAGAGAGAAAACCCGAATAGCTTATAACAATCGACACTCTTATCCAGAGAGGCAGAGGGACCGGCCCGATGATGCCTCGACAACCTGCTCCACCGAGCAAGGTGCCAATTCCGGCAGATGGCAGAGACAATCCATACGATTGTCTAAATTCTGGAAGATGAGAGCGATGATGTTCTGGTACTTCAGTATATCAACGCAACCTCTTCTTTCCAGAGAAGAGTTTTTTGTTTTTTTAAAGGAAATTTCCATGCCCCCCACTCAACGCACGTTTGGTTTTACCACCCGCCAGCTCCACGCCGGGCAGCAGCCTGACCCTGCCACCGGATCACGAACGGTTCCCATCTACCAGACCACCTCATACCTCTTCCACGATACCGATCACGCCGCGCGTTTGTTCGCCTTAGAGGAGAAAGGCCACATCTACACCCGTATCAGCAACCCAACCAACGAGGTGTTCGAGGTTCGCCTGGCGGATCTGGAGGGCGGGTCGGGGGCCATCGCCACCGCTTCCGGACACGCCGCCCAGGCCACCGCCATCCTGGCCCTCTGCCAGGTCGGGGATCACATTGTTTCTGCGCAAACCCTGTACGGCGGGACGGTCAGCCAGTTCCGGTATACTTTCCCCCGCCTGGGGATCGAGGTTACGCTAGTTGATTCCAACGACCCCGAAAACTTCCGCCGCGCCATCCGCCCGAACACGAAAATCCTGTACGGTGAAACGCTCGGGAACCCGTTGGTCAACATGTTCCCGTTCGAAGAAGTCGCCGCGATTGGGAAAGAGTTCCAAATCCCGCTGATGATCGACAGCACGTTTGCCACGCCGTACCTCTGTCGCCCGTTCGAATGGGGGGCGAATATCATCACCCATTCCACGACGAAATTCATCGGCGGGCACGGCACCTCCATCGGCGGGGCCGTGGTGGATGGCGGGAACTTCGATTGGGCTGCCAGCGGGCGCTTCCCGAATTTTACCGATCCAGATCCGAGTTATCACGGGGTGGTGTATGCCAGCCTGGGCCCAACGGCCTTTATCACCAAGGCCCGTGTCCAAATCCTGCGCGACATTGGAGCTTGCCAGGCCCCGTTCAACTCATGGCTGTTCCTGCAAGGGCTGGAAACCCTCAGCCTGCGCATGGATCGCCACGTGCAGAATACCCAGGCCGTAGCAGAATTCCTCGAGCGGCATTCGCGTGTCAGTTGGGTGAAATACCCCGGACTACCGAGTCATCCCGATTACACCCGCGCGCAGAAATACCTGCCCAAGGGGCCGGGCGCGATCCTGGGGTTCGGCGTGAAAGGCGGGCGCGCTGCGGGAGCGAAATTCATCAACCGTCTCCAGCTTGTCAGCCACCTGGCCAACGTTGGCGACGCCAAGTCACTCGCCATCCACCCTGCCAGCACCACCCACAGCCAGCTTTCCGATGAGGAGCAGATTCAGGCGGGAGTCACGCCTGATTTCATCCGCTTGAGCATTGGGATCGAGGATATCGAGGATATTCTATGGGATCTGGAACAGGCGCTGGGAGGGTAAAGGGAGCAGGGAGCAGGTAAACAGGTAGATAGGTAGGCAGGTAGACAGGTAAACGAGGAAACTATGCTTCCCCAATCGGTTGGCCTCAGCCAAAAACATTACTTTACTTTTGCTAACGAGGTGTCCATGCCGCTCGATAGCGGTGAGACGCTCGGGCCGGTGACGCTGGCCTACGAGACTTATGGTCGTTTGAACGCCGATCAAAGGAATGCCATCCTGATCTGCCATGCCCTGTCCGGCGATTCCCATGTGGCGGGATATTACACCTCGCAGGATGCCGCCCCGGGCTGGTGGGATGACTGCGTCGGTCCGGGTAAAGCCTTTGACACGGACCGCTATTTCGTAGTCTGTGTGAATGTGATCGGCGGTTGTGCGGGCTCCACCGGACCAGGCTCGCTCAACCCCAGGACGGGCAAACCCTACGGGTTGGAATTCCCGGTCATCACCATCGGCGACATCGTGCGTGCCCAGACCTATCTACTCGACGCCCTCGGGATCAAGAAACTGCTGGCCGTGGTAGGCGGGTCGATGGGCGGGATGCAGGCCCTGCAATGGGCCGCGGCCTACCCCCAGCGAGTGTGCGCTTGCCTGCCAATCGCCACCACCGCCCGCCATTCGCCCATGTTGATCGCCTTCAGCGAGGTAGGCCGTCAGGCCATCTACGCTGACCCGAACTGGAACGGCGGTGATTACTACGACAATCCGCGCCCCAACGCCGGGCTGGCAGTGGCGCGCATGGTCGGGCACATCACCTACCTCAGTGAGCAATCCATGCATCACAAGTTTGGCCGCCGCCTGCAGGATCGTGAGCGGTATGGTTACGATTTCCAGAGTGACTTTGCCATCGAAAGTTATTTACGGCATAAAGGCAACCGCTTCACCGAGCGCTTCGATGCCAATAGTTACCTGTACATCACCAAAGCCCTCGATTATTTTGATCTCGCCAATGGCGCCCAATGCCTGGCAGCAGCATTCGCCAACAGCACCGAGGTGTTATTTCTGGTGATCTCGTACACCTCGGACTGGCTGTACCCGGCATATCACTCCAAGGAGCTGGTCAGTTCCCTCACCGCGGCCGGGGCGGATGTGACCTACGTCAACATCCAGTCCACCTGGGGTCACGATGCCTTCCTGCTCGAGGTAGACACGATGACCGGGCTGCTGACGAATTTCCTCGGGCGTGTAGTGGAGCATTTCCATATCGCTCCGCCTCCCCCGCCCACCCCTGAGGAGCTGGCTGCGACAGTCCTGCCGGTGGTATCTACTCAGGGAGCCAACCAGGCCGACATGACGGCGTGATTCATCCGCGGATGGCACGGATTGAAAAAGATATCTACACGGGAAACATCTGCATAAAAATATCCGCCCCATCCGTGTTGTCCGCGGATACCTCAAATGGCTGAGGATATATCAATGACTCCAATCGCATTACGCCCCGACCTGCTGGCCGTTGCCAGCCTGATCCAACCTGGCGAAAAGGTGCTCGATCTGGGATGCGGAGATGGCGCCCTGCTCCGTTATCTGGTGGATACGCACCATGTGACCGGAAGAGGTGTGGAGCTCACACAGGAAGGAGTTTTGGCCTGTGTGCGGCGCGGCGTCTCGGTGCGCCAGGGTGATTTACATGAGGGTCTGGGGGATTACCCCAACGGCTCGTTTGATACGGTCATCCTCAGTTACACCATCCCCTATCTCAACGATCCGGCTTTCGTCGTACGTGAGATGCTGCGTGTGGGCCGGCGCGCCATTGTCAGCTTCCCGAACTGGGGCCACTGGCGCTGCCGTCTGAACTTTCTCTTCACTGGGCGTATCCCGGTTACCCCGGGCCTGCCCCAACCATGGGACACTTCTCCACGCGCCCGCCCGCTGACCCTACGCGATTTTGAAGAATTTTGCATGCGAGATGGCTTCCGCATTACCCGCCGCGTGTATCTGCGCAACAGTCATCCCCTGCGCCCCGGTCCTACCGCCCATTTACGGACGGCGACAGCGATATATGAGTTAAAATAGGAGACTAGATTGAACATATCCTTCACCCATCGTGTTTCCCACCTCGAACCCGAAGGGGCGTACGCCGTCCTGGCACGCGCCCAGGCCCTCGAAGCCCAGGGCCGCACCATTCTGCACCTGGAGATCGGCCAGCCTGATTTCCCTACCTGGCCGAACGTGAGCCTGGCGGGCATCCGCGCGATTGCCTCCGGGCAGACGCGCTACAACCCGCCCGCCGGGCTTCCCCGTCTGCGGGAGGTTATTGCTGCGGAGGCCGCTCAGCGCCGCGGGATACAGGTCCGCCCGGCGCAGGTTGTCGTCGGGCCGGGCGCCAAACCTGGGCTGTTCTTCCCTACGCTGGCATTGGTCGAGCCAGGCGACGAGGTGATCTACCCTGATCCCGGGTTCCCCACCTACGCTGCGATGATCGGCGTGGCGGGCGGCGTGCCGGTGCCTGTGCGCCTGCGGGAGGAAAACCAATTCTCGTTCGATCTGGAAGTGTTCGATCAGCGCATCTCGGACCGTACAAAGTTGATCATCTTGAATTCCCCGGCCAACCCCACCGGCGGGGTGATCCCCCTGGCTGATTTGCAGCATATCGCGGCAGCCGCCCAAAAACACGACGCCTGGGTACTATCCGACGAAATCTACGCCTGTCTGGCCTACGATGGCCTGCACGTGCCCAGCATCGCCTCGCTGCCGGGCATGCTGGAGCGCACGGTCGTTTGTGACGGGTTTTCGAAAACGTATGCCATGACCGGCTGGCGGCTGGGATACATGCTTATGCCGGAAGCGCTGGCCGAGCGCGTTGAGCTGCTGCTCACCCACTCGATCGGCTGTACAGCCACTTTTACCCAGATAGCCGGGATCGAAGCTTTGTTAGCCGATCAATCCCCGGTGGAGACCATCGTGGCTGAGTACCAGCACCGCCGCGACCGTATTGTGGCGGGCCTAAACAGCATCCCCGGGGTGAAATGCCAGTCCCCGCGGGGGGCATTCTACGTGTTCCCCAATATTAAATCGTTCGGCCGGTCGGCACGGGAAATACAAAGCCGCCTGCTGGACGAGGCTGGCGTGGCCGTTTTGGCTGGCACCGACTTCGGCGCGGGCGGCGAGGGTTACCTGCGGTTGTGTTATGCCACTTCGGTTGAAACGATCGACCGTGCGTTGGAGCAAATGGCGAAAACCTTTAGCCAGTTGGGAGGATAAGATCCTCTCGTCCGGTCAGGCGGTCCTGCACCCGTTCCAGGATCAAATCGAAATGGGCAGGATTGTGAACGAAATCGAGCAGCCGCCCTTTTTCGTCAGCCTGTTCGCGGCCGGGCTCGTCGGTACGGATGGTCAGCATCGGGCAGATGTCAAAGGTTTGCATCCATTCATCGTAGAATGATTCGAGCAGGGTCAGATATTCAGCGGTGATCCCGCCTTCGATGGCGCGTCCGCGGCTGCGGATGCGTTCGATCAACACCGAGACGGGAGCACGCAGGTAGATCAGCAGATCAGGCGCGGGCAAGCGGGAGACAACCAGATCGAAGACCCGCCGGTAAGCCAGGTAATCGCGCTCGCTGAGATTACCCATATGGTGCAGGGCGCGGGCGAAGATGTGTGCATCTTCATAGATACTGCGGTCGAGGATGGTGGATTGGGGCAAACTGGCCATATCGAGGTATTGCTGAGCGCGATGCCCGAGGAAGAATACCTGTAAATGGAATGACCAGGTGCGCATATCAGCGTAAAAGTCAGGTAAGTAAGGATTGTCAGCTACCGACTCGTAGGCGGTGTGCCAGCCCAGGCGCGCTCCCAACCGCTCGGTGAGAGAGGTTTTACCGGCGCCGATATTACCAGCGATGAGGATGAGGTGTTTGCGTATGGGGGCTGCTCCGTGAATCGTGGTGGGTGAAGCGAATGTGAGGGTATTATATCCCATCGCCTGGCCGAGAAGAGTCAGTCTAATTGTTTTGGCTTGCCACCCTATCAATTCTGACTAGAATATATAAAATGGAATACAGTATAATTGATATAGAACTCTAATCGAAGGAGATTACTTTGCGTCTATGGTTGTCTTTTCAGCTAGGAAGCTTGGGTAAGCCCTGAGCGGGAGGGGGACTATGTCTTTATCTCACCAGCCCACGCCAACCCAACAGCAAAAATCCATACGAGCGCGTCTTCTACAGCCTGTAACAGGCCTGCAGGGTAAGCTGATCGTTCCATATGTGTTATTGACGTTGATCCTGGCTGCTATCGGCACCTATGTCACGACACGCCTGGTTACCTCCTCGCTGCGCGATCGTATCACCAACCAGCTGGTTCAGGCCAGCCGCGTGGCGGCAGACACCACGATCCGGCGCGAGCGGACACATATTACCCAGCTGCGCGACCTGGCGTTCACGGTCGGTGTTCCTGAGGCGGTGGTTGCCGGGGATGTTGAAACTTTGCAGTCCCTGCTGACCGTCAAAGTCATTAACCAGCGTATCGAGGCTGTGGTGGTATTCGATCGGAACGGGCAGGTGATTCTGGCTTTAGCGGAGAACAGCCAGAAAGACCAGTACCTGTTTTCGAAAGGGTTCAACTTTACTTATTTTGAGCCGGTGCGCCGGGTGCTGGCGGGTGAGGTGGATAAGCAAGGGGATAAGTTCACGGGGGTGACACCTACCACGACATCCGGCCCGACACTTTTCACAGTCTCTCCCGTAGTCAATGCCAGCGGGGAGTTGGTGGGGGGAATCGCAGTGGGGACTTTCCTGAAAACACTTGTGGTTGACACCCATGACCAGACTTTGTCGGACATTATCCTCCTGGATAATAACCACCAGGTGTTAGCGACTAACCTGGCGCAGATCGAGGAGGGGTATACGGGTTTGATCAACGCCTCGAAGGATGCAGTTCCCGAGGAAGCGAATTTCCACAGTGTGGAACTCAACCGGCGGGGATTTCGTGTGTCATTCACGAACTGGAAGGTGCGCGGAGAGTCATTGGGTTGGATGGGGGTCATCTTGCCCAATGATTACATTGCTTCGACCGAGACCCGCAGCCGGACTACATTCCTTTACATTTTCGCCCTGGGTACCGCGGCGATGATCCTTATCGGTTATCTCCTGGCTCAACTCATCGCCCGTCCAATCCTGCGCCTGCGGGATATGTCGCAGGCGGTAGCCGGGGGTGATTTGGAGCAAAGCATCGGGCTGCGCCAGTCAGACGAGATCGGTGAATTGGCCGGGGCGTTCGACACGATGACCCTGCGCCTGAGAGAGCGGACGGCTGAAGCTGCCCGCTTATACGAGGAAACCGTCCAGCGCAATAAAGAGCTGGCTGAAATTAATGCCCGCCTGCAAGCCATGCAGCTACAGCTCATCCAATCGGAGAAGTTAGCCGCAGTCGGGCAGCTCACTGCCGGCATCGTCCACGATGTCAAGAATCCGCTGGCGGTGATCAAAGGCCTGGCAGAAGTTTTACAGGATGATGCCACTATCACGGATGAAACCCGCCATGAGCTGCAGGTGATCCGCGAAAGCGCGGAGAAAGCCAACCGGATCGTCTCTGACCTGTTAAAGTTTGCACGCCAGTCTCTGCCCGAGATGCAAAGCCACGATTTGCGCGAGACTGTGGAAGCCTCTATACGGTTGACGACTTATCTGATCCGCGAAGCCCGCATCCAACTCGTCAAAGAAATCCCTGAACAGATGATGCTGGTCACCTACGATCCGCAGCAGATCGAGCAGGTGTTGATCAATATGATTCATAATGCCATCCAGGCCATGCCCAACCGCGGCACCCTGCAGGTCCGCCTGCATCAGGTAGATGGAACGGCTTCGGTTGCCATACAGGATACCGGAACTGGCATTTCGCCCGAAAATTTGAAGCGCATATTTGACCCGTTTTTCACAACCAAGCCTGAAGGTGTTGGAACCGGACTGGGGCTTTCAGTGAGTTATGGAATTATCGCCAATCACAAGGGCCGGATCGAAGTTGAAAGCGAGCAAGGCAAAGGCACCAAGTTCACGATTTATTTACCTGTTGAATGAATACCTGCTGGGTAAGGGATAGTTGATATGGAACGTGAACGTGTATTGGTAGTTGATGATGATGAAGGCCTGCTTCACCTGATGGAGCTGGCGCTAAAACGAGCCGGGTTCCAGGTGTCGATCGCAAATGATGGCCTGGTAGCGGTGGATATTCTGCGCGAGCAAGAACCTTTTGCTGTCATGTTGGCGGATTTGATGATGCCAGGCATGAATGGACTTGAATTGTTGCGCCGGGCGCGGGTAATGGACCCGCACATGGAAGTGGTGGTGATTACGGCTGCCGCCACACTTGAATCAGCTATCTCGGCCTTGCGGGCGGACGGGGCGTACGATTACCTGTTGAAGCCGCTCGATTCGATGGATCAACTCTCCATATCGGTAGAGCGAGCGGCTGCTTATCGCAGGCTACGCCTCGAACGTGAGGCACTTCAGGCGAATATGCGGGCTGAGGCTGAACGCCTGCATGCCGTAATCGAGAATACAGGCGATGCCATCCTCGCTGCAGACGCCAACGGGGTGTTGACGATCGTCAATCCTGCTGCCTCCCGCCTGTTGGAGCGGGACGACCTGGTAGGGCGTAACGCCATTGACAGCTTGCGGCGTCCATTTTCGAGCTTTATCGCCAACTGGCAGGCCATCGGCAGCCGGTATCCAGCGACCGTGGAGTACCCCTGGTTTAGCACGATACAAATGGTCAACCTCACTCCAGTCATCCGTGACGGGAATTGGGAAGGCTGGGTGATGGTCATCCGTGACATTACCCACCTCAAACGACTGGATGAGCTGAAAGCTCAGATGCTCAGCGAGGCTGCCACCCGGATCCGGCTGCCCTTGGCACAGGCCATCAATGCCCTGGCTGAGTTGGATATATTGGCTGCAAAAGATGAGAATATTTCCGGTATTGTCTATCGGTTGACGCGCGTGTGGTCGCGGATCGAGGAATGGGTGGATGATTTACCGGCCCTGATTCATCTCGACTCAGGTGTCAATGTTCATTTAATTACCTTGAATCTCCAACCGCTGTTGCAAGAAATTCATACCGCTCTATACGAAAATAAGATTCGGGGTCGTAATATACGTTTTACCCTTTCGATAGATCCAGACCTTCCCCAGGTGAGTGCAGATCCTGAGCTCTTGCGCCGGTTGATCGGAGGTCTGATTACACGGGCGCTGATCCGCAGCCGGGCGAACGATGAAATTCGTCTTACAGCTCATGGTCAAAGCGGACAGGTGTGGATCGTGGTGAGTGATGATGGCCCGGCAGTCAGTGAAGCGGATCTGCCTCACTTGTTTGAGAAATCGGTTGTCCGTCTGGATTCACCCCTCGAGAGCAGCGGTCTTGAGCTTGCCCTGGCAAAGGCGATCATCGACCGCATGGGAGGACAAATATGGGTGGGGGGGCGAGGTCCGGCGGGCAGCACAATAACGGTATGTCTGGCGCTAGCTTCGTAGCCAGACGATGATCATGAATGTTTTTAGAAAGGTATATGAGATGGTTGGGCAGGAAGGTGCAGATGGAGCACCTGGGCATGAGAAAAAGAATCATCTTAGGAACCTGGCGGGTTGGCTGACCCTGCTGCCTCTGGTGTTATTGATCCTGTTCTGCTGCGGGCAAATATCAATGTGGGGTATAAGACCGAGTGCCGCACAAGATGTTCAATCGAACCTGCTGGTCAATTACGATCGTTGGCCTTACGAAGAAGTGGCGCCTATGAATCCGGCGGTGTTGGATGCTATCCGTCGCGAAGATGGGCAGGTGGAGGGGAGTGAACTGGTAGTTCCCGGTGTTTTCCTGCTGACGCCAACTCCTACAAGGTTACGGTCAGGTTCTGCTCGCACTCCCACCCCGCTTATGGTAACGCAAACCTCCTCGCCAACCTGGACACGAACGCTCGTATTCACCATTCTGACATCGTCACCTACCCGGATTGCACCGCCTGCAACGCACCCCGTTACGCTGACTCCATCCCTGCCAACGAGTACGGCTACTCCTACGCCAGGAGCCACATCTTCTGCCATGCCTGCGTGGACTGGAACTGCCAACCCGTCAGCCACCCGAACGATCCCCTTTACTCCCACACGGACAACGACCTACGCCATCGTGGGGACTGCCACCCGGACCCGCACACTTGCCCACCGTCCGACTCGCACTTCTACGCGGACTGTTACGATCACGCGCACATCGACGAGTACCCTCACGCAGCCCTCCACATCGACCGCGACGAACACATTAATCGTACCTCCTACGCGTACAGTCACACACACCCAGACTCAGACGGTTACCCGCATGCCAAGTGCGACCTGCACATCGACTACGATGCCTACATTAACTACAACGCCGACCCCTACACTCACTCCCACATCCACCCAGCCGGGCACGCCAACTTTAACCCCTACGGTGACCGGAACGCCCACATCTACGCATACCGCTACCGAAACGCAAAACCCCACAGATACACCTATACCAACTATAACCCTGACTTTGACGCCGACTGAAACATTTACCCCAACCACAGCGCCCACGATTACTCTGACCCCCACGGATCCTCCCACCCCAACGGAGACGCCAACCTTGACAGAGACGCCAACCTTGACGGAGACGCCAACC